>Ga0209254_10001119_pt1 | contig 23664 bp, 17 predicted proteins | sample FrelakmetDIP11DI_FD_187148 | JGI IMG/M metagenome (GOLD analysis project Ga0209254, IMG submission 187148) | Freshwater lake sediment microbial communities from the University of Notre Dame, USA, for methane emissions studies - DIP11 DI (SPAdes)... | ecosystem: Environmental > Aquatic >...
GACGCTGATCGCGCCGATCGCGATGGAGGACGGCCTGCGCTTTGCCATCCGCGAGGGCGGCCGCACCGTCGGTGCCGGCGTCGTCGCAAAGATTCTCGAGTAAGGAGGTTCCGGAAACCGGGAGCCGCGAGGCCCCGGCACACGGGGTGAACACCGGGGTGCGGAATCGAGGTAGAATCTTGGCCCCTTTTCCGAACCCCCGGATTTTCGACAGGTCACGGCAGCAGGCCAATAGCTCAACTGGCAGAGCGTCGGTCTCCAAAACCGAAGGTTGGGGGTTCGATTCCCTCTTGGCCTGCCAAATCAAGCCCTTGGGCGCATTCCCGGGGCGGCACGGGCGGGTGTAGTTGCCGGCCCGGCGGCAGAAAGACTCATGGCGGACAAACTCAAGCTCGTCGTCGCGGTTCTGCTCGTGGTGGCAGGCCTCTTCGGCTTCTACTGGTTCTCGGCGCAGCCAACGGTCCTGCGCGTGCTGATGGTGCTCGGCGGCATCGCGGCGGGCGCCGCCGTGGGCTGGTTCTCCGCTCCCGGGCAGCAGCTTGCCGCGTTCACGCGCGAGGCCATCGCCGAGGTCAAGAAGATGGTCTGGCCGACCCGCAAGGAGTCCTTCCAGACGGCGGCGGCGGTGTTCGGATTCGTCTTCGTGATGGCGCTGTTCCTGTGGATCGTCGACAAGGGCCTCGAATGGGCGATGTACGACCTGGTCCTGGGATGGAGGAAGACATGACGATGCGCTGGTACGTGGTTCACGCCTACTCCGGCTTTGAGAAGTCGGTGCAGCGCGCGCTGCTCGAGCGCATCCAGCGCGCCGGCATGCAGGAGAGGTTCGGCAAGATCCTGGTCCCCACCGAGGAAGTGGTGGAGATGAAGGGCGGCACCAAGCACATGTCCGAGCGGAAGTTCTTCCCCGGCTACGTGCTGGTCGAGATGGACATGGACGACGAGGCCTGGCACCTGGTGAAGAACACGCCGAAGGTCACCGGCTTCGTCGGGGCGGCGCACGGCCGCAAGCCCCCGCCCATCTCCCAGAAGGAAGTGGACGCGATCATGCACCAGATGCAGGAGGGCGTGGAGAAGCCGCGCCCCAAGGTGCTGTTCGAGGTGGGCGAGGCGGTGCGCGTGAAGGAAGGGCCGTTCACCGACTTCCACGGCAACGTCGAGGACGTGAACTACGACAAGTCGAAGCTGCGCGTGTCGGTGACCATTTTCGGTCGCGCCACGCCGGTGGAGCTGGAGTTCGGTCAGGTCGAGAAAGCTTAGTTCGCAACAACCGGGGAGGCGCGCGCGGCGCGCCGCTTGCACCCACCTAGGAGAGCATCGTGGCAAAGAAAGTCGTCGGCTTCATCAAGCTGCAAGTGCCGGCGGGCAAGGCGAATCCCTCGCCGCCCATCGGTCCCGCACTCGGCCAGCGCGGCCTGAACATCATGGAGTTCTGCAAGGCGTTCAACGCCCAGACGCAGGGCATGGAGCCCGGCCTGCCGGTGCCGGTGGTGATCACGGCCTTCGCCGACAAGAGCTTCACGTTCGTGATGAAGACGCCGCCCGCGTCCATCCTCATCAAGAAGGCGGCGAAGATCGAGAAGGGCAGCAAGACGCCGCATACCGACAAGGTGGGCAAGATCACCCGCGCCCAGGCCGAGGAGATCGCCCGGACCAAGATGCCGGACCTCACCGCCGCCGACCTCGAGGCCGCGGTGAAGACCATCGCCGGCAGCGCCCGCAGCATGGGCATCACGGTGGAGGGCCTGTAAATGGCGAAGCTCTCGAAGCGCCGGCAGGCGCTGCCCAAGGTCGACCGCAACAAGCCCCTGGCGATCGCCGAGGCACTCACGCTGGTCAAGCAGGCCGCCACGGCCAAGTTCGACGAATCCATCGATGTCGCGGTGAACCTCGGCATCGACGCCAAGAAGTCCGACCAGGTGGTGCGCGGCTCGGTCGTGCTCCCCGCCGGCACGGGCAAGCAGGTGCGCGTCGCGGTGTTCGCGCAAGGTGACAAGGCTGAAGCCGCCCGCGCCGCCGGCGCCGACATCGTCGGCCTCGACGACCTCGCTGCCGAGATCAAGGCGGGCAAGCTCGACTTCGACATCGCCATCGCGTCCCCCGACACGATGCGCGTGGTCGGCCAGCTCGGCCAGATCCTCGGCCCGCGCGGCCTGATGCCGAACCCGAAGGTCGGCACGGTGACGCCGGATGTGGCGACGGCGGTGAAGAACGCCAAGGCGGGCCAGGTGCAGTACCGGACCGACAAGGCCGGCATCGTCCAGTGCACGATCGGCCGGGCGTCGTTCACGCCCGATGCGCTGAAGCGGAACCTCGATGCGCTCATCGATGCGCTGAACAAGGCGAAGCCGGCAGCGCAGAAGGGCATCTATCTCAAGAAGCTGTCGGTCTCGAGCACCATGGGGCTGGGCGTACGCATCGACATCGCGTCGCTCGCGCCGCAGCAGTCGTAGCAAGGGCTTTGGGCTGTCGCGTCCGCCGTACGGGGCGCGACAGGTTGTCAAAGACCGTTGGGGCGGAAGGCGTGCAGTAGACGCCGGACGCTTAATCGCCGGAAGCGCTTCGGCTGCCCAACGCAGATGGCGTACCCACGGACAGGATTTTGCAGTCTCCTGAATGAGGTCGCCGTTCCGGTCATCGGCTGAACATCGCCGGCGACCTCAACCGATGGAGGTTAAGGACCTTGGGTCTCAATCTCGAAGAGAAGCAGGCCGTCGTCGCCGAGGTGAGCGCGGAAGTCGCGAACGCCCAGGCGATCGTCCTCGCCGAGTACCGTGGTCTGGGAGTGGGGAACATGACGACCCTGCGCCGCGAGGCGCGGAAGTCGGGTGTCTACCTGCGCGTCCTCAAGAACACCCTGGCGCGCCGCGCCGTGAAGGACACGCCGTTCGAGAAGCTGGCTGACCAGATGGTCGGCCCGCTCGTGTACGGCATCTCGTCCGACCCGGTCGCCAGCGCCAAGGTGCTCAGCGAGTTCGCCAAGAGCAATGACAAGTTCGTGATCAAGGCCGGCGCGATGCCGAACGCCGTGATCTCCGCCAAGGAGGTCCAGGCGCTCGCCAACATGCCGAGCCGCGAGCAGCTGCTTGCCACGCTCATGGGCACCATGCAGGCGCCCGTCGCCAAGTTCGTGCAGACGCTCAACGAAGTGCCGGCGAGGTTCGTCCGCACCGTTGCCGCCGTGCGCGACGCGAAGGAAAAGGCCGCGGCCTGATCCCCCTTTCGGTATCCGTTTTCGACCTTATCTAATTCAGGAGATTCACAAATGGCTCTCGCCCGAGCAGAAATTCTGGAAGCAATCGGCAGCATGTCCGTCCTGGAACTTTCGTCCCTGATCAAGGAGATGGAAGAGAAGTTCGGCGTTTCCGCAGCGGCCGCGGTCGCCGTGGCCGCCCCCGCGGCCGGCGGCGGCGCTGCCGCCCCCGCAGCGGAGGAGAAGACCGAGTTCGACGTCATTCTCACCGCGGCCGGCGACAACAAGGTCAACGTCATCAAGGTGGTCCGCGCCGTCACCGGCCTGGGCCTGAAGGAGGCGAAGGACCTCGTCGACGGCGCGCCGAAGGCCGTCAAGGAAGGCATCGCCAAGAAGGACGCCGAGGACATCGTCAAGCAGCTGACGGACGCCGGCGGCAAGGCGGAGATGAAGTAATCACGGGCTCACGCCCGGGCTGGCGGCCTGCCCGATCGCAGGATCGGGGCCGCCGGCCTTTCGCGTTTCTGGAGACAGGCACTGACAGCACGCGAGCCGTGGCCAGACCCCAGGGATTGATGCCGATTCCTGCGTTCTGACCTCAGCCGTACGGTTCACCACCGGAGCATTCATGACCGCGACCACGTACTCCTCGACCGAGAAGAAGCGCATCCGCAAGAGCTTCGCCAAGCGCGAAGTGGTGCAGAAGGTGCCGTTCCTGCTCGCCACGCAGCTGGAATCGTTCAAGACCTTTCTCCAGGGCGAGGTAGCGCCGGAGACCCGCAAGAACGAGGGCCTGCAGGCCGCGTTCACGACCATCTTCCCGATCGCCAGCCACTCCGGCAATGCGCGTCTCGACTTCGTGAGCTACGCGCTCGGCGAGCCGCCCTTCGACGTCACCGAATGCCAGCAGCGCGGCCTGACCTACGCGAGCCCGCTGCGCGCCAAGGTGCGCCTGACCATCCTCGACAAGGAGGCGCCGAAGGTCCGCCAGAAAGACGGCACCGAGGCGCACCCGATCAAGGAGGTCAAGGAGCAGGAGGTGTACATGGGCGAGATCCCGCTCATGACCGTCACCGGCTCGTTCGTCATCAACGGCACCGAGCGCGTGATCGTGAGCCAGCTGCACCGCTCGCCGGGCGTGTTCTTCGACCACGACAAGGGCAAGACCCACGCGTCGGGCAAGTTCCTGCACAACGCGCGGATCATCCCCTACCGCGGCTCCTGGCTGGACTTCGAGTTCGACCCGAAGGACTACCTCTATTTCCGCGTCGACCGCCGCCGCAAGATGCCGGTGACCACGCTGCTCAAGGCGATCGGCATGACGCCCGAGCAGATCCTGGCGACTTTCTATGACTTCGAGACCTTTCATCTGGAGAACGTGGGCGCGCAGTTCGAGCTCGTCCCGGAGCGCCTGCGCGGCGAGGTCGCGCGCTTCAACATCGAGGACAAGTCGGGCAAGGTCCTCGTTCCGAAGGACAAGCGCATCAACGCGAAGCACATCCGCGACCTGCAGGCCGCCGGCATCAAGCAGGTGCACGTGTCCGACGACTTCCTCGCCGAACAGACGCTCGCCAACAGCTACGTCGTCGACGAGAGCGGCAAGCTGCACGTGGTGGACACGAAACTCCGGCTCGCCGACGACCGCTCCGACCGCGAGGGCAAGTTCCTGCAGGTCATCGACCTCGAGACCGGGGAGGTGATCGGCCGGCGAGTCGACCGCAAGGACGGTGTCCTCGCCATGGCCAACGAGCAGATCACGCCTGAGATCCTGGCGAAGCTGCGCGTCGCCGGCGTCGAGACCATCCGCGCGATCTTCGCAAACGAGCTCGAGCACCGGCCGTTCATCGCCGACACGCTGCGCATCGACGAGACCATGGGCACCGACCAGGCGCGGGTGGCGATCTACCGCATGATGCGGCCTGGCGAACCCCCGACGGAAGAGGCGGTCGAGAGCCTGTTCAACGGCCTGTTCTATTCCGAGGAGCGCTACGACCTCTCCGCCGTGGGCCGCATGAAGTTCAACCGCCGCGTGTACCCGCCGAAGCGCCCGGAGAATGCGCCGGGGTGGCTGAACCGCTTCCACGACCGCGTCGGCGCCAAGGGCGACACCGGCCCCTCCACGCTCTCCAACGACGACATCCTCGCCGTCGTGGCGACGCTCGCCGAGCTGCACAATGGCCGCGGCGAGATCGACGACATCGATCACCTCGGCAACCGCCGAGTGCGGTCGGTCGGCGAGCTGGCGGAGAACCAGTTCCGCGCCGGCCTGGTGCGAGTCGAGCGCGCCGTGAAGGAGCGCCTCTCCCAGGCGGAGAGCGACAACCTGATGCCGCACGACCTGATCAACGCGAAACCCATCTCCGCGGCGATCAAGGAGTTCTTCGGCTCCAGCCAGCTCTCGCAGTTCATGGACCAGACCAATCCGCTGTCGGAGATCACGCACAAGCGCCGCGTGTCGGCGCTGGGACCGGGCGGCCTGACGCGCGAGCGCGCCGGGTTCGAGGTGCGCGACGTGCACCCCACGCACTACGGCCGGGTGTGCCCGATCGAGACGCCGGAAGGCCCGAACATCGGCCTGATCAACTCGCTCGCGCTGTATGCGCGCACCAACCAGTACGGCTTCATGGAGACGCCGTACCGCAAGGTGGTGGGCAAGAAGGTCACCGACCAGATCGACTTCCTGTCGGCGATCGAGGAGGCGAACTTCGTGATCGCGCAGGCGAACGCGGAGCTGGAGCCCGGCGGAACGCTGAAGGAGGGCCTGGTTTCCTGCCGCCACAAGAACGAGTTCACGCTCGCGATGCCCGACCAGGTCCAGTACATGGACGTGGCGCCGTCGCAGATCGTGTCCGTGGCCGCGTCGCTGATCCCGTTCCTGGAGCACGACGACGCCAACCGCGCGCTGATGGGCTCGAACATGCAGCGCCAGGCGGTGCCCTGCCTGCGCCCGGAGAAGTCCCTGGTCGGCACCGGCATCGAGCGCACCGTGGCGGTCGATTCGGGCACGGCCGTGCAGGCGCTGCGCGGCGGCCTGGTCGACTACGTGGACGCGAGCCGCATCGTGGTGCGCGTGAACGACGAGGAGACGGTGGCGGGCGAGGTCGGCGTGGACATCTACAACCTCACCAAGTACACCCGCTCCAACCAGAACACCAACATCAACCAGCGTCCGCTGGTCCGCGTGGGCGAGAAGATCGCGCGCGGCGACGTGGTGGCCGACGGCGCCTCGACCGACATGGGCGAGCTCGCGCTCGGCCAGAACATGCTGGTCGCGTTCATGCCCTGGAACGGCTACAACTTCGAGGACTCGATCCTGATCTCCGAGCGCGTGGTGGCCGACGACCGCTACACCTCGATTCACATCGAGGAGCTGACGGTGGTGGCGCGCGACACCAAGCTGGGTCCCGAGGAGATCACCCGCGACATCTCCAACCTCTCGGAGGGCCAGCTCGCGCGGCTCGACGAGTCGGGCATCGTCTACATCGGCGCCGAGGTCGAGGCGGGTGACGTGCTGGTCGGCAAGGTCACGCCGAAGGGCGAGACCCAGCTGACCCCGGAGGAGAAGCTGCTGCGCGCGATCTTCGGCGAGAAGGCCTCCGACGTGAAGGACACCAGCCTGCGCGTGCCGTCGGGCATCTCCGGCACCGTGATCGACGTGCAGGTGTTCACCCGCGAGGGCATCGAGCGCGACAAGCGCGCCCAGCAGATCATCGACGACGAGCTGAAGCGCTACCGCAAGGACTTGCAGGACCAGCTCCGCATCGTGGAGGCCGACACCTTCGGCCGGATCGAGCGCCTGCTGAACGGCAAGGCCGCGGCCAAGGGCCCGCTGAAGCTCGCCAAGGGCCAGAAGATCGACAAGGCCTACCTCGACGGACTGGAGCGCTACCAGTGGTTCGAGATCTCGCTGGCCGACGAGGACCAGCAGGCCCAGCTCGAATCGCTGAAGGACTCGCTGGCGAAGATGCGCGACGGCTTCGACCGCATGTTCGAGCTGAAGAAGAAGAAGCTCACCCAGGGCGACGAGCTGCCGCCGGGCGTGCAGAAGATGGTGAAGGTGTACGTCGCGGTGAAGCGCCGCATCCAGCCCGGCGACAAGATGGCGGGCCGCCACGGCAACAAGGGCGTCATCTCCAAGATCACCCCGGTCGAGGACATGCCCTACATGGCCGACGGCACGCCGGTCGACATCGTCCTGAACCCGCTCGGCGTGCCGTCGCGGATGAACGTGGGCCAGATCCTCGAGACCCACCTCGGCTGGGCGGCCAAGGGCCTGGGCATCCGGATCGGCGAGATGCTCAAGCGCCAGGCGCAGGCGGCCGAAGTGCGCGCCTTCCTGGAGAAGATCTACAACACCAGCGGCCAGAAGGAGAACCTGGGCGGGCTGTCCGATGCCGAGATCCTCGACCTGGCGTCCAATCTGCGCGCCGGCGTGCCGTTCGCGACGCCCGTGTTCGACGGGGCGGCCGAGGAGGAGATCAAGGGCATGCTGGAGCTCGCCGGGCTGCCGACCAGCGGCCAGGTCGCGCTGCACGACGGCCGCACCGGCGACCCGTTCGACCGCAAGGTCACGGTGGGATACATGCACATGCTGAAGCTGCACCACCTGGTGGACGACAAGATGCACGCCCGCTCGACCGGCCCGTACTCGCTGGTCACGCAGCAGCCGCTGGGCGGCAAGGCCCAGTTCGGCGGCCAGCGCTTCGGCGAGATGGAGGTGTGGGCGCTGGAGGCCTACGGTGCCTCGTACACGCTGCAGGAGATGCTGACGGTCAAGTCCGACGACATCGGCGGCCGCACCAAGGTGTACGAGAACATCGTCAAGGGCGACCACAAGATCGAGGCCGGCATGCCGGAGTCCTTCAACGTGCTGGTGAAGGAAATCCGGTCGCTCGGGATCGACATCGATCTGGAGCGCTTCTAGGGCCCGCCGTACGGGGGCGCGGCGGTTCCGCGCTCCCGGTGAAAAGTTACTCCGAAGGAGTCAGACGTGAAAGCACTGCTCGATCTTTTCAAGCAGGTCACCCAGGAAGAGGAATTCGACGCGATCAAGATCGGCCTCGCGTCGCCGGAGAAGATCCGGTCCTGGTCCTACGGCGAGGTCAAGAAGCCGGAGACGATCAACTACCGCACCTTCAAGCCGGAGCGGGACGGCCTGTTCTGCGCCAAGATCTTCGGGCCCATCAAGGACTACGAGTGCCTGTGCGGCAAGTACAAGCGCCTCAAGCACCGCGGTGTGATCTGCGAGAAATGCGGCGTCGAGGTGACGCTGGCCAAGGTGCGCCGCGAGCGCATGGGCCACATCGAGCTCGCCAGCCCGGTCGCGCACATCTGGTTCCTGAAGAGCCTGCCCTCGCGCCTGGGCCTGGTGCTCGACATGACGCTGCGCGACATCGAGCGCGTGCTGTACTTCGAGGCCTTCGTGGTGGTCGACGAAGGCATGGTGATCGACGACAAGATCAAGCGCGCCAAGCTGCTCACCGAGGAGGACTACCTCGCCAAGATCGAGGAGCACGGTGACGACTTCTCCGCCGTGATGGGCGCCGAGGGCATCCGGGAGCTGCTGCGCTCGCTCGACCTGAACAGCGAGATCGAGACGCTGCGCAAGGAGATGGAGGCCACCAGCTCCGACACCAAGCTCAAGAAGATCGCCAAGCGCCTGAAGGTGCTCGAGGGCTTCCAGAAGTCCGGCATCAAGCCCGACTGGATGATCATGGAGGTGCTGCCGGTGCTGCCGCCGGAGCTGCGTCCGCTGGTTCCCCTGGACGGCGGCCGTTTCGCGACCTCCGACCTGAACGATCTCTACCGCCGGGTCATCAACCGCAACAACCGCCTCAAGCGGCTGCTCGAGCTCAAGGCCCCCGAGATCATCGTGCGCAACGAGAAGCGCATGCTGCAGGAAGCGGTCGACTCCCTGCTGGACAACGGCCGCCGCGGCAAGGCGATGACCGGCGCCAACAAGCGCCCGCTCAAGTCGCTCGCCGACATGATCAAGGGCAAGGGTGGCCGTTTCCGCCAGAACCTGCTCGGCAAGCGCGTCGACTACTCCGGCCGCTCGGTCATCGTCGTGGGCCCGCAGCTCAAGCTGCACCAGTGCGGCCTGCCGAAGAAGATGGCGCTCGAGCTATTCAAGCCGTTCATCTTCCACAAGCTGGAGATGCAGGGCATCGCCACCACCATCAAGGCCGCCAAGCGCGAAGTCGAGGCCGAGACCGCGGTGGTGTGGGACATCCTCGAGGAAGTGATCCGCGAGCACCCGGTGATGCTGAACCGCGCGCCTACGCTCCACCGCCTGGGCATCCAGGCCTTCGAGCCGGTCCTGATCGAGGGCAAGGCGATCCAGCTGCATCCGCTGGTGTGCGCGGCGTTCAACGCCGACTTCGACGGCGACCAGATGGCGGTGCACGTGCCGCTGTCGCTCGAGGCGCAGATGGAGGCGCGCACGCTGATGCTCGCCTCCAACAACGTGCTGTCGCCTGCCAACGGCGATCCCATCATCGTGCCGTCCCAGGACATCGTGCTGGGCCTGTACTACGCCACCCGCGACAAGATCAACGCGCGCGGCGAGGGCATGGCCTTCACCGATGTCGGCGAGGCGCTGCGCGCCTACGAGTCCGGCAAGGTCGAGATCCACGCCAAGGTGAGCATCCGCATCCGCGAGTACGACGTGGACGAGGAAGGCGCGAAGACCTCGAAGGTGACCCGCTACCAGACCACGGTCGGCCGCGCGCTGCTCTCCGAGATCCTGCCCCCGGGCCTGCCGTTCGAGTTCATCAACAAGGCGCTGAAGAAGAAGGAGATCTCCAAGCTGATCAATGCCGCGTTCCGCCGTTGCGGGCTGCGCGAGACGGTGATCTTCGCGGACAAGCTGATGCAGGCGGGCTTCACCATGGCGACGCGCGCCGGGATCTCGATCTGCCTGGACGACATGCTGGTGCCGCAGGAGAAGAAGCGCTTCCTCGACGAGGCCGAGACCGAGGTCAAGGAGATCGAAGCGCAGTACACCTCGGGCCTGGTGACGGCCGGCGAGCGCTACAACAAGGTGGTCGACATCTGGGGCCGCGCGAGTGACCAGGTGTCCAAGGCGATGATGGACCAGCTCTCCGCCGAGCGTGTCATCGACCGCACCGGCCAGGAGGTCAAGCAGGAGTCGTTCAACTCCATCTACATGATGGCCGACTCCGGCGCGCGCGGCTCTGCGGCGCAGATCCGGCAGCTCGCCGGCATGCGCGGCAACATGGCGAAGCCGGACGGCACCATCATCGAGACGCCCATCACCGCCAACTTCCGCGAGGGCCTGAACGTCCTGCAGTACTTCATCTCGACGCACGGCGCCCGCAAGGGCCTGGCGGACACCGCGCTGAAGACTGCCAACTCCGGCTACCTGACGCGGCGTCTGGTGGACGTCACCCAGGACCTGGTGGTGACCGAGGACGATTGCGGCACCACCAACGGGGTGGTGATGAAGGCACTGGTCGAGGGGGGGGAAGTGGTCGAGGCCCTGCGCGAGCGGATCCTGGGCCGTGTCACCGCGCTCGAGGTGCTGCACCCCGAGACCCAGGACGTGCTGTTCGAGGCCGGTACCCTGCTCAACGAGGATGAGGTCGACCTGATCGAGTCGCTCGGCATCGACGAGGTCAAGGTGCGCACGCCGCTCACCTGCGACACGCGCTGGGGCCTGTGCGCCAAGTGCTACGGCCGCGACCTCGGCCGCGGCTCGCTCGTCAATACCGGCGAGGCGGTCGGCGTCATCGCGGCGCAGTCGATCGGCGAGCCGGGCACGCAGCTCACCATGCGCACGTTCCACATCGGCGGCGCCGCGTCGCGCGCCGCCGTGGCGAGCCAGGTGGAGGCCAAGTCCAACGGCGTCGCGCGATTCTCCGCGCAGATGCGCTACGTGACCAACGCCAAGAGCGAGAAGGTGGTCATCGCGCGCAACGGCGAGGTGCTGATCACCGACGACAACGGCCGCGAGCGCGAGCGCCACAAGGTGCCCTACGGCGCGACGCTGATGGTCGACGACGGCAAGACCACCCGCCCGGGCCTGGTTCTGGCGATGTGGGATCCGCACACGCGTCCCATCATCACCGAGTACACCGGCACGGTGAAGTTCGAGAACGTCGAGGAAGGCGTCACCGTCGTCAAGCAGATCGACGAGGTCACCGGCCTCTCGACTCTCGTGGTCATCGATCCGAAGCAGCGCCGCTCGTCCACGACCAAGGGCGTGCGCCCGCAGGTCAAGCTGATCGACGAGAAGGGCGACGAGGTGAAGATCGCCGGAACCGACCACTCGGTGAACATCACCTTCCAGGTCGGCTCGCTCATCACGGTGCGCGACGGCCAGCAGGTGTCGGTCGGCGAAGTGCTGGCGCGGATCCCGCAGGAGACGTCCAAGACCCGCGACATCACCGGCGGCCTGCCGCGTGTGGCGGAGCTCTTCGAGGCCCGCTCGCCAAAGGAGAAGGCGATCCTGGCCGAGTACACAGGCACCGTCTCGTTCGGCAAGGACACCAAGGGCAAGCAGCGCCTGGTGATCACCGATATGGACGGCAACCCGCACGAGGAGCTGATCTCCAAGGACAAGCACGTGCTGGTCCACGACGGCCAGGTGGTGAACCGTGGCGAGGTGATCGTCGATGGCCAGCTCGACCCGCAGGACATCCTGCGGCTGCGCGGCGTCGAGGAGCTGGCGCGCTACATCACCGACGAGGTGCAGGACGTCTACCGCCTGCAGGGCGTGCGCATCAACGACAAGCACATCGAGGTGATCGTGCGCCAGATGCTGCGCCGCGTGGAGGTGGACGAGGCCGGCGACACGGCCTTCATCCCCGGCGAGCAGGTGGAGCGCGCGGAGCTGCTGGAGCAGAACGAGCGCGTGGAGGCGGAAGGCAAGAAGCCCGCGACCTACAAGCCCATGCTCCTCGGCATCACCAAGGCCTCGCTGTCGACGGACTCGTTCATCTCCGCGGCGTCGTTCCAGGAAACCACGCGCGTCCTCACCGAGGCCGCGATCATGGGCAAGAAGGACGACCTGCGCGGCCTGAAGGAGAACGTCATCGTCGGCCGGCTCATCCCGGCGGGCACCGGTCTCGCGTACCACCTGGCGCGCAAGACCATCCCGGCGCAGGAGCTCTTCGAGGATCTGGGCGAGACCGCGGAGGCCACCGCCGAGGCCGAGCAGCAGAGCTAGGGCAGTTCGGCGCGGCAGCGAAAAAAGGGCGGCTCCGGCCGCCCTTTTTTCGCGGCGTGGTCAGCGCATTCCTATCCTGGTGTCGCCGAAGATGCGCCCCGCCTCGCGCGGCGCGCAGCGCCAGTACTGCACCTGCGCCTCGACCGTGCCGCCGAGCGCGGCGGCGGCGTGCCACACCCAGCGCGGGTCGTAGAGGATGCCGCGCGCAAGCGCGACCATGTCCGCCTCGCCGTTCGCGACGATTGCCTCCGCCTGCTTCGGATCCGTGATCATGCCGACTGCGATGGTCGTCATGCCGGTCTCCGCGCGGACGGCCTTGGCGAGGTGGACCTGGTAACCCGGCCCGATCGGGATCTTCTGGTCGTGCGCCACGCCGGCCGACGAGACGTCGATCCAGTCGCAGCCGCGTGCCTTCAGCGCCTGGGCGAACGCAATGGTCTGCTCGATGTCCAGCCCGCGCTCCACCCAGTCCGTCGCCGACACCCGCATGCCAAGCGGCTTGTGCTCAGGCCACACCGCCCGCACGGCGTCGAAGACCTCGAGGCCGAACCGCATCCGATTCTCGAGCGAGCCGCCGTAGCGGTCCGTCCGCTGGTTCGACACCGGGGAGAGGAATTCGTGGATGAGGTAGCCGTGGGCGCCATGCAGTTCCATGGCGTCGAACCCGATCCGATCGGCGCGCATCGCCGCGTCCGCGAACGCGGCGACGATGCGCCGTATGCCGGCCTCGTCCAGTTCCCGCGGCGGGCGTTCGCCCGGAAGCTGCGGCAGCGGCGAAGGCCCTACCGTTTCCCATCCCCCGCCCTCGAGCGGCAGGAGCATGCCGCCGTTCCAGGGTTCGGCGCTGGACGCCTTGCGGCCGGCGTGCGCGATCTGGATGGCCAGCGCGCTCCGCGAGTGCCTGCGCACGGATCCGATCACGCGCGCCAGCGCTTCCTCGTTCTCGTCGGAGTACAGCCCCAGGCATCCCGGGGTGATGCGGCCGATCGCCTCGACGTGCGTCGCCTCGATGCAGACCAGGCCGGCGCCGCTGTTGGCGAGGTTGGTGATGTGGAAGAGGTGCCAGTCGTTGGCATTGCCGTCGACGGCCGAGTACTGGCACATCGGCGACACCATCACGCGATTCGGCACGGCGAGGCTGCGCAGGGAGAGGGGCTGGAAGAGCGGGCTGGTCATGGAGTGGTTGCGAGAGCGGTGCGGCGGCGCACGGGAGCGGCCGCTGCCGCGGCATCGGCCATCAGGGTCTCGGATAGCGCGTCCGCCGCGCGCTCGAGGTCGGGTAGATGCTTCAGGGCTTCGTCCAGGGGCAGGCGCGAGGTCGGCGCGTGCACCGCGACCGCGGCCGCGACGCGTCCGCGCGCGATGCGCACGGGGGCGGCGACGCAGACCAGGCCGGTAATGTACTCCTCGTCGTCGGTGGCGTAACCGGCGGCGCGGATGCGCTCGAGCTCGCGCTCGAGCCTTGCGCGCGTCGTCAGGGTGTGGTCCGTGAACCGCTCCAGCGGTAGCCTTTCCAGCAGCCGCTGCCGCGCCGCCCGCGGCAGGTGCGCGAGCAGCAGCTTGCCGCTCGCGCTGCAGTGCAGCGGCACGCGCGAGCCGGTCTGCAGGTTCATGCGCAGCGGCCACGCCGTCTCGACCCGGTCGAGGTACACGACCTCCGCGCCGTCCAGGATGGTGAAGTTGCAGGTCTCGCCGATATCGTCCACCAGGCGCTGCAGGATGGCGTGGCGCGCTCCGCGCGTCGCGGAGTTGGTCAGCGCGTCGAGCGCGAACCTCGATGCGCGCGGCCCGATGCTGTATCGCTTGGACGACGGCTCGCGCTGCACGAGCAGCGCCTGCTCCAGGAGCCCGAGCAGACGGTAGACCGTGGGCTTCGGCAGGCGCAGGGCCTCCACGATCTCGGACATGGAGACGGGACGCCCGGCGCCCGCCACCGTCTCGAGGATCGCGAACGCACGCAGCGCGGCCGCGCTGGAATCGACCTTGGCTCCCATGCGGCGAAAGTATCAGAAAATGAAACCGAGGGGTCCGTTTTCGGATTGACTTCGCCAGGGCGCGCTGCCAGAGTGTAGCGAAGCCGACACAGCCGTTCGCCGCGCCCGCACCGGGTCAGCGGCCACCACCGAGGAGAGAGACCGCCATGGGCAACGAGCGCGCCATTCAACGCTCCGTCGTGTCCGGACGGGTGCGCATGACACCGTCCGAAGCTTTTGTGGAAACGCTGGTGGCCCAGGGGGTCACCGACGTTTTCGGCATCGTCGGCTCCGCCTTCATGGACGCGCTGGACCTGTTCCCCGCGGCGGGCATCCGGTTCATCCCCACGGTGCACGAGCAGGGCGCCGGACACATGGCCGACGGCTTTTCGCGCGTGTCGGGCCGCCACGGGGCGTGCATCGCGCAGAACGGCCCCGGCATCACCAACTTCGTCACCTCCGTCGCGGCCGCGTACTGGGCCCACAGCCCGGTGGTCGCGATCACGCCCGAGACCGGCACCATGGGCCTCGGCCTCGGGGGCTTCCAGGAGACCGAACAGCTCGCGATCTTCCAGAAGATCACCAAGTACCAGGCGCACGTGAACAACCCGGCGCGCATGGCCGAGCTCACCGCGCGCGCCTTCGACCGCGCGCTTACCGAGATGGGACCGACGCAGCTCAACATCCCGCGCGACTTCTTCTACGGCGACATCGAGTGCGAGATCCCGGCGCCGGTGCGCGTGGAGCGCGGCGCGGGCGGCGAGAAGGCCCTCGACGAGGCGGCCACCCTGCTCGCCAACGCGAAGTTCCCGGTGATCCTCGCCGGAGGCGGCGTCATCACCGCCGAGGGCACCCAGGCGGCCATCGCGCTCGCGGAAGTGCTCGGCGCGCCTGTCGCGAACAGCTATCTGCACAACGATTCGTTCCCGTCGAGCCACCGGCTGTGGGTCGGGCCGCTCGGCTACCAGGGCGCCAAGGCGGCGATGAAGCTGATCTCGAAAGCCGACGTCGTGGTGGCGCTCGGCTCGCGCCTCGGCCCGTTCGGCACGCTGCCGCAGCACGGCCTCGACTACTGGCCGAAGGACGCGAAGATCATCCAGATCGACGCCGACCCGCGCATGATCGGGCTGGTTAAGAAGATCTCCGTGGGCATCTGCGGCGACGCGCGCGCGGCGGCCGAGGCGCTCGCCGCGCGGCTCGCGGGCAGGACGCTCGCGGGCGCGGTGAACCGCGAGCAGCGCCTGGCGGAGGTCGCGGCGGAGAAGGCGGCCTGGGAGAAGGAGCTCGCCGAATGGACCCACGAGAAGGACGCCTGGAGCGTCGACGTCGCCAAGGGCTCGAAGTACATGCATCCGCGCCAGATGCTGCGCGAGCTGGAGAAGGCGATGCCGAAGGATGCGATGGTGTCCACCGACATCGGCAACATCTGCTCGGTGTCCAACTCGTACCTGCGCTTCGAGCGGCCGCGCAGCATGTTCGCCGCGATGAGCTTCGGCAACTGCGGCTACGCGTTCCCGACCATGATCGGCTGCAAGGTGGCCGCACCCGAGCGTCCCGGCATCGCGTACGTGGGCGACGGCGCCTGGGCGATGAGCTTCGGCGAGATCCTCACCTGCGTGCGCGAGAAGATCCCGACCACGGTAGTGGTGTTCAACAACCAGCAGTGGGGCGCCGAAAAGAAGAACCAGGTCGACTACTACGGCGATCGCTTCGTCGGTTCCAACCTGGAGAATCCAAGCTTCGCCGCCATCGCCCGCTCGATGGGTGCGGAGGGGCACACCATCGACAAGCTGTCCGACGTGGGTGCGGCGCTCCAGGCGGCGTGCGCGGCCCAGAAGGACGGCAAGACCACCATTCTGGAGATGATGGTGACGCGCGAGCTCGGCGACCCGTTCCGCCGCGACGCGCTGAAGCATCCGGTGCGCCACCTGGAGAAGTACAAGGCTTACGGCTCGGAGTGACTGGCGGCGGGCGACGGGCCGCGCGGACGATGACGGCCCGATCCCGCCAACCCCTCCGGGGGCACATCAAAGGAGACCCCATGCGCATCACTCGATCGCTGCCCGTCCTCGTGCTCGCGGCCGCCGTCCTCGCCGCCGCGGCGGTCGCCTTCGGCCCGGCCGCCCACGCCCAGGAGTACCCGTCGAAGCCGATCCGTTTCATCGTCCCCTACCCGCCGGGCGGCGGAACGGACATCATCGCCCGCATCGTGCAGGAGCCGCTCACGCGGGCGCTCGGCCAGCCGATCATCATCGAGAACCGTGGCGGCGCCGGCGGCGCGTTGGGGACCGGAGAGGCAGCCAAGGCGGCGCCGGACGGCTACACGGTCCTCTTCACGCTGTCGTCGCACACCATCAACCCGGTGCTGTACAAGCTGCCGTTCAGCACGGAGCGGGACTTCGCGTCCGTCTCGCTGGTCGCCAGCCTGCCGCAGCTGCTCGCCGCAAACCCCGCGGTGCCGGTGAAGAGCGTGCAGGAGCTGATCGCCGCGGCGAAGGCGAATCCCGGCCGCTATGCGTTCGCGTCCGTTGGCAACGGCTCGCCGTCGCACATCGCCGGCGAGCTCCTGAAGCTGCGCGCCGGCATCGACATCGTCCACGTCCCCTACAAGGGCGGCGGCCCTGCGGTGGCTGACACACTCGGCGGCCAGGTGCCGTTCCTGTTCGTGTCGATCCCCGCGGCGATGTCGCACGTGAGGAGCGGCAAGCTGCGGCCGCTCGCGGTGACCACGCTCAAGCGCTCGCCCGCGGCGCCCGACGTGCCCACCGTTGCCGAGGCGGCAGGCATCCCCGACTTCGAAGTCGATTCCTGGTACGCGATGTTCGTGCCCGCCGGCACGCCGCCGGCGATCGTCGACAAGCTGCAGAAGGCGGTCGCCCAGGTGGTGCAGACCCCCGAGGTGAAGCAGAAGCTGCTCGAGCAGGGCGCCGACGCGGTGGGCAGCACCTCTGCGGAGCTCGACCGTGTCGTCAAGGCGGAGCTCAAGAAGTGGGAGCAGCTGGTGCGCGACGCGAAGATCAAGGTCGACTAGACTTCCCGCCATGAACGCGCCGCTGTCGCCTCGGGAGATCGTCGCCGGCCTGGTGGGGCGCGCGCGGGCAGCGCAGCGCGTATACGATGGCTATACCCAGGCGCAGGTCGACGAGGTGGTGACCGCATGCGGGTGGGCGATCGTGGAGCCGGAGCGCAATCGCACGTTGGCCGAGCTCGCGGTGCGCGACTCGCGGCTGGGCAACGTCCCCGACAAGATCGCCAAGAACCGGCGCAAGACCATGGGCCTGCTGCGCGACCTGAAGGGCGCGAAGTCGGTGGGGGTGATCGCGAAGGATCCGGCGCTCGGCATCGTGGAGATCGCGCGGCCCGTCGGGGTGGTCGCGGCGATCACGCCGTCGACCAATCCGGGCGCGACGCCGGCCAACAAGGTCATCAACGCGCTCAAGGGGCGCAACGCGATCATCCTCGCGCCCTCGCCCAAGGGCAGTTCCACGGCAGCGAAGCTGCTCGAGTTCATGCACGCGGAGCTCGACAAGGTCGGCGCGCCGCGCGACCTCGTCCAGGCGCTGCCCGACCCGGTGACCAAGGAGACCACGCTGGAGCTGATGCGCCAAGCCGACCTGGTGGCCGCCACCGGTTCCCAGGCCAACATCCGCGCTGCGTATTCCAGCGGCACGCCCGCGATCGGCGTCGGCGCGGGCAACGTGGTGAGCATCGTCGATGCGACCGCGGACCTCGACGACGCGGCGGAGAAGATCGCGCGGTCCAAGACCTTCGACAACGCGACGAGCTGTTCCTCCGAGAACTCGGTGGTGATTCTCGATGCGGTGTACGCGGACGGCCTGGCTGCGCTGGCGCGCGCGGGCGGCGTCCTGCTGGATGCCGGCGAGAAGGCGGCGCTCGCGCGGACCATGTGGCCGGACGGCCGGCTCTCGGCCGCGGTGACCGCGAAGGCCGCGCCGGAGATCGCGCGGCTCGCGGGCCTCGCCCGTCCCGCGTTGCTCGCCGCGAAGTTCCTGATGGTCGAGGAGAGCGGCACCGGAAGCGAACACCCGTTCTCCGGCGAGAAGCTGTCGCCGGTGCTCGCCGTGTACCGCGCGCGGGATTTCGATCATGCCTTCGCCCTCACCACCGCGATTTACGAGTATCAGGGCAAGGGCCATTCGGTCGGCATCCATACCCGCGACGACTCGCACGTGTTGCGCCTCGGGCTGGAGCTGCCGGTTGCGCGGGTGATCGTCAACCAGGCCCATTGCATCGCGACCGGCGGCTCGTTCGACAACGGCCTGCCGTTCTCGCTGTCGATGGGCTGCGGCACCTGGGGCCGCAACGGCTTCTCCGACAACATGAACTACCGGCATTTCCTCAACATCACGCGCATCTCGCGCGTGATCCCCGCCCGCGAGCCGACCGAGCAGGAGCTGTTCGGGGAGTACCTCGCCCGTCACGGCTGAGCATGCCGGCCGTATCGACCATCCGGGCGGCGGTCGACGCCCAGGCCGCGCAGCGTCCGGATGCGATCTACGCGGTCGCGCCGGAGACGGGCCGCACGCTGACCTTCGGCGGACTGCGCGATGCCGCGCTCGGCCTCGCCGCCTTTCTCGACGAGCGAGATGCGCCGCCGGGCGCGAAGGTCGCGTTCTACATGGGCAACGGCCTCGCCACCCTGCGCCTCTTCGTCTCCATCATGTATGCGGGGCGGACGGTCGTTCCGCTCAACCTGCTGGCGCAGGCATCGCAGCTCGAGTATGTGCTCGACCACTGCGACGCAACGCTGGTCTTCGTCGCGCCCGATCTCGTCGAGCGGGTGAAGGTAGCCGCGGCGAAGAGCGCGCGGTCCATCGACATCGTGCCCTGCGACGTCGACGACGGCGCGCCTCACGCCTCCTCTCGTGCAGGCGCGCTGCCCGCCGTGGCGGCGGACGACGATGCCCTGATGATGTACACCTCCGGCACGACGGGACGGCCGAAGGGGGTGGTGCTCACGCACGGCAACGTCGTCGCGGCGGGCACCTTCGTGAGCGAGGCGCACGCGCTCGGGCCCGCCGACCGGGTGCTCGGCACGCTGCCGCTGTATCACATCAACGGGCAAGTCGTGCAGGCGACCTCGCCCCTGATCCACGGCGGCAGCCTGGTAATGCCGCATCGGTTCAGCGCCTCTGCGTTCTGGCGGCTCGCCGATGAGCACCGCTGCACTTGGATCAACGTGGTGCCGACGATCATTTCCTACCTGCTCGCGGGGCCGGATCCGCGGGCCGAGGGCGTCGACCTCTCGCGCATCCGGTTCTGCCGGTCCGCATCTGCGCCGCTGCCGCCCGAGCATCACCGCGCGTTCGAGGCGCGGTTCGGCATCGGCGTGATCGAGACCATGGGCCTGACCGAAACGGCGGCGCCGTGCTTCACCAACCCGCTGGGCCCTGCGCAACGCAAGGTCGGCTCCCCGGGCCGGGCTTACGGCAACGAGGCGAGAGTCGTCGACGCCGCGGGGTGGTCCGCGCCGGCCGGTGCCGTCGGCGAGATCATGATTCGCGGCCCGAACGTGATGAAGGGCTACTACAAGGCGCCGGAGGCCACCGCAGGCGCGCTCCAACCGGACGGCTGGCTCCACACCGGCGACCTCGGCTACATGGATGCCGACGGCTTCGTGTTCGTCACCGGGCGTCTGAAGGAGCTGATCATCAAGGGCGGCGAGAACATTGCCCCGCGCGAGATCGACGAGGCATTGCTGCGCCATCCGGCGGTCCTGGAGGCGGCGGCCGTCGGCATGCCCGACGTCCACTATGGGCAGGAGATCCTCGCCTGCGTGGTCCTGCGCCCGGGGGCGACGGCGTCCGAGACGGAGCTGGAGGCGTTCTGTCGCGCGGAGCTGGGGCCCTACAAGACGCCCAAGGTGATCCGCCTGGTCGCCGATCTTCCGAAAGGGCCCTCTGGAAAAGTGCAGCGGCTGAAGCTGCTCGACCCGGCCTGACCCTCGCTCCGCGGCCGGCGGGCCGCCGGTTTGGTTGACCCTAGTTCCCGAAACCCCTTATAATCCCGCGTCTTTCGATCCCGGGGCGGGAAAACACGCCCCGTTTTTACTGGAAAGCCGAATTAGATGCCCACAATCAGCCAGTTAGTGCGCAAGGGCCGAGAACAGGACCCGAAGAAGAGCAAGGTTCCGGCGCTCGCGGGCTCGCCTCAGAAGCGCGGCGTATGCACGCGCGTGTACACCACCACGCCGAAGAAGCCGAACTCCGCGCTGCGGAAGGTGGCGAAGGTGCGCCTCACCAACGGCTTCGAGGTCATCAGCTACATCGGCGGCGAGGGCCACAACCTGCAGGAGCACTCGGTGGTTCTGATTCGCGGCGGGCGCGTGAAGGACCTCCCCGGCGTGCGCTACCACATCGTCCGCGGCAGTCTGGACACGCAGGGCGTGAAGGACCGCAAGCAGAGCCGCTCGAAGTACGGCGCCAAGCGCCCCAAGGCCGCCTGAGTCCCGGCCGCCCAAGTCTAGGAACCGATCATGCCTCGTCGTAGAGAAGTCCCCAAGCGCGAGATCCTGCCCGACCCGAAGTTCGGCAGCGTCGACGTGTCCAAGTTCGTGAACGTGCTGATGACGCGCGGCAAGAAGTCGACCGCCGAGCGGATCGTGTACGGCGCGTTCGACTCGATCAAGTCGAAGTCCGGCAAGGACCCGCTCGAGGTCTTCAGCCAGGCGGTGCAGAACACCAAGCCGACGGTGGAAGTGAAGAGCCGTCGCGTCGGCGGTGCGAACTACCAGGTGCCGGTCGAGGTTCGTCCGGTACGCCGCGTGGCGCTGGCGATGCGCTGGCTGCGCGAAGCGGCGCAGAAGCGCGGCGAGAAGTCCATGGGCATGCGCCTCGCGGGCGAGCTCATGGAAGCGTCGGAAAACCGCGGCGGCGCGGTGAAGAAGCGCGAGGAAGTGCATCGCATGGCCGAGGCCAACAAGGCCTTCGCCCACTACAGGTTCTAGCAGTCTCAGCCTGGCGTTGCGGCCGCGCACGAGGCGCGGCCGGGAAACGCAGGGCCTCTAATGTCGGCTGCCGCCGGCGGCGGGTTTCCCGCCACCGCGGCTCTGGTTTCGGGTGACTACTGTGGCACGCAAGACTCCAATCGATCGGTATCGGAACATCGGCATCAGCGCGCACATCGATGCGGGCAAGACCACGACCACCGAGCGCATCCTTTTCTACACCGGCGTGTCCCACAAGATGGGCGAGGTGCACGACGGCGCCGCCGTCATGGACTTCATGGAGCAGGAGCGCGAGCGCGGCATCACCATCACGTCCGCGGCGACCACCTGCTTCTGGAAGGGGATGGACGGCAACTACCCCGAGCACCGCATCAACATCATCGACACCCCCGGCCACGTCGACTTCACCATCGAGGTGGAGCGCTCCATGCGCGTGCTGGACGGCGCGTGCATGGTGTACGACTCGGTCGGCGGGGTGCAGCCGCAGTCGGAAACGGTGTGGCGCCAGGCGAACAAGTACCGCGTGCCCCGCCTCGCCTTCGTGAACAAGATGGACCGCGTCGGCGCGAACTTCTTCAAGGTCTACGAGCAGATCAAGTCGCGCCTCAAGGGCAACCCCGTGATCATCCAGGTGCCGATCGGCAACGAGGACACCTTCGCCGGCGTGGTCGACCTGGTGAAGATGAAGGCGCTCTACTGGGACGATGCTTCGCAGGGCATGAAGTTCGAGATGCGCGACATCCCCGCCGAGCTGCGGGAGCTCGCGGAGGAGTGGCGCGAGAAGATGGTCGAGGCCGCCGCGGAGGCGAACGAGGATCTGATGAACAAGTACCTCGAGGGCGGCGAGCTGTCCGTCGACGAGGTCAGGAAGGGCCTGCGCGAGCGCACCATCAAGGGCGAGATCGTTCCGATGCTGTGCGGCACCGCGTTCAAGAACAAGGGCGTGCAGGCGATGCTGGACGCCGTCATCGACTACATGCCGTCGCCGGTCGACATCCCGCCGGTCAAGGGCACGAAGGAGAACGGCAACGAGGACAGCCGCCGTCCGGACGACGAGGAGGCCTTCTCCGCCCTCGCGTTCAAGATCATGACCGACCCGTACGTCGGCCAGCTGACCTTCATCCGCGTCTACTCCGGAGTCCTGAACTCGGGCGACACCGTTTACAACGCGATCCGCGGCAAGAAGGACCGCATCGGCCGCCTGCTGCAGATGCACGCCAACCAGCGCGAAGAGATCAAGGAAGTGCGCGCCGGCGACATCGCGGCGGTCGTGGGCCTGAAGGATGTAACCACCGGCGAGACCCTGTGCAATCCCGACAAGGTCATCATCCTGGAGCGCATGGAGTTCCCGGACCCGGTGATCCACGTCGCCGTCGAGCCGAAAACCAAGGCCGATCAGGAGAAGATGGGGATGGCCCTGGGGCGCCTCGCGCAGGAGGATCCGTCCTTCCGCGTGCGCACCGACGAGGAATCCGGCCAGACGATCATCTCGGGCATGGGCGAACTGCACCTCGAGATCCTGGTCGACCGCATGAAGCGCGAATTCGGCGTCGAGGCGAACGTCGGCGCGCCGCAGGTGGCCTACCGCGAGACCATCAAGCGTCCTTCGGGCGACACCGAAGGCAAGTTCGTAAAGCAGTCCGGCGGCCGCGGCCAGTACGGTCACGTGTGGATCCGCGTCGAACCGAACGAGCAGGGCAAGGGCTACGAGTTCGTCGACGCCATCAAGGGCGGTTCCGTGCCGCGCGAGTACATCCCGGCGGTGAACCGCGGACTCTCGGAAACCATGCCGACTGGCGTGCTGGCCGGGTTCCCGATGGTGGACATCAAGGTCACGCTGTTCGACGGCTCCTACCACGAGGTCGACTCGAACGAAAACGCGTTCCGGATGGCCGCCTCGATGGCGCTGAAGGACGCGGTGCGCAAGGCGACGCCGGTGATCCTCGAGCCGATGATGGCCGTGGAAGTGGAGACGCCCGAAGAAAAGATGGGCGACGTGATGGGCGACCTCTCGTCCCGCCGCGGCATGATCCAGGGCATGGAAGACCTCGCCGGCGGCTCCAAGGCGATCCGCGCCGAGGTGCCGCTCGCCGAGATGTTCGGCTACTCCACCACGCTGCGATCGCTCACGCAGGGCCGCGCGACCTACACGATGGAGTTCAAGCACTACTCCGAGGCGCCGAAGACGGTCGCCGAAGCGATCATCAACAAGAAGTGATCTAGAGACAGCACGAGGCTAGCGATGGCAAAAGGCAAATTCGAGCGTACGAAGCCGCACGTGAACGTTGGGACGATTGGTCACGTGGACCACGGCAAGACGACGCTGACGGCGGCGATCACG
>Ga0209254_10001120_pt1 | contig 23654 bp, 21 predicted proteins | sample FrelakmetDIP11DI_FD_187148 | JGI IMG/M metagenome (GOLD analysis project Ga0209254, IMG submission 187148) | Freshwater lake sediment microbial communities from the University of Notre Dame, USA, for methane emissions studies - DIP11 DI (SPAdes)... | ecosystem: Environmental > Aquatic >...
GCTCAGTTGGTTTAGTCCGCCAACTGGCGGATGACAGGCAAGAGGTCATATTTAATATATGATTCTTTAAATTTGGGACGTTAGCTCAGTTGGTTTAGAGCGCTTGCTTGACAGGCAAGAGGTCGACAGTTCGATTCTGTCACGCCCCACAATTTCTTCGCTGCAAATTATTTTGTCATGTTTTATGTGTATGTGTTATACTCAAAAGAGTATAATAAAATCTACATCGGATTCACTTCTGACCTTGAGGCAAGGCTACATCAACACAATCATCCTTTAAACAAAGGATGGACTTCTAAATACAGACCATGGGAAATTCTATATTATGAAACTCTCAATACGAAAAAAGAGGCTATGATAAGAGAAAAACAATTGAAATCTGCCAGAGGCCGCCTATTCATCAAATCCACTCTGCTTCCGTAAGGTTTTTTTATTTTAATACAAACCCCGGAGTTGACATCCGGGGTTTAAATTTTATTGGAATTACTGGCGCTTCAATTCTTTTTAAAGTAATAAGTCATTCCGAGTTTAATATTAAGGAAGCTGTCGGTACCATAATCTTCTCCCCCGTATTGAGTAAACAGGGCTGCACCCAGATTTAGAGAGAGATTTTTGCTGACAGGCAATGCCCATCCTAAACCCGGGCTGACAAAATAGATTGTTCCCGCATCTGTTTTAGCAGAATTTAAAAGTATTCCACCGTCGCCGGAAGCAAAAAAACTTGCTTTTCCAAGATTAAAAAAATACCTGAAGTCAGCAAAAAGAGGAAATACCTTAAATTTGCCTCCATCATAAAATGATACTCCTACCCCTATACCTCCGGTGAAATTTTTTATCAGTCCTATACCCAGTATGGTTGACAAATTAGCATTCCTTTTTGCATAATCCCGGTCTTCCGAATATAAGCCTATCCCTCCACTCAATTCTGTGACACTGATTAATCCCGGTTTTGAATTGCCGGCAGCAGGAGGTCTGTTTGAATTATTTTTTGTCTGGGCGTACCCCGATAAGGAGGCAATCGCAAAAACCAATACTAATATAAAAATTAGTTTTTTCATCTTCTGATTAACTAAGTTCAACAATATCAATATACTAAACGGGAATTAGATTAGTATATTACTTAATTCAACAGAAAGATCAAGGATTGATTCCGATCAGACGATAAGGAGTTAGTGAAATACCAGATTAATTATCCTTTCATCAAGCCTTAAAATATAAACAGCCAATAAAAATGCCAGCAGGATATAGATCCAAATTTTCTTTCTCATAATACCTGGTATTAGCCCGTTTATATTTAATAAAATATCCTGGTTTTTAATCCTAAATAAAGTTAGACCATTCCCGATAAAAAAAGCAAATTAAAAAAGGGAAATTTATTAACAAAATAAAGGCAGCTGTTATTTAAGTTAAAACCACTCTTCTTCCAAAGGACCTTTTTATTTCTTTCAGGCATAATTACAAGTTATTCCGCTGATAATGAAGGGAAAGGAGCGATGTTGGCCGGGGAGGCAATCCGGCGCATTTTTGGCACTTGTGTTTTTCATCATGAGCCTTGCTTCCTTTGCCCAAACCTATCCTTTCAGGGAGTATACCAGCGACGACGGGCTGCCCCAGCTGGAGATGATGGGGATACTGCAAAGCATCAATATAAGGTCTGTGTGGCACTTTTTTACAGGGTGCTCTTTCAAAATTCGATCTTCATCACCCATACATAGTCCGATGGCGGTTTGTTCCTGACTTTAGAAGGAATATTTACTGTGAATGAGTCTGTTCCGTTCAGCCATGAACACTTTGTTTTTGTGCCGTTCATCATCACCTTTGACCCCTCCGGTAGCGTCAAGCCCGTCAGGGCTACATCAGCAGGCATGCTTTCGCCTTCGTCAGCCATATAAAACAGGTACCATGTATTATCACCTTTACTGTTAATGCAAACTTTTCCGTCCCTGTAGGGGGCCATCGCCCTGGTGCCGTAGATAGCTTCGCCGTTTATATTCATCCATTTGCCCATGTCTGAGAGCAGGCTGTAAGCACCTTCCGGCCAGGTGCCGTCAGGCGCCGGGCCTATATTGAGCAGCAGGTTCCCGCCTTTGACTACAATGTCAACCAGCAGTTGCACCGCCTCGCGGCCTGACATGAAGTGAGGGTCAGGTACCCAGGCCCATCCTCCTCCTGCAATGATGCAAGACTCCCATGGGTAAGGAAGGGCCTTTTCGGGAACCCTGTTCTCCGGCGTAAGATAGTTCTGGTTTTTGCCGTATACTGCCCTGTCGACGACTATTAGTCCTGGCTGCTTAGCCCTGGCTTTTAACACCAGCTCATCCATACGAATATCCTGACTCTGATAACGCACATGCTTGTCAGTCTCAGCCGTCTTATATCCCTTTATTTCCTCATCACTCATCTTCTTCACCCATCCGCCGTCAAGCCACAGAATATCAACTTTGCCGTAGTCGCCGCCGAGCAACTCCATTATCTGTCCGTGTGTGAACCCGACAAACTTCTCCCACCGCACCGGGTAATTCTTTACGTTATAATTGACATTCCGGTCCGGCGTGGCGAAATTGGGCCACCAGTAATACTCACTGTGCCAGTCGGGCTTTGAAAAGTACGCCCCTGTCCACAGACCCTGTTCCCTGAAAGCAGTGAAGATCTCCTTTGTTACGTTGGCGCGGGGATTTACGTTGAACGGACAGGCAGGGTCAGTGATCTTATAATCAGTCAGCTTAGTGTCAAACATCGAGAAGCCATCATGGTGCTTTGTTGTGAAGATGACATATTTCATTCCTGCGTTTTTTGCTGCTTCGGCCCACTTTTCAGGATTGAAGCTTATAGGATTAAAGCTCAGCTGCAGCGCTTCGTACTGCTTCTTATATTCCTCATAATCAAGATTTTTCCTGCGGCACCAGTCCTCATCCTCGGCGCAGATAGACCATGATTCAACTATGCCCCACTGGCTGTAAGGACCCCAGTGCATCAGCAGTCCGAATTTAAGATCCTGCCATTGTTCAAGCTTCTGCAAAACCAGCGTGTCCGTTTCCGGCACATAACGCTCATCGGGCTCCTGTGCATACAATCCTGCCAGACCCGGCAGTATCAGAAAAAGAAAAGCATATTTTCTCATTACAGAAGGAATCATTCGGTTTTTAGTTTGCCGTCGAGGGAGAGGCTTATTACCGTCATCTCGTCATCGAGCACATTTTCAGGCACCTTTATAAAATATACCCCTGCATGACTGCTCCACGATGGTCTGAGATATTCCTTTAACTCCAGGCTGGTGCCGTTACCGACTATGACCGCTTTGTTTATCCTGTTCATTACGCCCTGCAGCATGATCTCCCCTCCGCCGTCACCATACAAAAACAGGTATACCGTTGTGCTGTCAGGGCTCATGGTTGAAGGCCCGTCAAAACACCCTGCAGGCAATCCTGCGACAGTGCCGAATATCGCCTGGCTGTGCTTTGACGTCCAGCGGCCCAGTTCTTTCAGCACCGCTACCTGTTCTTCGGGTATGGTTCCGTCAGGCTTAGGGCCAATGTCAAGCAGGAGGTTGCCGCCCATACTTATGCAATCGGCAAAAATACGTATCACCTGTGATGGGCTTTTATAATTGTGGTCATTGCCCTGATATCCCCACGAGTCGTTTATTGTCATGCACAGTTCCCAGTATTCGTCTTCAGGCGGTCTGAGAGGAAGGCCCTGTTCCGGCGTGCCGTAATCGCCGTAACCTGCAAGGCGGGAATTGATGATTGCATCAGGATTGCTTTTCAAGATCATCTTTCTTATCTCAGGTGCGTGCCACATCGCCGCGCTCTGTTCCCAGTCGCCGTCGAACCACCACAGGTCAGGACTGAACTCCCTGTCAAGCTCGGCTATCTGTCCGTGATTGAACTTAACAAACCGCTCCCATCTGATACTGTCTGTCTCATATCTCTTCACATTTTTTGTCATGTTCGGATAATCGGGGTGAGACCAGTCAAGCAACGAATAGTAAAGGCCAACCTTCAATCCGGATTTGCGCATGGCTTCAACAAAAGGTTTGATCAGATCGCGTGCTGCCGGCGTCGAATCAACAACATTAAGACCACTCAGCCTGGTATCCCACAGGGCAACTCCGTCATGGTGTTTTGATGTCAGCACGGCATAGCGGGCGCCGCTCTCCCTTATCAGTCGAACCCAGGCAGCCGGATCATATTTCGCGGCGGTGAACCCGTCAAGCTGTTTCATATAATCGTCATAGGTGATATGACCGTTAAAAAACGACCATGATTCGTCAATGCCGTTGACCGAATAAATGCCCCAGTGAATGAAAATGCCGAGCCGCGCATTGCCAAACCATTCCATCCTGCCGGTATTGTCCTTTTGGGCAGCAGTATTCAGGTTGATACATAAAAGAATCAAAACGGCAATGCAGCCTTGCTGAAAGCTCCTGTTTCTTTTTATCATCTTCCGTTATCTTATGTGATTATGAAAAGTCAAATCCTGAAATATATGCCGGGTATTCATAGAATTTCACCGTCTCTTCCTGTGATAATCCCGAAAAATACGCATACACCAGTCCGGGTTTTGCGTTCAGCAGCCTGTTCAGTGCTCCCATCCGTCTGTTTGTTCTCAGGATATCGAACAGTTCCGAGTGATCATCAAGCCATGTCAGAGCCGTATTATACCCTTCTTCAGCGCATACTGCCTCAAAAAGGTCAGGCAGAAGATCTTCATTTCCCTTGCGGCAGTAAATTGCATTTAAAATAACATACCGGAACTCTTCAGGCTGAAAAAGTCTTCTGAAAAGTGGTGTCACAGGAAATACTTTCATCATAAGCCATCCCCACAGACCGGGTACATTGACAACCTTGTACCGTGCAGGTATAGCGCTGACGCCGGCAATGATCTCGTTGTCCTTCTTCAAAACATAGTATCTGTGGCCGATAAAAGCAAATTCATCGGAGTAAAAACAGTAATTACGATACTGCCCGTCCAGCAGGCCGGCCATGGCAGGCTCTTCCTCCGGCGTCAGCCTGGTGACTGAAGTATTGGGTTCGGGGTTAAAACGGCTGAAGGCGATGGTGAGAAAGGAACGGATATATTCATATCCGGCCTGGTTGATAAGGTTCCGAGATCTCTCGTTACGGCTCTCCACATAGGCATACATCACATGTGGCTCCGTTGGTTCTCCCGGTTCATCTCCATCGCGGCCCGAGCCTCTGAACAGCGAGAATATCTTCTGCTTGAAGCTCTCTTCAACAAAAGAGTGTCTGTCGCTTTTTCGGGTAGGTGCTCTTTCTGTCTGGAAGGCGCTCTGTACAGTCATATAACGAAGGTGTGTCGAGTCGTAAGGCACCCCGCAGTTCATCGTAGTGCGCCGGCACATGCCGATTACGCCTTTCAGGCTGTTTCTTTTGTAAAGCGCCATGAAAGAGAGACCGTCACCGTAGGCTTTGATTCTCTCTTCTGTGTTCTGCATTGAATAGCGCATACCCCCTTCGGACCCAAGGACAGTTTCTTTGAGCAGGCTGACGATCTCATCATCAGCCTTATCAACTCTTTTTACTTCAAGTCTTTTATAGTCAGTTACGTTTTCCTGTTCCATCGGATCTACCTGTGTTTTTACTTCATTATCCTGATCAGTGCATGGGCTACTGTCAGGTCTTCAGGCGTTGTTATTTTTATGTTCTCCTTGTTGCCGTGCGTCAGGTGCACCTTTATTCCGGACGCTTCTGCTACGGTTGCGTCATCAGTGCACGACGGGTCATAGTCGTGGTCATAGGCCGAAAAAATCAAGCTGCTGCGGAAGACCTGCGGGGTCTGAATGAGCCGTACCTCGTTCCTGAGGCATGGTCTGCTGGCGTCTCCCGACATGATCCTGACAGAATCAACGGGTTCGATAAAGGGCACGGCAGTGCCGAATTCCTCAGCATCGGCAAAACACCGCCAGATGGTGTCATGACTTACCAGCGGCCTGACACCGTCGTGAACAGCTACAAGCGACTCTTCGGTCACACAGGCCAGTCCTGCCCTGACAGAGTGAAATCGCTCCTCGCCGCCTGAAACTATTTTATGACTTATTTCAAAGGAATATTCCCTGACGAGGCCACGCCAGAGGGAATGATGTTCTGAAGGAAGGACTAAAATTATTTCAATGTCATTGTCAAATGAGTGAAACCTCTCGATAGTATGCATCAGCAGGGGTTTCCCCTCCAGGAGGAGAAACTGCTTCGGGATGGCGGACTTCATTCTGCGGCCGCTTCCCCCGGCAACTATGATACAGTACTTCTTCACTCTCATTCATCACTCTTTCATGTAGAGATACCTTTTGATACTCTTCTTGGGTGTCTTTACAAATTCTTCCGGATGGACTCGGAATTTGGTCACGGCCATATATTCTGGCAAGTGAGCATTAACATCCTTGCGGATGGTGTCGAGGGCATCGTTCAGGGTGGCCTCCGTTATCCCGTCCTTTTTAAGCTGCTCCTGATCAGGGTATATAAGAGCGACAAGCTTGTGCTCCTCTGAAATAACAACTGATTCGGACACAATCCGGTAATTATTGATTAGAGATTCTATCTCTTCAGGATAGATATTTTTCCCCGAGGGGCCCAGCAGCATGTTCTTGCTTCGGCCTTTAATATAGATATAGCCGTCTTTGTCAATTACTCCGAGGTCGCCTGTGTGCATCCAGCCATCATCGTCGATCACTTCCTTTGTGGCAGCGTCATTCTTGTAATAGCCGTGCATGACATTGTCGCCGCGAAGGATAATCTCTCCGACGGTCTTTTCCGGATCGGGTGAGTCGATCTTCACCTCAAGTGTATCAACAGCTTTGCCGCATGAGCCCAGCCGGTTGGTACGCCACCCGTCGTAACTGATCAGAGGCCCGCATTCTGTCATTCCGTAGCCGATGCTGAACGGCAGGTGTATGGTCTTGAAGAATTTTTCCGCATCGGAATTGAAGGCTGCCCCGCCAATGACAATCTCCTTGAACCGGCCACCGAAACTCACAGTCAGTTTCTCGCGGATCTTGTTGTGAAGCACCTTGTTTATGCCCGGGATCTTCAGGAGTATCTTCATGTGAGGCTTGGAAATGACGGGAAGGATCTGTTTTTTGTACACCTTTTCTATCACAAGGGGAACCGAGAGTATCAGCCTTGGCCTGATCTCCTTGAAGGCCTGCAACAGTATCTGGGGTGACGGCGTCTTTGTAAGGATTGTGATGTGGCAGCCGTATGTGAACGGGAAGAGAAACTCGAAGGCGCAGCCGTATGTGTGTGCCAGCGGGAGAAAGGAGACGACGGGGTCACCCGAATCAAGAGGCATGTTAGCCTGTGCGTAACGGGTGTTTGCAGCAAGACTCCTGTGAGGTATCATCACTCCCTTGGAGAAACCCGTTGTGCCTGATGTGTAGCTTATTACAGCAAGCTTTTCATTGTCTATTTCAGAAAATTTAATATCCTCCTGTTTAAAATCAGGGTACTCCCTGCTGAACGAGGCTTCTTTAGCGCTATAGATGCCGGTATACTTTTCAGAGCGGCTCATGATCATTTCGAATGTATCCAGGCTGACAGCACACATTATGTCTTTCAGTTTGTCAGCCTCAAGGACTTCCCAGAGCTTGTCATCTATAAAAAGCAGCCTTGAGTCGGAATGGTTGATAATATTCTGCATGTCCTCCGGCCTGAAGTCCGGCAGGATGGGCACTACAATAGCCCCGTAGGTCACAACGGCAAGGTACATCGCGCACCAGTTGGCGGAGTTCCTGCCCACAAGGGCAATCTTGTCTCCCTCATTAATGCCAAGCTCTTTAAAGAAAATATGATGCCTGACAATCATCTCTGCGATTTCCTTATACGTATAGCCCTTTTCATGGTAATTTGAGAGAGCTTCGATATTCCAGTTCTTTTTAATGCTCTCCTCTACATAAGTGATAAATCTTTCTTTGATCATGACTGTGGAGTTTTCCGGTTTCTAAAGCAAATGTAATCTTTTATACTGTTAGAAGAATTCAGATACTGTACAGTATGAGAACTGTAATGGTCATTATAATGTTCACTGCGGTGAATATGAGATTATAACGGACTCTCTTTGCGCTGAAATGGGTGATCTTTCTTGAAAAAATGCCGATTGTTGGTACAAAAAGCACAAGCAGGAAGACAAAGAATTCCGGGCCATCGAAGACCTGGCTGAGGCCGCCTCCTCTCAGGCTGGCAAAGTAGATGGCAAACAGTATGACCAGGAGATAAACAAGGTAGCTGGCCTTTAACGCGAAGGTCGATATAGGCCTCGAATGATGCAGCTTATGGGGCTTGAGATAAGCGTATGCGATTGCAAAGACAATGATAACGAAAAGGCCGCCTATGATATAGTTGATCATCTCCGGGAGACTGTAGTTATTCATTAACTGCTTTCCTTTTTACTTCTCATCCAATCCGGACCAGACAAGCGAGTCCTTTATAGTATGAATCACATATCAAACCAAACGTAAATATAAGGTTTAGATTCAACAGGTGAAAATAAATGTCAGGAGTGCAACAGCCTCTTATGCTGTCTTAACCCGGAAAATATTCTATCCTGTAAGGAGCCGGAGAGACCTAAACGAATTTCAGTTTACCGAAGTATTCAGGCCTGTGATAATCAGGTTTTTCTGTGCCGATGGGACTCCAGGTCGCATAATGCGGATTGCTCAGCTTGTCGCCACATTTGTAGAAATTGGCCCTGACACTCTTCCCTCTCAGATCTCCTATCTTATGATGAAAAAAGGTTTCAAGAGGGATAGCCAGTGTGATTGACCACCGTATATCGCCGCTTATCTCGGCAAACGGCTCTGTCCCCATTGTGGTGAGGCGACGGATGCCGCTGACGACGCGGGCATCAGCCCTGACACCGTCAAGCCTTCCGTGTCCTGAACCCATCAGCATGGTGCCGATAGGATTGCACTCGATATTATAATAGATACCGTCATCAGAGGGCGAGACAAAAAATTCGACACAGGAGTCCTCGCAGACCATCTCGTTGGTCCGGGTTTTCTCTGCCTTGACATTTGTCTCCCTGACATAATACTTAATGTATATTTCGCGGTCTCCCCAGGCAATATTGAATTTCACCCCGGGCTTGTATGGGAAAGCTTCCCAGTTGACCGTTTCAACAGAATGCCCTTCGCCCAGCTCATCGAGCATGGCTGACACTTCAGCCATGTCAGGATACAGCTTTTCTGTGTTCAGTCTTTTGACTTCGATAGTTTTCATGTCAGTTTAAACTTCTTTCAGCAGTTCCGGCCCGGTGCGGTATGTGTCGAGCACCAGCTCACCGAACAGCGTGTTGGCCCATGCGAACCACTTCCTGGTGAACTGTGTCGGATCATCTTTCATAAAAGATTCATGCATAAATCCGGTTGCGGCATGGGTGTTCTTCAGCATCTTCAGCGAAGAGACAATGTCATAATCGTTATTGGCAGTAAGCGCCCTAATGGTGATGGCGATCGGCCAGATACGGTTTGTTCCGGTATGCGGACTACCTACCCCGTGGCCCATTTTACCTGAAAAATAATAAGGATTGCTCTTGCTCAGCACGAAATTTCTTGTCCTTAGATACAGCTCATCATTCCGGTCTATGGTACCGAGATAGGGCATTGCCAGCAGGCTCGGCACGTTGGCGTCATCCATGAAACTGCAGTTGTAATATCCGTCTGTCTCGTATGGAATTATCTCCCCGTGATCCGGATGAATTGCCCTGGCGTATTTTACCAGGGCTGCTTCAACCTCGTCTGCCATTGAAGCGGCATCCGCACCCAGCTTTTCGTCTTTGAGAACAGCTTCCGCTATTTCAGCAATCTGCCTGAGAGATTTTACGGCAAAGTAGTTTGACGGTATCAGGAAAGGCCATATGGTGGCATCGTCCGAAGGTCTGAAAATAGAGACTATCAATCCGACAGGGTTCACGGGATTACCAAACCCGCCTCCGGCAACAGTGTCTGTCTGCCACCCGGTGACCCTCTGGAAGCGATACGGACCCTGATCTTCCTTACGCTGTTGCTGCCTGAAAGTGCGTATAACAAGTCTCATAGCCTCAGCCCAGGAAATATCAAATACTGAAGTGTCTCCTGTCGTCTTCCAGTAACCGTGTGCAAGCCTGACAGGATAACAGAGAGAATCTATCTCCCATTTGCGTTCATGAAGCTCAGGCTTCATCTCCGTCAGGTCATTCATCCATTCGCTCTGTCCGGGACCGTCGTTGAAGGCATTGGCATAAGGGTCAATGTGTATGAATTTTACCTGCCTGTTGATTACACCGGCTATCAGGTCCCTGAGCCTGCTGTCGGATGACGTCAGGGAAACATAAGGCCATACCTGGGCAGTAGAATCGCGCAGCCACATCGCATTGATATCGCCTGTGATGACAAATGTGTCAGGCTTCCCATTCTTCTCGCTATAGCTGACAGTAGTGTCAAGGGTGTTGGGAAAACAGTTTTCGAAGAGCCATGCCAGCTCCGTATCACCGAGAAATGATTTGACTTCCTTAATAGTTTCTTCAACAGCTTTGCTCTGAAATTTTCGCATTTTTGGCCCCGGCCTGTTTGAAATCCATTTACCTGCAGATCCCGAGGAGAATGCGGGAATTCCCGCGCTGAGCGCTGCCCCGGCCACGACGGCGTTTCTTATGAACCTTCTGCGTGTTGCCATATTGATTTACCTTTTAGATACTGGTTTAGCCCTCAGCGACACATCCTTGCTGTGCATGACTCCAAGGTCCCAGTCCTGTTCCAGGTCCCAGTTTATCTTGACATCAAGTTCGCCCGGGTAATATGCCACCGGCTCCGGATTTCTCATCAGTCCAAAATCTCCTGTGGTCCATGTCCGGCTCGAGTCAATGTCATAAATGGCCTTCATTCTGTAGCGGCCCTTGTCAATCAGTCCAAACTTAACTTCTCCTGGACTTTTAATAATTGCTTCCTGAAGCACTTTTTCCTTGTCACCCAGAAGCTGTATTATCACGGTACCTTCATAACCGGTAAGATTTGCCTTAATACTGCCATAGTCTTCTATTACTCCGACTGTTATTCTGTAAACTATGGAATCTGTTGCATTTCCGTATATGTCTGTAAATGCACCTCCCTTGCATTCAAGAGTGTAAGATCCTCCTGCTTTCAGGGGTGTTTTCATAAGTATACGCCTGGAATTTGTGCTGTCTTTAACGAGCACTGCATGAAGTTCGGTCTTAATGGTATCAACGATTTGCATCAGTGTTATTTTCGATGTGTCTGGCTCATTCAGGGGTGCGGCTCCGGTCAATGCCGGGATGGCACCGGGTTTCATTTTACCACTGATGTTTGTTGCCAGTGTAAGGGCAGGGGTTCTCCTGGTACCGGCCCTTGGGGCTTCCGGCTTCCTGAACCTGAAAATTACGGAGTCGGTTTTTTGAATGAGCGTGCCGGTGCTGTCAGTATAAGGATAAGTAAGCAGCGCGTCAATGACCTCGCGGTCATAAACTTCGGGACTGGTGATCCACAGCATAAAAGTGTCACGCCTGGCATTATTTTCCATATACCATGTATCCGGATCGATACCGGTAAGCTCTATCGAGACCTGTCCGGTGTCAGAGGGAATGGCAAGGCCAAACCCGATGGATCCGCTGCTCTTGCGTTCTGTATACCTGAGGTACTGTTTCTTTGCTTCCGCGGTAAAGGCATAAAGCCTGTGGACACCGAAAGTGAAAATGTCGTCCTTTGTTTTTTCAGGAACGTTTACGGGTTTATACTTTATAGTGTCAGGAATGATATTGTTATACGCTTCCGGGGTGATGTCAATTATTGAATCACAGAAAGCAAAAGTCTCATCCTCAAGATCATACATTTTATTGCCGTTTATGTCCTTCAGGGCGTAGAGCCTGAAGCGGCCGGGCTTGATATTGTTTATCATGAAGCCACCCGATACATCTGGCTTGGAGATATAGGCGGGAAGCAGCGTGCGCGGCGCCGTATCCGAAAGATTGGAATACATCATCACAAGCACATCGGGTACAACCTCGAGATCAAATGCACCGAAAACATTACCTGACAACGACAGGGAGTCGAGAACGGGTCCGGTAGAAAAGACGTACTGGAAATTCGGGATGGCATTATTCTCGTTGTTGTCGCGTATTGCATCCTGGAAATAGAAAGTGTAAGTGGTGCTGTCTGTAAGTGTATCATCCCAGGTTACAACCAGACTCTTTCCCTTCAATCGTACTACAGGCTTGGTTTTGAGTGGCGGTGACACCATGAATTTTTCGGTGATCTTGTCCAGTACCACAAACTCGTCAAAGGTTACCACGAATGATTTTCCGGAGAACATCACCGTGCTATTTTCCGGCTGGCTCTTCAGTATCACCGGGGAATCAAAGTCCTTCGGTCCGCCCGAGGGTGAATTTATCTTGGCACAGGATAAAATGAAAAGCACAACCAGTGCTGTCACGCACAGCCTGCCTGATATGTATCTTCTGTCATCCACTGTCTGCAAACTTACATCAAATTTTGTTATGTAAATTATTGCAGCCGGAACGGCTATACATGACTTTTTTACTAATTTTGAACTCCAAACAAGCATTAAATGACACTTCAGATCATACCATGGGATGTCAACCCGGAGATCTTCCGTATCGGCAATTTCGCAGTCAGGTGGTACGGACTGCTCTTCGCTTCCGGATTTGTAATCGGATATTACATCCTTAGAAAAGTATTCAAGAACGAAGGACTGGGTGATGCAACTCTCGACAGGCTGACAGTATATGTTGCCGTGGGAACCATTATCGGAGCCAGGCTCGGGCATTGCTTATTCTATGAACCAGCCTATTATCTTGCCAACCCTGTAGAGATACTGAAGGTATGGCATGGAGGCCTCGCAAGCCACGGCGCCGCTATTGGAATACCGCTGGCGATCTGGCTTTTTGTAAGGAAAGAGAAGAAGCCGTTCATATGGGCCATCGACCGTGTGGTGATTGTGGTGGCACTTGCGGGCGTACTTATACGATTCGGTAACCTTATGAACTCGGAGATATACGGCGTCGAGACCACGCTGCCGTGGGGATTTGTGTTCCTCCGCAACGGCGAGAACGCACCGAAACACCCTACACAGATATATGAATCCCTTGCTTACCTGCTTACATTCGTTATTCTTCTGAGGGTCTACTGGAATAACATGGGCAAACAAAAACCCGGATTGCTGTTTGGATTGTTTCTTATTTTCGTGTTCGGCTTCCGCTTCCTCGTTGAGTATGTAAAGGAAGACCAGGTTACCTTTGAGGCAGGAATGAAATTAAACATGGGTCAGCTCCTCAGCATACCTTTGATCATTGCAGGAATAGCATTACTGGTATGGGCATACCGGAAAATTCCGGAGCCTGTTGCAAAGAAGAAATGACCCGGATTACGGCCGCTTGTTGATGCCGTAGAAGATCAGATGTAATATTGCGTCAAGTCTGTTATTGATGTCCATCTCGCGCTTGCGCCAGAAGAGAGGGACTTCCATTCCTTTCAGCATCGTCTGTATCGACATGGCGGTGTACTCACTGTCTTCGATCTCAAAAACGCCTCGTCTGTGGCCGATATAAACAAGCAGCCTCAGGATGGCCAGTTCCTCCCTGTCATATCTCGACCTTATCTTTTCAATGAATTCGTAGTGATCAAGATTCTTGTCGAAAACGGCATTGTAATAGTTTGAGAGCTTTTCAAAAGCCCTCATCCTGACAAATATGTAATTACGCAGCTTGTCGGGAGGAGAATCAACCTCCTTCATGGCGGTCGTAAGTTGCTTGCGCAGCAGATTGGCTTCATAGAGAACCACCGCCTCGAAGATATCCTCCTTGCTCCCGAAATAGTAATAAATGGAACTCTTGCCTTTTTTCAGGGCTTTTGCGATCTCTTCCATGGTGGTCTTCCTGAAGCCGTAACGACTGAAGATCCTGCTGGCAGTCAGAATGATCTTTGTCCTGTATTCGTCCTTGTCAACCATAATAACCCAATCATATGCAAAGATATTCAACAATTTTCAAATAAGTGGAACAAACGGGCCTGATATTCGAAAAACGGTTTTTATAATATTCATCTTATTTATTTTTAATTTTACATATTAATTCCGATTGAGAAACCTCACTGATGAAGGTTGGGGAAAGAGAGTACCGAAGTATTTGGCAGGACGGGGATGAAGCGTCAACGATCATGGTTATTGATCAGCGAAGGCTGCCTTTTTCTTTTGATCTGATGGAGCTCAGAAGTGTTGATGACGTGTGCCTGGCAATAAGCACGATGGCGGTGCGCGGCGCTCCGCTCATCGGAGCAGCTGCCGCATGGGGTATCTGGCTCTCGTTCCTTGAACACCGCAACGAAAAAAATATTTCAGGATCTGTTCTGAATGATGCAGTCCGTCTAAAGGCAACAAGGCCCACTGCCGTCAATCTTGCATGGGCTGTTGACCGTATGATAAAAGTGTTTGAAAGCAGGCCCGATGCAAACGCTTTACAAACAGAGGCAGCAGCCATTTGCGATACCGAGGCGGAAAACAGCCGGCGTATCGGAATGAACGGTCTTGCCCTCATTGAGGAGATAAGCCTAAAGAAAAACTGCAGTACGGTAAACATACTCACCCACTGCAATGCCGGATGGCTGGCTTGCGTTGACTTTGGCACAGCTCTTGCGCCTGTATACCTGGCTCATGACAGCGGCATCAGTGTACACGTATGGGTTGACGAGACCCGTCCGCGCAACCAGGGAAGCCGGCTGACAGCATGGGAGCTGAGTAATCATGGCGTACCCTGCACCGTCATAACAGACAATGCAGGGGGTCACCTGATGCAGAACGGCATGGTTGACATTGTGATCGTCGGGTGCGACAGGGCAACAGCAAACGGAGACGTGGCGAACAAGATCGGAACATATCTCAAGGCGCTGGCCGCACATGATAACGGGATACCTTTTTATTCGGCATTTCCGGTGTCATCATTTGATCTGACAATTGAAAGGCCGGAGCAGATACCGGTAGAAGAAAGAGATGAGGATGAAGTAAGGATGGTTGAGGGTACATATATATGTCAAAAAGACATCCCCGTTTCAAATTACGCATTTGACATAACGCCTGCAAGGCTGATAACTGGTATCATTACCGACAGGGGAATATGCCGGGCAGATAAAGAATCAATAATGAAATTATTTTCGTAATTATATGGAAGGTTTTGTCAAGTTCAATTGCTACTGGAGCCAGTCTGGACCGGTGATCTCGGATGAGCAGTATGAGATAATCAATCACTGGAGGGAGATCCTTTTCAACATGGATCTCGTCGGAGCGTTTGAGAACGGCGTCGGTTTCGGCAATATCAGTATTCGTATCGGCAAGTCTCAGCAGTTCATAATAACAGGATCTTCAACGGGTGATATTCCCGAGCTGGAGCCTGGTCATTATGTTAAAGTCTCATCGTACAATATAGATGACAATGCCGTCATGTGCAGCGGACCGTTGAAAGCATCGTCGGAATCGCTCACGCATGCTGCGATCTACACAGCCGATCCGGGTACTAATGCCGTCATTCATGTTCACTCCACCAGGCTGTGGGAAGAGCTGATGAACAAGGTGCCTACCACCGATCCTAAAATCGAATACGGCACGCCGGCGATGGCACGGGAGATGATACGCATCTTCAGTGAGCCGGAGGTATTCGAAAAACGCATTATTGTCATGGCCGGCGACCGCGGCGGGCTCATCACCTTCGGCAACGATCTTGACGAGGCAGGCAGCGTGCTGTTTGATTACATCAACAGGTAAACCGGGCGATTTTCGATATTCGTTTTTTTATTATATTTGCAGCCTGTTTAACGGGGCCCATAGCTCAGCTGGTTAGCAGCATCCCGACCCATGGTCGGGAGGGTCGCTTACCAGATCAGCAAAATGGCCCGGTGAATTTGAATATTTTTTGGGCCCATAGCTCAGCTGGTTAGCAGCACCTGACTCATAATCAGGGGGTCGCTGGTTCGAGCCCAGCTGGGCCCACGGAAAGCAGCCGCAAACGGCTGCTTTTTCTGTTTTACTATGGGCTCGAAGCCTTCCCTGCAGTCTGTCTCCTTCGCTAAAATGAATTGAAACTCAAAGTTTGGAATTAAATTGACTTTTAAATAGATTTGCCGAGAAACATTTCATTCCGAATTATTATGATACAAAAAGGAAGACGGTTCTATCTCGTATTTCTGACTTTCCTTTTTATCCTTAATTCCTGTTCAGGGCCCCTGGAATGGCCCGACTCACCTTTATACGTTTTCGAACAGGGTGAACAAAAAACAACTCAACCGGCAGATCGCGACAGTGTGTTGAAAGAGATTGCAGGTCATTATGCACACTTTGATGTGGTGGCATACGAAGACACTACAACCAAAACGACCATGCGGACCTTTATCATTTCATACGGGTTTACCGATTTTTACCTGGAGGAGGGAAAATTAATGCAGTCGGACCGATTTGTGCGCGCAGAACAGAAACTAAGCAGAAAGAATGCTGAATCAGTATTCAGTGACGAAGCAGTCCATGCTATCAAACCACGGGTTCAGGAGGTTGAATTATTTCATAAAGACGGAACCTGGAATATTTACAGACCCGAGAGCCCAAGCCTTCTGGGAATTGACGGAGACCCTATGAAACCCCTTTCAACCGATCCCAATGACCCAAATATAACAGATCCTGATAAGGACGGCCATCCCGGCGTTACTGTTCAAATCAGTGTGGGGAAATTTTTCAGTGGTGAGATTTATCTGATACGAAGGGAGATTTTCAGCAATTATCTGACTCTGAACAATAACGGGACCTTGAGTGGATATGTCATTGACAGATCAGAGCAATTTGTTGTTGGGGCCTCAAAAAAAATACTGAATCAGGAATCAAATAATTTTCAGAATCCTGACACAGGGCTGAGCCCGGTCTTGCTGGTTAAGGTCGACCCTGACATAGATACTCCCGAAGAGTTAATGAAGATAAGAGATGAAATCTTCCCGGAAGAACCGGAATTTTATCCCGGGAAGAAATAGAAGGGATATTCTGAGTAACATCGCAGGATAAATTCCGGAGGGCTAATTCCAATCACAAGAATTAAAATCAAATCCAAAAACCCGTAAAATATGTATGAGAATTCGATAGATCAGGAGAAGAGACCTGCCGCGACAGGTTTAAATGCCGAAAGCCTGAAAGAATTATGGTCGAAAACCTACAATACCCAGGGAAAGCCCGACTGGTCACACATTTTGCCCTATTATGATGAAGACATCCGTTTCAGGGATTCTGTTCAGGAACTCAGGGGAATTGAAGAATTTGTGGCAATGACCAGGCGGCTTACCGATCGTTCCAAAGAACTGTCAATGAATATTGTGAGGGTCGCTCAACACGACAGGGATTTTTTTATCGAATGGGAAATGACAATCAAATTCAAGAAAAACCCCAGTTCCGTGATATATGGTTCAAGCCGTGTGACACTGAACGAAGAAGGAAAGATCATTGAACAGAGGGACTATTATGATCTTTGGGGAGACATCTTTGATAATATTCCACGGTTTGGGAAGGTTTACAGACGGTTTATGAAAAAGAAATTTGGTTAAACTTTCATTAACAAAAAGATCAGTCAATTGTTTCACTTACTAAAAAGAGGATTATGAAAAAGACTACATGTGTTTTATTGCTTCTGACATCGCTGTCTTACGGATCATTATCAGCCCAGACGGGTGCTCGCTTTGGTCTGAAAGCGGGCCTCAGCCTTGCAACTCAATATGGCATTGCACCTGCTGATGATATCTACACGGTTGAAACCAGCAGCAGGAAAGCTTTTGCAGGTGGGATTTTCGTATACTTTCCCATAACTGAATCAGTAGGCGTTCAACAGGAACTTTTATACGCTATGAAAGGATCAGGTCAGGATGTAACCATTACAACCCCTTATAATATAAATACTGTATCTGAATATAACCTGAACTATTTCGAAATGCCGATAGTTTTAAAATACAAATTTGTCAATATTAAGAATATTGGAATTTATGGCAGCACAGGCATAGCTTTATCTCTCCTGATCAACGGGGATTACAATATTACCACTACAATTAATCCAGGTGCTCCTCCCTTAATAGTAACAGAAGAATCTGGCGATATGGCAGGAATAGACACTTTTGACTATTCGTTCATATATGGAGCCGGCGTAGATTTTAAGCTTCTTAAACAGGATTTTTTCTTTGAGTACCGCATGACAATTGGATGGAATACACTTGCAATGCCCAACGCTGAGGGTGCAGACCCTGTTCCCTTACGTAACCAGGACTATATTTTTGCACTGGGTATGTATTTCTAGACACTCGTTTCGAATTATGTTAATTTGGAGATGATACCTCCATAATTATTATCTGGCTTGCATATATGAAGAATAAAAAGTTTGCAAAATATTTTAAAGAATATCAGTGGCCGAACCTCGCTGCAATGATAAAAAACAACCGGCGTGATCCTAGGATCTGTACCAATGATTTCAAGGAACGGCTAGTTGTTATCACCGGGGCCACATCAGGGATAGGTTACCATACAGCCAGAAAATTCGCCTCGCATGGTGCAGACCTGCTCTGCATAAACCGTAATCAAGAGAAATCGGAGGCTTTAAAATATGAGATTGAAAGTGAATTTGGAGTCAGATGTGATTACAAAATAGCCGATCTCAGTAATTTGCAGGAAATTGACCGGGTTGCCCGGGAACTTTCAAGGCTTGAAAGACCGATCGATGTGCTGATTCATAATGCAGGTATCTATCTTACCAAAAGGGAACTTACCGCTGAAGGATTTGACATGGTTTTTGTGGTAAATCACCTTTCTTCATTCGTGATAAATACTCTCCTGTATAATAAGTTAAAATCCCAGGGGAAAGCGAGAATTATCCTGGTCAGTTCAGAAGGCCACCGTTTTGCTGCCTGGGGTCTGCGGCCCGATGATCTGAACTGGGAAAAACGACATTATTCCGGATTGAAAAGTTATGGTTCGGCCAAGCTTGCCCAACTACTGTCAATGATCCTTTTTGCTGAATGTTTCAGACCCTGGGGAGTAACCATAAATGCATTGCATCCCGGCGCTGTCAGATCAGAATCCGGGCTGGAAAACGGTGCATTTTACCGCTGGAAAAAAAAGCACCTTTATGAGAAGATCCTGAGACCGGCTGAAATTTCGGCAGAGTCGATCTACTACCTTGGTGTTTCAGATGAGATGGAAGGGATAAGCGGAAAGTTTTTTAACCTGACCACTGAGGAAGAACCTGCACCCCCCGCCCTCGACAGGGAGGCGGCTTATGAACTTTGGACAAAAAGTGTGGAAATGACAGGAGTTGAGGATATAATCAGTAAATCCTGAATCTCCATGACTGAAAAGAAATATCATTCAATTGTCGTCGGAGGGGGTATAGCCGGACTGACATGCGCTGCATTTCTTGCAAGGGAGGGCCATCGTGTTTTGCTTATTGAAAAGAACAAGGAATGCGGGGGATTGGTGAATTCTTTTTCACACAACGGATTTCATTTTGATACCGGTATCAGAGCTCTTGAAAATGCCGGCATTATTTTCCCCATGTTAAAGGAACTGGGCATTAAGCTCGATACCGTTAAAAGCCCTGTTTCAGTTGGAGTGGAAAAAGATATCCTGAATATCGAAAACATTAAGAGTTTAACTGAATATAAGAACCTGCTGAAGAGATTGTATCCGGAAAGCGAAGCCGAAACAGACGATATCATAAGAATTATCCGGAAGGTGATGAAGCTCATGGATGTGCTTTACGGCATAGAGAATCCCTATTTCAAAGATCTGAGACGTGACTGGAATTATCTGTTTAAAGAACTTCTGCCCTGGTTACCGAAATTTCTTTTTACAATAGGAAAAATCAACCGGATGAATGTGCCGGTTGAGCCATACCTGAAAAAGATTGTTAAAAATCCCTCCCTCAGAGATATTATATCCCAGCATTTCTTCAAGAATACCCCTGCCTTTTTTGCCCTGAGCTATTTTTCCCTGTACCTCGATTATTTCTACCCCAGGGGGGGTATGGGCAAACTTGCCGAAGCCGTGGAAAAAAGATTCCTTGAATGTGGGGGCGAGATAATGCGGGAAACAACTATTGAAAGCGTAATTGCCTTTGAAAAGAGAGTAACTGATCAGAATAATGTTGATTATATATATCAAAATCTTGTCTGGGCAGCTGACCTTAAAACTTTTTACAGGATTACCGGCACAGAGGGCTTACCCGGCAAAATACGGACGAATTTCGAAAAGGCGAAAAGCCGCTTGCTTGAAAAAAGGGGCGGTGATTCCGTTTTTACACTTTTTGTTGAAGTGGATGAACCCGTCGAGAGTTTTAAAAGAATTGCGAACGGCCATTTCTTTTATTCTCCTTCGAGGAAGGGATTGGGTGAAACCCACTGGAGCGAGCTCAACAGTATTTTAAATGCTCCAGGCGGACCGGACAGGTCCCGGATACTTAGTTGGCTCGATAAATTCATTGCGCTGAATACGTTCGAGATTTCTGTCCCGGCTCTTAAGGACCATGCTCTGGCACCAGAAGGGAAAACAGGACTTATAATCAGCATCCTTGCTGATTATGATTTGTTTAAAGTGGTTGCTGATGCAGGCTGGTATAACGAGTTTATACTGGAATTGGAAGATCGGATCATTAAGGTGCTTGCCGATTCAATTTATGCGATGTTAAAGGAAAAGGTAACAGTCCGTTTTTCGTTTTCCCCCCTTAGCTATGAAAAGAGGGTTGGCTCCTCTGAGGGAGCGATTACCGGGTGGTCTTTCCGCGAACCGGTTCCGGTAATCAATAAAATCATGTCTGCAAACCGGGCAGTTGTAACACCAATACCTTCAATATTTCAGGCAGGGCAATGGACATATAGTCCGGCCGGAGTACCAATGTCTGTTCTCACCGGTAAACTCGCAGCACTCAGTATCTTAAAAACTTAACTGTTACAATCCTTCAGAGTATGCTGCACATCCACTTTAGCTGCACTATTAAGCCTTCAACATGTTAAGATTTGATTTCTACAAAACGAGAAACAGAAGGATTATGACCAGTACAGTTACAGCAATTCCGACAGAGATCTGTTTTACTATGGTTTTGGCAGAGAATGTTATGAATTTTTCAGAGTTGGCAAGCTTGTTATATATGCCAATTAAATCATTACGGTCTTTTACTGTGGTATAACATCCCGGGCTGTCAGCAATATAGTGCTGAGCGAAAGGAAAACAGATTACCGCACTGATTTCCGGTTGTGCCAATCCGGGAAAAAGTGTGTTTTCGGTAATGCAAATATCTTCTGGTGGAATATCCAGGGCTTCAAAAACCTCGGAAGGATCAAAGATCACGGCAAAAGGATTATCATCACCATTAGCAAGTTTTTTACAGTGCCCTATTGAGGTATTCCCCATGAGCCAAAGACTTTGATCCAGTCTTCGCGTCTTCCCCTTTTTTATGCTGCCTGTTAACAAAAACTTTCTGTTTGTCTTGTCTTCCTCAATATCCAGAAAGACTTCTCCCCTTGCACTCGTTGTGAAAATAGCCCTTTTACAGTTTGGATCAGCAATACCCCTGGTTGGCAGGGCAATAATGGTATTGCTTAATATATCCATGAAAATGAAAGATAAGGATCCGGTTTTTTTATCTGTCGCAATGAGGTAAGCCTCTTGCCTTGTACCCCAGAAAGTACTCGCACGTGTATTAAGATTACCTAATCCCATGTAGTAGTCAGGCACGTCATCAGTAAACAATCTGGTCTTTGCAAGCTCATAACGATCAGGCAGAAGCGATTTTGCATATTCAATATTACTGAGCCGGAAGAACAGAAACAGACTATATGGATCGATCACAAACCCTATATAGGGAGTTTTTTTTGAAGATCTGTACAGCAATCGCTTCATAACTAACGGAGGTAGCAATCTTTTGAGTTTCTGGAAGAAGAGGATATCGCTGACTTCCATAGGCTTGATTAAGCTTTCGACTCCTTTAATGAATTTTTCCTCGTTCTGTATTTCCATATGTCTAAATAACAATAATAATTAAGGACTTTTACATAAATCTATGAGATAAATTTCAAATTTAAAAATACATTTTAACAAACAACTTAAAAGAATCTGGTGCCATTTTTGGTGCCAGCTGGCTTTGCCAGTTAGGTCAGCATGCTGATCGCTGGCGTCAGTATTCGAGCCCAGCCAGGCCCACGGAAAGAAGTTTTGCGGCTGCTTTATTGTTTTCAGTATAGGCTCGGGCCCTGTCTCAATCCGATAAACGGAAGCCGTTATGATATTTTACAGATCTTTCTGGTAGATCCTGAACTTCTTGATCACCTTACATCCGATCCTCTCATATTCACCTCTCATTTTGAGGTTGTTTTCAAGCACGAGGTGGCTGTCGAGGCTCACCATCTTGCTGTTGATGCCATCCTGCAGGATCTTCACTCCCATCAGGACATCTATCCCTTTACCGCGAAATTCCTTTTTAACCCCGCCAAGCATCATTATGAGCTTTTTTGATCTTTTTGACTCGCGGAGAACCCTGAAAATTCCAAAGGGAAGTAATCTCCCCCTGCAGGCTTTTATTCCGGCGCTTATATCAGGCATGCCGATAGCAAATCCGATGAGCTGACCGTCGTCCTTTTGAACTGTCTTGATATATTTCGGATCCAGAATAGGCAGATACCTTGCAGCGAAATCAGCTTTTTCCTTATCGTTGAGAGGAACAAACCCGTAAATCTCGCTGAAAGTTTCGTTCATCAGCTCAAGAACCGGAATAATGTACGGCTTAAGTTCTTTTTTACTTGCAAATTCGAGGATTTTAAAATCCTCCGTTTTTTCTACTCTTACAAGCACCCGTTCATAGACCCTGGGGAATTCCTTCGGCATGTCTCCCAGGTAATTCACCAGGTCAATCTTTTTAGTGTACCCTTCATCCTCAACCATTTTGTTCATGTACGGAGAATTGTTGGCGCTGGTTATGAATTGCGGATATTCAAATCCTTCTATCTGGAATCCCTGTGGATCCTTATCGGAGAAGCCAAGTGGTCCGACAAGCTTGACCATCCCGTTCTGCCTTGCCCAATTCTCTACGCTGCTTATCAGGGTATGAAATACTTCCCGGTCATTATAGCACTCCATAAAGCAAAACCGGCCGTGCTGCTCATTGTTAATTTCGTTATATCTCCTGTTTATCAGTCCCATAATTCTTCCCACAGGTTTGCGGTCTCTATAGGCAAGCAGAAGCATCCCGTCAGCATATTTGAATGACTTGTTCTTCTTCCTGTCAAACAGTTCCCATTCATCCATGTAGATCGGCGGGAGCCAGTCTTCGTTCCTGTGGACTTTTTCAGGCAGATAAATAAAATCGCGGAGGTCTTTGCGCGTCAGTACTTCTTTAATTACAATTTCTCCCATATTTAGTCGTTTAGGCGGGCCACAAAGATAGTTTATGATTTATTATTTATCTCTTTTTTATCAATCTCATCTGCCATCTGCAGCAGCTTCCTTGTATCGACAATGTTGAAAATAAACAGGATGATAACCACGACACCTAACGAAAATTGTAATGATCCCGGCAGAAAAACCTCAGTCACAATAATGGAGGCAATGACTATTCTTACTTCCGTTGGGCCGACG
>Ga0209254_10001121_pt1 | contig 23650 bp, 26 predicted proteins | sample FrelakmetDIP11DI_FD_187148 | JGI IMG/M metagenome (GOLD analysis project Ga0209254, IMG submission 187148) | Freshwater lake sediment microbial communities from the University of Notre Dame, USA, for methane emissions studies - DIP11 DI (SPAdes)... | ecosystem: Environmental > Aquatic >...
ACGGGACTCTCACCCGCTGGACTGGCGCAGCATGCAGCAGCACTACCTAACCCCTGCGGGTTCAGCCGAGCCTTTGCTTCGTGACGCACCATGGCGTGATTGTGCGGTGCTCGACGACCACGAAGGCCGTGGCGACATCGGACTCGTCGCTGACACTGACATGGGCCACCAGGCCGTTCGCGGCGAACCAACTCGCCAGCGCGCCGTGCAGGCGGATCAGTGGCTGGCCGCTGGACGCATTGACGACTTCGCAATCGCGCCAGGTCATCGGCAGACGCATGCCCAGGCCGATGGCCTTGGAAAAGGCCTCCTTGGCAGCGAATCGCGTGGCGAGGTAGGCGACGCCGCGTGCGTCGAACTTGGCACGCCGTGCACGGAATACCTCGATCTCATGCAGCCCGAGCACCCTCTCGGCAAAGCGCTCGCCGCGCCGCTCGAAGGTGGCCGCAATGCGGCGGATGTCGCAAACGTCGGTGCCGATGCCGAAGATCATGCTGCGCGCCCCGGCGCCGTCGCCCGAGCGAGGGAAGCGAACTCAGGCCGCATACGCCCGCTGGATGCAGCGCTGGTAGTCACGCACCGTCTCGGCATAGCCAAGCTCAAGAGCGTCGGCGATCAAAGCGTGGCCGATCGACACCTCCTGCACGCCAGCGACGCCACGCAGAAAGTCAGTCAGGTTGGCTCGGTTGAGATCGTGGCCGGCATTGATGCCCAACCCGACGGCCAGCGCCGCATCGGCCGCAGCCGAATAGCGCGCCAGTTGCACAGCCTGGTCGGCGGTCCCGTGCGCGAGCGCGTACGGCTCGGTGTAGAGCTCGACACGGTCGGCGCCAATTGCCCGAACCGCAGCCATCAGCGCCGGCTCGGGATCCATGAACAGGCTGACTCGCACGCCCAGCGCGCGCGCCTCGGCGACCAGCGGCGCCACGCGTTCGAGTTCGGCCAAGGCGAAACCATGGTCGCTTGTGAATTGCCCCGGTGCGTCGGGAACAAAGGTGCATTGCTGTGGCCGATGCTCGCGGATGAAGGCCATCAGATTGTCGAACGGATTGCCCTCGATGTTGAATTCAGAGTGCGGCCAGGCGCGAAGCAACTCGGCCAGCGCGGTGACGTCGCCGGGGCGGATGTGCCGCTGATCGGGCCGAGGGTGCACGGTAATGCCCTGCGCGCCGGCTTCCAGGCAAGACGTGGCCGCGCGCAAGACGCTTGGGATGTCGAGGTGGCGCGTGTTGCGCAGCAAAGCAACCTTGTTGACGTTGACTGACAACGCACAACGTACATCGCGGGGACGGGACTCGGGGGCGACCAGGGGGTTCATGTTGACATCAATGGCTGCAGGTCCATCAGTACCTGGCGCGTGCGCAAGGGCGCCGCGCCCAGATGATAGGCAAGCAGCTCGCGCAGCATGCGGCGCAGTGCCGCGGCCGGCACGCTGCAGGCGCGCCGCACGGCCCCGAGGTCGCCCGCGTCGAGCGCGGTTTGAAGCGCGAGCAGATCGCTGCCAGCAACGGCAGTGGCGTCGTCGTCGGCAGCCGAAACCACGCCGGCATCGGCGTGCACACCATACGATTGAGCGGGGCGCAGTGGCGCCTGCGTTGCCGTCACACGCGAGAGATCGGGCAGCAGACCGATCTCCTGCAGCAACCGCAACTCGAACGCGCGCAGCGCATTGGCCTCTTGGTCGGCGCCAAGATGGCCCAGAGTGTCTGAGTACGCATCCCACAAGTCCGGGTGGGGGTCTTCGCGTGCAAGCAACTTCATCAGCAGCTCGTTCAGGTAGAAGCCACTGAACAAGGCATTGCCGCCCGCCAGGGGAGCGCCGCCGGCCCATTCCGCACCACGCAGGTTGTGCACCTCAGCGCCAGGCGCCGTACGGCCCAGCGAGACCTGGATCCGTTGAAACGGCCGCAGCACCGCACGCACTTGAGAGGTCGGCCGTTTTGCGCCCCTGGCCGCGACAACCAGGCGACCGAGTTCGCGCGTGAACAGATCAACGATCAGACTCGACTCGCTCCAGTCGTATCGGTGCAGCACAAAGGCCGCCAGCGGCGATGCGGCGCCGCGGCCCGTCATGGGACCAGAGCTTGCAATGCCACCCGGGTCGAGCGACACGCGTCCTGGTCGCTGGGTGTCAACTTCTCGAAAGATGCGTTGGCTGCGGCGATGTTGCACGCACAGGCTGCCAAGTCCCCGCGCGCGTGCTGCACAAGGGCCAAGGCCTCGTGCGCAAAGAAGTACTCGTAGGGTGGCGCGTCGTTTTGCGTGCACCCGGCCAAGCATTGGGCGGCAAAGTGCAATGCGGGGTCGAGCAAGCCTGCAGAAAGGTTGCAGCGGGCCAGATCGTAGTCGCCGCGCTCGACTTCCAGCCAGGTGCCAGCCTGTGCCCAATGCAGCTTGCTGGCGGCAGCGACGTCGAGCATCAGGGCCGTGTCTTGTGCGCTGCGCGCGCTGCCACGGTCGTGCAGCTCCCAGGCCATGTTGTGGCAGGCGATGGCCAGCGGTCGGTGCACACCAGCGCCTGCATCGGGCATCGCGGCAAGTCGCTCGCGGGCCCCGCGAAGCAGCGTCCTTGCTCGCTCGGTCTGGTGCCGCCCGAGACTGATGGCCGCAGCGGCCGCCTCGCAACGGATCTGCTCTTCCAGAGTGAAGCCGATGCGCTCGGCAGCACCGGATTCGGCCAGCGTGAGGCTGGCGATGCCGACACGCAGGACCGACTGCGCGGCTGTGTCGGCCAACGGGTGGCTCGCCAGCGCAGCCAGGCGCCAGCGGCCGTCGGCGAACGCACCGAGGTGTTCGCCGCAGAGGTGGATGACGAGTCTTGCCAATGCGGCCAGTTGATCCGGTGTTTCCGGCGCCGGGGTTTGCAAGCGCAGGCGCCTCGCGACCGCCTCGGACTGGTCAGCATGGTCGGCCCAGGCCTGTGCCAGGAATGCGTCGAACGTTGAAGCCATCGTCACCTCACTCGTAGCCGTAGCTGCGCAAGTGCTCCTCGCTGTCGGCCCAGCCGGAGCGCACCTTGACCCAGACCTCCAGGAACACTTTGGCGTCCCACAGCCGCTCAAGGTCCTGACGCGCCTCGCTGCCAATGCGCTTGAGGCGCGCACCGCCGTCACCGATGACCATGCCCTTGTGAGCGTCGCGTTCGACGACGATGGTGGCAGCGATACGGCGCAAGTTGCCTTCTTCCTCGAATTTGTCGATCACCACTGTGCAGCTATAAGGCAACTCGTCGCCAGTCAGGCGGAACAGTTTCTCGCGGATCAGCTCGCTGGCCAAGAATCGGTCGCTGCGATCAGTCAGCGCGTCCTCGTCGTAGAACCATTGTTGCTCGGGCAGGTAAGGCGCGACGATGCCGAGCAGGCGCTCGACGTCGGCGACCTTCTTCGCCGACATCGGCACGAACTGGGCGAAGTCGCGCCGTTCACGCATCGCCGCCATCCACGGCATCAGGTCAGCTCGGCGCTTGACCTGATCCTGCTTGTTGGCGATCAAGAGCACAGGCTTGTCTTCGGGCAGCAGCGCCAGCACCTTCGCGTCGTCGAGACTGAAGCGACCGGCCTCGACGACGAACAATACGACATCGACATCCGACAGCACACTCTTGACGGTGCGGTTGAGGTTGCGGTTGAGGGCGTTGCCATGCCGCGTTTGAAAGCCCGGCGTGTCGACGAAAACAAACTGCGTCGCCGCCACGGTACGGATGCCCGTGATCCGGTGCCGCGTGGTCTGCGCCTTGTCAGAGGTGATGCTGAGCTTTTGCCCGACCAAGGCGTTGAGCAAGGTGCTCTTGCCGACATTGGGACGGCCGACGATCGCAACCAGACCGCAGTGGCGGCTGGCGTCGGGTGCCTCGGCGCCGGTCATGAGCGCAGCGGCCCGCCCGCGCTGTCACTTGCCTTGAGAACCGCCAGCATGCGGCGTGCGGCTTCCTGCTCCGCAACCCGGCGCGACTTGCCCTCGCCATGTTCGGTGAGACCGAGCGCGGCCACGGCACACTCCAGATCAAAGGTCTGTGCGTGCGCTTGCCCACGTGTGGCCACGATGCGGTAGGCAGGCACCGGCAGCTTGCGCGCCTGCAGCCACTCCTGCAGTTCGGTCTTTGCGTCTTTGCTCCAGCTATCAACCTCGGTGCCGGCGATCGTCTCGCCAAACAGGCGCTGGACCAAGGCATGCGCCGACGCGAAGCCGCCATCAAGATAAGCCGCACCGATCAAGGCCTCGAGCGCGTCGGCCAGGATCGATGGCCGCTGGGCCCCGCCGCCCCTGGCTTCGCCTTCGGACAGACGAACCACGTCGGGCAGACCGAGTGCGAGCGCCAGGCGGTGCAGGCTGTCCTCACGCACAAGGTGGGCGCGCACGCGGGTCAGATCGCCTTCGTCGGACCCCGCAAATCGCTCGTAAAGCAGGGCCGAGACGGCGGTTTGCAGCACCGCGTCGCCGAGAAACTCGAGGCGCTCGTTGTGGTCGGCGCCGGCGCTGCGGTGGGTCAGCGCACAGGTCAGCAGGCCCGGCTGCAGGAAGCGGTAGCCCAGGCGCTGCTGCAGCGCGTCAAGACGTGCGTCCACTAGTTCGCGCGGCCCTCGCCGCGATACTTGATCAGCAGAAATACCGGCTCAAAGAGTTCGACTTCCTTGTCGTAGGCAAAGCGGACGACCAGCTTGTCATTTTCCTTGGTCACCTGAAGATCCTTGCCACCGATGCTTGCGATCGAGTACTCGATCTCTTTCTGCTTCTCGAACGCATCGCGCACCTGGGCAACACTGGCGGGTTGATCCTTGGCAATCTTCTGCACCGCGCGCAGGATCGTGGAGTACTCGTTGATGGTCGGCAATACGCGCACGATGATCAGTGCCACGAAGGCCACCACGATGGCCCAAAGCAACAAGCCGATCATCGTGAGGCCGCGTTCTGTTCTGGCGGTACGGCAGGCACGGTGCATGGATCGATCTCCAAGTCTGATTGAAGTATGCGCGACGGTCAGCGGAAACTACCGATGCGGCCGAGATTACCGAAATTCATCCACACGAAGAAGGCCCGTCCGACCAGATTGCGGTCCGGCACGAAGCCCCAGTAGCGCGAATCGACCGAATTGTCGCGGTTGTCGCCCATCATGAAGTAGTGGCCAGCGGGTACTTTGCAGGTCACGCCTTCGCCGCTGTACTGGCAGGCGTCGCTGTTCGGGAAGTTCTGCACCCCGGGGATGAAGGCCGGCCGATCCTTGTCGGTCAGGATGCCGTGGTCGGCGTCGGCCAGCTTCTCGTTGAAGTGTTGGGCATAGCGCCGGCTGTCTTCGTCGTAGTAGTCGGGCAGCGGCGCCGTTTCGATGCGCTTGCCGTTGATGGTCAGCACCTTGTTCAGGTAGGCGACTTGATCGCCGGGCAACCCGACCACACGTTTGATGTAGTCGATGCGCGGGTCGGGCGGGTATCTGAACACCACCACATCGCCGCGCGCGGGATCCTTGTTGGCGATGACCTTCTGGTTGATCACGGGCAGGCGCACGCCGTACTCGAACTTGTTGACCAGGATCAGATCACCGATCAAGAGCGTCGGGATCATCGAGCCCGAGGGGATCTTGAAGGGCTCGAACAAGAACGAGCGCAACAGGAAGACGATGAGGATCACCGGGAACAGGCCCGCGGTCCAGTCGAGCCACCAGGGCTGCATCAACAGTTTGTCCCTGGCTTCGGCCACATTGCCGTCCACCTGGGCGATGCCCTGCTTGCCGAGCTCGGCGCGACGTGCAGCATCTTGCGCTTCAAGCTTTGCCGCCGCCGCCTCTCGGGACGGCTTGAAAGCAAGGCGTTCGGCCAACCAGTAGCCCAGCGTCACCAGGGTCAGCAGGAAAAGCAGCAATGCGAAGTTGCCGATCCAATGCCCGAGAAACCACCCCCCCAGATAGACCACCAGCGCGCCATACAACAACCCGGTGAGTGTGCTCATCATTGCCATCAGTCATCCACCTGCAGAATGGCCAGAAACGCTTCCTGCGGCACCTCGACAGCGCCGATCTGCTTCATGCGTTTCTTGCCGGCCTTTTGTTTTTCGAGCAGCTTCTTCTTGCGAGTGATGTCACCGCCATAGCATTTTGCCAGCACGTTCTTGCGCAGTGCCTTGATGTTTTCTCGCGCGATGATGTTGGCGCCAATGGCAGCCTGGATCGCCACGTCGTACATCTGGCGCGGGATCTGTTCTCGCATCTTGGCCGCCACGGCACGGCCGCGATACTGGCTCTGCGCCCGGTGAACAATGATCGACAGCGCATCGACGCGGTCGCCGTTGATCAGCAGGTCGACCTTGACCACGTCAGCGGCCCGGTACTCCTTGAACTCGTAGTCCATCGAGGCGTAGCCGCGCGACACGCTCTTGAGCTTGTCGAAGAAGTCGAGCACGATCTCGGCCAGTGGCATTTCGTAGGTCAGGTGCACCTGGCGGCCGTGGTAGGCCATGTTGATCTGCTGGCCGCGCTTGATATTGGCCAGCGTCATCACCGGGCCGACACTGTCCTGCGGCATGTACAGCTGCACGGTGACGATCGGCTCGCGAATCTCGCGGATGCGGCCGGGATCGGGAATCTTGCTCGGGTTCTCGACCATCAACACCGTGTCGTCATTGAGCACGACCTCGTAGACCACGCTCGGTGCGGTCGTGATCAGGTCCTGGTCAAACTCGCGCTCGAGGCGCTCCTGGACGATCTCCATGTGCAGCAGGCCAAGAAAGCCGCAGCGAAAGCCGAAGCCCAGCGCCTGGCTGACCTCGGGCTCGTAGCGCAGCGAACTGTCATTGAGTTTGAGCTTCTCCAGCGCGTCGCGCAGCGACTCGTATTCGCTCGCCTCGGTCGGGTACAGCCCGGCAAAGACCTGTGGCTGGATCTCCTTGAAGCCAGGCAATGCTTCGCTGGCTGGTCCGGCGTTGTTCGGCAGCTTCTTTTCAAGCGTGAGCGTGTCGCCGACCTTGGCTGCCTGAAGCTCCTTGATGCCGCAGATCACGAAGCCGACTTCGCCGGCCAGGAGCGCCTCGCGAGGTACCGACTTGGGCGTGAAAACGCCCATCTGTTCGATGCCGTAGACCGTATTGGTGGCCATCATGCGGATGCGTTCGCCCTTGGACAGCGAGCCGTCAACCACCCGCACCAGCATCACGACGCCGACGTAGTTGTCGAACCAGGAGTCGATGATCATCGCCCGCGGCGGGCCGTCGGGGTTGCCGCGCGGAGCGGGCATGCGCTCGATCACGGCCTCGAGGATCTCGTCGATGCCCTCGCCTGTCTTGGCCGAGCAGGGGATGGCTCGGCTGGCATCGATGCCGATCACATCCTCGATCTCGGCCTTGGCGGTCTCGGGGTCGGCTTGCGGGAGGTCCATCTTGTTCAGGACCGGCACAACTTCGACATGCAACTCGAGCGCGGTGTAGCAATTGGCCACTGTCTGCGCCTCGACGCCCTGGCTCGCATCAACCACCAGCAGCGCACCCTCACAGGCCGACAGCGACCGGCTGACTTCATAGCTGAAGTCGACATGCCCGGGCGTGTCGATCAGGTTCAACTGGTAGGTCTGACCGTCCCGCGCCTTGTACTCGAGGGCCGCGGTCTGCGCCTTGATGGTGATGCCACGCTCGCGCTCGATGTCCATCGAGTCCAGAACCTGGGCTTCCATCTCGCGGTCCGACAGGCCGCCGCAGCGTTGGATCAGGCGATCGGCCAGCGTGCTCTTGCCGTGGTCGATGTGGGCAATGATGGAGAAGTTGCGGATGTGGTTCATCGAGCGCGGAGAAGGCACTGCACGCGGGTCGCGCATGCGTGCAAAGTGCATAAAAAAAGGCGCGTCAAATCTGTGACGCGCCTTCCAACAAAACGTATGGCAACTGCTTGTTGGGCTTTCATTCTAGCCACAGCCACCCTGCTGGAACCCGCACCAACCCTAGATATTTCGTCGTTGCAGGCTACCAACATGAATTTCCATCAACAGCTTATCCACAATTGCCTGTGGATTCGCTGGGGACAGTTTCAAGTGCCACCACTCTGCCCTCCCGGCGCCGGGAAAGGCAGCAGTTCAGGCACCAATTATATGCGTCTCGGCTATCAATCGCGGTCAGAGCAAAGCCGAAGTGAACATACGCTCACATTCAAGAGACACTTTTCAGTCACCTTCAGATTTCACCAGGCGGAATAACCACCTTCGCCAGTCCTCTGTCGGGTCTCATGGCCCAGGTCAGCGCGTCGTTGGCCGGATCACCAGGTAATTGGTCCAATCGCCGCGCCGCACCATCACGCTGATCTGGCGCGTCTTGTCAACCTTGGCCACCAAGGCGTTGAACTGCTTGGCGTCGCTGACTTCGGTATTGTCGAGCGTGACGATCACGTCACCCTCGCGCAAGCCGGCACGCGCGGCAACGCCTTCGGCGGTTTCGACACGCACCCCGCCTCGCAGCTTCAGCTCGCGCTTCTGCGTCTCGGTGAGATCCGACACCGCCAGGCCTATCGCCGTCTTCGGCTGCGCAGGTTGCGCGTCGGCCGCCTGCGCGACGCGGCGCGGCTTCTCCGGCTCGAACTCAACCACAGTGACGGCAACGTCGCGAGTCGTGCCCCGGCGGAACAACTGCAGCATGGCCTTCGCACCCGGTTTCGTCGCTCCGACGATGCGTGGCAGGTCGCCCGACTTCTCGATTGGCTTGCCGTCAACCTTGGTGATGATGTCGCCGGCTTCGATGCCGGCCTTGTCGGCAGGCCCCCCGCTCTCGACCCCCTGAACCAACGCACCGATCGGCTTGCCCAGCCCGATCGACTCGGCGACCTCCTTGGTCACCGGCGCAATGGTCACGCCGATGCGCCCGCGGATCACGCGGCCATTCGCACGCAACTGGTCCGAGACGCGGATCGCCTCGTCGATCGGTATCGCAAACGAGATACCCATGTAGCCGCCCGAGCGGCTGTAGATCTGCGAGTTGATGCCAATGACTTCCCCGCGCATATTGATCAGCGGGCCACCGGAGTTGCCGGGATTGATGGCCACGTCGGTCTGGAACAGTGGCAAGAACTCGCCGGTGTCGCGCTGCTTGGCGCTGACGATGCCTGCGGTCACGGTGTTTTCCAGGTTGAACGGCGATCCGATGGCGATCACCCAGGCCCCAACCTTGACTTGGCTCACGTCGCCGATCTTCACCGTCGACAGCCCGGCAGCATCGATCTTGACCACCGCGACGTCGGTGCGTTTGTCGGCACCAATGATGCGCGCCTTGAACTCGCGCTTGTCGGTCAGTGTGACGATGACTTCGTCGGCGCCGTCGACCACGTGCGCATTGGTCATCACGTAGCCGTCGGCCGTGAGCACGAAGCCGGAGCCGACACCGCGTTGTTGAGGCTCGCCGTCGTCATCGCGCGGGGGGCCGCGGCGCGGCTGCTGCCCAGGGTTGTTGGGCATCGGGATGCCAAAGCGGCGGAAGAACTCGCGCATCTGCTCGTCCATCTCGCCACCACCCGCCTGTGCGCCGGTGCGGCTGCGCTCAGCCGTGCGGATGTTCACCACCGCCGGTCCGACGCGCTCGACCAGCTCGGTGAAGTCGGGCAGCTCGCGCGCCTGCGCCTGCGCGATTCGCGGCCCTGTGGCGGCGGCCGCGAGCGTCAACGCAATCAAGCCCAGGCTGCACACGCGGCGAAGTGAATTCACGGGCAAAGCAATCAGTGGTTTGTTCATGGTCTCAACATTCAACGGCAGTCAGGGAAGGTCACCGCGTGCGCTCCAGCGCAGCGGCAAAGAGTTTGAGGGTGGCCAGCGGCACGTCACCCATCACAGTGACCCAAAACGGCCCAAGTGGTTGCATCAGCGTGTGGGTGGCACCAAATGCAGCCGCGCCCGCGCGGTGGCGGTCAGCACGGAGCGGCTCGACGAACACCGACACGTGCGTCAGGCCATCCGAAAAGATGGCCTGCAGAACCTCAGCCGATGGCGCGCGTTCACCGTCACCTGTCGCATCAAGGCTGCGCTTGACGCAGCTGACCTGCCTGAACCCGGCCACCGGCGTCGCCAACCGCCAGCCTTCGGCGTCGAGCCCGGTGCGCTGCGGCGCGCTGCGCAGCACGCGGTAGCCGTCGAGCTTCTTCATCGGCGCCAGCACCGACTCGGATTGGGACTTGACCCCGATCGTCACCTCGGTGAAAGCCGCCGTTTCCAGCACACGGCCGTCAGGCGCCAAGACGTCCGCACGCAGCAGCAAGCCGCTGCCCTGGTCGGCCCATAGCCGCTGCGCAAAGCGGTGGCCGTCGCGTGGCCGCAGCAGGAACACCGCGGCTTCGAGCCCAGCGACGCGATCGGCCCCTTCGACGAGCATCTCGTAGCGATCGAACAGCTGCTCCTCGCTGCCGCTGAGTACAGCTGGAAACAGCGCCACGACATCGCGCTGCTCAAAGCGGGCCACTTTCGCCGCAGGCCACAGCGTCAGCACTTGCTCGTTGTGGCGATACACGCGTTGCGGCTGGCCATCGAGCATGTCGATGCGCTCGAAACACTGATTGCCCTCGCAGTAGTGCGCCATGCGGGAGCTGGACATCGTGCCGGCGGCGGTCACAACCAGCGTGCCCTGGTAGTTGCGCTGGCTGGCAGCATTGTGAATGCGCTGCAACCAGCTGCGCGCGTCGGCGCCGAAGGCTGCGGCCAGGGGCGGCGAAGGCGCGGTGCCTCCAGCCTGCGCGAGCAGGGGCCAAAGGATGGCCGCCAGTGCGACCACGGCGGCCAACAAACGGTGGCTCAGCGACATCATGCGGGACGCATGCTGCATTCAGCGCCCAGGCGCCACAGCAGCTGCCTTGCGCACCGACCCGCCCGGCACGGCCACCGCTGACGTGGTGCTGTATTGCTGGTGAGCCGCGAGGTAGCGGTCCAGTTCGGCATTGCGGACCAGCCTGCCTTCCGCGCCGGGTAAACCGACGGGGACTGGCGCCGAAGGCGTCGCACCGGCGGATGCGTTCTGCAGCCCCGGGACGGCCTGCACTGCCGACGGACTGGCCAGCATCGCCGAACGGTCTTGCACCGAGCCTTCGGGAGCGGCCACGCGCGTGACCACCAGCACACCTGCGACGGCAACGAAGCCGGCCGCGACAGCCATCGGCGCCACCCACGCGCGCCGCCATCTGCCTCGGTGGGCAGCTGGAGTGGGCGCCACGGGCGCCAACACCACCGGCTCGGCAGCCAAGCGTTCACGCAATCGGCCGAGGAACCGGGCATCGTGTTGCGCGTCGCAGCGCACGTCGTCACTGCGCATCAATTCGCCGATCAAGTGGTAGGTGTGCCAGTCATCGCGCACGCTGGCACCGTCGCGCCAGGCGCGGCAGGCCTGGTCTGCGTCGTTGCCCTCACCGTCCACCAGCGCCGACAGTGCCTGTCGTTGCTCGAGCCGGTTCGTCGGATCGTCACGGTTCATGTCATTGCACTCCAGAGTCCCATCCCGCACTACCAGCGCTCCTCATCCCGCGTGCCCAGCAACGGCCGCAACCGCACTGCGATCGCCTCGCGGGCCCGAAAGATGCGGGACCGCACGGTTCCGATCGGGCAGTTCATCACGCTTGATATCTCTTCATAGCTCAGGCCCTCGATCTCGCGCAACACGATCGCTTGGCGCAAATCCTCGCTCAGCGCTTCGATCGCCGAATTGACCGCGGCGGCAACTTCCTTGCTGGCCAGCAGCGATTCAGGCGTCTCGCCGTCGCTTAGTTCGTTCTCGACCCGCGAAGTTTCGTCACCGTCGTCATGGGAAACCAGGGCAGTTTCAAAGACCAGCGGGTCGCGCTTCAAGTCGACCAGGGCCTTCTTGGCCGTGTTGACTGCGATTCGGTACAGCCACGTGTAGAAGGCGCTCTCGCCGCGAAACTGCGGGATCGCGCGGTAGGCGCGTATGAAGGTTTCCTGGGCAATGTCTTGCACCAGATCGACATCGCGCACCATGCGACCGATCAGCCGCTCGATGCGTCGCTGGTACTTGACCACCAGCATCTCGAAGGCCTTGACTTCGCCACGCTTGGTGCGTTCGACCAGCAGGGCATCGGGTTCGCTGTCGGGGGTCATGCCGGGTCAGTTGCTGCCGGCAGGTCACGGCTCGGTCGGCGCGAGTACAACGCGGCGCGCCAGGCAGGCCACAGTGCAGCGGCGTCACGGCGCGAGGCGCCCAGCCAGGCCACGGGCGCGGTCGGCGCGGTCGGCGAGAAACGCAGCAATATCCAAGCGCCGAGGTCAACCATCACATGCAATTCGCCTGCACAGGGGTCGGCGGTATCGGGCGACCACTGCCAGCTGGCCCCGTCCCAGGCCAGAACCCCGCACGTGGTGCCGTGCCGGCGCAGCGCCAAAGCGGCGAGCCCGCCACTGGCGCCTGCCGTCAGTAGCGCCGCCAGCGCGGCAGCCGGTATCGATGCCTGCACCCACGAAGCGGCCCAGGCGGCCAGGTTGGCAGCCGCGAGACAGGCGCCCGAGATGACGAACATATCCCAAGCCGCGCCATGCGCGAGGCTCATGCGCACCGGAGGCGCCGCATGCATAACGTGGGGTCGCTGGCGACGCGCCGCTCAGGCGCGCCGGAACACCAGCGTGCCGTTGGTGCCGCCGAAGCCGAAGTTGTTCTTCACGGCCACATCGATCTTCATCTCACGCGCCGTGTTGGCACAGTAGTCCAGGTCGCACGCAGGGTCCTGGTTGAAGATGTTGATCGTCGGCGGGCTGATCTGGTAGTACAGCGCGAGCACGGTAAAGACCGACTCGATGCCCCCCGCGCCGCCAAGCAAGTGGCCGGTCATCGACTTGGTCGAATTGACGACGATTTTGCTGGCGTGGTCACCGAAGGCCAGCTTGATGGCATTCGTCTCGTTCAAGTCGCCGAGCGGCGTTGACGTGCCGTGGGCGTTGAGGTACTGCACCGCGTCGGCATTCATGCCTGCATTGCGCAACGCGGCCTTCATCGACCGCTTGGGGCCATCGACGTTCGGTGCGGTCATGTGAAACGCATCCGCACCCATGCCGAAGCCCACCAGTTCGGCATAGACCTTGGCGCCACGCTGTTTGGCGTGTTCGTACTCCTCGAGCACCAGCACGCCTCCGCCCTCGCCGAGCACAAAGCCGTCGCGGTCGCGGTCCCAGGGCCGCGACGCGGTGGCCGGGTCATCGTTGCGCGTCGAAAGCGCTCGTGCCGCCGCGAAACCGCCCATGCCCAGCGGCGAGACCGTGCTCTCGGCGCCGCCGGCGATCATCACGTCGACATCGCCATACTCGATCATCCGCCCCGCCTCGCCGATGCAGTGCAGGCCGGTGGTGCAGGCCGTCACAATGGCCATGTTGGGGCCCTTGAAGCCGTAGAGGATCGAGACGTGGCCGGAGATCATGTTGATGATCGATGCCGGCACGAAGAACGGGGAAATGCGGCGTGGACCGCGTTCGCCGTACTCCTTCTGCGTGGCTTCGATCAGCGGCAGGCCACCGATGCCCGAGCCGACCATCACGCCGACCCGCTCCGCCTGATCTTCAGTCAAGGCGTCGCCCGTTGCCAAGCCCGCATCGCGCACCGCCTGAATCGACGCCGCCATCCCGTAGTGGATGAAGGTGTCCATGTGGCGCGCGTCCTTGGCCGGGAAGTACTCTTCGACCTTGAAGCCCCTGACTTCACCGGCAATGCGGCAGGTCTGGGCCGACGCGTCGAACTTGGTGACGCTGGCAATGCCCGAGCGGCCGGCGACCAAGTTGTCCCAGCCCTCGGCCACGGTGTTACCGACCGGGCTGATCAGCCCGAGCCCGGTAATGACGACCCTGCGACGGCTCATCCGTTCACGTCAGGCTTTTTGATGCCCGACGGCGTAGTCGATCGCCAGTTGCACTGTCGTGATCTTCTCGGCCTCTTCGTCAGGGATCTCGATGCTGAACTCGTCCTCGAGGGCCATCACCAATTCCACCGTGTCGAGCGAGTCGGCACCGAGGTCGGCGACGAACGCCTTCTCGTTGGTGACGTCGGCCTCGGGAACGCCGAGTTGCTCGGCGATGATTTTCTTGACACGTGCTTCGATATCGCTCATTGACTCCTCCAGGAGTGGGTACGCAAAACGGCCCGGATTCTACGCGGCGACAGAGACAAGCCTCTGAGCACTCGCGATGCCCGGCGGGCCCCCGGACTAGTTCATGAACATGCCGCCATTGACATGCAACTCGCATCCGGTGATGTAGCCCGCCGCGGGCGAAGCCAGGAACAGTACCGCATCGGCAACCTCTTGTGGGGTTCCCAGCCGGCCGACCGGAATTTGCGCGAGGAGCGTCGCCTTCTGCGCCTCGGCCAGGCCTTCGGTCATGTCGGTGGCAATGAAGCCCGGGGCAACGCAGTTCACCGTCACGCCGCGGCTGCCCAGTTCGCGAGCGAGCGCTCGCGTCATGCCGGCAACTCCGGCCTTGGCGGCGGCGTAGTTGGCCTGGCCCGGGTTGCCGGCGGCACCGACCACCGAGGTGATATTGACGATGCGGCCATAGCGCTGCTTCATCATCGTTCGCATCGCCGCCCGGCTGGCGCGAAAGACAGCCGTCAGGTTGGTGTCGACAACTGCATCCCAATCAGCGTCTTTCATGCGCATCGCCAGCGTGTCACGCGCGATTCCCGCGTTGTTGACCAGGATGTGGAGCGCACCCTGCTGCACGACGACGGCATCGACCGCAGCCTGCAGCGCCGCACCGTCGTTGACATCGAGCACGATCCCGCGGCCGCCGTGTGCGGCCAGCGCCTCGCCCACGGCGGAGGCTCCCGCGTCACTGGTGGCCGTGCCGATGACCGTCACGCCTTGCCCCGCCAGTGTCAGCGCGATGGCACGGCCGATGCCGCGCGAGGCGCCAGTGACCAGTGCGACCTGCCCTTTCAGAGCCTCATTCATGCCAACAGCTCCTTGGCTTCGCCCAACGTCGCGGGATCGAAGATCGTCATCGTCACCGCCGTGGCATCGATGCGCTTGACCATGCCGGCCAGAACCTTGCCAGGCCCGCACTCAACCAAGTGGGTGAGGCCGCGCGCGCGCAACGCCTGCACCACTTCGACCCAGCGCACGGCCCCAAAAGCCTGCCGATACAGAGCCTGGCGAATGGCCGCACCGTCGTTGACGACCGCGGCATCGACGTTGTTGACGACCGGAAATCGCGGCGTCGCGATCGCAACGGTGCTCAGCCGTTCGCGCAGGCGCTCTGCCGCCGGCTTCATCAGACTGGAATGGAACGGTGCCGAGACCGACAGCAACAGCGCACGCTTGGCACCCATGGCCTTCAAGACTTCGCAGCCCTTGTCGACGCCGGCCTTGCTGCCGGCGATCACGGTCTGCTTCGGGTCATTGAAATTCACCGCCTCGACCACCTCGCCGCTCGCAGCTGCCGCCTGCGCGCAGCCCTCGAGAACGGCATGCGCGTCGAGGCCGAGGATTGCCGCCATCGCGCCGATGCCGACCGGCACCGCATCCTGCATCGCCTGCGCGCGAAAGCGCACCAGCGGGAGCGCATCGGCCAGCGTCAGCGCACCGGCGGCCACCAGCGCGGTGTACTCGCCAAGCGAGTGTCCGGCCGCGGCGGCCGGCTCGCCACCGCCCTCGGCGCGCCAGGCGCGATAGCACGCGATGGCGGCCGTCAACATGACCGGCTGCGTATTGGTGGTCAGGTCCAGCGCGTCCTTCGGCCCTTCGCGAATCAACCTGGCGATGTCTTCGCCCAACGCCGCCGAGGCCTCCGCCAGCGTGTCACGCACCGCTGGATGCGATCCCCAGGCATCGAGCATGCCGACAGCCTGCGAGCCCTGGCCGGGGAAGAGAAAGGCGAACGAGGTCATGGCAGCATTCCGGACTCAGAACTCGAGCAACACCGCGCCCCACGTGAAGCCGCCGCCCACGCCTTCGAGCATCACGGTATGGCCGCGTCGGATACGGCCGTCGCGCACCGCGACGTCGAGCGCCAGCGGGATCGATGCCGCCGAGGTATTGCCGTGTTCATCCACGGTGACGATCAACTTGTCGGCCGCCAGCTTCAGCTTCTTGGCCGTGCTTTGCATGATGCGGATGTTGGCTTGGTGCGGGATCAGGAAGTCGATGTCGGCCTGCGTCTTGCCAGCCTTGGCCAGCACGGCACGGGCGGCATCTTCGAGCACACCGACGGCCAGCTTGAACACCGCCGGCCCGTCCATCTTGAGCAGCGGGTCACCGAGCACCTTGCCGCCGGCCACGGTGCCCGGCACGCACAGGATGCCGACATGGCGGCCATCGGCGTGCAAGTCGCTGGCCAGCAGGCCGGGTTCGTTGCTGGCTTCGAGCACCACAGCGCCAGCGCCATCACCGAACAGCACGCAGGTCGTGCGGTCATTGAAATCGAGGATGCGCGAGAAGACTTCGGCGCCAATCACGAGGGCGCACCTGGCGCTGCCGGTGCGGATCAACGCATCGGCGACCGTCAGGGCATAGACAAAGCCTGAGCACACGGCTTGCACATCAAACGCCGCGCAGCCATGCACGCCCAATTTCTGCTGGACGATGCAGGCTGTCGATGGGAAGACCATGTCGGGCGTCGATGTGGCAACGATGATCAGGTCGATCTCGGCCGCGTTGCGCCCGGCGGCGCGAAGCGCTGCGTTCGCGGCGGCAACTGCCAGGTCGCTGCACCCGACGCCGTCGGCGGCAAAGTGGCGCGCACGGATGCCGGTGCGTGCGACGATCCAGTCGTCGGAGGTCTCGATGCCCTTGCCGGCAAGCTCGCGTGCCAGGTCCACATTGCTCAGGCGGCGCGGCGGCAGGTGGCTGCCGGTGCCGGTAATGCGCGAGAAGCGCGGCATGCCGATCGAGTGAGAGCTTGTCATGCAGCTTGTGGCGCGAGGTCCGGCGACGGCAGAGCTTGCAGAGTCTCGAGAATTTGGTCGTGCACGCGGTCCAACAGGCGGTTGCGGGCGGCATCATAAGCGCGCGTCAAGGCGTTCTCGAAGGCCAATGCGTCGGCCGAGCCGTGACTCTTGAAGACCAGGCCGCGCAGACCGAGCAGCGCCGCGCCGTTGTAGCGGCGGTGATCGACACGCCGCTTGAAGTGCTTCAACACCGGCATCGCGACCAGCGCCGCCAACTTCGTGAAGGTGTTGCGGGTGAACTCCTGGCGAATGAATTCACTGAGCATCGAAGCCATGCCCTCGGCGGCCTTGAGGACGACGTTGCCGACAAAGCCGTCGCAGACCACGATGTCGGTCGTGCCCTTGAAGATGTCGTTGCCCTCGACGTTACCGTGGAAGTTGAGGTGACCGTCATCGGCGGCGGCTCGCATCAACTCGCCAGCGCGCTTGATGGTCTCGCTGCCCTTGATCGCTTCTTCGCCGATGTTGAGCAGGCCGACGCTAGGCGCAGCCTTGCCATCGACCGCGGCCACCAGTGCGCTGCCCATGACTGCGAACTGCAGCAGTTGCTCGGCCGTGCAATTGACGTTGGCGCCGAGGTCGAGCATGGTGGTGAAGCCGTCGCGGCGGTTGGGCAACACGGCGGCGATGGCCGGCCGGTCGATGCCCTCGAGAGTCTTGAGCACGTAGCGTGCCACGGCCATCAACGCGCCGGTGTTGCCCGCCGAAACGCAGACATGCGCGGCCGGCTCGATGCCTTCGCCGGCTTTCAACTGCTCGATCGCCACCCGCATCGACGAGTCCTTCTTGCGGCGCAAGGCCACTTCGATGCTGTCGTCCATGGTCACCACCTCACTTGCAACAACGCGCTGCGTACGCGTCCAGGCGGCGGCAGGCGCAAGCGCGAGTGCTGTACCAACGAGCACCAGTTCGGCGTGCGGATGTTTGTCGAGGAATGAGCGACACGCCGGCAGCGTGACAGCAGCGCCATGGTCGCCGCCCATGCAGTCAACGGCCAAGCGAACGCTCGGCAACGGGGGCAGCGAGGATTGCAAGGTGTGCGGGCCGCCCATCACGCAGATCGGGCGGCTCAGGCCAACGGGCCGTAACAGTTCAGTCGCTGGCCAATGCGGCGCCTGCCGATCAGGCGTCGGCCTTGGTCTTGAGCACCTTGCGGCCACGGTAGAAGCCCGTCGGGCTGATGTGGTGGCGCAGGTGGTTTTCGCCCGTGGTTGGCTCGATCGCCGTGCCCGGCGTGGTCAGGGCATTGTGCGAGCGATGCATTCCGCGCTTGGAAGGCGATTTCTTGTTTTGCTGGACGGCCATGAAATTCTCCTGAGGCGAGGCCCTGCCGGGAGGACAGGATTGGCGGGCCGGGCAGCGCGACCTGGGCAGCAGCCGGGTCAGCGCGAAAAGCCGCAGAGTGTAGCAGAGCAGGCATTGCTCCCCGCCTCAGGCCTTGCGCCCGCGCCCCGGGTCGCTCTTGAAACTGGTCAGCGCAGCGAAAGGACTTCGTGCCGGTTGGGGATCGGCCTCGCCGGCGAGCTTGCCTGCGGACATGGGCAGGCGCCGCGGACACTGGTCGTGCATCGGCACCAACGGCAAGGCGAGCAGCAACTCGTCTTCCACCAACGTATGCAGGTCCAGGCGGCGCGGCAGCGCCAACACGTCGTCCTCGCTGTCGGCGTCGAGCGACTCGGCCAGCGCCTCGTCGGCGACGAAGCGCAATGCGCGCGCCACGTCAAGGTGCAACGCCACGGGTTCCAGGCAACGCTGGCAGTCGCGCCAGACGCGAGCATGAGCGACCACATGCAGCCAGATCTCGGGCTCGCGGCCGGCTGCCGGACGCTGTTCGCCACGCACCGACCATTGCACGTCGCCATCTTGGACGGCGCCTTCGACAATGCGCGCAAAGCTGACCAGGGGCCAGCGGCCTTCGAGCACTGCGGCGTCGGCCGCCACGGCAACGACATCGAGCTTGCGGGGGTCGGATTGACGCAGCTTCATGCAGGCAGTTTACGGGCGGGGGCAGTGTGAGAATGCACGCCATGCCGGATGAAGCCCCCTCGCTCACTGTGTTCGCTGCCCTCCGCAGGCGCCCTTCAGCCACTCGCGGCGGCCCAGCGTGACTGACGCGCACCCTCGGCTGATCCTGGCCTCCACGTCACGCTACCGCCGCGAATTGCTGGGCAGGCTGCGCCTGCCTTTCGAGGTCGTCGCGCCGGGGCTCGACGAAACACCGTTACCCAGCGAAGCCCCGCGCGCGATGGCCGAGCGGCTGGCGCTGGCCAAGGCCGAGGCCGTCGCCACGCAGTACGGCGACGCGGTGGTGATCGGCTCCGACCAAGTGGCCGAGCTCGACGGCCAGCCCATAGGCAAGCCATACACCCATGCGAACGCCGTCGCCCAACTGCGAGCGATGAGCGGCCGGCGCGTGGTCTTCCACACCGCCGTGGCGGTGGTGCGGCGTGACCGCGGCTTTGCCCGCGGCCTGCTGGCGCCCGTGATCGTGACATTTCGCTCCCTCGCCGAACCCGAGATCGAGCACTACCTGCGCACCGAACAACCCTACGACTGCGCCGGCAGTGCCAAGAGCGAAGGCCTGGGCGTCGCGTTGTTGGCGGCGATCGAGTCCGACGACCCGACCGCGCTGATCGGCCTGCCGTTGATTCGCACCTGCGCCCTGCTGCGCGAAGCCGGGCTGGACCCCTTGGCGCCTCGATGATCGAACGGCAGGCACGTGGCACGTTGATCCTGGTGCCCAACACCCTGGATCTCGGGGCGCCGCTAGCGCCGCCGATCGAGGCCGTGCTGGCGGCAGGCGTGTTGCATCAAGCGGCGCACCTGTCGCATTGGGTCGCCGAGGACGCAAAGACCACGCGCGCCTTTCTCAAGCGGGTGGCCGCGCTGGTGCCTCTGGCGCGGCCGCTGCAGGAGATCGACATCCGCGAGTTGCCTCGCCCGGCCAAAGGGGGCCAGGTCGCGCCCGCCCCTGCATTGCTCGATGAGTTTCTGGTGCCAGCACTGGCCGGGCAGGACATCGGCTTGATCAGCGAGGCCGGCCTGCCCGCGGTGGCCGATCCGGGTGCGGCGCTCGTGGCCTGTGCGCACCGGCTCGACGTCGCCGTGCGCCCGCTTTCGGGGCCGAGCTCGTTGATGCTCGCGCTGGCCGCCAGCGGGCTCAATGGCCAGAGCTTCGCCTTCGTCGGCTACCTGCCGACCGACGCTGCCGAGCGCAAGGCACGCGTCCAGACCCTGCAGCAACGCTCTCAGCGCGAGCGTCAAACCCAGATCGCGATCGAGACGCCATATCGGAATGCAGCTCTGTTGACGGCACTGCTCGACGCCTTGCAAGCCGACACCCAGTTGTCCGTGGCCTGCGGCCTGACGCTGCCAGGCGGCTGGTGCGCGACACGCACGGTAGCGCAGTGGCGCGCCGCGCCTGCGCGCCTGGACAACAAGCACCTGCCGGCCGTGTTCCTCTGGCTGGCGCGCTAAGGCCTTGCGCGTCAGCGCCGGGTCAAACCTTGGCGCCGCCCAGCAGGGCAGCGACCTTGCGCTTGGGTTTGATGCTGGGCGACAAGCCGCGTGTCGCAGGCGCTCCGGTCTTCGGTGCGGGCTCCCAACTCGGCATTCCCGCTGAAATGGCGCTCGACTCGTAGGGCCGGTCGAAGAACGGGTCGGCCGACGCGGCGGGCGGGCGGCGCTCAAAGGTGCGCTGCGGCGCGACCTGGGGCCGCTCCTCGCGAAACTCGGGTTCGCTTTCGGCGCGCGGCCGCGGCCGGCGCGGCCGATCGTCGTCGATCTCGAACGGCTCGAGCTCGATCTTCTTCTTGATCAAGTGTTCGATGTCGGACACCAGCCGCGCGTCGTCGCGCGAGACCAAGGTGACGGCCAGGCCGGAAGCCCCGGCCCGGCCGGTGCGGCCGATCCGGTGCACGTAGTCTTCGGCGTTGAAGGGCACGTCGAAGTTGAAAACCGCCGGCAGGTCGACGATGTCCAGGCCGCGGGCCGCGACGTCGGTCGCCACCAGCAGGTCGACCTCGCCGGCCTTGAAGGCCGCCAGCGCTTTCAAGCGCTCGTCCTGGCTCTTGTCGCCGTGCAGGGCCTGCGTCTTCAGTCCGTCGCGCTCGAAGGAGCGCGCAAGCCGCGCTGCGCCGAGCTTGGAGTTGACGAAGATCAGCGCCTGCCTCAGCTCGCGCGTCTTCAGCAACTGGCGCACCACCGCGCGCTTGTCGTCGTCCGTGACGCTGTAGAAACGCTGTTCGACATTGGTGGCCGTTGCGTTGGGCCGCGCCACCTCGACCAGCACCGGGTCCTGCAGGTAGCTGTTGGCAAGCTTGCGGATTTCGGGCGAGAAAGTGGCCGAGAAGAGCAGCGTCTGGCGCGACTTCGGCAGGTACGACAGGATGCGCTGCAAGTCGGGCAGAAAACCGATGTCGAGCATGCGGTCAGCCTCGTCGAGGACCACATACTCGACCTGGTTGAGCACGCAGTTCTTGCCCTCGATGTGATCGAGCAGCCGGCCCGGCGTGGCGATCAGCACCTCCACGCCGCCCTTGAGCACCAGGGTCTGCGGCTTCATGTCGATGCCGCCAAAGACCACCGTCGAACGCAACTGGGTATGTTTGGCGTAAGTCTTGACGCTGTTGGCGACCTGGTCGGCCAGTTCGCGCGTGGGCGTGATCACCAGGGCACGCACCGGGTGGCGCGCTGGCGACATGCTGGCGTTCTCGTGCTTGAGCATCTTCTGCAAGAGCGGGATCGTGAACGCCGCCGTCTTGCCGGTGCCGGTCTGCGCGGCGCCCATCACGTCGCGGCCGTCGAGCACGATCGGGATCGCCTTGGCCTGGATCGGCGTCATCGCGGTGTAGCCGGAGTCGGCCACCGCACGAAGCAGCTTGGGATCGAGCGGAAGGGTATCGAAGCGGGCGGACGGGGTGGCGGCGGCTTCGGTCGGGGCGTCGGGGGTTTCGGTATTCACCCTGGGATTATCCCTCGGCCCGCCCGACGCTGGCCGACCCCAGCGCTGCGCAGCCGTGCACGGCGGGTTTGTGGCCATCAACGGCGCCCCTTCGACTGCCGGAACACCAGCCAGCGTGGCGCCTTGAAGCGCACGATGCGCCAATAAAGCACCACATAAGTCAAGCTGAACAACGCGATGAAGGCAGCCTGCACAGCGGTGCTGTCGTACCAGAGCGCCGCCGGTACCACCGCAGTCGAGCACAGCATCCAGAGGTAGGGCGACGTCATCGAGTTGCGCCGCGTCAACTCGCGCGCACTACGCTCACCGGCGGCCCAGCGCATGATGCGCCGGTAAATCAAACTGTGCAGGTGTGCGCCGTCGGGCATGCCCACCGGCCGGCCGCGCAGCCACTTGCGGCGGTAGATCGAGAACAGCGTCTCGAACACGGGATAGATCCACAGCAGCAGCGGGAACATCGGCGACACGCCGGGGTTGCGGTGCAGCAGCAGAATCGCCAGTTCGGCGACGTAAAAACCAAGGAAGTAGGCTCCGCCGTCGCCGAGGAAGATCAGCCCGGCTGGGAAGTTGAGGACGAAGAACCCGAGCACAGCCCCGGCTCCGGCCAGTGCCAGCCAGCCAAGCAGGGGATCACCCACGTGAAATGAAACGTAGGTGATGCTCAGCAGCATCATGACCGAGCACATCGATGCCAGGCCGTTGAAGCCGTCGATGATGTTGACGGCGTTGGCCATCCCCGCAACCACGAACACCGTGATCAACAGCGAGCCAGCACGGTTCGACACCAGTGTGTCGAGGCCCGGGATCGACGTGCGAGCAATCGCAGCGTCGATGAACCAGAAGGCGAGCGCCGCAGCCAAGCCCGTGAACGCGAGACGCAGTGCGGGGCGCACGCGCTTGGTGAGGTCCTCGGCCAGCCCGGCCAGGAAGGCCGGTGCTGCGCAGAACAACAGCCCCATCGAAAGCGCGGCAGACCCGGGCAGCGTGACGGACAAAGCCATGCAGCCGGCCGTCACCCCGGCAACAATGGCCAACCCACCGATGCGCGGCACGGGTCGCGCGTGAAACTTCTGCGGGCCATCGAGGTCGTGGTCGTGAGCAATCGATGCGCCTTTGCGCCCGGAGCGAACGATCCACAGGCCGAGCACCGCCGCCGCCGCAAATGCAACCAACAAGACCACCATGGGCGAAAGTGTAGGGGCTGCTTCGCAGGCGGCTGGCCATGCTCGACGCGTCGCCCCCTACAATTCCGCCTCTTGGCGTCGGAGGCGTCTGGCATGGCAATGCCTGCCATCTCACCCGACCCGCGTGCCCCAACCGACTGATCGATGCAGACCAATCAATCCCGTGGCTATTTGGTAGCGTGCGTGATCGCGATCGCCGCTATTGGCTCGTCGTGGCCTGAACACGCGCAGGCGCAGTCAAGTGACCCCAGCACCACCGACCCCGGATCCCCGCCGTCGACGGGCCTGATCCGTTTGCGCCAGCCGCAGCAACTGCGCCGCACGCCGGTACAACCCGCCGATCTCGAGTCGCTGGAGACACTCTCGACACGCGAACTGCGTGAGTTGCGCGACTTCCAGCCGGGCGCAGCCGAGCAGCCACTGCAGTTGACGCGCCTCTACCGGCCGGGTGAGTTCGAGCGCTACGTTCAGGTTCGCACCAACGATCGCACCATCCGTCGCTTTCGCGCCGACATGGTCGTCGAGGCCACGCCAAGTGGCTCGGTCGAGGTCGATGCGCAGACTGCGGTGCCGCCGGACTACGCACTGGCCCCAGGCGACGAAGTGGTGCTCACCATCTGGG
>Ga0209254_10001122_pt1 | contig 23639 bp, 22 predicted proteins | sample FrelakmetDIP11DI_FD_187148 | JGI IMG/M metagenome (GOLD analysis project Ga0209254, IMG submission 187148) | Freshwater lake sediment microbial communities from the University of Notre Dame, USA, for methane emissions studies - DIP11 DI (SPAdes)... | ecosystem: Environmental > Aquatic >...
ACCGGGCCTGTCGCCCGCACAGCGGGCTCCTACGAAAGCCGGCTCTGTAGGAGCCCGCTGTGCGGGCGACAGGCCCGGTCGCGGCTGAAGCCGCTCCTGCAGAGTGGCCGCGCAGGGACGCGCGTGCGGTTAACGGTCCGGTCGCCTCCGCGATTTGCTACGCTTCGGGCGGTTACCTATCGCCGCCGCCGCAATGTCCGAGGCGTTGTCCGATTTCTTCCTGCGCCATCGACTGGCACGGCCGCTGGCGCTGGCGAGCGTCGCGGCGCTGGTCGCGCTGATCCTGTTGCTGCTGGCGCGCACCGCCTGGACCCTGCTCGACCTCGGCGCACCCGCGCCGCCCGCGCCAATCGTCGCCGCCGCGGCGCCGTTGGCCGCGCCCACGACCTCGCTTGCGCGCTGGCACCTGTTCGGCAACGCGGCGCCTTCCGCCGACCCGCGCTCGCTCGCCGCCAATGCGCCCGACACCGCGCTGGCCCTGAGCCTGCGCGGCGTGCTCGCCGGCGCCGATCCCGGCAGTGGCGTCGCGATCATCGCCGACGCGCAGGGCGGCGAGCGCAGCTACAGCGTCGGCGCCACGCTGCCCGGCGACGCGACGCTGGAGGCCGTGTATCCCGATCGCATCGCGCTGCGCCGCAACGGCGTGCTCGAATCGCTGCGCTTGCGCACGCCCGAGGACACGGCCGCGCCCATTGGCGTCGCCGCTGGCCTTGCGGTCGCGCGCAACCCGCAGAACACCACGCCGGCGCCGAGCCTGCTGCCCGGCGCCAATGCCGCGCCCGCGCCATTCATCACCCCGTCGATCGCGCCGATGGGCGCCGACTTCGCGGCCATTACCCAGCAACTGGGCGTCGACCCGGTCGCGCTGGCGCGCCAGGTCAGCGTGCTGCCGGTGATGGAGAACGGCCGTTTCGTCGGCGTGCGCCTGGTCGGCGCGCGCGACGTCCCGGTCATCGCCAAGCTCGGCCTCGAACCCGACGACCTGGTGACCGCGGTCAACGGCATCGCGCTCGATTCCCCGCAACGCGCGCAGGAAGTCGCGCGCAGCCTGGCCAGCGCGTCTGCGGTCAACGTGACCGTGCGTCGCAATGGCAAGACCGAAACCCTCAGTGCCAGCCTGCGCTGAAACCGATGCCGCGCCACATCGCCGGAGTGCGCCCCGAATGATCCGTCTTGCCGTCCTGTTCCTGCTGCTGGTCCCGTTGGCGACGCTGGCGCAGGCGCCGTCGCCCGCGACCTCGCTGGCCACGCCGGTCAACGGCAAGCACACCCTCAACCTCAAGGACGCCGACATCCGGGTGCTGATCGCGACCGTGTCGGAGATCACCGGGCGCAACTTCATCATCGATCCGCGGGTCGAGGGCAAGGTCAACGTGGTCTCGACCCAGCCGATGGACGCGGAGGAGGTCTACGCGGTGTTCGAGTCGGTGCTGCGCGTGCACGGCTACGCCGCGGTCACTTCCGGCCGCATGGTCAAGATCGTGCCCGAGGTGATCGCCAACCAGGACGGCAGCGCGCTGGTCGGCGAGGGCGGGCCGGACACCATCGTCACGCGGGTGATCCCGCTGCGCCACGTCGCCGCCGCCGAACTGATCCCGATCCTGCGCCCGCTGATCCCGCAGCAGGGCAACCTCGCCGCGCACCAGGGTTCCAATGCGCTGATCGTGTCCGATCGCGCCGGCAACCTCGCCCGCATCGAGCAGCTGATCCGCCGCATCGACACCGCCAGCGACACCGCGGTCGAGATGATCCCGCTCGAACATGCCAATGCCGCCGAGGTCGCGCGCACGCTGACGCTCCTGACCGAGGACAAGACCGCGGCGCTGACCGGCGCGCAACCGCGGATCTTCGCCGATGCGCGCACCAACTCGATCCTGCTTTCGGGCGATCCCTCCGCGCGCCTGCGCATGCGCGCGCTGGTCTCGCACCTCGACACCCCGCTGGAGAGTGGCGAGAGCACCCAGGTGATCTACGTCCGCTACGGCAAGGCCGAGGAGCTGGTGCCGCTACTCGAGGCCACCGCCGCCACCCTGACCGAGCAGAGCGGGGCCAAGGATGCGCCCCGGAGCGCGACCATCCAGGCCCACGCCGAGACCAACGCCCTGGTGGTCACCGCCGACCCGGCGGTGTTCCGCGCGATCGCCTCGATCGTGCGCCAGCTCGACGTGCGCCGCGCGCAGGTCCTGATCGAGGGCGTGATCGTCGAGGTCGGCGACGAGTTCGCGACCGAGATCGGCGTGCAGTGGCAATCGACCAACCTCGAGGCCGACGCCGACGGCAACATCACCAACAGCGGCTTCCTCGGCGGGACCAACTTCCCCGGCCTGATCCAGCCCGGCATCGTCGGCCTCGCGGCCAATCCGGGCGCAGTCGGCGGTGGGCTCAACATCGGCTACGTCGGTGGCACCATCACGCTGCCGGGTTCGGACACGCCGATCCTGCAGATCGGCGCGCTGGTCACCGCGCTCAAGCAGGACGGCGGCACCAACATCCTGTCGCAGCCCTCGATCGTGACCCTCGACCACCAGGAGGCGCAGATCAAGGTCGGGCAGCAGGTGCCCTTCGTCACCGGCCAGTTCACCAACACGGGCAGCGGCTCCAGCCAGCCGGAGAATCCGTTCCAGACCATCAATCGCGAGGACGTGGGCCTGGTCCTCAAGGTCACGCCGCACGTCAACGAGGGCGACAGCGTGCGCCTGGATATCTCGCAGCAGATCTCCTCGCTGGCGCCCAACCCGGCCGGCGCGGTCGACCTGGTGACCAACAACCGCGAGATCGACACCAGCGTGATGGTCTCCGACGGTGCCATGCTGGTGCTGGGCGGGCTGATCTCCGACGAGGTGCGCGAGACCGTGCGCAAGGTCCCGGCGCTGGGCGACATCCCGGTGCTGGGCAACCTGTTCCGCTACCGGCGCGAGGACCGCACCAAGCGCAACCTCATGGTCTTCCTCAAGCCCAGCATCCTGCGCGACGAGGCGCTGGAATCGGCGATCTCCAGCGACAAGTACAACTTCATCCGCGCGCGCCAGCTCGAGAAGCGGATCAAGCCCGGCTTTGTCCTGCCCGACAACGACCAGCCGCTGCTGCCGGAATTGCCCTGGTCCACGCCGCTGCGCCTGCCGGAGAAGGCTGGCGGCGGCCAGTGAGCCTCGCGCGCCCGCCCTTCGCCTTCGCCAAGCGCCACGGCGCGACCCTGGTCGGCTGGCGCGACGGCCGCGCGCATGTCGCGCACCGGCCGGGCGTCAAGCTCGAGACCCTGGTCGAGTTGCAGCGCTACTGCGGCGCGCCGCTCGACCTCGAGCCGTTGGCGCCGGCGGCTTTCGACGGATTGCTGCAGGACCTCTACGAACAGGGCGGCGCAGACGCCCGCGCGATGGTCGAGGGCCTCGACGGACGCTCCGACCTCGACGCGATCGCCGAGGCCATGCCCGAACCCGAGGACCTGCTCGAATCCGACGACGACGCGGTCATCATCCGCCTGATCAACGCGCTGCTGACCGAGGCGGTGAAGGAAGGCGCCTCCGACATCCACGTCGAGCCCTTCGAGAACCGCCTCGTGGTGCGTTTCCGCATCGACGGCGTGCTGCGCGAGGTGCTGGCGCCGCAGCGCGCGATCGCCGCGCCCGTGGTCAGCCGCATCAAGGTGATGGCCAAGCTCGACATCGCCGAGAAGCGCCTGCCGCAGGACGGCCGCATCGGCCTGCGCATCGCCGGGCGCCCGGTCGACGTGCGCGTGAGCACGATCCCCGCCGGCCACGGCGAGCGCGTGGTGCTGCGCCTGCTCGACAAGCAGGCCGGGCGCCTGGACCTGGGCAAGCTCGGCATGGCGGCGCCGATGCTGGCCGAAGTCGCCAGCATGATCGCGCGGCCGCACGGCATCCTGCTGGTTACGGGTCCCACCGGATCCGGCAAGACCACGACGCTGTATGCGGCCTTGACCCGGCTCAACGACGCCACCCGCAACATCCTCACGGTCGAGGACCCGATCGAGTACTACCTCGACGGCATCGGCCAGACCCAGGTCAACACGCGCGTGGACATGACCTTCGCGCGCGGCCTGCGCGCGATCCTGCGCCAGGACCCCGACGTGGTGATGGTGGGCGAGATCCGCGACCTCGAGACCGCGCAGATCGCGGTGCAGGCCTCGCTGACCGGCCACCTGGTGCTCAGCACCCTGCACACCAACAGCGCGGTCGGTGCCGTGGCGCGACTGCGCGACATGGGCGTGGAGCCTTTCCTGCTCGCCTCGAGCCTGATCGGCGTGCTCTCGCAGCGGCTCGTGCGCGTGCTCGATCCCGCGACCCGCGAAGCCTATGCCGCCACGCCGGCCGAACTCGCCGCCTGCGGCCGCGACCCCGGCGAGCGCGTCACCCTGTATCGCCCGGGCCCCGGCGTGACCGGCAAGAACGGCGGCTACAAGGGCCGCTCGGGCGTGTACGAGCTGGTCGCCATCGACGACACCCTGCGCCGCCTGATCCACGACGGCGCGTCCGAGCAGGCCATCGAGGCCCATGCGCGCACGCGCTCGCCCAGCATCGGCGCCGACGGCTGGGACAAGTGCGTGGCCGGCGTCACCACGGTCGACGAAGTGCTGCGCGTGACGCGCGAGGATTGAGCGCGCACGGGCTCGGCGCTGCAACGCTCATTCCGGGCGGCGCAGCGACTCGAGCCGTTCGGCGTCGACCCGATCCTGCGGCCGGCCGGTCGCCCGCTTGTTGGCGATCAGGTCCCCAAGGGCGAGCACCGGAATGCGCAGGCCATCGACCTCGACGGTTTGCGCATTGGCGAAGGCCGCGTCGGTAGACACGCCGGTCAGTCGTGTCAGCAGGTCGATGCGGCGGGGTGCGATCCCGATCTGCACGACCATGCCGGGGGTCCCGAGCGCGCGCGCATCGATCGAAGGATCGGGTGCGCCAAACTCGCGCAGCGCGGCGATGACCCGCGCCACGTTCTCGTCGTTGGGCCGCACCAGCAGGTCGATGTCCATGGTCGCGCGCGGCTGCCCATGCGCCGCCATGGCGTAGGCGCCGACCAGCACGAACTCAACCTTCGAGTTCGCGAACGCCGACAACAGATCGCGATAGTCGGGATTGAGCATCGAATGCGCCGGAAAATGCCAGGACTTCCAGGGTCAGCGGCCACACCATGGCGATGCGCTCGGCAGGGGTGCCCGCGACGAAGTACGCCTCGATCGCCGATTCCTGCTGCGGCAGGACCCGGATCGTGACCGTTCTGGGCGCGACGAATGCTGGCGAGGACACGCCCGCATTGTACCGCCGGCCGGCGCGCAGGATCGGCCCTGCGCCAGCAGCAGGTCGACTCGGGCACAATCGCCGCACCATCCGGTCGGGGAGCGCGACATGACGCAGGCGGACGACGGCCAGTTCAAGCGCTCGCTGGGTCTGCTCGATGGCACCATGCTGGTGGCCGGCTCGATGATCGGCTCGGGCATCTTCATCGTCAGCGCCGACATCGCGCGCACCGTGGCGACGCCCGCGCTGCTGGTCTTCGTGTGGGTGCTGACCGGCGTGATGACCGTGATCTGCGCGTTGTCCTACGGCGAGCTGTCGGCGATGTATCCCAAGGCCGGCGGCCAATACGTGTACCTGCGCGAGGCCTACAACCGGTTGGTCGCGTTCCTCTATGGCTGGGCGTTTTTCGCCGTGATCCAGACCGGGACCATCGCGGCGGTGGGCGTGGCCTTCGCCAAGTTCGCGGCCTATCTTTTCCCGGCGCTCGGCGACCAGAACGTCCTCGCCACGATCGGCGGCTTCAAGCTCAATGCCGCGCAGTTGGTATCGATCGCGCTGGTGCTGCTCCTGACCTGGGTCAACAGCCGCGGCATCAACGGCGGCAAGTGGATCCAGACCAGTTTCACCCTGGCCAAGATCGCGGCGGTGCTGGCGCTGGTCGCCTGCGGGCTGCTGCTGGGCGCGCGCGCCGAACTGTGGCAGGCGAACTGGTCGTTGCCGACGCTGCCCATGGTGGTCGATGGCGGCGTGGGTGCGCTCGGCATCCCGCTGGTGGCGGCGATCGCGGTGGCGATGGTGGGCTCGCTGTTCTCGGCCGATGCCTGGAACAGCGCGACCTTCATCGCCGGCGAGATCCGCAACCCGCGCCGCAACGTGGGCTTGAGCCTGCTGCTGGGCACCGGCATCGTGTGCGCGCTCTACGTGCTGATGAACCTGATGTACCTCGCGGTGCTGCCGCTGGACGGCATCGCGCACGCCGAGGCCGACCGCGTGGGCGTGGCCGCGGCACAGGCGATCTTCGGCACCGCCGGCACCGCCATGATCGCCGTGCTGATCATGGTCTCGACCTTCGGCTGCATCAACGGACTGGTCCTGTCCGGCGCGCGCGTGTACTACACGATGGCGCAGGACGGCCTGTTCTTCCGCCGCGCCGGCACCCTCAACCGCAATGCGGTGCCGGGCTGGGGCCTGTGGATCCAGGGCGCGTGGGCTTCGCTGTTGTGCCTGTCGGGCCGCTACGGCGACCTGCTCGACTACGTGGTGTTCGTGGTGCTGATCTTCTACGTCCTGACCATGGCCGGGATCTTCGTGCTGCGCCACCGCCATCCGGACGCCGAGCGCCCCTACCGAGCGCCGGGTTATCCGCTGCTGCCGGCGCTCTACATCGTGCTGGCGCTGGTCATCTGCGGTTACCTCCTGGCCTACAAGCCCAACTACACCTGGCCGGGGCTGATCATCGTCGCGCTCGGCATCCCGATCTACTACCTGATGCCGCGCCGCGCTGCTGCGAACTGATCCCGGGCGCCCCTGCGCCCGGCCGCCGGTTCCAAACGCGTCGCCGGCGCTCGGTTAAGCTCAGCCCCGCATGGCAGCCTTCGAATACCAGGCCCTCGATGCCGGTGGCAGGACCCAGACCGGCGTGCTGCAGGCCGAGACCGCACGCGCCGCGCGCGCCGCGCTGCGCGAGCGTGGCCTGACCCCGCTCGAGGTCGAGGCCGTGCGCGAAGCGGCCGCGCGCCAGCCGATGCGCCGGCCGTGGGCGCGCCGCGGGCTGAGCCGCGGGGCGCTGGCGCTGATGATGCGGCAGCTCGCCACGCTGGTCTCGGCCGGCCTGCCGATGGACGAGTCGTTGCAGGCGCTGGCCGAGTCCACCGACGACCCCCGCGCGCGCTCGATGGTGGTGGAACTGCGCTCGCGCGTCATGGAGGGCTCGGCGCTGGCGTCGGCGATGGGCGAGTTCCCCGACAGTTTCCCCGAGGCCTTTCGCGCCGCGGTCGCCTCCGGCGAGTCGTCCGGACAGCTCGACGTCACGCTCTCGCGCCTGGCCGACTACGCCGAGAGCCGCGAGGCCCTCGCGCGCCAGGTGTGGATGGCGCTGGCCTATCCGGTGTTGCTGACCGCCGTGGCGCTGGCGATCGTCAGCGGCCTCCTGGTGTACGTGGTGCCCCAGGTCGTGGGCGTGTTCGACAACCTCGGCCAGAAGCTGCCGCTGGTGACGCGGATCCTGATCGGCATCGCCGATTTCGTCGCCCGCTTCGGCCTGCTGCTGCTGGTGCTGCTGGCGCTGGGCGCCGCGGGCTTCCGCTGGGCCTTGCGGCGCGAGGACGTGCGCCTGGCCTGGGACCGCTTCGTCCTGCGCCTGCCGCTGGCCGGCAGGCTGGTGCGCGCGGCCAATACCGCGCGCGCGGCGCGCACGCTGGCCACGCTGGTCGCGAGCGGCGTGCCGGTACTCGACGCGATGCAGCTCGCGGCCGGCACGGTCAAGCCCTTGCCGATGCAGCAGGCCTTCCGGCGCGCCGCCGCGCGCGTGCGCGAGGGTGGCGGCTTCGCGCGCGCACTGGCCGAAAGCGGGCAGTTCCCGCCGGTCGCGGTGCGGCTCATCGCCAGCGGCGAGAAGTCCGGCAAGCTCGACGCCATGCTCGAGCACGCCGCGCGCCACCAGGCGCGCGAGGTCGAGACCCTGCTCGGCACGCTGACCACGATAATGGGGCCGGCGGTGATCCTGGTGGTCGGCGGGCTGGTGCTGTTCATCGTGCTGGCGATCCTGCTGCCGATCTTCGAGCTCAACACCCTGATCAAGTAGCGGAATGATCCGTTTCGACAACGTCACCAAGCGCTACCCGAGCGGACAGGACGCCCTGCGCGAGGTCGGTTTCGCGATCGAGGCCGGCGAGTTCGTGTTCCTGACCGGGCACTCGGGCGCCGGCAAGAGCACCGTGCTCAAGCTGATCTCGGCGCAGGAACGGCCCACGCGTGGCAGCGTGCTGCTCGATGGCAGGAACGTCGGCACCGTAAGGCCGCGCGCGATTCCGGCGGTGCGCCGCATGATCGGGCAGGTCTTCCAGGACCATCGCCTGCTGGCCGATCGCAGCGCCTTCGATAACGTCGCCTTGCCGCTGGTGATCTCCAGCACGCCGCGCGCGGAGATCGAGAAGCGCGTGCGCGCGGCGCTCGACAAGGTTGGCTTGCTGGCGCGCGAGCGCGCGCTGCCGATGCAGCTGTCCGCCGGCGAGCAGCAGCGTGTCGGTATCGCGCGCGCGATCGCGGCCAAGCCGGCGCTGGTGATCGCCGATGAGCCCACCGGCAACCTCGACCCGCAGCTCGCGGCCGAAATCATGGCCCTGTTCGCCACCCTCACCCAGGGCGGCACCACGGTGCTGGTGGCCAGCCACGACCTGCACCTGATCCAGCGGCTCAAGCGCCGCGTGCTGGTGCTCGACAAGGGCCGCCTGATCGACGACTTCCGGCCGCAGCGCGGGGCCGTGGCATGAACCGCCGCGTCAACGCCCCCGCAACCGGACAGCGCTTCGTGGTGCCGCGCCCCGCGCTGCGCGCGCTGGTCGACCAGCACCTCTACAGCGCGCTGTCGAGCCTGGGCCGCTTGTGGCAGCGCCGCGGCGGCAGCGCGATCACGATGCTGGTGATGGCGTTGGCGCTGGCCCTGCCGCTGCTGCTGCAACTCGCGGTCGGCAACTTCGCGATCCTGGGCGGGACGCTGCGCGATGCGCGCGAGCTCACCGTGTTCGCCGACGCCGGCATCGCGACCACGCGGGTCGAGACCCTGCGCGCACAGGCGCTTGCGCTGCCCGGCGTCGCCGATGCGCGCGCCCGTTCGCCGGCGCAGAACCTCGAGGACCTGCGCCGGCTCGCCGGCTTCGGCGAGGCGCTGGACCTGATCGATCGCAATCCGCTGCCAGCCACGCTGGTGGTCGCGCCGCAGGATGCGCTCGACGCAGCCGCGATCGCGACGCTGGCGCGCGCGCTCGAGGCAATCGAGGATGTCGACTTCGTGCAGTACGACCTCGGCTGGCGCGAGCGACTCGACGCGGCGCTGGCGCTATCGCGCCGCGCCGTGCTGCTGGTCGCGACGCTGCTCGCGTTGGGCGCGCTGCTGGTGGTGGGTAACACCATCCGCCTCGACGTGGCCGCGCGAGCCGACGAGATCGCGGTGATGCAGCTGCTCGGGGCCACCGACGGGTTCGTGCGTCGGCCGTTCCTGTACGCCGGGGTCTGGTACGGCGCCGCCGCGGCGCTGCTGGCCGTGCTTGGCGTCGCGCTGGCCGGTCTCGCGCTTGGCGCGCCGGTGGCGCGGCTGGCGGGAAGCTATGGCAGCGCGTTCCGCCTGATCGGCGTCGGCGCGGGGCTGGCGTGCGCCACGGTCGCCGCGGGAATCATGTTAGGCTGGCTCGGCGCTTGGGCGGCCTGCGGCCGTCATCTTGCGCGGGGAAAACCGCAGTAGAACCCGGTGGGAATGGACGCGAGAGCCTGGCGCGCGGCGCCGGTGTCGCCGTCGCCGTCGCCGTCGCCCATGCAGGAGACCAGCGCCGTCGTGGAAGGCCAGCTCACCCGCCACATCAGCAGCGACGAACCGCGCGTGATGGTCGTCGACGGCTCGCGCTCGGCGCGGCGCATGATCGAGCAGGTGCTCAAGGCCGAACTGCCCAACGCGGTGGTGCTGTCCTGCGCGAGCGGCGCCAGCGCCAAGCGCGAGCTCGAAAGCGGCATCGTCGACCTCGTCACCACGTCGCTGGCGCTGCCCGACATGGATGGGCTCGAGCTCGCGACCTATGTCCGCGAACAGGCGCCGCAGGCCTACATTCCGATCGTGGTGGTCTCGGGCAGCGTCAACGAGCGGCTCGAGGATCGCGGCCTCGGCGGGCCGGTCACCGACTATTTCGACAAGTCGCTGGGCTTCGCCGCGCTGGCGCAGTTCATCCGCGGCTACACCCACCCGGAAATGCACGCCAGCGGTCGCGTGCTCTACGTCGAGGACAGCCGCGTGGTCGCGCTGGCCACCCGGCGCATGCTGGAGAAATACGGACTGAGCGTGCAACACGTGTCGAGCGTCGAGGACGCGCTGGCGCTGATCGACGCGGCGCGCGCGCAGGGCCAGGCGGTGGCCGACATCATCCTCACCGACGTCTATCTCAAGGGCGGGCTCACCGGCAAGGAACTGCTGGAGAAGCTGCGCGGCGAGTACGGCCTCGATCGCGGCGCGATGCCGGTGCTGGTGATGACCGCCGAGGACAACCCCAGGAACCAGGCCGCGCTGCTGCGCGTGGGCGCCAACGACCTCGTGCACAAGCCGGTCGAGGAACGCCTGCTGATCACCAAGCTGCTGTTCCAGCTGCGCGTGGCGCAAGCGCGCCAGCGGCGCGTGGTCGCGGCCGCCCGCAGCGCCTGAGTCGCGCCGGTGGGTGCCGACCGCATCCGGCTCGAGCCCTCGTGGAAGGCGCGCCTCGCGCCGTTGTTCGAGACCCCGGGAATGCAGGCCCTGCGCAGCTTCCTGGTCGCCGAAGCACGCGCCGGCAAGACGATCTATCCGCCGCCGGACCAGATCTTCGCCGCGCTCGACGCCACGCCTTTCGATGCAGTCAAGGTCGTGGTCCTGGGCCAGGACCCGTATCACGGGCCAGGCCAGGCGCACGGACTGTGCTTCTCGGTGCAGCCGGGCGTGCCGCCGCCGCCCTCGCTGCAGAACATCTACGCGGAACTCGAGCGCGACCTCGACATCGCGCGGCCCGACCACGGCTGCCTGCTGCCGTGGGCGCGGCGTGGCGTGCTGCTGCTCAATGCGGTGCTGACCGTCGAGCATGGCCTGGCCGGTTCGCACCACGGCAAGGGCTGGGAGGCGTTTACCGACGCTGTGGTAGACCACCTCAACCGCGAGCGCGAGGGGCTGGTGTTCCTGCTGTGGGGCGCGCCGGCACAGGCCAAGGCGCGCCAGGTCGATTCGCGCCGGCACCATGTGCTCAAGGCGCCGCATCCGTCACCGCTGTCGGCGCATCGTGGATTCTTCGGCTGCCGGCACTTCTCGCAGGCGAATGCCTGGCTCGAATCGCGCGGCGGCGCGGGCGTGGATTGGCGCCTGCCACTGCGGACGCAACTCGATTTCACTTGATCTTCAGGTCGTCTGTATCAACAATAGGCGGGTCGGTGGCCAAGTCGCTGCCGATTGTCCGAGGGGAGTAGCTCCCAATCCGCTGGGCCGTCATCACGGGCTGCATGCCCCGGTCCAGTGGGCAGCGCAACGACAAGCGCTGCGAGCGAGACCTCGTCACCCAGGGGTGACGGTCTCGCACGTCCCGAACCGACGTACGAACTCCGCCCCGCCACCGGCGCGCCTGCGCGCCGACGACGAGGAGCGCGAGAACATGGAAACGATCGGTGAGTGGTGGATGTGGGCGGGCTTCGCGGTGTTCGTGCTGATCGCCGTCGCCGTGGACCTGCTTATGCTGCGTCAGCAGGGGCCGCACAAGGTCTCGGTGCGCGAGGCACTGGGCTGGTCGGCGCTGTGGGTGGCGCTGGCGCTGGTGTTCTGCGGGGTGTTGTGGGGTTACCTCGATGCCAGCGCCGGGCGCGAATTGGCCAACCTCAAGGCCACCGAGTTCCTGACCGGCTATCTGATCGAGAAATCGCTCTCGGTCGACAATATCTTCGTGTTCCTGATGATCTTCACCTTCTTCGCGGTCCCGGCCGAGCAGCAGAAGCGGGTGATCGTGATCGGGGTCATCGGTGCGATCGTGCTGCGCGCGATCATGATCCTGCTGGGCGGCCTCTTGATCGCGAAGTTCCACTGGATCCTCTACCTTTTCGGCCTGTTCCTCGTCGCCACCGGCATCAAGATGCTGATCTTCGCCGACCACGCGCCGGACCTGGAGACCAATCCGGTGCTGCGCTGGATGCGCGGGCATTTGCGCATGACGCGCGAGTTCGACTCCGACCACTTCACGGTCATGCGCGACGGCCAGCGCTGGTTCACCCCGCTGTTCGCCGTCGTGGTGCTGGTGGCGGTGACCGACATCATCTTCGCGGTCGATTCGATCCCGGCGATCTACGCCATCACCGAGGATCCCTTCATCGTGCTGACCGCCAACATCTTCGCGATCCTGGGCCTGCGCGCGCTCTACTTCCTGCTTGCCGACATGAAGGACCGCTTCCACCTGCTGACCCACGGCCTGGCCTTGGTGCTCCTGTTCGTCGGCGGCAAGATGCTGCTTGCCCACTGGATCAAGATTCCCGCCCTGGTCTCGCTGGGCGTGGTGGTGGCGATCCTGGCCGGCAGCATCCTTGCCAGCCTGCTGCGCCCGCCGCCGCCCCGCGCGTCGGCGAACCAGGGGCTCTCGTCGTGAGCAGAAAAGTCAATAAAAACAGCAAATTGAATAGCGGAACTTCCCTGCCTCTTAGCACTCCAACTAGGGGAGTGCTAAAATCGCGCTCGTCCAGGAGGACTTCGATGAGCCAAGCCATGGTTGCCCAGAACCTGCCGATTCCCAGTGCGCTCGGCAGCCTCGACGCGTACATCGGCGCGGTCAACCGCGTGCCCATGCTGACCGTCGAGGAAGAGCAGGCGCTGGCGACGCGTTATCGCAGCGAGGAAGACCTCGAGGCCGCCCGGCGCCTGGTGATGTCGCACCTGCGCTTCGTGGTGCACGTGGCGCGCGGCTATTCCGGCTACGGCCTCGGCATCGCCGACCTGATCCAGGAAGGCAACATCGGCCTGATGAAGGCGGTCAAGCGCTTCGACCCCGCGCACGGCGTGCGCCTGGTGTCCTTTGCCGTGCACTGGATCCGGGCCGAGATGCACGAGTTCATCCTGCGCAACTGGCGCATCGTCAAGGTCGCCACCACCAAGGCGCAGCGCAAGCTGTTCTTCAACCTGCGCAAGTCGAAGAAGCGCCTGGGCTGGATGAATGCCGAGGAGGTGCGCACCATCGCCGCCGAGCTCAAGGTGCCGGAGGCGACGGTGCTGGAGATGGAGGCGCGCCTCAATGGCCACGACATCGCCTTCGACGCGCCGGCCGATTCCGATGACGACGTGCGCCCATCGCCGGTGGCGTACCTGATCGACCATGCGGCGAGCCCCGACGAGGCACTGGCGCGCAGCGACAACAGCGACCACCAGCTCGCGGTGCTGGGTCGCGGCATGCAGCAGCTCGATGCGCGCTCGCGCGACATCATCAAGCGGCGCTGGCTCGACGACGACAAGGTCACGCTGCAGGAGCTCGCCGACGAGTACGGCGTGTCGGCCGAACGCATCCGCCAGGTCGAAGCCAACGCGATGAAGAAGATCCGCGCGCTGTTCGAAGCCTGATCCCGCGGCGCTGCATCAAGCGATGCCCGACGGCCTCCCTTGCGGAGGCCGTCGGCGTTCTGGGGCTTCTACATTCCGCAGCCGCTCCCGCAGGGCAACGACCGCTTTCGCGAAACCGTCAATAGAGGTCGACCGGATCGACGTCGATCGACCAGCGCACGCGGCGCGACTGCGGTCGCGCGCGCAGCTCGTCGAGCGCGATCGCGATCGCGCGCTGCAGCAGCGGGCGCTGCTTCGACTCGACCAGCAGTTGCCCGCGCACGTAGCCGGCCCGGCGCGGCAGCGGCGCCGGCAGCGGCCCGCGCGCCATCACGCCCTCGGCGCCGGAGAAAGCCGTGCGCGCCAGGACCAGGAAGGCATCCACGACCTCACGCTGCTGTGCCTCCGCCCGCAGCAGCGCGAAGTGCGCATAGGGCGGGAATCCGAGCATCTCGCGTTGCGCCAGTTCCTCGCGCGCAAACGCCGCATAGCCGCCCTCGAGCAGGCGCCGCAGCAGCGGGTGCTCCGGATGATGGGTCTGCAACAGCACGGTGCCGGCCTTGAGCCCGCGCCCGGCGCGGCCCGCGACTTGCACCACCAGTTGCGCGAGGCGTTCGGCGCCGCGGAAATCGGCGCTGAACAGGCCGCCGTCCACGTCGACCAGGGCCGCCAGGGTGAGGTTCGGCAGGTCGTGGCCCTTGGCCAGCATCTGGGTCCCGACCAGCACCGCCGGCGCACCGCTTTCGATCGCGGCCCAACGCGATTCGCGCTCGCCGCGCGCCCGCGTGGTGTCGCTGTCCATGCGGATCACGCTGGCGCCCGGGATGCGCGCCGCCAGCGCTTCCTCGAGTCGTTCGGTCCCGGCGCCCAGGGGCAGCAGCGAACCCGAACCACAGGTGGGACAGGTGCCGGGCGCGGGTTCGGCATGGCCGCAGTGGTGGCAACGCAGGCGTGCGCCGGCGCGATGCAGCGTGAGATGCGCATCGCAACGCGGGCAGTCCGCATGCCAGCCGCAGTCGTGGCACAGCAGTACCGGCGCGTAGCCGCGCCGGTTGCGGAACACCAGGGCTTGCTCGCCGCGGGCGACGCATGCGGCCACCGCATCCACCAGTGGCGCCGAGAGGCCTTCCTGCAGGCGTTGCTGGCGCAGGTCGATCAGGCGCACGCTGGGCGTGCGCGCCGCACCCGCGCGGCGCGAAAGGCGCAGCACCTGGTAGCGGCCGGCGTCGACATTGGCCAGGGTCTCCAGCGCCGGCGTGGCCGAGCCCAGCACCACCGGGATGCCGAGCGCGCGCGCGCGCACCAGGGCGAGGTCGCGCGCATGGTAGCGGAAGCCGTCCTGCTGCTTGTACGAGGCGTCGTGTTCCTCGTCGACCACGATCAGGCCGGCGCGCGCGAGCGGCGTGAGCACCGCCGAGCGCGTGCCCAGCACCACTGCGGCGGTGCCGCGTGCGGCGGCCAGCCACGACCGCGCGCGCTCGCCTTCGGCCAGGCCGGAATGCAGCGCGGCAACCCGTACGCCCAGGCGCTCCTCGTAGCGCTTTTGCGCTTGCGGCGTGAGCCCGATCTCGGGCACCAGCACCAGCGCCTGGCGACCCGTCGCGAGCACCCGCGCGATCAGGTTGAGGTAGACCTCGGTCTTGCCGCTGCCGGTCACGCCTTCGAGCAGCGTGGCGTCATAGCGCGTGGGCGCCAGTCCGGCCGCAATGCGCTCGCAGGCCGCCTGCTGCTCCGCATTGAGGGGCGGGCCCGCGAGTGGCAGGCGGACGGCACGGCGCACGTCGTCCACGGCTTCGACCAGGCCATCGCGCTCGAGCTGGCGCAGCACCGTCACGGCAGTCCCGAGCTCGGCGGCCAGGTCGACGCGGGTCAATGGACCCGCACCCAGCAGGACGAGCACGCGACGGGCGCGAGTCGGCTTGCTTGCCACCGAAGCTGCAGCGGTGCCAGCGCGGGTCAGCGCGTAGGCGGGCAGCGACTCGGCCTTGCCGTCGGGGCGACGCAGCACCACTGGCAGCGCCGCCTGCAGGACCTCGCCCAGGGGATGGGCGTAGTACTGCGCTGCCCAGCGCAGGCTTTGCACCAATTCAGTGCTAATTAGTGGCGAGAGGTCCAGGCGAGCACGGATCGGGCGCAGGCGCGAGGTATCGCCGGACTGTTCGGCCACGTCGACGACGACGCCTACCAGTTCGCGCGGACCGACCTGCACCACGACGCGACAATGCAGCCAGTCCGCCGACCCATGCGCCGAGTCCGGCGCCAGGTAGTCGAGCGGTCCCGGCAAGGGCAGCGGAACCGCGACACTCAGCACGGAGGTCACGGAACAGCCCCTGCGCAGGGGCCAAATCCGCGCAGCAATCCGGCGGAATCGGGGCCCGATCCCGGCTTAGGCCGCATACTTGAGGAAACCATCACGAACACAGGCTAACCCAACGTATTTGCAACGCTTTCATCCTTATCCACAGAAACTGTGGATAACTCTGTGGATGACATCCTGCCGGGACCCACCGGAACCGCCCGGGCGTGGGTCCGCATCCGCTCTGGTCAAAAAATAGCCAAATCCACTATCATCATTTAAATCAATTACTTGGACGGTCAAGACTGGCCGAGCACGGTGCTGGATGGCGCCTTGCCACGAGTTTGTCATCGATGCGCTCGCCCTGTGCACATCCAGCGGGCGGCGCGCTGTCAACCGGCTGTCGTCCGGCGCGTTTTTTCCGCCATGCCCGGGGTCATTGGCCCCCACTGGCGCCACCACCCACAATGGCACCCGACAACCCCGTCCTGACCGCCGTAACCTTGGATCGAGACGCCGCTCGCAGCATGGACCGCGTGGACGCCCTCGACCGCTTCCTGCGTGATGTCGAGCGGCGCGCGCTGCGTCGGGCCGAGATTGCCGTGGGCCTGCGCGACGACGCCCTCGACCTGGTGCAGGATGCCATGCTCGGCTTCGCCCGCGCCTATGCGGGACACGCGCAAGCTGAATGGCCACCCTTGTTCCACCGGGTGCTGGAAAGCCGGATCCTCGATTTCCATCGCCGCACCAAGGTGAGGCGACGCTGGCGGGTCTGGCTGGGTCGGGGTGCCGATGCCGAGGAGGGCGCCGATCCGCTGGCGCAGGTCGCCGACCCGGTCGAGCCCGGCCCCTGGCAGCGGCTGGCCGACGGCCAGACCCGCGGCGCCCTCGACCGGGCGCTGGCGTCCTTGCCGGCGCGCCAGCGCGAAGCCTTCCTGTTGCGCGTGTGGGAAGGCCTGGACGTGGCCCAGACGGCGGCTGCCATGGGTTGCGGCGAAGGCAGCGTCAAGACCCACCTGTCGCGCGCCCTGCGTTCCCTGCGGACCAAGCTGGAGGACTGGCGATGAAGCCGACGCAACCGACCCCGCCCGACGACCCGCTGTTCGAGCCCGCCAACGCCGCATTGGCGGCCCGCGCGCGCGCCGAGCTCGACGCATCGGTTGCGGCGCTGGATGCCGCAACCCTGTCGCGACTCAATCGCGCGCGTCAGGGTGCCCTCGACGCAGCGCGCGCGACACGCCATGCCTCGTGGCGCTGGCCCGGGTTGGCGGCCGGCGCATTTGCCGCAGTCGTCGCGGTCGCGCTGTGGCAGGTTCCGCGACCCGCGGTTGGGCCGGATGTGGTGGCGCCGTTGGCGGACGACCTGGCGCTGGTCGCGGACGGCAGCGACCTGGAGCTGGTGGAGGACCTGGAGTTCTACGCATGGCTGGATGCGCAGTCGGCGGATGGCTGATCGCGGCGCTCGTCGCTGCGACGCCCGATCCGCAGCCGGCGCCGAGCCCGCAGCTGATCGAATTCCTGGCCGAATTCGCCGATGCCGACGGTCGATTCGTCGACCCGCAGGATGCCGATGCGGCGCTGGCCGCGCCCTTGCCTGAACGAGATGACGATGCCCGTGACGATGTCCCGCCCGCCGAGCCGCAGTCCGAGGAGCCGCCCGATGCGCCGCCTGGCCGCGATCCTTAGCGCCGTCCTGTGCCTGGCGGCGCTGGCCGCGCACGCGGCGGGCAGCGCCTGGGAGCAACTGCCGGCGGCGGAACAAGGCGTGCTCGCGCCCTTCGCCGCGCAATGGAGCACGCTCGCGCCCGACACCCAGGACAAGTTGCGGGTCGGCGCGCAACGCTGGCTGGGCATGAGCGCGGACGAGCAGCGCCAGGCCGCCGACCGCCTCGCCCACTGGCAGTCGCTCGCACCCGAGCGGCGCGCGGAACTGCGCCAGCGCTTCGACCAGTTCCGCCAATTGCCGCCCGAGCAGCAGTTGCGCCTGCGCCGCAGTTACGACCGCTTCCGCCACCTGCCGCCGGCCGAGCGCCAGCAGCTGCGCGAGCGCTACGAGCAGATGTCGCCGGCCGAGCGCAGCGCATTCGTCGAGGGCATGGCTGCCAGTGGGGCCGATGCGCCTGGGCAGCGCTTCGGGCGCAACGTGCCGCCAGCCGAACGCGACGCCACCCGGCGCATGCTGCGCGAGCTGAGCCCGGCGCAACGCCAGTCGCTGCGCCTGCGCATGCAGGCCCTGGCGCCAGAGGACCGACAGGCTCTGCGCCGACAGCTGATCGAGGCGACACCGGAGCAACGCGCAAGCCTGTTGCAGTAAACGCAGGTGCAACCACGCACCTCGGACTTCCCGTAGGAGCGCGCTCTGCGCGCGATAGGCGCCACCCGCTGGCTGCGGCGCCTATCGCGCGCAGAGCGCGCTCCTACAAGGCAGCGCACCGCTTCCTTAGGGAAACTCGCGCACCAGCTCGCTGACCCGCCGCGTGGCCTGGAAGCGCCCGCCGAACCGCGCAACGCCTTCGGCACGCAGGCGCGGCGCGTGGTCGCGCAGGTAGCGTTCCAGCGCTTCGCGGTGCTCGAGATGGTAGCGCGTGGTCCACACCGGGTGCCCGCCCTCGTCGTCTTCGGCCAGGAGCTCGGCGCGGTTGAAGCCGGGAATGGCGAGGATCTCGCGGATGTGCGCCTCGAGCCAGGCGCGGTACGCGTCGGCGATCGCCGGGTCGAGCACGATGCGCACCTCGTACACGATCACAGCAGCACCAGCGAGACCAGCATGGTGAGCAGCATGCCGAAGGTCAGCAGCACCGTGTAGCAGATGCCGATGCAGCCGTACTTGAGCAGGGTGAAGAACCAGCCCTGGCGGTAGACCCGCTTCTGCATCAGCAGCAGGTGCAGCGGGATCCAGGCCCAGGCGAAGCCGATCATCCAGCCGAGCAGCCCGGCGACGAAGCCCTCGCCGGCGGACGCCAGCCAGTTGCGCAGCTGGAAAAGCAGCACGACCACGATCAGCGAGAAGCAGATGAAGCTGTGGCTGTGCAGCGCCACGATCAGGTGTTCCATGAAGAGTCGCCGCTTGAAGACGTAGAAGAACTTCAGCAGCAGCGCGAACAGCGGCAGGATCAGGAACAGCGCCTGCGGCGCGGTCGAGAACATCTGGCGCACGAAGGGACCCGGGTCATCCTTGATCTTCTGTGCCTTTTTGATCAGCACTTCGATCTCGTCGTTCAACAAGCCGTTGGCCGCATCCGGCAGCCAGGAGAACAGCAGCGGGTTGTCGGTCTTGTGCCACGGCTTGCTGCCGAAAAGGGTGATCGAAGGCTTGCGCTCGCCCGGCTCCTCGTCATCGCGCGCCGGCTTGTCCGCCTCGGCGGCCGCAGCCTCCGGCTTCGACGCGGCCTTGGCGTCGGCGGGTTTCGCTGCCGTGGCTTCGGCGGCGCGCTCCTCGTCGGCCCTGGCGAGTTCGGCCTCGATCTCGCGCCGCACTTCCTCGCGCGCGGCGGTGGGCGCAAAAGCCATCGCCGCCTCGAGCTGGTCGAGCTTGGCCTTGCGCTCGGCCGGCGCGAGTTCGACCAGTTGTTCGGCGGGATTGCTCCCGTCGATGCGCAGGCCGCTGCCGCCTTCCTCGGGTCCGGTGAACTCGCCGCGCGAGACCAGCGAGATCAGCAGGAACAGCACGATCGAGAGGAAGAAGTACAGGCGCAGCGGCGTCACGTAGCGCACGCGGCGGCCGGCGAAGTACTCGTTGCTGAGGTACCCGGGCTTGAAGTACAGCGGCCGCAGCGTGCGCAGCGTGCGCGAATCGATATTGAATACCGTGTCGAGGAAATCGCCGACGATGCTGGTGAAGTGGCGGATCAGCCCGCGCTTGGATTGGCCGCAGGCATAGCAGAACTCGCCCAGCAGCGGCGCGCCGCAGTTGGGGCAGGGCGCGCGCGCGGCGACGCGTTCCTCGGCTGCGGCGGTCGGTTCGGTGGCGGGCGCGCTCATCGCGGCGCGAGCATACCTTCGACGCGCATCCAGGCGATGGTGTCGCCCAGCAACGTGTCGATCGGCGTGATCCGGTAATCGAGTTCGCGCACGGCTTTCGACGAATCAACCGCGAGGTCATGGCAGGTGAACGTTGCCGCCTCGGGCGTCATCTGCGGCTCGCGGCCGCGCAGGCTGGCGATACCCGCGAGCACATGCGCGTAGGCCTTGAGCACCATGGCCGGGGTCGCGCGTCCGGGCACCGGGCGCCCGAGGGCAGCGCCGATGCGCGCCACCAGGTCGAGGAACCGCACGTGCTCGCCACCCATCAGGTAGGAATGGCCGACGCGGCCGCGCTGCCATGCGACGACCTGGGCGCGCGCGATCTCGCGCGCATCGGCGAACGCGCCCGAGCCCGGCGGCGCGCCGGGCAGCTTGCGTTGGTCGATCAGCGCGACCAGCGTCGACCAGTTGTGGGTGTCGCCGGGACCCAGGATGTGGGCGGGATGGCAGACGACTGCCGGGAGGCCATCGCGCATGGCCGACCGCACCGCCTCCTCGCCCAGGAATTTGGTCCGCTCGTAGTTGATCCACGACTCGCCGCCGCGCCGCGGCGTGTCCTCGGTCAGCGTGCCGTGCACGAGGTGCGAAAAGCTCGACACGCTGGAGGTGTGGACGAAGCAACCGACGCCAGCGCGCAACGATGCCGCCGCCAGCGCGCGCGTGCCCTCGACGTTGATGCGGGCCTGCCTTTCGCGCTGGCGCGACCAGGTGCTGGTGTCGGCCGCGGTGTGGAATACCGCCGCGGTGCCGGCCGCCACCGCGTTGGCGAGGCCGTCGGGTTCGGCGAGGTCGCCGCGCACCGGCTCCACGCCCTGCGCAAGCAGGCTCGCGTCGCTGGCCGGCGAACGCGACAGCCCGCGCACCGTGGCGCCAACGGCCTGCAGTTCGCGCACCAGATGGCGGCCGAGGAAGCCGGTGCCGCCGGTCACCAACACGCTGGGCGTTGCGCTCATCGAATTCTCCGTGCGCGGCGTCCGCGGCCGCAGCATCGACCTGCGGCGACCTCGCTAAGATACGCGGCCGCCCGTCGCCTGCCCAATCATGCCGCTTTCCCCCCGCCACGCCCGCCTCCGCGCCGAGGCCGGCGCCACCTTCGTGCTCGCGCTGCCACTGGTGGTGGGCCAGGTGCTGACCATCCTCATGAACGTGGTCGACACCATGCTGGCCGGCCGCCTGGGTACGCGCGTGCTGGCGGCGGTGGCGATGGGCTACCAGGTCTGGGTGCTGGTGATCCTGGTGGTGATCGGCGTGATGATGGCGGTGCCGCCCTCGGTGGCGCAGCTCGACGGCGCCGGGCGGCGCGACGAAGTTGGCGCGCTGTACCGGCAATCCCTGTGGCTGGCGCTGGCGCTGGGGACCGTGCTGCTGCTCGGCGTGCGCTTCGGCGGCGCCTGGCTGCTCGGGGTCGCGGGCGTGGCGCCGGCGATCGTGCCCGACGCGCTCGCATTCCTCAACGCGATCGCGTGGGGCGCGCCGGCGCTGGCGCTGTTCTTCGCCGCCAAGGGTTTCAGCGAGGGCCTGCTGCTGACGCGGCCGGCGATGTACTTCAGCGCGCTCGGCCTCGTGCTGCTGGCGCCGCTGGCCTGGGCCCTGATGTACGGCCGCCTCGGCTTGCCGGCGTTCGGCGCCGAGGGTGCCGGCATCGCCCACGCCGCCGTGCTGTGGGTCGAGGCGCTGGCCTTCATGGTCTACGTCGCGCGCCGCCGCCACTATGCGGCGCTGCGGCCATACGCGCACTTCGATCCGCCCGGCCTTGCTGCATTGGGCGGCCTGCTGCGCCTGGGCGTGCCGATGGGCGTGTCGATCTTCATGGAAGGCAGCCTGTTCGTCGCCACCGCCCTGCTGGTGGGCTCGCTGGGCGAGGTGCCGGCGGCGGCGCACCAGATCGCGATCAACGTCGCTTCGGTCGCCTTCATGCTGCCGCTGGGCATCGCCATGGCGACCACGGTGCGGGTCGGCAACGCGGTCGGGCGACGCGATGTCGAGGGCGTGGCGTGGGCGGTGCGCGCGGCGATGGTGCTGGTGCTCGCCACCCAGGTCTTCTCGCTGGTCCTGATGCTGGGCTTCGGGCGCCCGATCGCGCGCGCCTATACAAATGACGAAGCCGTGATCGGGATGGCCACCGCGTTGTTGTTGCTGGCTGGCGTTTTCCAGCTGCCCGACGGCGTCCAGGCGCTCTACAACGGCGCCCTGCGCGGGCTCAAGGACACGCTGCTGCCGGCCATCATCACCACGCTTTCGTACTGGGGCGTGGGCCTCAGCGGCGCAGTCTGGATCGGCCTGGTGCGCGACGGCGGTCCGCAGGGCTTCTGGATCGGGCTGATCATGGGCCTGTCGGCCGCCGCGTTGCTGCTCGGCTGGCGCTACACCCGCCTGTCACGCCGCCTGCGCGCGGCCGGTATTCCCGCTGAACTCGCCGAGGCGGCCCGCGCCGACCCGATCTAGACAAGGTCTGAACACGCCCATCCCGGGCGTGTCAGGCCGCGGCGAGCCCGGCACAGGTCCGGACTCGCCTCACGCCGATCAACGACTTGCGTCGTTGATCGCGGCGGTGCATCCCTGCACCGCAGGAACCTCTGAACTTGTCCGGAGGTTCCCGCGGTGCCGGTCGCAAGGCGTGACCTTCGTGACATGGGCCCGGTCCCGCGTCGCGCTAAGCTTCCGGTCCTTCCTACGTCCGATCGAGTCGCGCTCCCATGGCCGAAGTCGCCAGCAAGCCCAATTTCTTCGTGCGGTTCTTCCGCGCCATCTGGGGCACCTTCAATTTCGTGCGGCGCCTGGTCTTCGGCCTGATCGCACTGTTCCTGCTCATCGCGATCGTGTCGGGCATTGCCGGCGAAGTGCCGCGGCTCGAGGAGAAGACCGCGCTGGTGATCGCGCCGCGCGGGGCGATCGTCGAGCAGTACTCGTCGGATCCGATCGAGCGCGCCTTCGCGCGGCTCTCGGGCGACCCGATCGAGGAGATCCAGTTGCGCGACATCGTGCGCGCGCTCGACGCCGCGGCCAAGGACCCGATGATCCAGCGCGTGGTGCTGGTGCCCGACGAGCTCGGCTCCGCCGGCATGGCCACCCTGATCGAGATCGGCGCGGCGCTCGACCGCTTCAAGACCTCGAACAAGCCGGTGATCGCCTACGCCGACGGGATGGACCAGCGCGGTTACTACCTCGCCGCGCACGCCAGCAAGGTCTACCTGCATCCCGAGGGCGGCGTGCTGCTCGAGGGCCTGTCGCGGTACCGGACCTTCTTCAAGGGTGCGCTGGACAAGCTCGGCGTGGAGCCGCGGCTGTTCCGGGTTGGCGAATTCAAGTCGGCGGGCGAGCCCTATATCCGCACCGAGATGTCGCCCGAGGCACGCGAGGCCGACCTGTACTGGATGGGCGACCTGTGGGAGCGGTACCTGGCCGACGTGGCCAAGCTGCGCAAGCTCGACCCGGCCAAGCTCAAGGCCGAGGTCGAGGCGATCGACACCCTGATCAAGGCCGCCGACGGCGATCTCGCCAAGCTGGCGCAGGAGCAGGGCCTGGTCGACGAGCTCAAGACCCGCGACCAGGTGCGCGCGGAACTGATCGAGGCCGGCGCGCAGGATCCCGAGAGCAAGAGCTTCCGCCAGATCGGGGTCGAGGAATACGTGGCCGCGGTCGAGTTGCGCGAACCCGATGTGGGCAATGACCGGATCGCGATCGTGGTCGCCGAGGGCGAGATCACCGACGGCGACCAGCCGCCGGGCACCGTGGGCGGCGATTCCACCGCCAAGCTCATCCGCGAGGCGCGCGA
>Ga0209254_10001123_pt1 | contig 23628 bp, 17 predicted proteins | sample FrelakmetDIP11DI_FD_187148 | JGI IMG/M metagenome (GOLD analysis project Ga0209254, IMG submission 187148) | Freshwater lake sediment microbial communities from the University of Notre Dame, USA, for methane emissions studies - DIP11 DI (SPAdes)... | ecosystem: Environmental > Aquatic >...
AGCTGGACCAGCCAGCAGGAAGGGATCGTGGCCACGGTGAACGGGGAATCCATCTCCCTGGAAGAGTATCGCAGCGCCTACAACCGCCTGCTGGACCAGGCGCGGCAGAGCCTTGGGTCCAATCTCAGCGACGACATGCTGAAGACCCTGCAGATCCCCAAGCGCGCGATGGACCAGCTGATCGACCGCACACTGCTGAAGCAGGCGGCCGAGCGGTTGAAGATGAGCGTGACGGATGAAGAACTGGCGCAATCGGTCCGCAGTATTCCGGCGTTTCAAGCCGGGGGGGTCTTCGATCGCCGGCGCTATCAGCAGGTGCTCTCGCTCAACCGGATGACGCCCGAAGCCTTCGAAATGAGCCAGCGCGAAAGCCTCATGGTCGAAAAGCTGGTCCGCCTGGTGACGGAGTCCGCTAAAGTCTCCGAAACCGAGGCCGAAAGCTGGTACCAGTGGAACCAGGCCGCGGTGCGCTTCGACTTCGTTGCGGTCGATGCCGAGCGCTACAAGACCGTATCCGCAACCGGGGATGAAGTTGCACAGTACTTTGAACGCAAGAAAGAGGCGTATCAGATCCCACCCGAAATCGAAGTCCGGTATGTGCGTTTCGCACCCGAGGCCTACAGCGCCAAGGTCCAGATCACCCCTGAGGAAACCCGCGACTACTTCGACGCCAATCCCGAGCGTTTCGTGATCGCCCCGACGGTTGAGGCGAGCCACATCCTGATTCGGGTGGCGTCGGACGCCGATGCCGCAAGCGTCGAAAAGGCGCGCGAGCGTATCCAGGGCATCCTGAAGCAGGCCCGCGAGGGCCAGGATTTCGCAGGACTCGCGAAGCAGCACTCTGAAGACGAGGGCACCAAGGATGCCGGCGGGGCGCTCGGCTCCTTTGCCAAAGAGGCGATGGTGCCGCCTTTCGGCGAAGTCGCCTTCGCCACCCCGCCCGGCCAGATCAGCGAACCGGTCAGGACCCGCTTCGGCTGGCATTTGATCAAGGTCGCCAAATTCAATGAGGGGCGGACGCGAAGCCTGGAGGAAGCCAGTGCTGAAATCCAGAACCAGTTGAAAAACGAGCGGGCCCGCGGACTGGCTTACGATGATGCCGAAGCGGTTTATGACGCTGCCTCGACCGCCAACGATCTGGCCGCTGCGGCTGACAGCCGCCAGATGGAGGTGCGCACTACGGGGTTCTTCAATCGCGGAGGGCCAGTGAAGGGCATCGCGCAGAGCGCCGCGTTCGCGCAGGCGGCCTTTCAGCTTGTGCCCGGCAGCGTCAGCGAGATCCAGGATTTCGGGGATGGGTATTATCTTTTGCAGGTTACGGAAAGCCGCCCCGCGCGAAGCCCCGAGCTTTCGGCCGTCGAGGCCCGCGTGAAGCAGGACCTCGTCATGGAAAAGCAGCGCGAGCAAGCCCGCAAGGACGCTCAGGCACTGCTGGAAGACCTGAAGAGCGGAACGCCGATAGAGCAGGCCGCCAAAAAGATCGGATTGGCTGCAAGGTCATCGGGGTTCCTCAAGCGCACCGATCCCATCGGTGACCTCGGTCAGGAGCCGGAAATGCTCCGCAGCGCATTTGATCTCTCGGCGGGCAACCCACTGCCGGCCGAGCCGATCCAGACCAACAAAGGTTACGCCGTGCTGCGTTTCGGCGAGCGCAAGACCCCGGACATGACGGGTTTTGAACCGGAGCGCGGCCAGATCACGGAACGCTTGATGCAGCAAAAGAAATTCAAGGCCTGGGAGGCCTGGATGAACCAGCTGCGCAACAGCAGCCAGGTCGACCGGAAGCGGGATTTCAACCAGATCTGAAACGCGGGTGCCTGCTTCCCGCATCTTTTGGACCGTTACACCCCCCGTTGCGCCGAGGGGGCGATATCAGGAGACTCCATGGCCGCTTCAACCCAGAACGCTAATAGCCCATCGTCCAATGTGCACATGACCAAGAAGTGCCCGGAGTGCTTCACCTACCTGCCGCTGGACTCCAGTGTGTGTCACTCCTGCGGCAAGAACGTCGGCCCGGTCACCCGCCTGGGGCTGGCGCAAAAACCGACGAACTTCAAGGGGTATGCCGTCGCCGCGGTCGCGATCCTGGCATTTATCGCGTTCGTCTGGTGGGGGTTCTTCCTCGAGTGAAATCCAGGTTCGGCTTCGGCGAGCATGGATTCAATAAATTGAACTGAAAAGCGGCAGGCCACGGGCCCCGGCGGGTCCGCGGCCTGCCGCTTTTCTTACCAGCGGAGCTGCGAGCTCTCGGGGAAACCCACGAAGCGCTTCACGAGAATGTCCTCCGGAATCCGGTCGATGAAACGCGAGGGGCGGTTCAGAAGAATTCCAAGGCTGCGGTCGTAGACCTGGCGGGGGTAGGTGAAACAAAGACTCTCCCGCGCGCGGGTGGCCGCAACGTACATCAGCCGCAGTTCTTCTTCCATTTCCTCTTCTTTGGCCATGGCGTACAATGAAGGAAACCGGCCGTCCAGAGCCCAGATGACAAAAACACTCTGCCACTCCAGGCCCTTGGCCGAGTGGATCGTGGAGAGCACCAGCCGGTCTTCCGGCTCGGCGGTGTAAAGGGTTTCCTCCGCGCTGATGTTGGGCGGCTCCAGGGCCATGTCCGTCAGAAAGCGCTCCAGCCGCCGGTAGCGCTCCAGGATGCCCAGCAACTGCTCGAGATCTTTGGCGCGCTTGGGGTGGTCGTCGAAAAGACGTTTCAGGATCGGCAGGTAGTACTGAACCACCGCCCCCCCGATCTCCGCGAGCGGCATGGCCTTGGCGTCGATCGTCTGGTAAAGCTGCTTGAGGCGCTCCATCCCCGCGTTCTTCAGCTTCACCGACAACACGCCTTGCACGCCGGCCTTTTCGGCCACCAGAGACTCGTAGATCTTCTGAGCGCTGCGGGGGCCCACCTTGTCGACCAGTTGCAAGACCCGGTACCAGCTGATGCGGTCGTACGGGTTGGCGATCACCCGCAGATGGGCCAGGACGTCCTTGATGTGCGCCGACTCGGTGAACTTGAAGCCGCCGACCTTGACGAACGGAATCCCGTGACGGCTGAGTTCGAGTTCCAAATCGAAGGAATGGAAGCCGGCGCGGAAAAGGACGGCGATCTGCTCCAGGCGAACCCCGCGGGCCATGAGGTTCTGGATTTGCTCCACCACAAACACCGATTGGGTGTTCTCGTCTTCGGTTTCGACGAGTTCGGGGAGGATCCCGCCGGATCTGCGGGTGAAGAGATGCTTGGAGTATTTCTCTCTAGCGCGCTCGATGACGATGTTGGTCAGGTTCAGGATCGGCTGAGTGCTGCGGTAGTTTTCTTCCAGGCTGATGATGCGGGCGCCGGCAAAGAGCTTGGGAAAGTCGATGATGTTGCGGAAATTGGCGCCGCGAAAGGCGTATATGCTTTGCGAGTCGTCGCCCACCACCATGATGTTGCGGTTGGCGTCGGTCAGATGGTAGAGGATGTCGGCCTGGATCCGGTTGGTGTCCTGGTATTCATCGACCATGATGTAGCGGTAGGCAGCCGAGATGCGGCGGCGGACCTCCGGTGCGTCCTGCAGCAGACGCTGGAACCAGACGAGCAGGTCGTCGTAATCCATGAAATGGTGTTCGCGTTTGCGCCGGGTGTACCGCTCGAAGATGCCGGCGATGGCATCCGCCTGATCGCACAGGTGCGGGTAATCGGCGAAAAGGACGTCCGCGACCGATCGTACCGTGTTGGCCGCGCGGCTGAAGATGTCGGCGAGTGTATTCTTGCGCGGCAGCGGCGGCTGCCGGGGCGCCCTATCGATTTCCTTGCGGATCATCGCGATGAGCGCCTCCGCGTCGGTGCGATCCAGGATGGCGAAATCGGGTGAAAGCCCCATCGGGCCGGTATACTGGCGCAGCTTCAGGTTGGCGAAGGAATGAAAGGTCCCGCCGGACACGCGTTCGCAGCGCTGGTCCAGCAGCCGTGCGGCCCGCTGCAGCATTTCCTGGGATGACTTGCGCGTGAAGGTCAGCAGCAAAATGGCGGCGGGGTGCACCCCCTCCCCCACCAGGCGTGCCACGCGGTGAGTGAGGGTGCGCGTTTTTCCGCTGCCCGCCCCTGCAATCACGAGCAACGGGCCTTCGGAATGCGCCACGGCAGCTCTTTGGGCCTCGTTCAGCGTTTTTCCCCAAGCCCCCGGCACAGCGCGCTCAAGATCGGAAATCTCTCTCGACTCTTGCATGAAATTGCCTTTCACCCTTGCGCCGCAGCGCCGCGGCCGTCAGCCGCAGGTTTTAGCCAGTCCGTTGCGCGCGCGTCGGAACTTCTATCAGAAAAAGAACCGTAGGTCATGTCCTTATTTCAAGCCAGGGAAACGGATTTCCTTCAAGCCAGATTGACTTCTTTAGGGGGGTGTACTACTCTGCAACGCAGTGTTTGGAACGCGTGGGCATCCTTTCACCCGGGAGGGCAGCAGCCATGAAAAAATTGGAACAGCAGCTTGCGAGGATTTTGCAGACCCTATCCAGCTTGTCCAAGCATGTGGGCCAGATCGCCAAGGAGGTCACCCGGTCGACCGCCGCCGCGAAGGGGACGTCCGGATCCGCATCCGGCAGGAAGACCCGCGGTGCGGCCGCAAGCGTCCGGCGCGACACGGTGCTCGATTCCGTCTTGGAAACCATCAAGCGCAACCGCAGCGGCATCAGCATCGCGCAGCTCAAGAAGAAAACCGATCTCGGCGACCGCCAACTCAGCAACGCCCTTTACAAGCTGACCAAAAAAGGAATGGTTCACGCCAAGTCGCGCGGCATCTATGTAAAAAGCTGACTTCCGGGCGGCCGGCCCTTCAAAAGGTTTTGAACGAAATAGTCTTCGGGCAGCATCGCCTGAAGGCTATTTTTTTCCACCCGGCGTCCGAGTCACTGCGTGGCGCGTTTGATCTGGGCTTCGACATCATCCAGATTCAATTTGGCGGCTGTCTGGCCGGGGTTGATCGACAGCGCGCGGCGGAATTTCGTGGCGGCGTCTGCCAGCTTCCCCTGATCCTTAAGGGTGAGCCCGAGGTTGTTGTAAGCTTCGGCGTAGTTCGGGTTGAGGCGGATGGCCTCTTCGAGGTGATGGACTGCTCCTTCCAGATCGCCGCTGCCCTTCAGCGCCACCCCCAGGTTGTTGTGAGCCGTCTCGAATTCCGTGGACAGGTCCACCGCCCTCTGCAGGTGCCTGACGGCTTCCGGATAATTTTCCTGAAGCAGATACGCGATTCCCAGGTTGTTGTAGGCCATGTAGTTGTCGGGCTCCAGCCGAACCGCCTCCAGGAGCTGCGCCACACCGTCTTCCAGTCGTCCCAACCGGACCCATGCATATCCGAGATTGTAGCGCGCATCGCCGTAATCCGGCCGCAATGCAACCGCTTTCTGAAAGCATTCCGCCGCTTCTGGAAGCCGGTTGCGCTCGGAAAGAGCGCTGCCAAGGTTGTTGTAGGGTCGGGCTTTGGCCGGTGACTTCTTCACGCTGTCCTGCCAGAGGGCGACGGCGTCCCCCCACACCTGGCTGCGTTGCCAGGTCCATCCGGCCCACATCAGCGTTATGGCGGCCAACGTTGCAACGGCAGCCGATCTGCGCTTAATCACCCGGAACATCAACGCGGCCATCGCCACCGCCGGCAGGACCGACGGAAGATAGGTGCGATGCTCGAAAACCGTCTCCAGGCGGATCAACGAAGACTCGATCGCGAGGTTGCCTAAGAACCAGAGGATGGCATAGGAGCTCAAGGCGTCGCGGCGGGCGAGGAATATGGCCGCCGTCGCGAGCCCGGCCAGCAGGAGCAGCGCTGGCAGTGTGGTGACCGGATCGAGAAGGGAGAGAGAATATGGAAAATGATGGTCCAGGTTCAGGCGGGAGGGCGCGGGCCAGAGCATCAGGCTTAAATAGAAGCATACCACCCTGGCCTGGGTGAGCAGGCGCTGACCGACGGAAATGTCGCCGTCGGAGTAGGAAGACAGTATCTGCGCCAGCGGGTCCCGGCTGCCGATGAAGGCCAGTCCGATGACTGCGGAGAAAAGTCCCACGCCGGCCAGGATAGGCAGGCTGCGCCGAACCCATTCCCATCGGAGCTTTTGGAAAAAGTACCATTCGTAAAGATAGAGAAAGGCCGGCAAGGTGGCCGCGATTTCCTTGGAACCCAGTGCGAAGAGGCCGGCCAAGCCGCAGATTGCGAAAAAGACGACGCGTCGCCGGTCATCGCCCGGCAAAAGCCGCGCCCGGGCGAAACACAGCATGGACAGCAGATAGAACAGGACGGACAGGCTGGTCATGCGCTGGACGATATAGGCGACCGATTGGGTGTGCAGGGGGTGCACCATCCATACGAGGGCCGCCAGCGCGGCAACCAGGCCGGCTTTTTCTTCCGCGGCCACCAGCGCCGGAGTCTTGAAAGTGGCCCGCGCCAGCCCGTATATCAGAAAGCCGTTGATGATGTGGATCAGGATGTTGACGAAGCGGTATCCGACCACGTTGGTGCCGTTGAAATAGTAATTCAGGGCGAAGCTCAGGTTGGCAACCGGGCGGTTCGGCAGAGGGCTCTTGAAGGCGGCGGCGTACAGCTGGTCGAAGCTCAGGCTGGAGACGCGGATGAAACGGTTTTCAGTGATATTGTGCTCATCATCGAAAACAAACGGCCCCCTGAGGGTGCCCATGTAACAGAATATCACCATCAGCGCGCCGGCGGTGACGAGCAGAAATCCGGAGGAAGAGGTATGAACCTTGGCGCGCATGGCGTTGCTCTCCAGGGAGTGAGTTGTGGGTTGCAGGAATCCTACCACGAAATCTCGTCGAATGCTTTCACTTTCGCCGGTCCCGCGGACCGAACATTAAATTGACTCTTAAAGAGCTCCATAATATCATAAAACCATCAGCATTCGGCTTAACCACTGACCTAAGCGCATCCAAGATGCCAGCACCCATTCCCCTGCGCGGAAGCTTATGGACGGCAGAAATCCGCACGACCGCATCGTCAATTCCATCCTGATCAGTGGCATCACCATTTCCTGTTTCTATTGGGTGTGCGAATCCTTCATGTTCTTCTTCCTGGCGCCGGAGGCCAATTTCATCCAGCACCTGCTGGGGCCAGACAGGTTCAACACATGGACGCGGATCCTCGTTCTATGCCTGTTCGCCATCTTCGGCTCCCACATCCACTACACCATCAACAAGGAGCGCGCGGCCGACCAGGCGTTACGCTCCAGCGAGGAAAAATACCGGAGCATTCTGGAGAGCGTCGAAGAGGGATACTTTGAAACCGACCTGAAGGGGGCGATAAAGTTTCTCAACGGGCGGCTTTGCCGCATCCTGGGCTACGGCGCCGACGAGCTTCAAGGGATGACCACGCAGGATTTCACCACACCCGAGACGGCGGCGGCGGCGGAAGGCATCCTCGATCAAGTGCGGCAGACGGGCGAAGCGGCCTCGATCTCCAATTACATCGTCCGCCAGCAAGACGGCGAGCGGCGGGATCTGGAAGTTTCCATCTCATGCATTCCGGACCCCGCGGGTCGAGCGGCGGGGTTTCGCTGGGTCGTGCGCGATGTAACCGAGCGCAGGAAGGCCGAGCAGGAAAGAAAGAAACTGGAAGCCCAGTTGCAGGCGGCACAAAAGATGGAGGCCATCGGCACTCTGGCGGGCGGCATTGCTCACGACTTCAACAACATTCTCATGGGGATTCAGGGCAACGCCTCGCTCCTCGACATCCGGCTCGAAGACGGCCACGCCGGGCGTGAAAAAGTCAAAAACATCGAAAAATATGTAGATAGCGGCACCCAGCTCTCCAGGCAGCTTCTGGGTTTTGCGCGCCGGGGGAAATACAACGTCAAGACCTCGGACATCAACGATCTCATAGAAAAAACCGCCTCCATGTTCGCCCGCACCCGCAAGGAAATCCGGGTGCACCGGCAGCTGGCTGCGGATGCCTGGACCGTGGACGTCGACCGGGGGCAGATCGAACAGGTGCTGCTCAATCTCTACATCAATGCCTGGCAGGCCATGCCCAACGGAGGGGATCTCCATATCAGCACCGAAAACCTGACCCTGGACGAACATTACCTCCAGCCTTACAAGGTCAAGCCGGGGCGCTTCGTAAAGGTTTCCGTTTCCGACACCGGCATCGGCATCGCCAAGAACGACCTCGGCCGGGTGTTCGAACCCTTTTTCACGACCAAGGAAATGGGCCGCGGGACCGGTCTGGGGCTGGCCTCGGCCTATGGCATCGTCAAGAGCCACGGCGGCCACATCAATGTTTACAGCGAAAAGGGCCACGGGACCACGTTCAACTTCTATCTGCCGGCTTCGCTGCGAAAAGTCGCCGCCGAGGCGACCCCGACAGCGCCGGTGGTCCGAAGAGGGCGGGAGACGGTGCTGCTGATCGACGACGAGGAGATGATCATCGACGTGGGCTGCGGGCTGTTGAGAGAGCTGGGGTACACGGTGATTCCTGCCCGCAGCGGCCAGGAAGCCATCGACATCTATAGCGAGCGTTATGCCGACATCGACCTCATCGTCATGGACATGATCATGCCCGGCCTGAGCGGCGGGGAAACCTTTGATCGCCTGAAACGGATCAACCCCCGTGCCAAGGTGCTGCTTTCCAGCGGATACAGCATCAACGGCCAAGCCAGCCAGATCATGGAGCGCGGCTGCGACGGGTTCATCCAGAAGCCCTTCAACCTCCAGCAACTTTCGGCCAAACTGAGGCAGATCTTGGGTGATGAATCGCCTAAAGCCGATGGCGCTTAGATCCGGTGCGGAAAACAGATGAGATCCGCTGCCAGGGGATGGAGGGGGCGTTGGGGGAAGCTATCCCCCGACCTGCTCCATGGTCACCGGTTCCCGCAGAATTCGTTCTACCGCTCGGCCCGCTGCCGCGGCTGCTTCCGGAAAAAACTCGGCCAGGCCCGCAATGTGACGCAGGTTGTCCGCGGTGCGGAGGATCAGCATGGCCAGATCCCCTTCCTCCATTTCAGCCGCCGCCACCACGCGCTCCCAAGGATTCCCCCTGGCCCACATGTGCATGGCGGCGGCCGGACGCAGGTGGAACGCCCGGCCCTCAAATCCGCAGGCAAGCATGTCGTTTAGAAAAGGCGAAAGCCTGCGGCTCATGAGTTGGTAGGCGCGGATCAGCGGCTTGGGCGCGAGGCGGGAATCCATCCGATCGTCCGTCTCACGCTCGCTGACGAAGACCGCAATGATCGCCGCCAGCAGTGACGGGTCGCCGGGAAAGACGCTCTGGCGAAAGCCTTCCGCGATCAATAACGGCTGGTCCACCCGCAAACGCGAGGCCCAGCGCCCGTCTTCGGTCAGTTCATCCCGTTCATTCACAAATCCGGCAGCGCGCAGGAATTCCAGGTGGCGCTTGAAATCCGCCCAAAGAGGCGCATGCGCCTCGGCCGCGCCCTGGCGTTTTCGGCGCACTGCGCCAAGGCGATAGGCGGCGAAGGATCTGCGGAGAAGGTCTTCGATCTGGCCCGGCGAGTGGGACATCAGCAGGTTGAGGACCATCGAGAAGTTGATCCGGATCTGGCTGGTCACATCCGATGGCGGGGACTTGAGCAGCCGTGCAATGTGGGCCGCGTCCATGAAGCGTCCCGGGATCACCAGGGCGAAGCCGATATTGTCCATGCCGCGCCGGCCGGCCCGCCCCGTCATCTGGTGGAACTCCGTTGGGTCGAGCGGCAGGAATTGCGTCCCGTTGAACCGGTCGGAGTTGAGCAACACAATCGTGCGCGCCGGGAAGTTGACCCCGGCGGCGACGGTGGTGGTGGCGAAGACGGCATCCAGCAGGCCTTCGGTCATCAATGCCTCCAGCATCAGCTTCCAGGAAGGCAGCTGGCCGGCATGGTGGGCGCCGACCGCCTGTTCTTGAAGAAAAGGCAGCTGGCGGTGGTGCGCGAGGCGCGGGCTTTGGCGGCTGAACTCTGCGATCCGGGACCTGAGCCGTTGGCGACGAGAAGGATCGTCAGGCATAGGGTCGGGGCATCCTTCCAGCGCCTGATCGCAGTCGGCGCGCGATTTCAAAAAGAAGATCGCCGGCAGCAAGTCATAGCGGCGCAGCGTGTCCAGAACCCGCCCGAAAGAGGGTATCCGGCCGCCGCGCGTGAACCGGTGCGCGCCGCGGTGCATAAAATCGGCCAGCATGGGATGCAGCCGGATCTCCTTGCCCTTGCGGGTTCGAGCGGTCAGGGGCAGAAGCAATCCGGTGGGGTGCAGGAAGAGCGGAAAAAGAGGCACCGTCCGGCGCTTTTCCTCGACGACCATGCACTTTCGACCGCGAGTGGCGCTGAGCCAGTCCGCGATGCTCCGAGCGTTGCCGATGGTGGCCGAGAGCATCAGCAGCGGGATGCGTGCCGGAAGGTAGATCATCACTTCCTCCCAGACCACTCCGCGCTCGGCGTCGCCCAGGAAATGCGCCTCGTCGATCACCACGAAGTCCGAGTTCAGGGATTCGCCGCGCTGCATCGCGTCGTACAGCTGGTTGCGCAGGATTTCGGTAGTTCCCACGGTGATGGGCGCATCCGGACTCTCCTTGCGATCGCCGGTCAAAATCCCGACCTGATCAGGACCGAAGATCCGGCCGAAGTCGGCGTACTTGGAGTTGCTGAGAGCTTTCAGCGGGCAGGCATACCAGGCGCGACCGTCATTCTCGAGGACGCGGGCGATGGCCTGCTCGGCGATCCAGGTTTTGCCGGAACCGGTGGGCGCCGTAACCAGGCAGTCCGCATGCTTGATGATGCTCAACGCCTCCAACTGGAACGGGTCGGGAGCGAAAGGCCGGGTCTCGGGCACCCCGATACCGGCAAAGACCTCCTTTAGCTCGGAGTCGACGTTGGGCGTGAATGCAGTTGCTGGGGCCGGCGAAATCCGTCTTCGGCGGGGATAGTTATGGGAACGGTGCATTAACCGATAGCTGCCTATAGTGGCGGAAACGACGAAAACCCGCTTCGGAGTTTTTCCGCGAGCCTGTTGCTCAGGCGCGCATCAAAGCCTTCCCGCCATTTCCTTGACCCGTTCGCGGGCCGGGCTGTCTACATCGTAGGGGGAAACGCCTCTGAGATCGGCTTCGATCAGGCGATCGTCCTGGGGCAGGAACCCCAGGAACTCAAAATCGGGCAAGTGGGTTTTCAGGAACTCCTCGTCTGCCGCGCCGCGGATCTTGTTGCCCACCACGACGATCCGCTGCAATGCTATCTCGGCTGCGAGGCGGCGGATGTGCTCGGCCGTGTCGATGCTGCGGCGGCCGGGCTCGACCACGACGATAAGCTTGTCGACCGCCTTGGCCGTGGCCCGCCCCAGGTGCTCGATACCGGCTTCCATGTCCATGACCACGACCTCGTCGCGCCGCAGCACGATGTGCATGACCAGCGCCCGCAGGAGCGCGCTCTCCGGGCAGATGCATCCTGAACCGCCCTTTTTGACCCCGCCGAGGCGCATGAGCTTAATATTATCAAGCTTGGCGGACAGGGCATCGGGCAGGTCGTCCACCTGGGGGTTGAGCTTGAAATATCCGCCGATGCTGCCGGGCTGGGCGCCGGTGCGCTCGAAGATCAGCTCTTTCATTTCGGCGATGGGCACGATCTGGTCGGCATTTGCTATCCCCAGGCCGGCTGCCAGGTTGGCATCGGGGTCCGCATCGATGGCGAGCACCTTGCGGCCCTGATCGCTCAACGTCCGTATCAGAAGGGCGGCGAAGGTGGTCTTGCCCACCCCGCCTTTTCCGCTGACTGCCAGTTTCATGGTTGCACCTCGGCGTTTAATTCAGTCCAAACTCTAATACATCGAATCCGTACGACAAGACAAGGCGAGGAGCATCGATAAAAAAACAATGGGCAGCAGGAAGGTCATCTGCTGCCCATTGTCCCGGTTGTGAGGGCGAAATCTGCTACCGGCGCCACCTTCCAGGGGCCTCCCTGATCGATGGAGACCTGACAAGCGCTGCGCTCGTGACCTGTTTGAACCTCAGGGTGCCGCCAGTTATGCCGGGCGATACGGTCCAGTCGTAATCGGCGCCGAGGAAGGTGTCCATGCCGTCCCATATGGCCTGATCATTGGTATAGCCGGTATCCGTCAGCTTTACCAAGGCCCATGTCAGCGTTTCTCTGCCGTTCAGTTCAGACAGGCCCAAATCTATGGCCCTCAACCGAGAGTTCTCTTCCACGGCGGTATACTTTGGGATAAGAACGGCCGCCAGCGTACTGAGAATGACAAGCGTCGAGATCAACTCGATCAGCGTGAACCCTCTTTGGCCGGTGCGGTGATCTTTCAAAAGCGCCGACAAGATAGTATCTCCAACCTGTTAAAATGTTGACGCTTATCCAAAACTAAAAAAGGCATTAGACGGCGTTTGGGTGTTTTAGCAAATATAAACACTACGGATCTCAGGCCGATACCTTACGATCTACGGCTTTCGCCACGTTCCCGGGCCGGTCGTTGTCGATGTGGTCCGGTTGAGTGAGATAGTTGTTGACTTGAAAGTGAGACTGTTCGCGCCGGTCCCCGCATTGCCACCCCAGGTATAATCGGTTCCAAGCCAAGGTCCCGTGCCAGCGGTTGCTTCAGGTGGTCGAGTATTGAGCACCGTCAAGACCGCCCCATCGTTCGTATATCCGGTCCTGGAGATCTTGAGGTCCGCCCAGATAAGGCTCTCGCGCCCGTTCAATTCCGATACCGCAGCATCGAATGCACGGTTCTTGGCATTCTGCTCCAAATCGATGTAGCGGGGTACCGCCACTGCTGCGAGGATACCCAAAATAATAAGGACGGCAATGATTTCGACGAGCGTAAAACCATGTTGTGATTTAAGGATGTCTTTTGTTTTCATTATAGCCTCCTGCTATGAAATTAAATTCGAATTCGGTGCGATTTCAATGTGCAGGAAGTAAGCATAAAAAATGCCAAACCCAATACCGGTCGCCTTTTGCGCGATTTTTAATTGTTTTCATGGGTGGTTATAACCTTCATGCAAAAGTCGGACGTCCTGATAATACAGTTAGAAATCTACATAATATGTTGAAAATAACGGGCAACGGTCTTCACGAATCGTTATTTTTTATGCCTTTGACGTCTATATTCAGTTTCTTTATGCGATGCCATAAGCTGCGCTGATTGATCCCTAACAGCTCGGTCGCCCTCGACTGAACTCCTCCGGTCTTGGTCAGGGCCTCGATGATCATGCTGCGCTCGATCTGGTTCAATTTTTCATCCAGCGAAATGCTGGCAGGCAGTTTAAGCTCCGAGCTTTCCAGGGAGCTTTTGGCGAAGAGCCTGGTGATTTTACCGGGTAGCTGCGGGGGCTCGATGAACCCTCCTTCTGTAATAACCGCCGCACTTTCAATCACGTTCTTCAACTCACGTATATTGCCCGGCCATGAATAGACCATCAACATCTGCAGGGCGACGGATGAAATCTGAACCGGTTTTGGCAGGGCCCTCAGGAAATGGTCTGCCAGGGCCGGTATGTCCTCCTTGCGTTCACGCAGGGGTGGCAGGTGGAGGGTGAAGACGTTGAGCCGGTAATAAAGATCCTCGCGGAAGGATCCCTCCTGGACCATTTTTTCAAGGTTCTTGTTGGTCGAAGCCAGAAAGCGGACATCCACCTTGATGGTGCGGCTGCCGCCGACCCTGTAGAATTCCTTTTCTTGGAGTACCCTTAGGATCTTGGCCTGGAGGTTGAGTGGCATGTCCCCGATCTCGTCCAGGAAAATGGTTCCAGCATGGGCCATATCGAATTTGCCGGGCTTGAACGAGGTCGCGCCGGTGAATGCGCCCTTTTCGTGTCCGAACAGCTCGCTTTCAAGGAGTTCTTCAGGGATCGCGGCACAGTTCAGCTTGACGAAGGGCTTCTGCTTGCGCTGGCTGTGTTCGAAGATGCTGGTTGCCACCATTTCTTTCCCGGTTCCGCTATCGCCGAGAATCAAAACGGTCGAATCCGTCGGGGCCACCTTCATGATCAGGCTGAACAGCCCGCGCATGCTGGTGCTTTCGCCGATGATTTCAGGGAAAAAATGACGCGCTTCGATGCGGCTCAGGACCGAGGTCACTCGGTCGAAGACGCTGGTGAACTGCTCGATCTTGTCCACCGACCAGTTCTTTCCGGATTTCGGCTGCGGGGCGTCGCTGAACGCCGGCAGCCTGCTCGCCTTTTCGACGAATTGCTCGACCGGCCGCAGGAGAAAGCGCACCAAGGAGAAACCGGCGGCAAAGGAAAGGATGCTGATGACAACGATCATCCAGAAAACCCAGGTGGCGGGATCGGCCTTCTGCTCGAGGCTGTATTTGGTCACCCGAAACGTCAGCAGCGCCGAGAAGATGCTGAACCCGGCGAAGATGAACGGGATGATGAAGTAGAGACTAACGTGGAAGCGCAGGTGTTTCAATAGATCAAAGCCTATGATGCCCAAGATGCGTGGTTGCGTCTATTTGGCTTTAAGCGTCAGGTCCCACATCGGCAAAAAGATGGCCAAAGCGAAGAAACCGACCACGACCGCCAGGCTGATGGTAAGAATCGGCGCCAATGCATCCGCAAGCTTTTTGGTGGCGTATTCGACCTCGGTGTCGTAATGGCCGGCGACATCCCGCAGCAGGGTGTCCAGGTTCCCGGATTCCTCGCCGACCGCCACCATGTTGACCACCATCGGCGTGAAATACTTGGTTTGACGCAAGGGACCCGAGATGCCGCGGCCCTCGCGCAGCCGGTCCTTGATGCCTTCCAACTGCCGGGCGATAGCCCGGTTGCCGATGGTGCCCGACAATATGTCCATGGCATCCAATATGTCGACGCCGCTCGCTTGAAGAATGGAAAAGATGCTGGCGAACCGGGAAAGGGCCGATTTCTGGAGCAATTTTCCGGCAAGGGGCAGCTGCAGAAGCAGGGTGTCGCGCATCAAACGGCCCTGATCGGTTCGGTTGTAAAGGAACAGCGCGATGCCGGCGATGGCGACCACCGCCGCGAGCACATACCAGTATTGGGTGAGCATCTCGTACAGTCCGATGCAAATGCGGGTCGGCAGCGGAAGGGTGAGCCCGGCGGTCTTGAACACGGTCACAAAGCGAGGGATGACGCCTACCAGCAGGACGAAAAAGGCCACCGTGAGAAAAGAGATAACGATGATCGGATAGGTCATGGCCGACTTGATATCCGATTTGACCTTGTGTTCATGCTCGATGACATAAACAAGTCGATCGAGGATCTCGGGCAGGGCTCCCGAGGATTCTCCCGCCCGCAACATGCTGCAGTAAAGCGGAGAGAAGACACTCGGGTGCCGCCGGAAGGCATCGTAGAGGCTGGCGCCTTCGCGGATGTCCTGGTGGATGCGGCCGAGGATGGATTTAAGACGCTTGTGCTCGGTCTGATCCTCCAGCACCTGCAGGATGGTCAGCATCGGGACCCCGGACCGGATGAGGGTCTTGAACTGCTTTGTGAACAGAATCAGCTCGGGCGTTTTTACGACGGTAAAAAGACCGGAAGCCCCTGTTGCACCTGCGGCCGGTGCCGCCCCGCGGGCAGAGACGACCTGGGTCGGAATGAGGCCCCGCGCGGCCAGCAAGCCGGAGGCGCTTTCCACCGAGTCGGCATCGATGTCGCCCTTGGTGGTTGCGCCGGTTTCAGTTATCGCTTGGTAGCTGAATTTGGGCATGGACTCTCCTGCTCACATAAGCACGGCGGACGCGGCCTCCTCCAGGCTGGTGATCCCCTGGATGACTTTCTCCAAGGCGTTGTCCCGCAAGGTGGTGAACTTTCCGGCTTCGATGGTGGCGCGGTTGATCTCATGCGCCGATTTGCGTTTCAGAATCATGTCCTGCACCATGTCGTCAATGAGCAGCACCTCATAGATGCCCGTACGGCCTTTGTAACCGGTGTTCATGCAATTGAAGCAGCCCTGGCCGATGATGAATCCGCTGGTGTCCACTTCGGAAAGGCGCCAGTATTTCAATGCTTCGGGGGACGGTTTATGGGGGGTGCGACAATTCGGGCATACCTTGCGCACGAGTCGCTGCGCAAAGGAAACCAGCATGACCGAGGCGACCAGGAAGGGTTCGATGTCCATATCCACGAGGCGGGTCATGGCGCCGGCAGCGTCGTTGGTGTGGAGCGTGCTCAGCACGCGATGTCCCGTGAGCGCGGCCTGGACGGCGATACCGGCTGTTTCGGAATCGCGGATTTCGCCCACCATGATCACATCCGGGTCCTGGCGCAGGATGGAGCGCAGGCCGCTGGCGAAAGTCATGCCGGCCTTGCGGTTGAGCTGCACCTGGCGGATCTTGTCGATGCGGTACTCGACCGGGTCTTCAACGGTGATGATGTTGATATCCGGCTGATTGATCCTCTTGAGGATCGAATAAAGTGCAGTGCTCTTGCCGCTGCCCGTGGGCCCGGTGCTCAGAATCATCCCGTAAGGTTTGGTGATGATGCTCTCCAGCCGCTCGCGGTCGCGTTCGCTCATCCCCAGCAGCTCCAGCGAATAGATGCTGGTGCTGGTGTCCAGCAAGCGCAGGACCAGGTTCTCGCCATAAATGGAGGGAATGGTCGAAGCGCGGATGTTGATGTCCTTGTTTTTCATCTTGACCGTGAAGCGCCCGTCCTGGGGCACCCGCGACAGGGCGATATCCATGTTCGCCAGGATCTTCAGCCGCGAGATGATGGGCAGGAACATGGATTTGGGCGGAGCAGGGACCTCATGCAGCTTGCCATCGACCCGGAACCGGATCTGGACATGGTCTTTCTCCGGGCTGATGTGAATATCGCTGGCCCCCTCGCGCACGCCCTGCGATAGGATCGAATTCACCAGGCGCACCACGGGGGCTTCCTCGGCCATGCCCTGAAGGGAGCTGACTTCGACATCCTCCAGCGCGGCGGTCTTCTCCGGCCCTTTGTCGATCTGAACGTCTTCCAGCTCCTCGAGCACGCCGCCGATGCCGGCGTAGGTTCCATATAGCGTGGTGTGCAGCAGGTTCAACTGCTGCTCGGTGCAGATGACCGCTTCGACCTCGCAGTTGGTGAAGACCTCGATGGCATCCAACGCGTTGATGTCCAGCGGGTCGGTCATGGCGACGGAAATCAGCATCCCGTTCTTCTGAAGCGGCGCGACCCCGTACTTATGGGCAATATCGGCCGGGATGAGGCGGGTCATCTCCATGTCGATCAGGTGCTTGTCCGGCCGGTACTTCTCAAGCTTGAGCTGATTCGACACCAGATCGACAATCTGGACTTCGCTGACGATGCCCTCGCGCACCAGGAACTGACCGAGCTTAAGGTTGCTTTTCTTCTGGAACGGGAGGGCCTGCTCGAGCTGCTTCTGGGTCAGAAGCCCGCCTTCGACCAGGATTTCACCGAGTTTCTTGCGTGCGATCACGGGAGGTTCCTCTCGACGAAAGGCGCTTCACTTGTTGACATAATAGGGGTCCGAGAAGAACACGTTCTTCTCGCCCCAGGACGACAGTACCCGGCCGGTGGCGGCCATGTCTCCGGGAAGCAGCCGCAGCTGCGCCTGGGCAGCTTCCGGCGTGGTGAACAGCTGCTTCAGAACCAGCGTAAACCGCATTCCGGCCGACGGATTCCAGGAGGGGATCATACGGGCGGGGGCCGCCGATTCCGGGTAATTGCGCAGGAGCTCCAGCGCCTCGTTCAATGAGTCCCTTTCGGCGATTTTAACCCACCAGACCTCCCGGCTCAACGGCACGACGCTGGCCGGGATCGCCGGAAAGCGGATGAGATGGCCTACCTCCACGCGGTCGGGGTCTTCTATCTGGGGGTTGGCCAGGATGACCGATCGGAAGTTCTTGTTGGAGTAGTTGCCGTAAATCCTTTGGATCAAGCCGGAGATCGTCTCGCTGCGACGCAGGCTGAGCGTCCCCAGCAGGTCCGGCGGCCGGGGGGCTTGCGCCGTCGCCGGGGCGAGCGCTGCGAGGTCGGGTTTCGATGCGTCAGCGGCCGGCAGAGGCGCTGCCGGCGCTACCGGCGGCGGAGCCGGTTCGCGTACGGCTGGCTCGGGTTCGGGACTGGTATTCGGGACCATTCGATCCGGCGGCGGCAGGCGAGAGGTGGCGACGGCCGGAATCATCTGCGACCCCGTGGCCTCGGCCTTCCGCGAGGCCCACTCGGCGCCGGGAAATCCCGCTTTAATGGCACTGGCCGGCCAGCGGTCGGTTTGCCAAATCCATAGCGACACCCCGACCAGCAATCCGGCCGCCAGAACGGCCGCCGGAAGCCGCCACCGGCTGCGGCCCTCGGCGGCGAACACCCGCCCGGCGCAGTGTTGAACGATGCCGTAGCGCACCTTGGGCCTGTTCTGGATGATCATGGTCAGGATGCATTGATGGCATAGATTGATGATCTTGCGCGGGAAACCGCCGGTGGCCCGGTAGATCGCGAAAACCGCCGGAAGCGTGAACAGGTCCAGTTTCTTCGGGGTGCTGCCGGATTTCTCCAGACGGAAGCGGATCATCATGCGTGTGTCCCGCAGGTCGAGCGGCTTCAGGCGGTGAAAGAGATTGATCCGGTCCGCGAAGTTGGGGTGCTGGCGAACGACGTCCTCGAATTCCTTCTGGGCGAAAATGACGATCTGCAGCAGTTTGTACTCGTTGGTTTCGTAGTTGAGAAACTCGCGCAGCAGCTCCAGGCAAAGCACGGGGAGCTTCTGGCCTTCATCGATGATCAGAATGGTAGTCTTTTTCTGGTCGACGCCCTTGCGGAAAAGGTGGTGTTTGATGAGCTCTTTGACCTGCCAGTCGGTCGTGTTTCCAGGCGGCTTCTGGCCGCTGAGCAGCTTGGCCACGGTTGCCAGGAAATCGCGGCTGTCTTTGAACAGGGGGTCGAGGATGAGATGGGTCTCCATCTCTTTGCGCTGCGCAAAGCGCCGGATGATCTGCCGGCAGAGGGTGGTCTTGCCGGTGCCGACGTCGCCGATGATGATGTTCAGGCCTCGGCGCAGGTGCAGGGAGAGCTCTAGCTTCTGCAGGCAGTCCAAGTGCTGCCGGGAGTGGTAGAAGTAATCAGGATCCGGCGAGTTCGAGAACGGTTCGCGGTTCAGGTTCAGAATGGCAAAGTAGTCCATGCTCGGGCACTCTTCATCAGCCTCCCGCGGGTGCGGAGGCCTGCGGCGGCCTCAGAATGGTCGGGGTGATGAAGATCAACAGGTCCTCCTTGGCGGAGCTTTTTCCTTCCGTCTTGAACAACCAGCCCAGGATCGGCACGTCCAGCAACCCGGGGGTTCCCGTGCGACTTTCCAAGGTCTGCTCCTTGTTCAACCCGCCGATGACCAGCGTCTGGCCGTCGAATTGAATCACGGTGGTTTCGGCCTTCTTGGTGATGATGGTGGGGTTCCCCAGAACCGTCTGGGAAAAGTCCACCTCATCCTTGTTGACCTTTACGGCCAGCTTGAGGGTTTGCTCGTCGATCACGTGCGGGGTAACGTTCAGTCGAAGAACCGCATTCTTGTACTCGATGTTCACCTCCCCGTCTTCCACCGTCTGAAAGGGAACTTCACGGCCGCTTTCGATCATGGCCATCTGGTTGTCGAGCGTCGTGATCGAGGGGCTGGAGAGAATGGTGAGTTTGCCCTCGTCCTGCAGCGCCGTCAGCTGGAGCGATAAAAGGGCTTTGCCGACATTTTGGTACAAAAGCCCGAAGCTCGTGGCAGCCGCATCCGTCAAGGGATTGTTGACGACACTTCCGGTATTGGGATCCTCGCGGCTGCCGATGTCAGCATTGCGGCCGGGAGGAGAGGGTCGGCCGTCTCGCCCGGATATGAACCCCCGCTTGTCTCCCCCGCTGAGCTGATACACCCCGCCCCATTGCACGCCCAGGTCGCGGGCGACGTCCTTGTTGGCCTCCACGATGAAGGCTTCGATGAGCACCTGGGGCGTGGGCCTGTCGAGCTTGTCGAAGACCGACAGGATCGAGCTCATGTCCCGTGGCAGCGCGTTGATGATCAGCGAATTGGTGTGCTGGTCGACCAGGACCGAGCCGATCGCCTTGTTGGACTTGTCCGGTGTCAGGAACGCCTTCATGTTTTCCTGAAGCTTGGCGGCCTCGGCGAATTTGACCGGCACGATACGAGTGACTGGCGCTTCGGCGAGCTGCAGGTCCCGGCGGCGGGATTCCTTGCGCAGTTCTTCCTCCAGGTCGTCGGCCGTCATGATACGGATAATATCGCCCTGCCAGGCATACGTTAGATTGTGAGTGCGCAGGATCCCCAGAAACACCTGGTCCCAAGGCGCCTGCGTGATGTTGATGTTGGAACGGCCGGTGACCTTGTCGTTCAGGATGATGTTTACATCCGCGGCTCGGGCCAATGCCCGCAAGAGCACCGAGACATCGACATTGCTCATTTTAAGGCTGACGCTTTTGACCGGCAGCGGTCGCTCGGCTTCGACCTTGATTTCACTCGGACGCACGGCTGCCTCCTTCGCGAGCTCCCTTGACGGCTGGGAGGCGGCGGGTGAAAATCCTCTGGACTCTAAAGCCTTGGCCTTCCACTTGTCCATAAGAGGATCCGCCGGTTCGGACTTCTTCAGAGAGGCGCAGCCCATTGCCAGCATTGCGCTGAGAATTCCGGTGATGGCCACTTGCCGCAAACAGTGCAATCTGATCATAGCCAGCCCATCCTATTCGCTTTCCTGGAGTGGAAGCACGATCTCCCCTTCTGCGGAGGACATGATCACCTTGTTGGGAAGGATGCTTTTGATGCTGAAACCGCCCGGGTTCACACGGTCCCCGGCCTCGTATTCCATGCCGTTGATGATCGCCAGGCGCTTGGAACCGGTTTCGAGAAACCCGCTGTAGGCCAGATTCGGCGCTGCCCGGACAGCCTCCTTCGGGGTGCGGGCCTCCGCCGCCGCCGGCGGAGGGGGCTTGCGTATGACCAAGAACGGATCCTGTTTCCAGCTCGCTTCGGCCTTCTTGATGACCAGCGCGCTGGACTCCGAAGCGGCCCCTTTGGCGGTGTCCGCCACCTTGGCGATAAAGGCGCTCAGGCTTTCCGTGCCGGGTGCTGCGGGCACAGCGGCGCCGGTATTGACCCGGGGCAGCAGAAGCTCGATCGCGCCGTAACCGACCGTAAGCACCATGATCCCGACAATGATTTTTTCCCGCTTGGTCATAAAAGGCAGTGCCTATTCCCTGGACATCCAGATTTTCAGTCCGAATTCCCTGCTGTCTTCGACCGCGCGGACCTCGATTTCCTCGATGCTGTCGAAGTAGGGCAACGCACCCACATCGATCAAGAAGCCGCGCAGATCCATGAACTGCCCGGTCGCTGCGAACCGGGTGAGAAACCGGCCCGAGGCATCGGTCAGAGTGCCGACCTCGGGAAAGATTTCCCGGACCTTCAGATGATGCGCCGCCGCCAATTGCTGCAGCCGTTTCGGCACCCCGGCGATTTCATCGCGGGTCAACTTGGACCGGGCCGGAGCGGGCAGCGCCTGAGGCTCCGCAGTCTTGGTCTTGGCAAAAAGGGTCTTGAAGACCGGGGCGAGGATCTTCTGCTCTTCGATGCGCGTTTGCAGGTTTTCGATGTCCCGGTCGAGGTCGGCCGAAAGCTGCTGGGTCGGCAGGATGAGCCACAGCAGGAAGACCAGAATACCGGCGCCGCAAAGAACCATCAGAATCAAGGTCTGGGCGGGAAGAAGGGAGCCGAGTTTGCCTGTCTTCATGATCTACGCTAAATCCATTTGGGCGGTAAACCGGATGACCGTCTGATTGTCCATGGTTTCCAGTGATTTCTTGCTGATGGTCGCCTGTTTGAAGAGGGCCGAGTTTTTAAGGGTCATCAGGTAGGCCGCCAGGTCCGCTTCGAGTGTGGCGCGGTCGCCGAAGATGACGCCTTCCAGAATCAGTATCTTCTTCGCGGATTCGGTTTTTCCGGGCGCTCTGCCCCCCGGAGATGGAGGGGCATGCTCGCCGAGTCGGGCGGTGATGTTCAGCAGCCGGACGCTTTCAGGAGTCGTGTTGGACACCTCGCCCAGAATGGCCAGGCCGAGAAAGTTGTTGCCGATCCCCTGGAGGCTTCGATTCTGCGCGCGGATTCGATCGACCAGTTTGAGTATCAGGCTCTTGTCCACGCGGAGATCAAAGCTGCTCAACTGGGTTTGCAGACTGGCCCTCTTGAGATCCTTATCCCGGATCTGCTGATCCTGCCAGAAGGCAAAACCGGTGCAGGCGAGCATGATGGCCAGAAAGCAGGCAAGCATGCCGCGGTTGATGTAGCGGGCGATGGATGCTTTGTGCTTATCCTTGTGGGTGTGCAGGAAGTTGGGCGTGAGGGCATTGCTGGCCAGCGCCATTCCAAGCGCCGGCGCAAACGAGCTTTTCACCGAAACGGATTCAGGCCGCGGCGCGTGTATAATGAAATTCTCGCCTTCCGCAAACGGATCTATGACTTCAATGGGGGTGCCGAGTTCGTCGCTGATGTAATCAAGGATCCGCGGGTGCAGTTCCACGCCGCTGGAGATGTAGATTTTCTCTACCCGGGCGTTGTCGAAATTGATCCCAAAATGCCGGATGGTGCGCTCGATCTGGCGCACGAGCCGCTCCAATGCCGGCAGAATCATCTGAAATATTCGATCTTCCTTTATGGCGAGCTGTTTGTCGGCAGGGTCCTTCGCCTCGGGGCGGTGCACGGGGCCGAAGAAAACATTCTGTGATGCCTCCAACTCCTGTTTCAATCGTGTCTTTATGGCCCGGATCCGGTTTTGGTCGGATGTCGGAGATTTGGCCAGCGTCAGCTCGAACCAGTTCTGTTCGATTTCGTGCTGCAGGGCTTCGACCATGGTGCGGATACCCGCCTTGATGCCACGCGACAGCAGCAGATTCCCATCCGAGAAAATATCGATGCGCGACCAGTCCCGGCCGATGTAGAGACTGGAAACCGCCGCCCCGTCTGCTTGGATGCGTCTGGACCGCAGCAGGGTCTGAACGGCGAATGGAACGATGGAGATGCCGGTCAGCGGGAAGCCGGCCTGAACGAACATCGCCTGGAATTCATCGACCACTTGGCGTGGAGCCGCGTAGGCCATCACCGCAATTTTTCTTACGCCGCCCTCCTCGGTTTCTCCGAGAATATCGAAGTCGAATATGGTCTCCTTTTCCTTAAACGGCGAGTGCTTTTGATAAGACCAGAATGCGGCGTTGGCGATCTGGTTTTGAGATGTTTTGGGGATCTTTAGGTAACGGGTCTCCACACGACCCGATGGGATGGTCGCCCAAAACTCGATCCCCTTCGAAGGGCCGCAGAATTTCAGCAACGCCGAACCGAGGAACTGCGGGAAGCCCGGGTGGTCTTTCGGGATCTCGGGGTCGTAGGGTATGCGTGCGAACTCAAGCAGATCTGCTTTTCGGTCGGAAACGCGCCTGACCTTGACCAGTTTCAGATCCTCTCGGCCCAGGTCCACTCCCACCGTGAGGTTTCCGCGCGTCAAAGTGAATGAACTGTCCAGCAGGGAGCGCCAGCGGCGGCCCCCCGGCTTCTCAGCCTGCCCGGGTTTGTTTTCTGCATCCGAGTCGCGAATCAGCTCTAAGAGCCTCTCGGTTGAAGACAGTTCATCCTGCTTGGCCAAGGCTATTTTCTCCGTTGAAATCAATTCCGCCGCGGAGAAGAGCGTTCACGTAACGCTTATGACCGACGGCT
>Ga0209254_10001124_pt1 | contig 23609 bp, 24 predicted proteins | sample FrelakmetDIP11DI_FD_187148 | JGI IMG/M metagenome (GOLD analysis project Ga0209254, IMG submission 187148) | Freshwater lake sediment microbial communities from the University of Notre Dame, USA, for methane emissions studies - DIP11 DI (SPAdes)... | ecosystem: Environmental > Aquatic >...
GTCGTCGTCAGCGTGTCACGCTGCAGCACCTCACGGTATTGCGCCGACACCGGCACGCCAACGTAGTAATCGCCCGGAATCGGCAAACTAAACACCTTTAGCGCCGCGAAAATGCTGAGCAGCGTCAAGATGACCAGCAGCGCATTGGCCACGTTGCGGCGCCGTACGAGCAAATAAACCGTCCCCTGACCCAGCCACGCCGGCGTCAACAGCGCGCCAAACAAATACCACGCGTACAGCACAAACGGCGCATAGGCTGCCGCCAGAAACGCCTCGGCAAACGTGCCCAGGCCGTACATGACCAACCCGATCCCCCACAGCAGGTTATGCATGCCGCCGCGCTGGAAGTAACGGCGCAGCACCAGAAACGCAAACACAAAGATGATGGCCGTTGTGATGAACGGCAATAGTTGAACGGCTGACATACTCCTCCTCTGGAATCAGTAAGGCTGTCCGGCGCCCAGGATGACGGCGGCCAGAACGAGCAGCAACACCAGCGTGACAATCACCAACACGATTGGGATTATCCGATCATATAGTACGTTGGATGGCACCCGCAAGGCTTTCTGGCGCCCTGAATTGGCGGGCGGCTTCGGCGCTTCCGATTGGCTCATACTCGACCCTGGCGCTGACTCCCTGACTGCGCAGAGATTGTACGCTCGACAGACCATTTGTCAAACCAGCGGCCCGTGCCGTATAATCGACGGCGTTCCACGCAGTCTTACCTCAACCCGGGGAGGAAGTGATGAGCGAAGCGAATCCGTCGAATCGCTTTGGAGTTTTCTTAGCCATCGGCATTGCCGTGGCCACGGTCGTCGGCGCAATTCTCGCTGCGCGCGCCGCCGTGTACAACGACGCCGCCAACGATGCCGACCAGGCCGGGCTATCCAGCGCCATCGATCTGGCATTGACCCAGTCCGCCGTCGAGGCGCAGCGCGCGCAAAACCTGAGTGCCTTTCTGCAATTTGCGCGGCACCGCCGGCTGGCCGAATTGATCTCCGATCAAATGGACCAGATCGATTCCAACAGCGAGGCCTGGGCACAGCTCGATCGCGAATCGTCGGCCGAATGGAACAAAGCCGTCAACAGTCGCTACTTCTTTGACGCCGCCTTCTACGATAAATTCTCCAACACGTTCGATCAGCAGGCCTTCATCGACAGCCAGTTGGCGGAAGCGGCCTCCCTCAAAGACCTTAATCCTGATCCGGAGTTCAGCCAGGCCGATGATGATCGCACCACCGCCGCGCAGCTGGTGAGCCTCATCGCGGTGTTGGCCGTGGCCCTGCTGTGCTTCGCCATCGCCAACGTTCTGGAAAACCGCCTGCGCTATATCCTGGCCGGTCTGGGCGTGTTGATCATCGTCGGTTCGATCGTCGCAGCGGTGGCGATCGAAAGCGGTGTGGTGTAAGGAGGCTGCCATGTCAACCGACGAAACGATCATCAGCCCGGCTGCTCCTCAACCCGATCGGGCCGAGGCGGTCCGATCGGAGCAAAACCGCGCCGCGCAGGATCGTGCCACCCGGCGCTTCAATGCCATCACCGTAACCTTGATTGCAATCGTCACCCTGCTCTCGGCCATTGCCGCTTTTCTGCAGAACGACGCGTCCAATCGTCAAAGCTCCGCCGTGCGCGACGTGCAGCGTTATGCGGCCGCGCAGCTCTCGGCGGCACTGCAATCGCAGCAAGCACTGAACTTCGATGCCACTGTTCAACGGGATTGGCTGAATCTGGCTTATGAACGCTCGCTGCTGCTCGACTCGGGCGCTGAGGCCGATGCCGTCCGCGCCGAACACCTGGCCGAACTGATGCGGCTTACCACGGGCTTCAGCCCGATGCTGCAGGAACCGTACCTGAACGATCCGCTCGAAGGCGTAATCGATCTGCCGCGCTACTACGCCGATCAAGAATACGAGCCGACCTACTGGGAGCAGCGCCGCGAGGCCGCGGCGCTGATTAATGAAGCCTGGAACAAGAAAGCGGCCACGTACGTCACCGTGTTGACGTTGTTTGCCGTGGCGTTGTTTCTCTTCGGCATCGCCGCCACCATCGGCGGCACGCTGCGCGGCGCGTTTGTGGTTCTGGGCGTCTTCATCGCCATCGGCGCGACGGCGTGGATGACCAGCACGCTCCTCGCGCCCGTCAAGGTGCGCCCGGAACAAGCGATGCAGGCGCTGGCGCGGGGGCGCGTTGATCTTTATCGGGCGGAGTTTCTGCGCGGCTGGCGAGAGAAAGCGGAAGCGTTGAAGTATTATCAGAGCAGCATCGATCAACTGGACGAAGCGCTGAAGATCGATCCGGCTTACCCGGCGGCGCTCAGCGAACGCGCCTCGGCTTACGTGCAGACGGGCGAGCAGCGCCTGTGGGATCGCGAAGACGCCGCGCCGCTGCTGCAATACGCTATCGACGACTATCGCGCCGCGATCGAGCAGGGCGATGAGTCGATCTATGCCTTGTGGAACCTGGGCTGGGCCTACTTCCTGCTGGGCGATCAGCCGGAGTCGCTGCGCTATACCGATCGGGCGTTGGAACAGGCGCCGCAGCAGATCGGCCTATATCTCAATCGCGCGCTGGCCCTGCGCGCCATGGGCCAAGTCGACGAGGCCTTTGCCACCGTGCAGGAAGCGTACGAGCGCGCCATCGATCAACCAACCAGCTCGTCCAATTTCTATTTTCACGCCACGATTTTCGACATCACGCAGCAACTGCGCGCGTTTCCCAATGATGACCTGCAGAAGTTGCTGAAAGACGTGAAAGAGAAGTACGTCTCGTTGCGCTACCGCAAAGGCCAGCGCATTGAGCCGACGGGCTGTGAGATTACGGCAGTCGCGTTCTTTCAGGGATTGAACGAAAACAACGAACTGATCGATCCGGCGGAGAAATTCGTGGCCAGCACTGAAACGGTGTATATGGGATTCGACTACACCAATTTGCCGGTGGGTGGAGAGATCGAAGCAGTGGTGTATCTCTTTGACAAAGAAGATGAGACGCTGACGGTGCAGGAGAGACTGGGACTGGAACCGATCGGCACCGGTTACATCCGCATCACGTCGCCGTTCATCAAGGCGGGCGGACTATCGTCTGGCAGTTACCGCGTGGATATTCACATCAACGGTGAGTATCTGGCGAGCGGGGAGTTTACGGTGGAATGAGGCGAAGACCTCCGAGGATTTGAAATCCTCGGAGGTCCTTTAATGTCAGTGCGTCTTGATGTACTCCGCAATCGTCTGCGCGGCCCGATCGTTGCCGGCTTGATTCCAGTGCGGATCGGCGTAGTGGTATAGCTCGCCGCGTTGAATGGCTTGCTCCCAGAAGGTGGGGGTGAGGTTCAGAAACTCAATATCGTTGCTCTGGGCAAAGTCACTCAGTAGTTTTTCTTGCGCGTTGTGATTGGCATTGAAGGCGTCGTAGCTCAGATACTGTGGCTCCCACTCGAAGTGACCGTGATCGCCCTCACTTAACTTCACCGTCACGCTGCGCTCCAGGATATTGTTGACGTCCGTCGGATCCCAGATGCGCGACCAATAAACGTGCTCCTTGCTCGGCACGTACACCAGCAAGAAGTTCCCACCTTGCGCCTCCACTTGCTGCTTCAACTCCACCAGCGATTGTTTGATCGCGGCGAACTCATTCGATTTGGCCAGCGTGTCGTAATCGGCGCTCATCGGCAGCAGGTGGAAATCTTTCAACACCATCGGAATTGGCCCGGCTTCCGTACTGGCCGTCACCGGATAGCGATATTCCAGCGGCGCGGGACCGGCCGACGGCAGCACTTTCTTCAAGGCATATTCGATCAGGTGCGGCGTGACCAACTGATCGCTGAGCGATGATTGGCTGAAATCATATTCCTTCCAGCTCATCCCTGTGGCCTGCCGTTCGAGGTACTGTTCGGTGTTGAAGAGATCGTTGCCCTCGAAGTACATCAGCACGGTCCACTTGGGATCCTTGTTCAGCCCGTATTGCTTGATCGCCTCAGCTTCGTTCAACGGCCCCCAACTCGGCGCGCCCAGCGTCAGCACGCTCATGCCCGTCAGATCGCGCAGCGATTCCATCCACGTCTTAGGCGCAGTGCGAATGGTAAACGAGTCGCCCGCGATCACGATGTCGTACTGATCGCGCCATTTGTATTCGTCGTTGGGGAAGCCCTTCTCGTCGGTCTGGAATTTGTAGAGGAACGCGTCGCTGCGGCCGGTGGGACGCGTCTCATTGCCGGGATTCGCCGTGCGCGGATCGGCCGGGTCCCACAGGCCTTCGGTCTTGTAGCCGGGTACGTAGTGGTACGCCAACTTGATCGGCTTGTCGTATTCCATATACGGCTGGCAATAGTAATTGGCGATGATGGACGACGAGGCGCACACCTCTAGCGGAATCGCCTTGTAGAAAATGCGGAAGCCGATCTCGAAGACGGCGAAGATCACAGCTGCCATCACAGCCAACCAGATCACAATCCCGATGATTTTGCGGCGGCGCGAGCGAGGTTTATTTACGGCCATAATGCGATCCACGAATTCTCACGAATCTACACGAACTTCTTACTGACTCTGGCAGGTGCCTGCATTTGCGAATGGAGTCGAGGCTTTAGCCGGAGATATGGTGGTTGATCCGGCCGGCTGAAGCCTCGATTCCAGAATTGCCAAGATCTAGTTTCTTAGTGAGGCCTCGTGTGGATTTGCGGATCATTTCTTTTTCACCAAGAACTGCCCCATCACCAGCGCGTCGATGTCGGACTTGGCGAAGGTGTTGAGTGCGTTCTGCGGCGTGGTCACGATCGGCTCGCCGCGCAAGTTGTACGAGGTGTTCAGCAGCACCGGCACGCCGGTCGCTTCACCGAACTTCTCCACCACCCGATAGTACGCCGGATTCCATTCGCGGCGGATGGTCTGCAAGCGTCCCGTGCCGCCGACGTGGCACACCGCTTGAATGTCATCGCGTTTGGCTTCGGGAATGGGCGCGACGAGCAGCATGTAGCGCGCCGGATAATACTTCTCCGGCGACGGCATCTCGAAGTATTCATGCGCGCGTTCTTCCAAGATCACCGGCGCGAAGGGCCGGAACGGCTCGCGGAATTTGATCTTGAGGTTGACCACTTCCTTCATCTCGATCGAGCGGGGATCAGCCAGAATCGATCGGTGACCCAAAGCTCGCGGGCCCCATTCGAAACGGCCGCGGAACCAGCTCACTACTTTGCTATGCGTCAAGCGATCGACCACTTGATCGAGCAGCTTCTCGTCGTCGTCGATGCGCTCGTAGGGGAAGCCGCGCGCTTCGATGGCGGCCTTCATCTCGGACTCGGGATATTCCTGCCCCCAATAGGCGTGCTCCATCACAAATTCGCGCGGATGGTTGAGCAGCACGTGATAGGCATACAACGCCGCACCCAACGCGCCGCCGCTGTCGCCCGCCGCCGGTTGAATGAACACATCCTCGAACGGCGTCTCTTTGATAATGCGGCCATTCGCCACGCTGTTCAGCGCCACACCGCCCGCGATGACCAGCTGCTTGCTGCCCGTCGCCGCGTACGCGTGCCGCGCCATCTTCAGCATGATCTCTTCGGTCACCGTCTGAATGCTGGCCGCCACATCGGCGTAGTGCTGATTCTCCACAGCGATCTGATCTGACCACTGCGGATGATCTTTCTTGGGATGCGTGACGGTGGTGTAGAACTCGGACTCGGCTCTGCGCGGCATACCAAACAGATCGACGAACTTCTGGTTATAGGTGCTCTTGGTCGAATAGTGGAAACTGAAATAGTCCATGTTCAACCGGAAACTACCGTCGTCGCCGACGTTGATCAATTTGTAGACATCGTCCGTGTAGCGCGGCGCGCCGTAGGGCGCCATGCCCATGACCTTGTACTCGCCTTCGTTGACCTGAAAGGCCAGCCACGCCGTGAAGGCCGAATACAGCAGGCCCAGCGAATGCGGGAACTTGATCTCCTCCGTGAGATCGATTTTGTTTTCGCCGCGGATCGACCCATCGGGTTGTTGCCAGGCCGCCGTCCCGTGCCCAACCGTCGCCGTGGTCCATTCGCCCACGCCGTCGACGGTCAACACCGCCGCCTCTTCAAACGGCGACGCAAACAGGGCGCTGGCCGCATGCGACAGGTGGTGCTCGACAAACAGGATCTTGTTCCGATCAACATCCAGCTCGGCGTGCAGCTTGCTCTTGGCCCACAGCTTCTCGTTGAACCAGGCCACCATCGATTCACGGAACACCGGATAGGTCTTGGGGAAGCCGCCGAGCGTGGTCATCAAGATGCGCTCGAACTTCACCAGCGGCTTTTCGTAGAAAACCACGTAGTCCAAGTCTTTAGATGTGATGCCGCCCTGCTTCAAGCAGAACTCGATGGCGTATTTGGGATAGCCATTGTCGTGCTTGACGCGGCTGAAGCGCTCTTCTTCCGCTGCCGCGATCAACTGGCCGTCTTTCAACAAGACCGCTGCCGAGTCATGATAATAACAAGATACACCCAGAATAAACATCTTCGCTCCTGCCAACAGACCGCATCCTTCGACTGCATTCCGCAACAGACGCGCGGAATTCCGCTCAGAATGCTTTTGTGATCTACTCAATATTACGCATGACGCAGTACGCATTACGCTTAAAACTGCCGCCGCGCGTCGTCCAGCGTTCGATCGCCTGTCGTGCGCGCATGCCACGCCGGCGCTTTATCCTTCTTCATGTCCAGCGGATCGGAAAACAGCGTTACGATCAGGCTGAACGGCAGCATGATCGTGAAGTAGAAGATCGTCAACACCACGCGGCCGACGATGTCGCCCATGAAATGGCCGAAGCGCATCCACCCGCTCCAGAATTTTTTCAGAATCTCCATTGCACTTCCTCCAGACAAACGGACAGCGCCACAGCGAGATCGCCGTGACGCTGCACGATGATCAACGTCACACCGCGCAGTTCACCCTAGAACAGCGTGTAGATGAACGGCGCCACACCGGAAGCCGTCGCAAATACCATGACGCACGCAAACATCAGCAATGCCACCACCAGTGGAATTAACCACCAACGCTTACGTGTCCACAAAAACTGCACTACTTCACCGGCCACGCCGGCATTGCTGGACATCTCTTTCAAGAACTTACTCACGGCTCTGCTCCTGCGGAACGACTGCGGCGAATTCTACCCTGCCGTGGAACAAGCGTCAAACACCATCCCTATAACAGATTCAATGGATCGATGTCGATGCGCCAGTTCATGCCCAATTTCAGTTCCTTCGCAAGGGACGCCGGATCAGAGTGCCGGATGACAATCTGCCAGCGATACTCGTCGCGGACCCTGGCAAAGAAGCACGGCGCCGGGCCGATGATCGATCCGCGCGGCACGCCGCGTTTGGTCAGCATCGCGTCGAGTTCATTGGCGACTTGCTCGGCTTCCGCTTTGGCCCGATCGGCTTTCGCGTCCCGCACAAGCAGCCTCGCCAGCCGCGTAAACGGCGGATAGTTGGCTGCCTGCCGGAACGCCAATTCGTGCTTCACGAAGGCCGCATAATCATGCTGCGACGCTGTCTCGATGGCGTAATGATCCGGCGCATACGTCTGAATGATCGCACGCCCGCCTAATAGACCGCGACCTGCGCGGCCCGCCACCTGCGTCAACAGCTGGAACGTTCTCTCGCTGGCGCGAAAGTCCGGCAGGTGCAGACTGGTGTCCGCCGAGATCACGCCGACTAGTGTCACCAGCGGCAAGTCCAACCCCTTCGCGATCATCTGCGTCCCCACCAGCACATCGGCTTGATGCTCGCTGAAGCGCTGCAAGATCATCTCGTGCGCGCCCTTGCCCGTGGTCGTATCGCGATCCCAGCGCAACGTGCGCGCCGCGGGGAACATGCTCACCAACTCGCTCTCGATCTTCTGCGTGCCCGATCCAAAATAGCGGATGCGCGCGCTGCCGCATTTCGGGCACACCTTCGGTTGCGGTTCACGGTGATTGCACGTGTGGCAGATCAGCATGGGAGAATGGGCAATCACCTGGGATTGTCCCAACGATTGCTCCCTCGATTGTCCCAACGATTGCCCGCTGTCGATCGGCTCGTGATACGTCAACGGCGAATCGCAGCGCGGGCACTGCACCACCTCACCGCAATCGCGGCACATGACAAACGTGGCCTGCCCGCGCCGGTTCATAAAGAGAATGGCCTGTTCACCGCGCTGCAAGACATCCGTCAGCGCCTGCTGCAAGCGGCGGCTGAAAAGATGCACATTCCCGCTCTTCAACTCCGCGCGCATGTCCACGATGTCCACCGGCGGCAGATCAGTGTAACGCGCCGACTCCACCTCGGCACCCATCGGGTGATACGCTTTCGCCGTGATGTGGAACTGCTCTTCCTGTGCGTGAAGGACCTGCGTATGCCCCAGCACGCGCCGCGACAGCGTGAGCAACTGGTATTCGCCGCGCTGCGCGCGCTGCCACGCTTCCAGCGAAGGCGTGGCGCTGCCCAGAATCACCGTGGCATTCGTCAGGCGCGCCAATTCCACCGCTGCGTCGCGCGCGTGATACAACGGGAAGCGCACCGGCATGTCGTGCAGGCTGCCGGAGTCGCTTTGCTTGTAGCTGCCGTCGTGCTCTTCGTCGATGACGATCAGGCCCAGTTTATCGAACGGCAGGAACAACGCTGAGCGCGCGCCGATCACCAGATCGACTTCGCCCAGCTGCACACGCCGCCACGTGTCATAGCGTTCATTCACCGACAACTCGCTATGCCACACCGCAATGCGATCCGGGAAACGCGCGGCAAAGCGCCGAATGGTCTGCGGGGTCAGGGCGATTTCCGGGACGAGCACGATCGCTTGTTTGCCCTGTCGCAGCACTTCATCCACCGCGCGCAAATAGATTTCTGTTTTGCCACTGCCGGTGATGCCAAACAGCAGGTAGACAAGGGAAGAAGTAGACAAGGCTAATTGCGGCTGGATTGCCTGCCACGCCATAGATTGATCTTGTGTGAGGACAGGAGGCTGAGCGGGTGCGAAGATTTTATCGGACAAAGGATCGCGCAGGACTTCGCGATACCGGAACTCGATCAGCCCTTTGGCTTCAAGGAATTCTAGATCGGCTGGCGTGCCGCCGGCCTCGGCCAGTAGCCAATCGACTTCGAGGGCGGTGTGGCGTGCTCGCAAAAAAGCAAGAATGGCCTCGCGGCGTTTCTTCGTCTCGGGGCTGCGGCCCAGGGGAATGGCATCGGGATCGATCGGGTTGGCCGACAGCTCCACCCGTTTGATCCGCTTGCCGCGCGTGCCGGGCGCCGGCAGCACCTGTCGCTGCCTCACCCAGCCTTGATCGACGAGACGCGTGATCGGTTTTTTCCAGTCTCGCTGGCCGAAGGCGGCATTGATCTGTCCGGCACGCAGCGGCCCGCGCATGTGCAGCAGCTCGATCAATTCAGCCTGCACTTTGGAAAACTTGGGGAGTTGGGCGTCGCGCTCGATCAGCGCATACTCAAGATCGGAATGAACCGATTGCCCCGGCGGTGCGCAGAGGCGCACGCAGTTGCTCAACGGTTCGACGCAAGTCTCTGCCAGCCACTGCGCCAGTTCCAGATGGGCCGGACTGATCACGGGCGTGGCATGCAGCAGCGCTTCCAGCGGCTTAATGCGCGGCAGATCGGGCTTCTGGGCGGTGACGCGCACGACGATACCGGAGACCAGTCGATCGAAATCGCTTTGCCTGCCGAAGGGTGCCAGAACCAACATGCCCGGCTGCACCGTAGGCCATTCGTCGGGCACGAGGTACGTGTAAGTTGCCGGAACGCGCCGCGTCAACGGCACCCGATGAGGAAAGACGGCGACTTCGGCATACTGGGTCATGAGCTGACGCGCGACATCACAATCCACGCGATGCGCTTGCCATCCATTACGTCCACGCGCAGACGGAGCACATCCCGATCGTTCACCGGCACATCCACTTCGTCCCCCACCTTGGGAATGCGATCGAGCTTGCCCATCAGGTAACCGGCGACCGTTTCGTAATTGGGATCGATTAGATCGACTGCGAACAAATCGTTGAAGTCGGCCAGGAGCATCAAGCCCTCCAGACGCACTCGGCCATCCGGCAGTTGCTGCACTTCCGGCTCGTCGGGGCCAAAGGCGTCGAAGACTTCGCCCACCAGTTCGTCCATGATGTCCTGCAGCGTAACGATGCCCGCCGTGCCGCCGTATTCGTCCAGCAGAATGGCGATGTGCTGCTTGCGCTGCCGGAAGCGCGCCAGGAGATCGTTCACGCCGATCGTATCGGGCACGGCCAGCGGCTCGCGCATCAGTTGGCGGAGGGCCGGCTGCCGATCGGGCGGCAGGCGCATGGCAGGCACCAGATCCTTGACGTGCAAGATGCCGACGACATGATCGAGATCGACTTCGTAGACCGGATACTTGTTGTGCTGGTGCTGCGCGGCGAAGTCACACACTTCTCCGATCGGGGTATCCGCCGCCAGCGTGATCAATTCCGTGCGCGGCACCATCATCTGATGCGCCGTCATGGCGCCGAAGTCGAAAACCGCGTGGATCATCTCGCTTTCCCGCGCTTCGAGCACGCCGCCTTCTTCACTGGCGTCCACCAGCATCTTCAACTCTTCAACCGAGTGCAGGTGCTCTTCCCCGTTGGTGTGGTTGAAGCCCAGCACGCGCAGCAGGAAATTGCCGGTGCCATTCAGCGCCCAGATGAACGGCCGAAAGAGATGCTCCACCCACAACGTGGGGCGGGCGACGAGCAAGGCTGTACGCTCGGCTTGCTGCAGCGCGATCGATTTGGGCATCAACTCGCCGATGATGACGTGCATGCCGGTGATGAGCACAAAGGCCAGAATGCTGGCAGCGGCAATGTGCGCTGCCGTACCGGCAATCTCGCCGGGCAGCCACGCCAGCAATGGCTCGATCAAATGCGACAGCGCCGGCTCGCCGATCCAGCCGAGGCCCAGGCTGGCTACCGTAATACCCAACTGCGTTGCCGCAATGAACCGATCGGGATCTGAGATGGCCCGCTGCACGGCACTGGCGCCCTTGTCGCCGCGCGCCACCCGCTCGGCGATGCGCGTCTTGCGCACGCTGACCAGGCTGAACTCCGCGGCCACGAAGAAGCCGTTGATCAGCACCAGAATGATGACGAAAACAAGGCCGATCCAATCGTTGAGCATAAGACCTACATTCGATCCTCTCTGAGGTCAGCAGCGGCGGCTGCCACGCCGCCGGAATCGCGGGCCTGGGCGCCCGGTGCGCTAACGCCATAGCCTTGCGATCGGTCTGACTAAAAGCCCTACAGCGGATCAAGCAGATGATGCTGCAGCGCCGCCCAGAAAGCAACGACCATGAGCACGCTCACCAACACCACGCCGATCCATTCCGCGCGCAGCGAATTGCGATCGATGACGTGGTGCGCACCATCAGTCTGCGATTCGATCTGGTAGAAGGGACACAACAGCCAGCCCAGGATGACGCCGCCGATGAACCCACCCGCATGCCCCCAATTGTCGATGGTAGGCACGCTGAGACCGTAAAACACATTGATCGCGATTACGATGACCAGATTCGACAGGCGCGTGCGGCTCATCTCGCCAAAGACCTCGCGGTTGCGCGTGAAAAACGCGACCAGCGTCCCGATTAGACCGAAGACGGCGGTAGACGCGCCCGCCGACAGGCCGTACGTGAACGCGTAACTGGCAAGCGCGCCGCACAACGCCGACAACAGGTAGATGACCAGGAAGCGCACGGGGCCGTAGTACATCTCCACTTCCGTGCCCACGATGTACAACGCATACAAGTTAAACGCGATATGCATCAAGCCGATGTGCAGGAAGTTGGCGGTAAACAAGCGCCAATACTCGCCCGTGGTCACCAACGGACCGAAGTTGGCGCCGAGGTCGATCAAGACGCGCGACTTTTCACTGCCGCCCGCCAGCGTCTCGATCACAAACACGACGACGAGGATGCCCATCATCACATACGTCACGCGGGGACGATAGGTCGGCAGGCGCAGCGCGACCGGCCGCGGCGCCGGCATAGGATTCTGGAACTGATTCACAATTTCACCACCCGGGGGTGCACCCGGCAATGCTCGGCGCGGATGATGCCGATCACATCCTGCACGGCTTCCTCCAGCCGATCGGCGTGGTTCACCACCACGTAATCGAATTCCGACATGCGCTTCAATTCTTCGCGCGCGGTGGCAATGCGGATACGCAAACTCTCTGGCGATTCCGTCTGGCGATTCGACAGACGCGCCACCAATTCTTCTTCGTTCAGCGCACTGAGGAAGATGAAGACCGCTTCCGGGATCAAGCGCTTCAACGTCGCCGCGCCCTGCACGTCGACGCGCAGCACCACGTCCTGCCCCGATTGCAGCGCTTCCCGAATCGGCTTCTTGGGAATGCCTTTGTAGTCGCCATACACCACGGCGTGCTCCAACAGTTCGCCTTGTTCCATCAAGGTGACAAACTCCTCGGTGGTCACAAAATAATAATCGACGCCGTTTGTCTCGTCGGGGCGCCGGGGACGCGTGTTCATGGTGGGCACAAAACGAAACGGCAGCCCCCGTTCTTTCAAGCCGCGCAGCACGCTGTCTTTGCCCACGCCCGAGGGGCCGGAGATCACCACCAGCAAAGCCGTTGGTTGAGGAAGCGAGGAAGGTTCAGTCACGGTCAAAAATCCTCAGGTATAATTGCGGTACGTGGGACGTAAAAACATCACGGTCTACGTTGCACGCTTCACACATCACGCATCACCTCATAGGAGAACGAATCTATGCCCATCTATGAATACCGCTGCGCCGACTGCAAGAAGAAGGTCTCGGTGTTCTTTCGCAGTTTCTCGGCGGTCGATCAGGAGCAGCCACGCTGCCCCATTTGCCGCGGCACACACCTGACCAAGCTGGTTTCCAAAGTGCGCGTCGTTCGCGGGACGTCTGCCTCGTCCGGCGGCGAAGACGGCTTCGACGATTCAATGCTCGACGATGTCAACGAAAACGATCCGCGCTCGCTGGGCCGCATGATGCGCCGCATGGCCGACGAAACCGGAGAAGACTTAGGCCCCGAATTCGGCGAAGTGATCGGCCGCCTGGAAAAAGGCGAAGACCCCGAAGCGATCGAGAAATCCATGCCGGAACTGGCCGAAATGGGCGGCGATGATGGCGGGATGGGTGCGCCGATGATGGGTGACGATTTGTGAGATAGTTCGATGGGCAAGAGTTGGATACTGCGGCAGTTGATCGCGTGCCAACAACTATCGCCCTAACGCACTATTGCACTACCCAACTTTCTTTCCACCTCGGCGCGAATGTCCGCCTGAATCGTCTCCACCGCTCGCGCCGCGTCAATGCACACCCACCGATCGGGTTCTTCACGCGCCATCTGCAAGTAGCCGGCCCGCACACGCCGATGGAACTCCAACGCCTGATCGTCCAGCCGGTTCCACTCGCCGCCGCCCTGCTTCCGCCGCTGGATGCCTTCTTCCACGGCAATATTGAGATAGAACGTCACATCGGGCTTCAAGTCATGCGTCGCAAAGGCGATAACGCTGCGCACCGCGCTCAAATCCAGGCCGCGTCCGTACCCTTGATAAGCCAGCGTGCTGTCCGCATAGCGATCGCATAACACGATGCCGCCCCGCTGCAAGTGCGGCGCGATCAATTGATCGACGAGCTGGGCGCGCGCCGCATTATACAGCAAGCACTCCGCCCGATCGCTCATCTCGCGGTTGCGGAGGCTGTGCACCACATCGCGGATTTGTTCGCTGATGGGCGTGCCGCCCGGCTCGCGTACGGTAAGGACTTCGTGACCGGCGGCCGTTAACGCCGCGGACAGCAGCTTGATCTGTGTCGATTTGCCGCTGCCGTCGGGGCCTTCGAAAGTGATAAAGAGGCTCATCAGCTGGTAGGTTGACTCGACCATGCCACAGCCGTTCGACGCAGGCCATTCTGAAGGAGGGTCTGATACTTTGTGCGCAGGTGCGCCAGATGGGCTTCACCGCTCAACGCGACGCCGTCACGCAGCGCTTCCAGCGCCGTGACGTACAAATCTTCTAGCATCTGATCGAATTCAGCTGCGGTGTACGGAAACACATCGATCGAAACCGGCAGGCCGCGTTTCAACCGATTAACGGTATCCAGCCGATCAAGCATGCGCTCGGGAAACTGGTTCCCGATCACAACCAGATCGATGTCACTGGAAACACGATCGGTACCACGTGCGACGGAACCAAACAAGATCACACAAATTGGTTGTACCGCCGTTGTTAGCCGCTGCACATATTCCGTTAAGGCCTGCTGTCGCCGCTGTCGCTCTTCAGATAAGGTAAGCTCGTGCCACTGTATTCTAGCAGCAATCTCGCCCATGTTAGCGCCTCCTCAGCTAATTCATACGTGTAAACCTCAGCAGGAATCTGATCCTGAAAAGCATCAGGATAGCGCGCCGAAATGTAATGCTTATCCAGGCCAACCGCCGCATCCTCAATTTCTGCCGTAGGTGATGGAAATCCTTCCTGCTCGGCGCGCGCCAGCAACGCTGTCAAAGAATGGCCGAAAGGGCGCAGACCTCGCACATAGAGCATAGCCTTTATCGCTTTTTCAGAAGATTGTTGCGCGTGGAAAGCGCAGGCACTAAACTCGCCCTCGGCCATCAGCACCTCGGCTGTTTGCAGGTCAGATTGGGCCTGACGCCACCAACGCGCAGATTCGACTACAGGGTCTTTCATAAGCTGACCTTTACTCCCGGAAGATTCTGACGCGCCGATACGGTTCGCGCCCGTACGAATGCGAGATGAGGTGCGCGTCGCGGATGAGCTCGTGCTGCATGCGGCGGATGTGCGGCGGCTGCGGATTCAGATCAACCGATCGGGTGCCGGTGCCGACCCGCGTGATGGCCTCCTGCACATCGCGCATCGCCACCGAATACGGATCGACTTCTTCACTCGTCAGGCCAAACACATCGGTGAGGAAGTTGTCGATCTGCATAGCCGTGCTGGAGCGCAGCACGTAAATGGACATGCCGCCTTTCTCTGCATCGCTGATCATCTTGGGGCGCTTGCGGTAATAGTTCTTCACCGTCACCACCAGATCGGCTTCGTCCAGATCGTTCGCCACGATCAGCGGCACGCGCAGCCGCTGCGCCGCTTCTTCCAGTTTGCCGCGCGCCAGGCCGTAGCCATAAACCTTGATCGTCTTGAGCGAACCGCGCGGCGTGCGCGCCGAGAGCATCGCCAGATCGCTGACTGCTTCCACCACGGCCGGTTCTTCCTCCGGCTCGATCGGTTGGCGGCGCCCCGCCGATCGCCTCTCGCGCTCCATGGGCAATTCGCGCCCACGATCTTTCCTGCCGTGCGTGGCCGTCGGATCGACCGACTGCTGCATGATGCGCTGCACCTCGCCGCTTTCATCACGCTGACGCAGTTCCGTTTCGACCGATCGACCCCGCAACAAGTTATCCACGGACATCGCCACATCGTGATGCACGATCAGGCGCTCGCGTTCTTGAATCTCGATCAGCACGTCGAACGTGGGCGGCGCGCGCCGTTCCAGCACGGTCTTCTGCGTGCCGCGCCGCCGCGCCTCTTCGTCAGACAGAGTCACGCTTTCGATGCCGCCGACCAGATCGGACAGCGTGGGATTCAGCAGCAAGTTATCGAGCGTGTTGCCGTGCGCCGTGCCGATCAGCTGCACACCGCGTTCGGCGATCGTGCGTGCGGCCTCCGCTTCCAACTCGCGGCCGATCTCGTCGATGATGATCACTTCAGGGTTGTGGTTCTCCACCGCTTCGATCATCACCTCGTGCTGCAAGTTGGGCTGGCGCACCTGCATGCGCCGCGCGCGGCCCACCGCCGGATGCGGAATATCGCCGTCGCCGCCGATTTCGTTGGAGGTGTCCACAATCACCACGCGCCTGCGCGGACGGCCGGGCTCGCTGCCCTCGGCCAGCACGCGCGCCGCTTCGCGCAGCATCGTCGTCTTGCCCACGCCGGGACGGCCCAACATCAGAATGCCCTTGCCGGACGCAATGATGTCTTCGATGATGTCGATGGTGCCGTACACCGCGCGGCCCACGCGGCACGTCAGGCCCACGATATGCCCGCGCCGGTTGCGAATGGCGCTGATGCGATGCAGCGTGCGCTCCATGCCGGCGCGATTGTCCGCGTCAAACTCGCCGATGCGCGCCACCACCAGATCGATGTCGCCCTGCGTCACCTCTTGATCGCTGAGCGTGAGTTCCCGATCGGTGTAACGGGCTTCCGGCTTGCGCCCCAGATCAAGCACGATCTCCAGCAGATTCTCATTCTGATTCGCCGCGTGGACAGCCTCGGCCACGTGCGGTGGCAGCACGTCAAATAAGATGTCAAGATTATCCGTAATATTGTTGTGTTGCATGATGTCAGTGTTTATCCTCGCGGGTGCGCCAGCGGGGCCGTCACTTTTTCCAGGGCGGGCACTTTGGCTGTTTCAGGCTCCTGGATCATGCTGACCAGATGCTTGACCATGATCACCGTCGAGCTATGAGCCTCGAACCCCAATGATTCCAGCGGACGGCTCAGCCATTCTTGATAACGCCGCACACCGCAGTAGATGGGCGCGTTCCAGTTCGAACCAAACAGGCTTAGCCCATATTCCACAATCGCCGCGGCCCGCGCCTCAGCTTTCGGATGGACCAGCAGGTTGAACCACGCCCCGTCAGGCCCGCGCCGTACCTGTAAATACGCCGTGATCTCCTGGCGATCTTCCAGCACGTAGCCGCGCACGGCGCCCGATCGATACATGCGCGGCGCGCCGTCGGCCAGCTGGGCCAGACGCGGCACCGTGTTGTGATAGAGCTGATGCACACCCCATTCGTCGCTGGACTGGCACGCCCGCAGCAGTGGTTCGGCCAGTACGGTGTCACGCGGCCTGTCCAAGTAATAGATGTCCTGCCGCACGTAGATGGCGTAACCGGCACGGTGCAGTACCTCGATCGCTGCGCTCTCGTCCGGCACTTCAGCGATGATGTGATGCACGCCCAATTTGCCGGTCTGTACTGCCGCATGATCGAGCAGGTGCTCCCAGATTTCGTGCGTGCGGTGATTCACCTGCACGGCGGGCGCGACGAAGGTGATGACGCTGTACTTGCGATCGCGCCGATCACGCAGCTGGATCAGGCCGCACAACTTGCTCTCGTCGTTGTCTTCGCGCAGGACGTAGGTCCGCAGGCCGTGCCCGCTCAACGAGAAGAAGCCAGCCAGCGCTGACTGCAGCGGGCGTGGATGCCGCGTGAGGGCCAGTTCGGCATACAGCGGAGTGCCCTGGTTCTCGATTTGCGAGACCAAAGCCAGATCGCGGAGATCAAAAGTGCGAATCATAGTCTTGCGTCAAGCGTGAAACGTAAAAGCACAACGACGTTTGACGCCCTACGCTTTTCTTTCCGCCATTTTCAAGAAGTAGCGATGAAACCGATCGTCGTTGGACAATTCCGGATGGAACGACGTGACCAGCAAGTTTCCCTGCTGCGCGGCAACGATCACTGCTTCGTTGTCTTTCTCGACCCGCGCCAGCACATCCACACCTTGACCGACCGCTTCGATCAACGGAGCACGGATGAAGATGGCGTGGAACGGCTTGTCGCCATCAACGCCTTTGATGCTAATGTTCGCTTCGAACGAATCAACCTGCCGTCCGAAGGCGTTGCGCTGCACCGTCACATCCATCAGGCCCAGCAGCGGTTGATCGCGTTGCACATCTTTCGCCATGAAGATCAGCCCCGCGCAGGTCCCCCACAACGGCTTGCCCGATCGCGCCAGTTCGCGCAGCGGTTCGATCAGGTGGTACTGCACAGCCAGTTTGCCGATCGTCGTCGATTCGCCGCCGGGAATGATCACGCCCGCGCAGCCTGCCAGGTCTTGCGGCAAGCGCACCTCGACGGCTTCAACGCCCAGCCGCTGCAACATCTGCTCATGTTCAATAAATGCGCCCTGTAAGGCCAAGACACCGATTCTCATTCTTCATCCATTTACAATTGCGCGATGCAGCCAGCATGGATTTACACCACGGGCTGCATGCTTACTAAGTGACAGACCTCGATACCATTGTCAAGATCAACCCAGTAAATCGCAAAACCGCTGGGTTCGATCGACCAGTTGGCGCGCTGCTCGGGTGCCGCTTGTTCCAACCATCGAAGCCACAGCACACGATCCATCGGCAAACTAATCTCACGTCCGTCGCTTAGCGTTACGCATAGTTGTGAGCCGACAAAGCGCACATTCGCTGCGCCAACTTCCTCGGTGATACTATTGGCCGAAGTAAGCATTCCACACCTCCAATAGTCGCGTCTGGTTCTGGCGTGTCAACCGCAAAATGTGATCCAATTCTGTGGCACTGTAGCCATGATTATGCTGCAAAGCAACGGGAAGTAACCAGATTTTTGCCTCATTGTTATCATCAGCACATGAACGTGTGGAGGCTCAATGCCATCTGACGAATAGAATCGAAACTTGTAGCCCTCGATCAGCACAGTTGGCACGGTTACTCCAAGATCAAACGCATTTCATTCGTCGGCTTGAAGCCGAGGTCTTCATAAAGTCCGCGTCCCATGTCGCTAGCGTGCAGTGAGATGCGCGGCCAGCCGTTGGCACGGCAGTAATCGATCATCGCAATCAGGAGGCGCCGCGCCAGGCCCTGTCGTCGATAAGCCGGTTTCGTGTAAACGCTGTGCACGTACACCAACCCGCGCCGCTGGCCGTCGGGACGCGGTAACCAATCGGTAAATTTGAGCGCGCCGCTGGCCGCGATCTGCCCGGTGTCTTCGATCACCCACGCACGCGTCGATCCGGCTGGAATCTCATCGCGCAGGATCACCGCATAAGCCGCATCCATCGCATCTAACCCGGCCCGATCGCGTGTCACGCGTTTCAACGCGTCCAGGTCCTCAAACATCTTGCGGCGATGGCTGACCAGCGTCGGGATGTCGTCAACCGTGGCGAGGCGTAGTGTTAGAGCGTCAGTCATGCTGCAACGTATTTCGTAGTGCGTAATGCATAAAACGTGAAACGTAAAAACGTCCCTTACGTTTTACGCATTGCGTCTTAGTTCTACCACCCTCGTCCGGCGATGCGCTCGGCTTCCGGCATCGATTCGACCGTGCGGCCTACCATCGGCTCACCCAGGTTCTTGCTGACTTCGGCGATGATAGCCGCATCCCGATAGTGCGTCGTCGCCTCGACGATGGCCTTGGCGCGCCGCGCCGGATCGCCGCTCTTGAAGATGCCCGATCCCACGAAATTGCCATCGACGCCCAACTGCATCATCAACGCCGCGTCCGCCGGCGTGGCGATGCCGCCCGCTGCAAAGTTTACCACCGGCAAGCGACCCAGTTCCTTCGTCTCCACGACGAGCTCATACGGCGCGCCAATTTCTTTGGCGAAGGCCATCAGCTCTTCGGGAGCCATCGTTTGCAGCTTGCGGATGTCCCCCAAAACCGATCGGGCGTGGCGCACCGCTTCCACCACATCACCCGTGCCCGCTTCGCCCTTGGTGCGGATCATCGCCGCGCCCTCGCCGATGCGGCGCAGCGCTTCGCCCAGATTGCGGCAGCCGCACACGAACGGCACTTTGAAGTCGTGCTTGTTGATGTGATGGGCTTCATCGGCCGGGGTCAGCACTTCGCTCTCGTCGATGAAGTCAACACCAAGGGACTCCAACACTTGTGCTTCGACAAAGTGGCCGATGCGGCACTTAGCCATGACCGGTATCGAGACAGAATCGATGATCTTCAAGATCAGTTCCGGATCGCTCATGCGCGCCACACCGCCCGTGGCCCGGATGTCCGCCGGAACGCGCTCCAGCGCCATGACGGCGCAGGCGCCCGCGTCTTCCGCGATCCTGGCGTGCTCGGGCGTGACCACATCCATGATGACGCCGCCTTTGAGCATCTGCGCCAGACCGCGCTTGACAACCACACTACCTACATCTTTCTGCATGTTTCCCTCCGCTTTTGACGGTGATTTTGCTGAATACAAATTAATTCTACCACGAATAACCGGCCTGACAGGTCGGAAACCTGTGTCACTCAAAGTAAAGAGCGAGGTGAAGAAATTTTCACCTCGCCCTCATATCCCGAGTGTGCTGAGCCTAAGCCGAGACAATAACGCTACCCAGTTGAATGTATGGCGTGGAAACATTGTCGCTCCAATACCCGTCGCAGCTCAACGCCTCGATGTTTTGCAACGCACGATACAGATCGCCGCTGACGCTGGCCCCGCGCACGTAGCCCGCCACGCGTCCGCGCTTGATCTGGTACGCCAGCACGATGGTGCGCGAGAATTCGCCCGTCAAGCCGATCGCGCCATCGCTCGCGCCGATCAGATCGATCAGCAGGCCGTCGTTCATGTTCTTCAGCATGTCGCCCAAGGTCACAGCGCCGCCCTGCACGCGCACGTTGGTCGGGGCGGGCACGGGCGGTTCAAGCATGTCGCGCCAGCCGTTGCCGGTGCTGCGCACTTCGGCCTGCGCCGCCGAGATAAGATCGTGATAGAAACCGCTCACGACACCGCTCGAAATCAGCGGCGTGCATTGGCTGCGCGTCCCTTCGTGATCGACCCACGCGCTGTATGGCCGATCGGGCAACGTGGCATCGTCGAACAGGCTGAATTGCGGATCGAATTCCTGCTGGCCGATCTTGCTGGCAAACCCTGTTCGGCGTTTGCTGCCGCGTGAGTTGGGATTGAACGCGAACGAGCCGTTGAACGCCATCAACATCGGGGCGAGCAAAGACGCACAGGCGCTGGGCGAGAAGATCACGCTCTGCGGCCCGCTCGCCGGCTCAATCGGTTTTTGCGCCCAGCGGAAACGGCGCGCCATGCGCCGCGCAAAGTCGAGGTGACTGTCGTCCACCTGCGCGGTGGCAAAGCGATCGAGCGCCACCAGCACTTCGCCGTCCGCGTGCCGCTCGATCCACGTTTCAGCCTCCAGCCATGATCGCGACAGGTGCGCCTCGCCGCCGTTGCTATTGTGCAGGTCAATCGTTTCGTTGACCCGGCTCACATTAAGTTCGATGGCGAGATGCGGATTGTGCTGCCGCATGATGCTCAGCATCTGCCGCGTCCAATCGCGCAGATCCATGTCCGTCAGCTGATCCACGGTAGAAGGTGTCTGCGGGCTTGTGAAGAATTCGCTCGGAAACGACAGCGTCTGCGGCACATTGACGTGCGCCATGTCGCTGGCCCGCTGCACTAATTGATCGTCGCTCAGGCCATCGGTGGTGCCCGCATGCCCGACTTTGCCATTGGCGATGACCCGCGCCGCTCGTCCCCGATAACTCTGCCGCTCGATCGATTTCACACGGCTGAATTTGCAGCCCACGCGCGTGACATCCAGATTTCGTTCGATGAGTTCAATTTGCCTATCCATCTCACACCTCGTATGGGACGCTGATCAACGCGGATAAACGCAGATAATTTAATCAGCGAAAATCAGCGTGTATCAGCGTCCTGTGATTCTTATGCTCCACCAACCAGAACGTCTCTCACGCGGATGTGCGGCCCGCCGTCACAGACGGGCAAGCCCTCCGCTCCTTTGCCGCAATCGCCGGAGCTCGCATCCCACGCGAAGTCGCTGCCGATGCCGTCGATGTAGCGCAGCGTCTCGAAAACGTTGCCCGTCAACGTCATGGCCCGTAAAGGTTCGGCCAACTCGCCGCGCCGAATCATGTAACCGTGCTTGGCCACGAACGTGAAATCTTCCAGCAGCGTTTCGCCGCCCGCCCAGTCGCAGGCGTACACGCCCAGTTCGACGTCTTTGATCAAGTCGTGCAGCGAGCCACCGTCGGAAGGTGCAATCGCCGTGTTGGTCATGCGGACTTGCGGAGCGTAGCGATACGATGTGGCCCGCGCATTGCCGGTGGGCGCTTCGCGCATCTGCCCAGCGGTCTCGCGTGAATGCAGACGCCCCACCAGCACGCCGTCGCGCATCAGCCACGTCTTCTGAGCGGGCACGCCTTCGTCGTCGTAAGCCATGCTGCCGCGCAGGCGCGGCACCGCGCCGTCATCGTAGATGTTCAAGTTGCGCGGCCCGAACTGGCGGCCCAGTGCCATCATCGCGCGCGCATCCGGATTCTCGGCGATGAAGTCTGCTTCGGATAAGTGGCCGAATGCTTCGTGCGTAAACAAGCCGGTCATGACTGGATCGAGGATGACAGTGTAACGCCCGGCTTTCACCAGCTGCGCAGTCAGTTGCTCAAGCGCCTGGCCCGCAGCCGATCGAGCCAGCTCCTCCCGATCGAGCACGGCTTCATAACCGCAGGCCAGCGCCAGTGACTGGTTGCCACGCTGGACGTTATCCCCAGCACGCGCCACCGCCGTGAAATGCAAATCGATCAACGGGCGCTCTTGATAGATGAACGCGCCCTCGGTGTTGGCGTACCACGTGGTGATGAACGCATCGCTGTAAGCCACGTAAGTCGACTCGACGCGTGGATCGCAGTTCAGCAGCAGATCATTGTAGCCGCCGATGCGCGTCTGCTTGGCGCTCAACGGGACAGTGCGAAAGTCGATCGGAAGGCAGGCATAGACCCGATCGGTGATTGGCGCGATCGGGGCCAGTGTGATCGGGTCGGCATCAAGCGCATTTGCCAGGCGGATCGCATCGCACACGTGAGCGCGCAGATCGGCATCGCCTGTAAAGGTCGCCGCACCCCAACCACCGTGAACGGCCAACGCCCGCGCGAAACCGCCATAATCGATGGAGGTATCAACCGTGACGAGCTGATCGCCGCGATAGATCAGACGTGTGGTCTCGCGCCGCTCCAGACGGATTTCGGCGTAGGGTGTGTTGAGTTGACGAAGCGCCTCGAATAGACGGTCCTGCATCGCCGCCTCCAGCGATGACAAATCACCCTCGACGTGGTGAGGTCGAGGGTCGATTCATTCTGCAATGTTTCGATCGCTAGACTGCAAAAGCGCCGAATTTCTCGGCAAAACAGGGGGAAACAGCGGTGTCGCGACTGAACGGTGATTCTATCATGCCCCACGCTGACGGCGTCAAGAGGGAGTTTGCAGGCCTACATCTAGCGATTGTGCCAAACCGTGCGCCCACCCGTGGGCGAGGGAACGCACCGATGTTCGTATAGTGAACACGCTTGATCGGCTTCTTTTTTACGCTTTCTTGACAGGCCGCGCCCCCTTCTTGACATCCTTTTGACCCCGATCTGGGGCACAATGAAAGCGTTGATTTCACTGGGAGGTGCTGGTTAATGGACATTCTATTTCTGATCGTTACGCTGTTGTTTTTCGCTGCGTCGTTCGGCTTCGTCTGGCTGTGCGACCGCTTAGATGGAGGCAAAGCATGACTGGGCTTTACATGATCGTCGGTGTGCTGGCGCTGGCCTTACTGATCTATTTGTTTGTGGCGCTGTTGAAACCGGAGGCGTTTGAATGACACTCAATGGCTGGCTTCAACTGATCCTCTATTTCGTCGTGCTGATCGCGCTGGTCAAGCCGCTGGGTGCGTACATGGCCCGCGTGTATGAAGGTCAGTCGACCTGGCTTGATCGTGTCCTCGGCCCGATCGAGCGGTTGATCTATCGGCTGAGCGGTGTGAATCCCCAGGCTGAGATGAACTGGAAGACATATGCCATCGCCATGCTCCTGTTCAATCTCGTCGGCTTG
>Ga0209254_10001125_pt1 | contig 23595 bp, 18 predicted proteins | sample FrelakmetDIP11DI_FD_187148 | JGI IMG/M metagenome (GOLD analysis project Ga0209254, IMG submission 187148) | Freshwater lake sediment microbial communities from the University of Notre Dame, USA, for methane emissions studies - DIP11 DI (SPAdes)... | ecosystem: Environmental > Aquatic >...
CTGGTGCCCTCATCAACTCCGGCCAGGACTGCACCGCGGCCACCCGCGCCTACGTCCACTCCTCGCTCTTCGACGCGTTCGTTGCCGGCGTCGCCGACGTGATGGCCGGGGTGCGGCTCGGGCCGACCCAGGACGAGGCGACCGACCAGGGTCCGCTGGTGTCCCCGGCGCAGCAGCAGCGGGTCGCGGCGTTCGTCGAGCGGGCCCGCGGCTACGCGAAGGTCGTCCGCGGTGGGGAGGTCCCCGGCGGCGACCTGGCCCGCGGCGCCTACTACCAGCCGACCCTGGTGGTGGACGCGCCGCAGGACAGCGAGATCGTGCAGCAGGAGCTGTTCGGGCCGGTGCTGGTGGCGCTGCCCTTCGACACCGACGGCGAGGCCTTGGCGCTGGCCAACGACACCCGCTACGGCCTGGCGGCGTCGGTCTGGACGCGTGACGTCTACCGGTCGCTACGGTTCACCAGGGGCATCGCGGCCGGGTGCGTGTGGGTCAACGACCACATCCCGATCATCAGCGAGATGCCACACGGGGGCTACAAGCAGTCGGGCTTCGGCAAGGACATGAGCACGTACTCGTTCGAGGAGTACACCAACGTCAAGCACGTCATGTACGACCTCACCGGGCAGGCCCGCAAGGGCTGGCACCGGACGATCTTCTCCTCATGAGCGTGACCGACCCGGCCCTGCTGGCCTCGCTGCGCGACGCCGAGCCACGCCCATTCTGGCTCGACGTGCCCGACCCGCCCGAGGCGGCCGAGACGTTGACCGGTGCGACCGACGCCGACCTGGTGGTCGTCGGCGCTGGCTACAGCGGCCTGTGGACGGCGCTGCTGGCCAAGGAGGCCGACCCCGCCCGCGACGTCGTCGTGCTGGAGTCGCAGACCGTGGGCTGGGCTGCGTCCGGCCGCAACGGCGGCTTCGTGTCGGCCAGCATCACCCACGGCATCGGCAACGGGGTGGCGCGCTGGCCCGACGAGATCGCCACGCTGGAGCGGCTGGGCCGGCAGAACCTTGACGGGCTGGTCGCGGCCGTGGACCGCTACGGCATCGACTGCCGGCTCGAACGCACCGGCGAGCTGACGATGGCCACTCAGCCGTGGCAGGTGGACGGGCTGCGCGAGTCGGTGGACCTGCTGGCCGAGCACGGCTGGGACGCCGAGTGGCTCGACGCCGACGCCGCGCGGGCCGAGGTCTGTTCGCCCACCTATCTCGGCGGGGCCTGGCACCGCGACGGCGTCGTCCTGGTCGACCCGGCGCGGCTCGCGTGGGGACTGCAGCGCGCGTGCGAGGCGCTGGGCGTGCGCTTCTACGAGCACACCCGCGTCACCCGGCTGGAGGACGACGGCAGCGCGATGATCGCCCGCACCGGGTTCGGCAGCGTCCGCGGGCGGCGGGTGGCGCTGTGCACCAACGGCTTCCCGCCGCTGCTGCGCCGGCTGCGCTCGTTCGTGGTGCCGGTCTACGACTACGCGCTGATGACCGAGCCGTTGACACCGCAGCAGCGGGAGTCCATCGGCTGGTCGCGCCGGCAGGGGCTGGCCGACGCCGCGAACCAGTTCCACTACTACCGGCTCAGTGCCGACGACCGGATCCTGTGGGGCGGCTACGACGCCGTCTACCACTTCCGCAACGCCGTGAGCCATGAGCTCGACCAGCGTCCGGACACGTTCATCGCCCTCGTGCGCAACTTCTTCCGCACCTTCCCCCAGCTGGAGGGGCTGCGCTTCAGCCACCGCTGGGGCGGCGTCATCGACACCTGCAGCCGCTTCAGCCAGTTCTGGGGCACCGCGTACGACGGCAAGGTCGGCTACGTCGCCGGCTACACCGGCCTCGGCGTCGGGGCCACCCGCTTCGGCGCCCAGGTCGTGCTCGACCTGCTGGACGGGGCCACCGACCCGGCCGCGGCGGAACGCACCTCGCTGGCCATGGTGCGCGGCAAGCCGCTGCCCTTCCCGCCCGAGCCGCTGCGCTACGGCGTTATCGAGCTCACCCGTCGCTCCATCGCCCAGGCCGATGCCCGGGACGGTCGGCGCAACGTCTGGCTGCGCACGCTCGACCGGTTCGGCCTCGGCTTCGACTCCTGACCCCAACCGACGACTCGAGGAGAGACCCATGCCCGCACGCATCACGCACTGGATCGACGGCTCCCCCTGGGAGGGGCCGGCGCAGCGCCAGGGCGAGGTGTACGACCCGGCGACCGGCGAGGTGACCGGTCTGGTCGACCTCGCTTCCACCGAGGTGGCTCGGCGCGCCGTCGCGTCCGCGGCGGCCGCGTCCGCTGAGTGGCGCGACGCCAGCCTCACCCGCCGCACCCAGGTGCTGTTCGCGTTCCGGGAGCTGCTCAACGCCGGCAAGTCCGAGCTCGCCGCGATCATCACTGCCGAGCATGGCAAGGTGCTCGCCGACTCCCTCGGTGAGGTGACCCGGGGCCAGGAGGTCGTCGAGTTCGCCTGCGGCATCCCGCACCTGCTCAAGGGCGGCTTCTCCGAGCAGGTGTCAGCGGGCGTGGACTCCTACTCGATCCGGCAGCCGCTGGGCGTGGTCGGCATCATCTCCCCGTTCAACTTCCCGGCCATGGTGCCCATGTGGTTCTTCCCGATCGCCATCGCGGCGGGCAACACCGTCGTGCTCAAGCCGAGCGAGAAGGACCCCTCGGCGGCGCTGTTCGTGGCCGGGCTGTGGCAGGAGGCCGGGCTGCCCGACGGCGTCTTTACCGTGCTGCAGGGCGACAAGGACGCTGTCGACGTCCTGCTCACCGACCCACGGGTCAAGAGCGTGTCGTTCGTCGGGTCGACCCCGATCGCGAGGTACGTCTACGAGACCGGCACCGCGCACGGCAAGCGGGTGCAGGCGCTCGGCGGGGCGAAGAACCACATGCTGGTGCTGCCCGACGCCGACCTCGACCTCGCTGCCGACCAGGCCGTCAACGCCGGCTTCGGCTCGGCGGGGGAGCGGTGCATGGCCGTCTCCGTGGTGCTGGCCGTCGACCCGGTGGGCGACGAGCTCGTGGCGAAGATCTCGCAGCGGATGGCCGGCCTGCGCACCGGCGACGGCCGCCGTGGTTGTGACATGGGCCCGTTGGTCACCAAGGCACACCGGGACAGGGTCGCGTCCTACGTCCAGGCGGGGGAGGAGGCCGGCGCGAAGGTGGTCGTGGACGGCCGGGGCGTGCGGGTGGACGGCGCGCCGGGCGGCTTCTGGCTCGGCCCGACTCTGCTCGACCACGTGAGCACGGACATGACCGTCTACACCGACGAGATCTTCGGCCCGGTGCTCTCGGTGGTGCGGGTGCCGTCCTACCAGGCCGGCCTCGACCTCATCAACGCCCATCCCTACGGCAATGGCACCGCGATCTTCACCAACGACGGCGGAGCCGCCCGCCGGTTCCAGCACGAGGTCGAGGTGGGCATGGTCGGGGTGAACGTTCCGATCCCGGTGCCGATGGCCTACTACTCCTTCGGCGGGTGGAAGTCGTCCCTGTTCGGCGACAGCCACGCCCACGGGATGGAGGGGGTGCACTTCTTCACCCGCGGCAAGGTCGTCACGGCCCGCTGGCTCGACCCCAGCCACGGCGGCATCAACCTCGGCTTCCCGACCCAGTCGTGAAGGTCGTGCCGGCCCGCGGCCTGGCCGTCCCGCTCGAACCCGTCGCGACCGACCAGGTGGTGCAGGGGGAGCCAAAGGCGGGCGCCGTCATCCTGTGGGACCACGGCGGGCTCGAGGTGGGCGTGTGGGAGCACTCGGTGGGAGTGTCCACCGACACCGAGGCGGACGAGACGTTCGTCGTCCTGTCGGGCCGGGCCCGCATCGACGTCGAGGGCGGGGAGTCGGTCGAGGTCGGCACCGGCGACGTGGTGCGCCTGGACGCCGGTGCCCGGACGACCTGGACGGTGAGCGAGCCGCTGCGCAAGGTCTACGTCGTCGCCGACTGACCAGCCCATGGCGCTTCGCCGGCCTCCGCCTCGGCATGATCAGGCGGCTACTCGTCCTTGTGGTGGTGAGGGTGGGTGTGGCCCGGGTGGGCCTGCTCCTCCAGCACGTCGAGGACGTTCTCCACCCGGTCGGGGTCGACGTGCTCGCCGACGGGGATCTCGTGCGATACGACGAGCGCGTGCTCGTCCTCGACGACGAGCACGGGGGTGTCGCGGGTGAGGGTCTCGCCGGCGAAGAACGGCTTGTACTGCTCGCGGGTGGCCAGGTAGACCATGAGCAGCACGCCGATGAGCAGCCCGCCGATGCCGAGCACGAACGCAGCGCCGATGCCGGCCAGCGGGCCGGGCAGGGTGGAGAAGTTCTCCTCGGGGTCGGAGAGCCCGATCGCGCTCTGGACGAAGATCCAGGTCAGCATCGCCGCGCCGAGCAACGGCAGCAGTCCCTTGAGGAGGAAGTCCTTCGCCGAGTCGGTGAGGTCCTTGCGGAAGTACCAGACGCTGGAGTAGCCGGTCACTGCGTAGTAGAACGTGATCGCCAGGCCGATCGAGGCGATGGAGTCGTACAGCATGTTCTGGCTGATGATCGTCATCCCGATGTAGTAGACGATCGCGGCGGCCCCCATGACGAGCGTCGCGTAGCTGGGGCTCAGGTACTGCGGGTGCACGTCCGCGAACCCCCTGGGCAGCGCCTTGTAGACGCCCATGGCGAGGAAGCCGCGGGTGGTGGGCAGGATCGTCGTCTGCGTCGACGACAGTGCCGAGATCACGATGGCCAGCTGGATGACGATGGCCAGCCACAACCCGATGGCTGCGGCCGGCGGGGTGAACACGTCGTCGGCGCTGCCCTCGGCCACGGCCGCCTCGCTGAAGTCGAGCAGGCCGCCGCCGGCACCGCCGTAGGCGACGACCGCCATCGTGACGGTCAGGTAGGTGGCGAGGATCGTCAGCGTTGAGATGATGGCGGCGCGGCCCGGGGTCTTGTCGGGATCCTTGGTCTCCTCGTTTACCGACAGCGTGCTCTCCCAGCCCCAGAACAGGAACACGCCGATGACCACCGCGGCGAACAGCGCCTGCGTGCTGTCGATGGCCAGCGGGTTGAGCTGGCCGAGGGAGAACGAGAAGCCGCCCTCGGGCGCCGTCCCGTTGAGCACCGGGACGAGCAGCGCGCCGGCGAACAGGGCCAGCGCGGCGTACTGGAAGATGATCAGCACGTTCTGCACGCGCGAGGAGATCTGGATGCCGCGATAGCTGATCCAGGTCATCAGCGCGATCGACAGGCAGCCCAGGGTCAGCGTGGCCCACTTGTTGCTGGCGAGGTCGGCCATCCCCGGCACGCCCATCTCGCCCAACGCGGTGAACATGTAGTACGCCGCGACCTCGGCGGCGTTGGCGAGGAAGATCGTCCCGGACAGGGCGACCGCCCAGCCGCCCATCCACCCCACCCACGGACCGAACGCCTTGGTGCCCCAGGTGAACGTGGTGCCCGAGTCAGGGACAGCCCGGTTGAGCTCGCGGTAGGCGAAGGCGGTGAACAGCATGGGGACGAAGGCCACCAGGATCGAGGCGGCGGAGAACTCCCCGACCTCCAGGATGAGGTAGCCGAGCGTGGCCGCGAGCGAGTAGGCGGGGGCGGTTGACGCCAGGCCGATGACCACGCTCTCCTTCAGACCCAGGGCGTTGGCCGCGAGGCCCTTCTCACGGAGATCACCGGAGACGTCGACGGGGACGAGATGCTGCTCAATCATCTGTGACGGTCCTCACGCTCGGGGCGGGTGGGCGAGACTGTAGGTGAACGCCGGTCGAACGCCCAACCAGACGCACGGGCCCGCACGAGGAGCGGGTGAGCGGGAATGCGTCGCCGGGGCGGCCCGGCGGGGCAGGATGACTGCCCATGACCCGCTACGGACCCCAGTTCGGCCCCGACGTCACGTTCCTCGGCGTGCAGCGCTGCGACCTGGATGACGCCTCCAGCTACGCCGACGCCGACGTCGTCGTCGTCGGGGCGCCGTTCGACGGGGGCACGTCCTACCGGTCCGGCGCGCGTTTCGGCCCGTACGCGATCCGCACCACCGACTACCTGCCGCACGACGGCTCCCGCCCGTCCCTGCCCTTGCGCGTCGACGGCCTGGCCGACCTGGTGGTGCGCGACGCCGGCGACGTCGAGATGTTCTCCGGGGACGCCGCGCGCTCCTGTCACGACCTGGAGGCCGCCATCGAGAAGGTGGCCCGCACCGGCGCGATCCCGCTGGTGCTCGGCGGCGACCACACCGTTACCTGGCCCAACGCCACCGGAGTGGCCCGGGCGGTCGGTTGGGGCCGCATCAGCCTCGTCCACTTCGACGCCCACGCCGACACCGGCGACATCGCGTTCGGCTCGCTCATCGGCCACGGCCAGCCGATGCGCCGGCTCATCGAGTCCGGCGCGGTGCGCGGGGACCGGTTCCTCCAGGTCGGGCTGCGGGGCTACTGGCCCCCGCCGGAGACGCTGGACTGGATGGCCGACCAGCGGATGCGCTCCTACGAGATGAGCGAGATCGTTGCCCGGGGCCTCGACACATGCCTGACCGAGGCGTTCGCGATCGCCACCGACGACTGCGACGGGGTGTTCCTGTCGGTCGACATCGACGTCGCCGACCCTGGCCACGCCCCCGGCACCGGCACCCCCGAGCCGGGGGGGCTGAGCGCTCGTCAGCTTCTTGACGCGGTGCGGCGGATCGGGCTCGAGCTGCCGGTGGTGGGGGTGGACGTGGTGGAGGTCAGCCCGCCCTACGACCACGCAGACATCACCGCAGCGCTGGCCAACCGCGTCGCGCTCGAGGCGCTGTCGGCCATCGCCCGACGCCGCCGGGGTGACCCCTGGGACCCGACGCAGCCCCTGCTGGACGGCCGCGGCGGCGGGTGACCGCCTGGCCTGCGTAGGACGGCAGCCGGGGACGTCACGACGGCGACTGCGCCGAGCCGCACAGCCGCCCACAGCCCGACCCCGGCGGATCCCCCGCTCTCGTCCCAGGTCGTCCGCAGCGACGACAGCGTCTCGCACACGGCCGTGCTGAGGGTGCCTACGCGCCCTCCTCGCCCGCGCCGGGCCGTCCGGAGGGTGATCGACGCCAGCCGAGCATCCCGATCCTGGGGCAGCCGCGGCCTGCGGTAGTCGCTACGTTGTGCCGATGCGACTGCTGATCGTGGGTGCAGGAGGCGTGGGCTCGTCGGCGGCTCTGATCTTGGCGCGACGAGGGTTTCTGCAGGCGTGCGTCGTCGCCGACTACGACAAGGACCGGGCCCGCGCCCTGGCCGACCGGGTCGCCGACAGCCGGTTCACTGCTGCGAAGGTCGACGCGAGCGACCCCCACGCCGTCGCCGACCTGTGCCGAGCGCACCGCATCACCCACGTCCTCAACCTGGTCGACCCTCGCTTCGTGCTGTCGATCTTCGAGGGCGCCTTCATCGCCGGGGCCCACTACCTCGACACCGCGATGAGCCTGTCGTCCAAGAACGCCGACCACCCGTTCTCGCAGGTGGGCGTCAAGCTCGGCGACGAGCAGTTCGCGCACGCGCCGTCCTGGGAGAACGAGGGTCGGCTGGCCCTGGTCGGGATGGGGGTCGAGCCCGGTGTCGTGGACGTGTTCGCCCGCTACGCCGCGGACCACCTGTTCTCGAGCATCGACCAGCTAGGCGTGCGGGACGCGTCCAACCTCGAGATCTCCGGCTACGACTTCGCGCCGACGTTCTCCATCTGGACCGTGATCGAGGAGTGCCTCAACCCGCCGATCATCTGGGAGAAGGAGCGCGGCTGGTACACCACTGCGCCGTTCAGCGAGCCCGAGATGTTCGACTTCCCCGGCGGCATCGGCCCGGTCGAGTGCGTGAACGTCGAGCACGAGGAGGTCGTGCTCATGCCGCGCTGGGTGGAGGCGAACCGGGTCACCTTCAAGTTCGGCCTAGGCGACGAGTTCATCGAGGTCCTTCAGGTGCTGCACAAGCTCGGTCTGGACCGCACCGACAAGGTGAGCGTCCACGACGTGAGCGTGAGCCCCCGGGACGTCGTCGCCGCCACCCTGCCCGACCCGGCGACGCTGGGGGACAAGATGACCGGCACGACCTGCGCTGGGCTGTGGGTCGCCGGCACCGGCAAGGACGGCAACCCGCGCGAGGTGTACCTCTACCACCTCGCCGACAACGAGCAGTCGATGCGCGAGTGGGGCACCCAGGCGGTCGTCTGGCAGACGGCGCTCGGCCCGGCCGTCGCCCTCGAGCTGCTTGCCGACGGCGTCTGGGACGGTGCCGGCGTGCTCGGCCCCGAGGCGTTCGACGCCGTGCCGTTTCTCGACCTGCTGCGCGGGGACTACGGCCAGGAGGTCGGCGTCGCCGAGCGCACCCCCCAGGGCTGACGCCGCCTGGCCGGTACGAGCGTCGACTCCGCCCGCCCGCGTGTCCAGGCCGCGTCAGGCTGTCTCGGCGAAGGCCTCGGTCAGCAGGTCCAGACCCTCGGTCAGCAGGTCCTCGCCGATCACCAGCGGCGGCAGGAAGCGCAGCACGTTGCCGTAGGTGCCGCAGGTCAGGGTGACCAGGCCGCGGCGGTGGCAGGCCGCGCTGACCGCGGCGGTGCGGGCGGCGTCCGGCTCGGTGGTGCCCGGGGTGGTGAGCTCGACGGCGAGCATGGCGCCGCGGCCGCGGACGTCCCCGACGACCGGGTGCTCGGCGGCGATCTGCCGCAGCCTCGCGGTCATCGTCTCCTCGATCCAGCGGGCCCGGGCCGCGAGGTCGTCCTGCTCGAGCGTGGCGATCGCCCCGAGCGCGGCGGCGCACGCGACGGGGTTGCCGCCGTAGGTGCCGCCCAGGCCGCCCACGTGGGCGGCGTCCATGATCTCAGCGCGCCCGGTGACGGCCGCGAGCGGCATGCCGCCGGCGATGCCCTTGGCGGTGGTGATGAGGTCGGGCACAACCCCTTCGTGCTCGCAGGCGAACCAGGTCCCGGTGCGGCAGAAGCCGGTCTGGATCTCGTCGGCCACGAGGACCACCCCGTTGTCGCGGCACCATGCCGCGATGGCGGGCAGGAAGCCGGGGGCGGGAACGACGAAGCCGCCCTCGCCCTGGATCGGCTCGACCGCGACCGCGGCCAGGGTGTCGGCCCCGACCTGCTTCTCGAGCAGGGAGATCGCCCGCTGGGCCGCCTCCGGCCCGCTCGTGGGCGCCGGTTCGCGGAAGGGGTAGGACATCGGTGCGCGGTAGACCTCGGGGGCGAACGGCCCGAAGGAGTGCTTGTACGGCATCGACTTCGAGGTGAGTGCCATGGTGAGGTTCGTCCGCCCGTGGTAGGCGTGGTCGAACGCGGCGACGGCCTGGCGGCCGGTGTAGGCGCGGGCGATCTTCACCGCGTTCTCGACCGCCTCGGCTCCGGAGTTGAACAGTGCGGTGCGCTTGTCGTGGTCGCCGGGCGTGAGCCGGTTGAGCTGCTCGGCCACGGCCACGTACCCCTCGTAGGGCGTGACCATGAAGCAGGTGTGGGTGAACGCGGCGACCTGCTGCTGCACGCCGGCAACCACGGTGGGGGCCGAGTTGCCCACGTTGGTGACGGCGATGCCCGAGCCGAAGTCGATGAGCTGGTTGCCGTCGACGTCACGCAGGATGCCGCCCGCCGCGGCCACCACGTAGACCGGCAGCATGGTGCCGACGCCGCGGGCCACGGCCGCGACCTTGCGCGCTGCCAGCTTCTGCGACCGGGGCCCCGGGATCTCGGTGACGAGCCGTCGCTCTTGGGTGACGGCGGGCGCGAGGGTCTGCTGGGCGGACGGGTCGAGGACGCTGGTCATGAGCCGCCAGCGTACGCAGCGGCGGTCTCGGCGCGATAGCGTCGAGACCGCGGACGGTGTCCCCGTCCGCCATGGCCCCATGCCCGATCGACCCCGAGGTGCTCCCATGCCCACGACCGTCCCCCCGTCCTCCGTGTCTGCCGAGCAGGAGCGCGCCATCGTCGCGTCCGTGCCCACCGGCCTGTTCGTGGCCGGGCAGCGGCGGGAGGCCTCCGGGGGGGCGACGTTCCCGGTGCTCGACCCGTCCACCGGTGCGGCGCTGACCGACGTGGCGAACGCGACGCCGGCCGACGGGATGGCCGCCCTGGACGCTGCCGCGGACGCCCAGCCGGGGTGGGCCGCCACCGCCCCGCGGGAGCGAGGCGAGATCCTGCGTCGCGCGTTCGGGATGCTGCACGACAGGCTGGACGACCTGGCCCTGCTGATGACCCTGGAGATGGGCAAGCCGCTGGCCGAGTCGCGGGCGGAGATCGTGTACGCGGCGGAGTTCTTCCGCTGGTTCGCCGAGGAGGCAGTACGCATCCACGGGGACTACCGGGTGGCCCCGGCCGGGGACAAGCGGATCCTGGTGATGCAGCAGCCGGTGGGGCCCTGCCTGCTGATCACGCCGTGGAACTTCCCGATGGCCATGGGCACCCGCAAGATCGGGCCGGCCGTGGCCGCGGGCTGCACGATGGTGGTGAAGCCGGCCGCGGAGACCCCGCTGTCGATGCTCGCACTGGCCGGGATCATGGCCGAGGCGGGACTGCCCGACGGGGTGCTCAACGTGGTCACGACACGGTCGTCCGGGGCTGTGATGGAACCGCTGATCAGGGACGCTCGGGCGCGCAAGCTCTCGTTCACCGGGTCTACCGGGGTGGGACAGCGGCTGGTGGAGCAGTCGGCGCAGCAGCTGCTGCGGGTGTCGATGGAGCTGGGCGGGAACGCCCCGTTCCTCGTCTTCGCCGACGCCGATCTTGACGCGGCGGTGGAGGGTGCCGTGCAGGCGAAGATGCGCAACGTAGGAGAGGCATGCACCGCGGCCAACCGGTTCCTGGTGGCCGACGAGGTGGTCGAGGAGTTCTCGTCCAGGCTTGCCGACCGGTTGGCGAGGCTGAAGGTCGGACGTGGCGTCGAGGAGGGTGTCCAGGTCGGGCCGGTCATCAACGAGAAGGCGCGGGCGGACATCTTGGCGCTGGTGTCCGACGCCACCGACCACGGTGCGCGGGTTCTCACCGGCGGCTCGGCTCTGGACGGGCCGGGGTTCTTCCTGGCCCCCACCGTGCTGCTCGACGTGCCCGAGGCCGCGCGGGTGAGTCGGGAGGAGATCTTCGGACCGGTGGCCCCGGTGGTCCGCTTCTCCAGCGAGGACGAGGCGCTGCGCCGGGCCAACTCGACCGAGTTCGGCCTGATCTCCTACGTCTTCACTCAGGATCTCGCCCGGGCGCTGCGGGTCAGCGAGAGGCTCGAGTCAGGCATGGTGGCGCTCAACGCTGGGGTGATCTCCAACCCGGCGGCCCCGTTCGGGGGGGTCAAGGCCTCCGGCTTCGGTCGCGAGGGCGGCCGCGAGGGCATCTCGGAGTACCTCGAGACGAAGTACGTCGGCATCGGCGGCCTCTAGTCACCACCCCGGTCCCCGGCCCTGCATGGCGCGCTTTCGTCAAGGTCGTCCCGACGGGGCGGTGCTGACGGGCGGGGCTGGGGTGGTCACGCTGCTTGGTGAGCCGCGGTCAGGAGGCGTTGCAGACGCATGCAGAAGCGCCGAGGTCGCTCGACGTCGTCGGCTGTCGCGCGCAGCACTGCCCAGCCCTCGTCACGGTAGGCCTCGTCTCGCGCGATGTCCTTGCGCCACTGACGACGATCCGTGCGATGGATGTCGCCCTCGTACTGGATCAGCACACGCTCCTTGCGGTACCCGAGCTCGGCCCGACCCAACCAGCCCCCGGCGCGGTCCCGAACCGTGATGTTGACCTCCGGCTCGGGTAGGCCGAACCGAACGATGCGCAGCCGGAGCCGGGTCTCCTGCGGGGAGTCCACGCCCTCACGAAGGTGCGCAAGCACTCGTCGCGCCCGGAGGACGAATCGCTGGCCGCGTTCATGCGCCAGCCCGTTGACAAGGGCATCGAGCCCGCCGGCCCGGCGCAGCAGGTGATCGCCGATCACCACCAGCTCGTCCTCCGGGACGAGCGCCGCCATGTCGACGAAGGTGCGCGCAGCCCCGGACACGGGGATCCCGCGTACGAGGAGGGAGGGGCTGGCTCCGCTGCGCTCATGGACTCGGATCCCTTCCTGGTGGCGAGGTCGTGACGCGGACGGTGGAGGTGTGACGTGCAACTGGTCCCTGCCCTGCTCGTAGTCCAGGCCGCGCAGCGCCAGGCACGTCCAGTGGCTCAAGACGGTCTCGGGAGGCATGACCAGCAGAGCCGCCCGGCAACGCACATCGAGCGTGAGGGGAAGCTGGGCCACGACGTGGACGTCGCGGTAGAGGCGCCGGTAGGAGCTGTTGCGCAGGCGCTGAGAGGGGACGCCAGCGGCGGAGGCCATCGACGTCGTGAACGGTCCGTGGCACAGCTCGTCGGGGATAGGAGCTCGCGCGGGCACGAACCAAGCGTGGCGCTGCCTGACCAGGGTCGGCGTCCCCCGTCCACAGCCCACCTTGCGCCGCCCGGACGACTCTCGCGCCCCGACTCGCCGATCTTGACGAAACTGTCGACTACGGGGCCGCAGGTCGACAGTAACGTCAAGATCGCGGCGGCAGGGGCCCAGCGGTCGACCGTAACGTCAAGATCGCGAGGTGTGGGGGACACTGGGAGGGTGGTGGACGCGCGGACGGTGGTGCTGCTGGGGTCGACGGGCTCCATCGGGACCCAGGCCCTGGACATCGCCGCGCGCAACCCCGACAGGTTCCGCATCGTCGGGCTCGCGGCCGAGGGAAGCGACCCCGACCTGCTGGCCAGGCAGGCCCTCGACCACAGGGTCGGGACGGTGGCCGTTGCGCGGGCCTCCGCGGCCAACGACCTGCTGCTGGCCTTCTACGCACAGGCCCAGCGGCGTGGGTACGCGTTGGGGCACTTCGAGGTCCCACGGATCCTCACCGGCCCGGCCGCTGCGACAGAGCTTGCCGCCACCCCCTGCGACGTGGTCCTCAACGGGCTGGCCGGGGCAGCCGGGCTGCGGCCCACGCTGGCCGCGCTGGAGTCCGGCGCCACGCTCGCGCTGGCGAACAAGGAGTCGCTGATCGTCGGCGGCCCGCTGGTCATGGGTGCGGCGAAGCCCGGGCAGATCGTGCCGGTCGACAGCGAGCACAGCGCGCTGGCCCAGTGCCTGCGCGCCGGCCGGATGCACGAGGTCCGCAGGTTGATCCTGACCGCCAGCGGCGGGCCGTTCCGGGGCCGCAGCCGCGCCGAGCTCGCCACGGTCACTCCCGAGCAGGCGCTGGCCCACCCGACCTGGTCGATGGGCCCGCTGGTGACGACGAACTCCGCCACCCTGGTCAACAAGGGGCTCGAGGTCATCGAGGCCCATCTGCTGTTCGGTGTGCCGCTTGACCAGGTGGACGTGGTCGTCCACCCGTCCTCGGTCGTCCACTCGATGGTCGAGTTCGTCGACGGCTCCACCATGGCGCAAGCCAGCCCACCCGACATGCGCATCCCTATCGCGCTGGCGATGGCCTGGCCCGACCGCGTGGCCGATGCTGCTCCGGCCTGCGACTGGACCAGCCCGACCGCATGGGAGTTCTTCCCCCTGGACGACGAGGCCTTCCCCGCGGTGCGCCTGGCTCGCCAGGCCGCCGCCACGGCGGGCACGGCTCCGGCGGTCTACAACGCGGCCAACGAGGTCGCGGTGCAGGCGTTCCTGGCCGGCCGGTTGCCGTTCCCGCGCATCGTGGAGGTGATCGACGCGGTCCTCGCCGAGCACCCCGTCGGGAACGTGGACACACTGGACGACGTTGAGCAGGCGGACGGTTGGGCGCGCATACGCGCCGACGAGCACGCGAGCAGGACGGGGGCGTAGGCGATGGACCTGCTGGCCGTCGTGGGCTTCCTGGTCTTCCTCGTCGGGCTGATGGTCTCGATCTCCCTGCACGAGATCGGCCACCTGCTGCCGGCCAAGTGGTTCGGGGTCAAGGTCACCCAGTACATGGTGGGATTCGGATCCACGGTGTGGTCCCGCCGCCGCGGCGAGACCGAGTACGGCATCAAGGCGATTCCGCTCGGCGGCTACGTCCGGATGATCGGCATGCTGCCGCCCCTGCCGGGCAGCGACCCCAGCCGGCTGCGCCAGGCCAGCACCGGGCCGTTCCAGTCGATGGTGGAGAACGCACGGCAGGGCTCGCTGCAGGAGGTCACGGTCGCCGACGCCGACCGCGTGTTCTACGCCAAGCCGTGGTGGCAGAAGCTGATCATCATGACCGGCGGGCCGGCCATGAACCTCCTGCTCGGCACGCTTCTGTTCGCGGTAGTCCTGATGGGCTTCGGCACCGCGGTGCCGACCCCGACCGTGGCCTCGGTGTCGCAGTGCGTGGTGTCGGTGGAGTCCGGCCAGACCGGTCCCGTCGAGTGCGGGCCGGACGACCCGGCCACCCCGGCGGCCGAGGCGGGCTTCCGTGCCGGTGACGAGATCGTGGCCTTCGACGGCAAGGCCATCACCGAGTGGGACCAGCTGACCACGCTCATCCGTGACAACGGTGGTGAGCAGGTCGAGATCGTCGTCGTCCGGGACGGACGCGAGATCGTCCTCACCCCGACCCTGACGGTGTCGCAGCGGTACTCCGACCCGCAGGACCCGTGCAGCCCCACCGTCCCCGTGGGGTTCCTGGGCGTGGGGCCGACGTTCGAGACCACCAGGCTCGGGCCGACGGCGGTGGCGGCCGAGGTGGCGTCCTTCACCGGACGCACCGTCGAGGCGGTCCTCGGCGTCCCCGCCCGCATGGTCGGGGTCTGGAACGCCGCCTTCGGGGACGCCGAGCGCGACCTGTGCGGCCCGGTCGGTGTCGTCGGTGCGGGTCGCATCGGTGGGGAGATCGCCTCTGACGACCAGGCGCCGATCTCCGGACGCATCGCCGGGTTCATCGCGCTGCTCGCCTCGTTCAACCTGGCCATCGCGGTGTTCAACCTGATCCCGCTGCTGCCGCTGGACGGCGGGCACATCGCCGGTGCCCTGTGGGAGGGCATCAAGCGCGGCTGGGCGCGACTCACCGGGCGCCCCCAACCGGGGCCGGTGGACGTGGCCAAGGGGCTGCCGCTGGCCTACGGGGCCGCCATCCTGCTCATCGCCATGGCCGCCCTGCTGCTCTACGCCGACATCGTCAACCCGGTCAGGCTGCCCGGCTGACCGAGGTGACCGACAATGGTGACGCTGTCACGACCTCTGCAGAAGGCATGATGACCTCATGAGCGCGTCCCCCTCGGCCAAGGTCGGACTCGGCATGCCGAGCGCACCTGCACCGGTGCTCGCCCCGCGGCGGCCCAGCCGGCAGATCAGTGTCGGCAAGGTGCTCGTCGGCGGGGACGCACCGATCTCGGTCCAGTCCATGACCACCACTCCCACCACGGACGTCAACGCCACGCTGCAGCAGATCGCCGAGCTCACCGCGACCGGCTGCGACATCGTCCGGGTGGCGGTGCCGAGCCAGGACGACGCCGACGCGCTGCCGGAGATCGCCCGCAAGTCGCAGATCCCCGTCATCGCCGACATCCACTTCCAGCCCAAGTACGTCTTCGCGGCAATCGAAGCCGGCTGCGCAGCCGTGCGGGTGAACCCGGGCAACATCAAGAGGTTCGACGACCGGGTCGGCGAGATCGCCCAGGCGGCCAGACAGGCCGGGGTCAGCATCCGCATCGGCGTGAACGCGGGCTCGCTGGACAAGCGACTGCTGGCCAAGTACGGCAAGCCGACGTCGCAGGCGCTGGTCGAGTCGGCGCTGTGGGAGGCCGGCCTGTTCGAGGAGCACGGCTTCCGGGACTTCAAGATCTCGGTCAAGCACCACGACCCGGTGGTCATGGTGCGCGCCTACGAGTTGCTGGCCGAGCAGTGCGACTACCCGCTTCACCTCGGGGTGACCGAGGCCGGCCCGGCGTTCCAGGGCACGGTCAAGTCCGCTGTCGCCTTCGGTGCCCTGCTGAGCAGGGGTATCGGCGACACGATCAGGGTGTCGCTGTCGGCTCCACCGGTCGAGGAGGTCAAGGTCGGGCTGCAGATCCTCGAGTCGCTCAACCTGCGTCCACGGCGCCTGGAGATCGTGTCCTGCCCGTCCTGCGGGCGAGCCCAGGTGGACGTCTACACACTGGCCGAGCAGGTGACCGCCGGTCTGGCGGGCATGGAGGTCCCGCTGCGCGTCGCGGTCATGGGCTGCGTGGTCAACGGCCCGGGGGAAGCCCGCGAGGCCGACCTCGGGGTGGCCTCGGGCAACGGCAAGGGGCAGATCTTCGTCAAGGGCGAGGTGATCGCCACCGTCCCGGAGAGCCGGATCGTCGAGACACTCATCGAACAGGCCATGCGCCTTGCCGAGGAGATGCCCTCGTCCCAGGATTCCTCCGGCCCGACCGTCAGCGTCGGCTGATCCCATCGGCTGGGCCCCGTCGTGACGCTGCAGGCCACTGGTGAGACCCGCTCGCTGGCCCCCCGTGACCTGCCGGAGGTCCGACGGCTGCTGGACGCCGATCCCGTCACGAACGTCTTCGTCGCTGCCCGCCTGGACGTCGCAGGCATCGAGGCACTCACCCACGCAGGCGAGCTGTGGGGCTACTGGGAGGGGCTCGAGCTGGTCTCGCTGTGCTACGTCGGCGCGAACCTGGTGCCGGTGGCGCCCACCCCGCCTGCGCTGGCGGCGTTCGCTGCCCGGGCGGCCCGGCAGGGCCGACGCTCCTCGTCCATCGTCGGCCCGTCGGAGGCGGTGCTGCGGATGGCGCAGATGGTGAGCCCGTCGTGGGGCCCCCCACGCGAGGTGCGTCCCCGACAACCGCTGATGGCGACCGATCGGGTGGGTCCGGTGCGGCCCGACCCTGCGGTCCGGCTGGTGCGGCCGGAGGAGATCCCCGTGCTGATGCCGGCGGCGGTGGCGATGTTCACCGAGGAGGTGGGTGTCGATCCCCGCGCCGACGGTGGTGCGGCGCTCTACCACGCCAGGGTCAGCGAACTGGTCCACACCGGCCGGGCCTACGCCCGCATCGAGGACGGGAGGGTGGTGTTCAAGGCCGAGGTGGGCGCGGTGTCCCGTCATGCCTGCCAGGTGCAGGGCGTGTGGGTGCATCCCCACCTGCGGGGCCGCCGGCTGTCCGAGCCGGGGATGGCAGCCGTCGTCGAGCAGGCGTTGCGGGACCACGCCCCGGTCGTCAGCCTGTACGTCAACGACTACAACGTCCGTGCACGTGCGTCCTACCGGGCCGTGGGGTTCACCGAGGTGGGCATCCTCGCCAGCGTGCTGTTCTAGCCCGGGTCCTGGCTGGTTGCATCAAGGCATGCCGGGTCGTCGTCGGTGCCAGGGGCGGTCCGTGCTGCGTCGGTCGTGATCAGGGCGGGGTTGTGGTGCCTGGAGCATGATCACGGCGCCCCAGGTGTGGTGGATCGTCGCGTCAGAGCGCTGTAGGTGTCGCTATGACGACACCCACGGCGCCCTGATCATCACGACCACCACCACGCAGGCGCCGTGATCAAGGGTCAGCCACCACCAGGGCGCCGTGATCAAGGGTCAGCCACCACCAGGGCGCTTTGATCATGGTCAGGACGGGGCGAGCACCGCCAGCCAGCCGCATGCGGAGGCAAGCAAGGCCATGGCACGCGCCCTCGCGCATCCAGCTGCGGTGTCCAGGGCTAGCGGCGCGGCAGGTTCTCGGCGAACTCGAGTGCCACAGGCTCGAGCTCCTCGGCCGGGGTGAAGCCGAGGACCTGGCCGTAGAAGGAGAGCTCGGCCTGCAGTGCGCGGACCTGGTTCGCGGCGATCCGGAACCCGTGCTGCTCGCCCTCGAAGGGCAGGTACGCGTGCGGCACCTGCTTGTCACGCAGCGCGGCCACGATGACCTCGGCCTGGGCCGGGGGGACGACGGCGTCCTCGAGGCCCTGCAGCACCAGTGTCGGCGTGCGTGCCTGGCCGGCGTGGGTGATCGGGGAGCGCTCGGTGTAGCGGTCGGCAGCCTCCGGCCACGGTCCGACGATGGACTCGAAGTAGCGGGACTCGAACTTGTGGGTGGTCTCCACCAGGGCTCGGATGTCGGTCACGCCGAAGTAGGAGACACCGGCAGCGAAGTCGTCGGAGACAAGCGTCGCCAGGAGCGTCGTGAACCCACCGGCGCTGCCACCACGGATGGCCATGCGCGTCGCGTCGACCAGTCCCCGCGACGACAGATGCGTGGCCAGGGCGCGAGCGTCCTCGACGTCGGCGACGCCCCACTGCCCGTGCAGCAGCTCGCGGAAGGGTCGTCCGTACCCGGTGCTGCCGCGGTAGTCGAGGTCGGCGACGACGAAACCGCGCGACGTCCAGAACTGGACGTCGAGGGAGTACGCCGGACGTGCCGCCGACGTCGGTCCACCGTGGACGCGCACCACCAGCGGCGGGAGGGTACCCGGCTCGGCCCCGACGTCGGGGTTGCGGGGCTCGTACACCCAGGCGTAGGCGTGCTGGCCCGCCGTGGTCGGGAACGACACGCGCACCGGCAGCGACACCCAGCTCGGCGGCAGCTCGTGGCCGGTTCCGGGGCGCAGCACCGTCGGCTCGTCGCCCAGGCGGCGGATCTCGGTGGGGCGGTCGCAGAAGGCCACGATCCCGACCGGCGCGGTTCCGTCGTGGGCCAGCCTGGTCACCGACTGCAGCGGGAGCACCCGCTCGCTGCGCTGGGCGCCCTCGGGCGCCGTGGTGAGGACGGTGTCCAGCGCCTGGTCGTGCACGATGGCGACGGCACCGTCCGGGGCCACCGCGTACCGCGACTGGCCCAGCGTCCACGCCGGGAACGACACCTCGGACTCCGCCGGTGCCAGCGGAGTCAGCCGGTCGACACCGTCCACCCGGTAGACGTTCCACCACCCCGAGCGGTCGGAGCAGACGTGCAGCGCGGCGTGCCGACCCCACTCGGGCTGCACCAGCGACTCCCCGGCTCCCCCCGCCTCGCGCCGGGAGTCGGACAGGTGGAGCAGCCCGTCGTGCTCGTCGAGCCGGCCCACCCAGAGCTCAGATGCGTCCCACGGCATGTTGGGGTGGTTCCAGGTCAGCCAGGCCAGCTGCCGCCCGTCGCGGGAGATGCGCGGCGCCGCGACGAAGTCGGTGTCGGAGAACAGCACCACGGGTTCGGCGGTCCCGTCCGCAGGCACCGCGACGATCTCGTTGTGCACGTCGGTGGACACCTGCGGGCCCTCGTGCCGCTCCCGGACGCAGACCACCCAGCGTCCGTCGGGCGTGACCCGTCCGTCGGCGTAGCGCCAGGCGTGCCTGGACGGCGGCTCCGGGGTGATCGGCTCCGGGTCGTGCCCGGGCGCCACCCGATACAGCCGCTGGTCCTCCCACGAGGTGGCGAACACAGTCTCGTCGGAGACCCACCACGCGCCCCCGCCGTACTCGTGCACCCGGGTTCGTGCGTTGAATCCCGCGGGGAGCACCTCGTGCAGCGTCCCGTCGCCGTCGCGCCGCACGATCGCCTCCCGCCCGGACTCCTGCGGTCGGGTCTCGCTCCACCACACGATGCCGTCGGCCGCCCACAGCGCCGTCGGGACCGACGCACCTGCCACGACGTCGGCGGGGGAGACGATGCTGGGCCAGGAGCCGTACGGCGCGACCGATGTCATGCAGCGCACGGTAGTGGGCGGGGCCGATATCCTCGCGGCCCGCGACCGACTCCGCGCCGTCGCGACGCCCACCTGGACAGGAGTGACCGGTGATCCTGGCGATGTCCCAGCTGTTCCTGCGCACCCTGCGTGAGGACCCCGCCGACGCGGAGGTCCCCAGTCATCGGCTGCTGGTGCGCGCCGGCTACATCCGCCGAGCCGCACCCGGCGGGTACACCTGGTTGCCGCTGGGCTACCGGGTGCTGCGCAAGGTCGAGCAGGTCGTGCGGGAGGAGATGGACGCCGCGGGCTTCCAGGAGGTGCACTTCCCGGCGTTGCTGCCGCGGGAGCCCTACGAGCGCAGCGGCCGGTGGACCGACTACGGCGAGGACCTGTTCCGGCTGGTCGACCGCCGCGGTGCCGACCACCTTCTCGCCCCCACCCATGAGGAGATGTTCACCCTGCTGGTCAAGGACCTGTACTCCTCGTACAAGGACCTTCCGGTGAGCATCTACCAGATCCAGTGGAAGTTCCGCGACGAGCCTCGGCCGCGGGCCGGGCTGCTGCGCGGCCGGGAGTTCCTGATGAAGGACTCCTACTCCTTCGACCTCGACGACGCCGGGCTGGAGGCCTCCTACCAGGCCCATCGGGACGCCTACTGTCGGCTGTTCGACCGGCTCGGGCTGGACTACGTGATCGTCTCGGCGGTGTCCGGGGCCATGGGTGGCTCGGCCAGCGAGGAGTTCCTGCTCCCGACCGAGGTGGGGGAGGACCACTACGTCCGCTGCACCGTCTGCGACTACGCCGCCAACACCGAAGCAGTGCTCACCCCAGAGCCCGAGCATCCCAGCGCCGAGTCCGTCCCGCCCGCCCACGTGGAGGACACCCCGGACACCCCGACGATCGAGACGCTCGTCGGCCTGGCGAACGCGCGCGAGGACCTGCGTCGCCCGGACCGGGACTGGACCGCGGCGGACACCCTCAAGAACGTGGTGCTCACGCTGCGCCACCCCGACGGGCGGCGCGAGCCGCTCGTGGTGGGCGTCCCCGGCGACCGTGAGGTGGACCTCAAGCGGCTCGGTGCCAGCCTGGCCCCCGCTGTCCCGGAGCCGTTCGGCGACGAGGACTTCACCGCCCATCCCCTCCTGGTGCGGGGCTACATCGGCCCGCAGATCCTCGGTGCCGACGCGGCGGCCGGGATCGGCTACCTGGTCGACCCCCGCGTGGTACCCGGCACTCGGTGGATCACCGGGGCCAACCAGGCCGGACGCCACGTGTTCGACCTCGTCGCCGGGCGGGACTTCCGCGCCGACGGCACCGTGGAGGCCGCCGAGGTGCGCGACGGCGACCCCTGCCCCCGCTGCGGCGGGGCGCTGGAGATCGCTCGCGGGCTGGAGATCGGACACATCTTCCAGCTCGGCCGCAAGTACGCCGAGGCGCTCGACCTCACCGTGCAGGACGAGGTCGGACGGCAGGTCGTGGTCACCATGGGCTCCTACGGCGTCGGTGTCTCGCGCCTGGTCGCCGCCATCGCCGAGCAGACCCACGACGACCTCGGCCTGTGCTGGCCGGCGATGGTCAGCCCCGCCGACCTGCACGTCGTGGCGGCCGGCAAGGACCAGGCTGTGACGGCGACGGCCGCCGACATCGCAGCGGGCGTCTCCGCGGCCGGGTTCGACGTGCTGCTCGACGACCGTCCCGGCTCAGCAGGTGTGAAGTTCGCCGACGCCGAGCTCATCGGCGTGCCGTTGATCCTGGTGGTGGGCCGGGGACTGCGCGAGGGGCTGGTGGAGGTGCGGGACCGCCGCAGCGGGCAGCGCAGCACCGTGCCCGTCCAGGACGCGGTCACCGCCCTGACCGGGCGCATCGGCGCCGCGGCCGGCGCTGGGTAACCTGATCGAGCGCGTCGGTCGGCTCCGCCGGAGACGACCGCGACGACACCAGGAGGAGGCCCAGTGCAGGCGGCCACAGCGGCGGTCCAGTTGCGGCAGCGGCTGGCACCCGTCGTCTCGGCGGCCGGGTACGACCTCGAGGACCTGGTCGTGACCCCGGCGGGACGTCGACGTCTGGTCCGGGTGGTGGTGGACAAGGACGGCGGTGTCAGCCTCGACGAGTGTGCGCAGGTGTCCCGACTGGTCTCGACCGTGCTGGACGCCGACGACGACCTGCTGGGGCCGGGTGCCTACACGCTCGAGGTGTCCTCCCCGGGGGTGGCTCGTCCGCTGACCGAGCCCCGCCACTGGGCCCGCAGCGCAGGCCGCCTGGTGCGGGTGGTGCGCCTGGACGGCTCGGTCGTGCAGGGCCGGCTCGTCGACTCCGACGACACCCGGGCCGGGCTGCGGCAGGAGGGCACCACCGTGGACGTGCCCTACGCCGAGATCCGCTCGGCCGTCGTCCAGGTCGAGCTCACCCGGCACGCCGACGAGGGCGAGGGACGGTGAGCGATGGACGTCGACCTGAAGCTGCTGCGCGTCATCGAGAACGAGAAGGGCGTGCCGTTCGAGACCCTCGCCGAGACGATCGAGACTGCTCTGCTCGCCGCCTACCGACGCGCGCCCGGAGCGCAGCCTCATGCGCGCGTCGAGCTGGACCGCAGGACCGGGCACGTGACCGTGTGGGCGCAGGAGCTCGGCGAGGGCGCCGAGGTGCTTCGGGAGTGGGACGACACACCCGAGGGCTTCGACCGGGTCGCGGCGATGACCGCTCGCCAGGCGATCCGCCACCGCCTGCGTCAGCTCGAGGAGGAGCAGACCTACGGCGAGTTCCTCACGCTGGAAGGTGAGATCGCCTCGGGCGTCGTCCAGCAGGGACCCGACCCGCGCTCGGTACTGGTCAAGATCGGGGACGTGGAGGCGGCCCTTCCGGTGCAGGAGCAGGTACCTGGCGAGCGCTACCCCCACGGGACGCGGCTGCGCTGCTACGTCCTTCAGGTCCGCAAAGGGATGCGAGGGCCGATCGTGACGGTCTCTCGAAGCCACCCCGGCCTGGTCAAGAAGCTGTTCGCGCTCGAGGCGCCCGAGGTCGCCGACGGAACTGTCGAGATCGCCGCGATCGCCCGTGAGGCGGGCCACCGGTCCAAGATCGCGGTCCGGGCGACCCGGCCCGGCGTCAACGCCAAGGGTGCCTGCATCGGGCCCATGGGAGCCCGGGTGCGGGCGGTGATGGCTGAGCTCAACCAGGAGAAGATCGACATCGTCGACTGGTCGGACGACCCCGCGGAGCTGGTGGCGCACGCGCTGTCCCCGGCTCGGGCACGCAGCGTCCAGGTGGTGGATCCGGTCGCCAGAGCGGCGCGGGTGTTCGTGCCGGCCGACCAGCTGTCCCTGGCCATCGGCAAGGAGGGGCAGAACGCCCGGCTCGCCGCTCGGCTCACCGGATGGCGCATCGACATCCGTCCGGACGAAACTCCCGACGCGGCGCGGTAGACTCCTTGACGGAATACCACTCGCGTCGGCGGTCGTTGCACGTCCCGCAACGGACTTGCGTCGGCTGTCGGCAGCGAGAGGACCGTTCCCACCTGATCCGCGTGGTGTCAGGCGGCGGGCAGCCAGCTGCCCTTCGCCTCGACCTGCGGGGACGCCTCCCGGGTCGGGGTGCGCACCTGCATCCCGACCTCAGGTGCCTGGACCTGGCCGAACGCCGTCGGGCGTTCACCCGGGCCCTCCGGCTCGACGGGCCGGTGGACACCAGCGAGGTCCGGCGCTACGTCGAGGAGGTGGCCCGCAGGGTCGGCACCAACGGCGAGGGACGAACCGAAGGAGAAGCACCGTGACGCACCAGAGTGCGCGATGAGCATGCAGCAATGAGTACCAACACCGGCTGACGGTCCGGGCGCCATGACCCGGGCCGAGAAGGAGAGCAGTGGCAAAGGTCCGGGTCTACGAACTCGCGAAAGAGTTCGACATCGACAGCAAGATCGTCCTCAGCAAGTTGAACGAGATCGGCGAGTTCGTCCGATCGGCCTCATCAACGGTCGAGCCGCCGGTGGCGAAGCGGCTGCGCGACGCCCTCGCCGCGCAGGCTCCTACGGCGGCGGGAGCGCCCCCGGCGGGTGCTGCGCCTACGACGCCCGGACCCAGCAAGCCGGCTCCGGGCAAGGCGGCTCCTGGCAAGGCGGCTCCT
>Ga0209254_10001126_pt1 | contig 23588 bp, 22 predicted proteins | sample FrelakmetDIP11DI_FD_187148 | JGI IMG/M metagenome (GOLD analysis project Ga0209254, IMG submission 187148) | Freshwater lake sediment microbial communities from the University of Notre Dame, USA, for methane emissions studies - DIP11 DI (SPAdes)... | ecosystem: Environmental > Aquatic >...
GGACGCCGAGAAAATCACGACCGTGCAGCAGGCAATCGACTACATCAACGAGCGCCGCACTCAGGCCTGAGCAGCGCCTCGTGCCGGGCCGCCACGGATGGCGGTCCTGCCACATCGTTCCAGTGAATCTTCGGGGGGACCCAGCTTGTCCAGGCGCAGAGTCGTCGTCACAGGTTTAGGCATCGTCTCCCCGCTCGGCAGCACCGTCGCCACCGCCTGGGAAGGCATCGTGAACGGCCGCAGCGGCATCGGACTCATCGACAAGATGGACCTGAGCGCCTTCCCGGTCCGCATCGGCGGCCAGGCGAAGGATTTCAATGCCGAGGAGTACATGGCGCCCAAGGACTTGCGGAAATTCGATCCGTTCGTTCCGTTCGGCGTTGCCTCCGCTACGCAAGCCATCAAGAATTCCGGCTTCGAGGTCAACGAGGCGAATTGCGCGCGCATCGGTGTCGCCATGGGCGCCGGCATCGGCGGGCTGTCGACCATCGAAGAGAACACCGCGAAGTGGCTCGAGGCGAAGACCCCGCGCAAGATTTCCCCGTTCTTCATCCCCGGCAGCATCATCAATGCGGCTGCCGGCCAGGTGTCGATCCATCACGGCCTGCGCGGACCGAACATCGCGCTGGTCACGGCCTGCACGACGTCGACGCATTCGATCGGCCTCGCTTGCCGCCTGATCCAGTACGGCGACGCCGACATCATGGTTGCTGGCGGTTCCGAGATGGCGTTCACGCCCCTCGGCGTCGGCAGCTTCTGCCAGGCGCGCGCACTCTCGCTGCGCAATGACGAGCCGGCACGGGCGAGCCGTCCCTGGGACAAGGATCGCGATGGTTTCGTGATGGCGGAGGGTGGCGGTGCCGTCGTCCTCGAGGAGTACGAACACGCGAAGGCGCGCGGTGCACAGATCTATGCCGAGCTCGTCGGCTTCGGCATGAGCGGCGACGCGCATCACATCACGTCGCCGCCGGAAGACGGCGAAGGCGCACGGCTGGCGATGACTGCAGCCATCCGCGATGCGGAGATCAACGTCGAAGCGGTCGACTACATCAACGCGCACGCGACCTCGACCGAACTCGGCGACCGCGCCGAGACGATCGCGATCAAGCGCGCGCTCGGCGACCATTCGCGCAACGTGGCGGTGAGTTCGACCAAGTCGATGACCGGGCACCTGCTGGGTGCCGCGGGTGTCGTCGAGGCGATCTTCTCGATTCTGGCAATTCGCGACGGTGTGCTGCCGCCGACGATCAACCTCGAGAATCCGGACCCGGAGTGCGACCTCGACTATGTGCCGGGCGCTGCGCGCCAGGCGCCAGTCCGTATCGCGCTGTCGAATTCGTTCGGCTTCGGTGGCACGAACGGCAGCCTGATCTTCCGCGCGCTCGGCTGAGCGCGCGCGCCGCCTCCAGCCATGCGCGAAGCCGACCTGCTCGCGCTGCACGAGCGCTTTCCCGCCCGTTATCCCGTCCTGCTCGAAAGCGTGAGCGGCGACGAGCCGCTTGGGCGTCACGACGTCCTGTTTGCGTTGCCCGGCGAACAGCTCTCGCAGTTGCCTGACGGCAGTCTCGCGGGGGATGTCCGCGAAGCGGCCGGCGGTGGCCGGTTCCTGGATGCGCTCGACCGTTGGGTCGCCCGGGAACGCGGCGCGGGCGCCCTCGTCCCGAGCGGGGCTGTTTTCACTGACGGCTGGTTCCTCTACCTTGGCTACGAGCTTGCGGGCGAGATCGAACCGACGCTGCGCTTGCCCGCCTCGCGCCTGCCGCGTGCGGTGGCGTGGCGCATGCGTGGCGCGTTGTTGCGCGACCGGCGGACCCGCGAGGTTCGCATCGTCGCGCGCGACGCGGGGCTCGTGGAGCAACTGCGAGAGCAGGTCCAGGCTGATGTCGCCGCCGTCGCCAGCGCGGAAAAGCGGATTCCGCCAGCCGTATTGGCAACGGCGGTCGAAGAGCAGGAACCGCAGGTGTTCCTCGATGGCATGCGCGAAGTGCTCGAGGCCATCGCGCGTGGCGACGTCTACCAGGCCAATCTCTCGCGCTCATGGCGCACCCGCCTGGCGCCTGGCGCCACGGTGTCGGACCTTTACCAGGCCCTGCGGCGCGCGAACCCGGCGCCCTTCGCAGCGCTGGCACAGTTCAGCGATTTCGCGCTGCTGAGTTCATCGCCCGAGCGCCTGCTGCAACTGCAGGACGGCATCGCGAGCACGCGCCCCATCGCCGGCACGCGTCCGCGCGGGCGGGACGATGTCGCCGACGCGGCGCTCAAGAGCGAGCTAAAGCTCAATGAAAAGGAACGCGCCGAGCACGTCATGCTGGTGGACCTCGAGCGCAACGATCTCGGTCGCATCTGTCGCGGCGGCACCGTCGAGGTCGACGAGTTCATGACCATCGAGACGTACGCGACGGTGCACCACATCGTCTCGAACGTGCGCGGCGTCCTGCGCGACTACGTGACCCCCGGCCAGGCGATCGCTGCCGTATTCCCGGGTGGGACGATCACCGGCTGCCCCAAGGTGCGGTGCATGGGCCTGCTCGCAGGTCTCGAGGGCGAGCCGCGTGACGCGTATACCGGGTCCCTGGGGTACCTCGACCGGAACGGCGCGATGGACCTGAACATCCTGATCCGCACGCTGACCGTGCGCGACGGCGAGATTGGATTTCGGACCGGGGCCGGCATCGTGGCAGACTCCGTACCCGAGGCTGAACTGGCCGAAACCCGCGCGAAGGCGCATGGAATCCTGCGCGCGCTGGGAGAACGACGATGATGGGTCGGAAGTTCGTGAATGGCGTGGAAGGCGGCAGCGTGTCGGTGGACGACCGCGGGCTGCAGTACGGCGATGGCCTGTTCGAGACGATGGGTGCGACGAACGGGCGGGTGCGGCGCTTTCAGAGCCACATGGCGCGTCTCACCGAGGGCTGTCACCGCCTCGGCATGCCGGCGCCGCCAGTGGACCTCATCGAAACGGACTGCCTGCGCGCCCTCGAAGGCTTCGGCGCCGCCGTGGTCAAGCTCACGCTGACGCGGGGTCCGGGTCCGCGCGCCTATCCGCCCCCGGCCGAGCCAAGCCCGACGCGCATCGTCGTCTCGACGGCGCAGCAGGTGTCCGAGTCCGAGGCCGCGCGGCCGCTCAACCTGCGCGTGTGCGAAACCCGGCTGGGCCGCAATCCGCGGCTCGCGGGAATCAAGCACCTCAATCGCCTCGAGCAGGTGCTCGCCGGAGCCGAGCTGCGTGAGCCCGCAGTCGACGAGGGCCTCATGCGCTCGACCGACGATCGTATCGTGTGTGCCACGGCGGCCAACGTGTTCCTGGTGCGCAACGGTCAGCTGCTGACGCCGCAGATCAGCGACTGCGGAGTTGCGGGTGTGATGCGCGAAGTCGTGCTGCATCTGGCGCAGAGGCTCGGCATGCACGTCGAGACGGGCGACTACACGCTCGACGACCTGGCCAGGGCCGACGAATGCTTCCTGACCAACTCCGTGCGTGGCATCCGACCGGTCGGGTGCATCGTGGGTGTCAATGACTTCCGACCGGGTGAGATGACGGCACGACTGCGCGACGCGGTCGAGACTGCCGACGAATGATGCCGGTGCGGCGCACGTTGCTCGCGCTGCTGGCGATCGCCGTGCTCGTCGTCGCAGCCGGCGCGCTGTACGGTCGTCACTGGCTGGCACGGCCGCTTGCGATCGGAGCCGAACCCGTCATCGTCGAGGTCCAGCCCGGGCAAACGCTCACGGCTGTCGCGCGTGAACTCGCTGCCAGGGGTTTGCTCACTCACCCGCGGTTGCTCGCGCTCTACGGCCGGTTCATCGGCGCGGATTCACGGATGCACGCGGGAGAGTTTTCGATCAAACCGGGCACTTCGCCCCGAGGCCTGCTGCAGGCCCTGGTGAGCGGGGCCGTCGTCCAGCATTCGGTCACGATCGTCGAGGGCTGGACGTTTCGGGATTTGCGCAAGGCGCTCGCAGCCGCACCGACGTTGGAGCACACGACGGGCGGCATGCAGGACGACGCAGTCATGCGTGCGCTAGGCGAGGGCGGCAAGCCCCCCGAAGGCCTGTTTTTTCCGGACACTTACCTGTTCGGCAAAGGCACCCGCGACATCGACGTGCTGCGCCAGTCGCGCGATCGCATGCGCAAGGAACTGGCAGCGGCCTGGGCGTCGCGGCACGAGAACCTGCCGCTCAAGGATGACTACGAGGCGCTGATCCTGGCCTCGATCATCGAGCGCGAAACTGGGCACCCGGACGAGCGTGCGCGCGTCGCTGGCGTATTCGTCGAGCGACTGCGCCGGGGCATGCGCCTGCAGACGGACCCGACCGTCATCTACGGGCTCGGCGAAAAGTTCGACGGCAACCTGCGGCGCACTGATCTCGAGCGCGACGGCCCGTACAATACGTACACACGGGCGGGTCTGCCGCCGACGCCGATTGCGCTTCCCGGGGCCGCTTCGTTGCGGGCGGCAGTGCAACCCGACGAGCACGGCGAACTTTTCTTCGTCGCGACGGGCGAAGGCGACGGCAGGCACGCGTTCTCGAAGACGCTGGCGGAGCACGAGGCCGCCGTGCGGCGGTACCTGGTGCGTTACCGTCAACAGAACAGCAAAGGTCGTTGAGCAGCGTGCAAGGCAGGTTCATCACGTTCGAAGGTGGCGAGGGCGTCGGCAAGTCGACGCAGATCAGGCGCGCTGCTGCCTGGCTGGAAGCGGAGGGTGTCGAAGTCGTGCTGACGCGTGAGCCGGGTGGCACGCCGCGGGCCGAACAGTTGCGTCGCATCCTGCTCGAGCGCACCGACGAACCCATGCCGCAGTCGTGCGAACTGCTGCTGATGTTCGCGGCGCGGGCGAGCCACCTCGCCAACCTGATCGAACCGGCCGTGGCGCGGGGTGCATGGGTGCTGTGCGACCGGTTCACCGATGCCACCTACGCCTACCAGGGTGGCGGCCGCGGCTTGCCCGCGGCCGCCATCGATGCGCTCGTGCATATCGTGCATCCGCAGCGTCGGCCGGATCTCACCGTGTTGCTCGACGCGCCCATCGCCGTCGGCATGGCGCGCGCGCGCGCACGCAACGGCACCGATGGACCTGACCGGTTCGAGTCAGAACGCGCCGAATTCTTCGAACGTGTCCGGCAGAATTATCTGCAGCGCGCTGCGCAGGAATCGACACGGTTCCGCGTCGTCGACGCGACCGGCGCGCTCGAGCAGGTCGAATTGGCCGTCCGGGCAGCCCTGCAGCCGATGCTCATTACCCAGGCACCGTCGCGATGAGCGGGGACGCGGACGTCACCACCACTGGCAGCGCCGGCGACCAGGATTTCGCGCCGCTGCCGATCGACCTGCTGCCGTGGCATGAGTCCGCGTGCGACAAGCTGACGGCGGCGGTCGCCTCCCAGCGCCTGTCGCACGGATTGCTGCTGCAGGGACCGGCTGGCGTCGGCAAGGAGCGATTCGCCTCCGCGCTGGCAGCAGCGTTGTTCTGCACGGGTCGCGCCGAGCGCCTCGAGGCCTGCGGCGAGTGTGCCGAGTGCCTGCTCAGCAAGGCTGGGACGCACCCCGACCTGCACTGGTTGCGCATTCCTGACGACAAGAAATCGATCGGCGTCGACCAGGTGCGCGAGGTCTGCGAGCAGCTCTCGATGACGAGCATGCGGCGTGGCTACCGGGTTGCGGTGATCGCGCCGGCCGAGAAGATGACGCCGTCGGCGCAGAACGCTTTGCTCAAGACGCTCGAGGAACCTTCGCCACGCACCGTGCTGGTGCTGGTGACTGCACGGCCGTCTGCATTGCTGCCCACGCTCCGCAGCCGGTGCCAGCGCATCGAGGTGGCGCGTCCCGAGAATTCGCTGGCGCTGCGCTGGCTCACCGAGATGCTCGGCAGCGTGCCGCCACCGCGCTTGCTTGCCGTGGCCGGAGGTTCGCCGCTCAAGGCACTGGCGCTGGCGCCGCATTTCGCGGCACTCGAGGAACAGATGGCGGGACTGCTCGAAGCGTTTCTGGACCGCCGGATCGAGGTCACGCGCGCCGCCAGCGACATGCAGGGTGCGGGGCTGCAGACGCGCCTCGACTGGCTCGAGGCGTGGCTCGTAGCCGCCGTCCAGGTCGCGACCGGGGTCGCCAATGAGAATCCCCTCACGATTCGGGCCGGTTCACCCTTGCAAAGGGCAGCGGCCGAGTTGAACATAACCGCGGCGTTCCAGGTATTGGACCGCTTGCGCGAGGCCCGCCGCCTGCTCGAAGGCCCGGCGTCCGCGCCCCTCGTTGTCGAAACCTTGCTGCTCGAATTGCGAGCCGCGGCGTCGGCCCGCTGATGGAGCACTGAGAACGTCCTGATGAGCCCTGCACCCGTGCGACAACCGAACAAGCCTGGCCTGCTGACGCTCACCATCAAGGACAAGAGCGCGCTGTACCTCGCTTACATGCCATTCGTGAAGAACGGCGGGCTCTTCATTCCGACGAGCAGCAACTACCGCCTCGGTGACGAGGTGTTCATGCTGCTCAACCTGATGGGCGAGGATGAAAAGCTGCCGGTGGCCGGGCGCGTCATCTGGATGACGCCCAAAGGCGCGCAGGGCAAGCGCACTGCCGGCATTGGCGTACAGTTCAGCGAGCAGGATCGCGGCAACACCCAGCGCAAGATCGAGGCCTATCTCGCCGGTGCGCTAGGCGGCGACAAGCCGACCCACACGATGTAGCTGCGGACGGGCCCGAGCCCACCGGGATTCCTTGTTCTGACTGAACAGCAGTCACCCGCTGCTCAATACCGCTTCGTTCCGCTCAGCGGATCAGCGTATCGGCGAGACCGGTGGCGGCAATGCCGCCGCGCAGCACGTGCGTGTCGAAACCCCGTTCGCTCAGGATGTAGGCCGCGGCAGAGCTGCGACGGCCGTTGTCACAGACCGCGACGTAGCGGATCGCCGGGTCCAGCGTCTTGATCTTCAGGCGGATGAAATAGAGCGGCACGTTGAGCGACGGCTCGAGGTGCCAGTGCTCGTATTCGCTCGGCAGGCGCACGTCGAGCCACATGCCGCCCTTCGCGACGATCTGCAGGCCCTCTTCGTGGTCGACCCACTGCAGCATCGGCTCGTTCAGCAGGGTGTTGAAGTCGTCCTTGGCGAGGCGCATCAGAACGCCATCGGTCAGCATCGAGATCGTGGCATTGCGCGCGGCGCCGGAAATCAGCGCTTCCTCGCCGAAGGTCTCGCCGATGCCCAGCTCCGCGAGCCGGATGCCTTCGCGGTTGAGAGGTGTCTCGCGGCTCACCGAGCAGCGGCCCGAGACGATTACGTAGAAGAAGTCGCCTTCCTCGCCCTGGCGGATCACCACGTCGCCCGCCGAGTAAGTCATCCGCTGCAGACGCATGAACACGGCCTGCAGGTTGGCCGGCGGAACACGGTGGAAGGCCCGGCTCTGCAGCAGCATGGTCATCCAGTCGTCCGACGATTCGTTGCTGGCGCCCAGTTCGCCGACTTCGTAGATGCCCGTCTGGTCCCAGGTGATCAGGACGTCGAGCAGGTCGCTGTCGATGGACAGGTATTCGATCTTGTCGGAGGCCACCCGCGCCGTGCAGTGGCGGGGCAGGATCGGCGAAATTGGATGGTGTGCATCGGTCGTGCCCCCGCGGATGGTGGCAATGACCCGGCCATTCGACAGCAGTTCGACCACCCCGCTCGCGAGGTAGTACGTCCGCTTCTCGGTGTCGCCTTCCTTGAACAGGAGGCGGCCCTGGGCCAGCTCGCGGATGACGGTCTTGCGCGCGAGCGCCCGGAGGTTCTCGTTCTTGAGCCCGTCGAGCGGTGAAAACGCACGCAGGACACTCAGTTCGACGGTGGTTGGATCGCTGCTCATGAAGGCCGGCTGCAAAAGTTGGAGGATGGTATCACGGCGTCCCGGGACCGCCGAAGCTCGCCCAGCCCGGATCCGGTCGGAACCTGTCGCCGTGTTTCGAGGCCAGCGCCTCGAGACGTGCCACGACTTCCCCCACGCCACGCTCCCGCGCGTAACGCAACGGCCCGCCGCGGAACGGGGCGAAGCCTGAACCGAATATCACACCGGCGTCGATGAGATCGGCGTCCGCCACCACGCCTTCCCGCAGTACTGCCATGGCTTCGTTGACCATTGCCAGCATGAGGCGGTCTTCCAGGTCGTCGGGGGCGCGTGCAGAGGGGTCGACCGGCGGCTTCACGGCCTTGCCATCGCGCCACTCATAAAGGCCCTGCCCGGTCTTCCTGCCGAGCTTGCCGGCTGCGACCAGCGGGGCCACTGCGTCAGGCGCAGGTCCGCCGAAGGCCGCCGACAGGATACGGCCGACGTGCAGGCACACGTCGAGGCCAACGATATCCGCGAGTTCGATGGGGCCCATCGGCATGCCGAACTTCACGGCCACCTCGTCGATCGTGGCGAGTGGCACACCTGCGCCGGCAGCGAGCATCGCTTCTGTCATGTACGGCATCAGCACCCTGTTCACAAGGAAACCAGGTGCGCTGCGACAAGGCAGCGGCAGCTTGTCGATGGCTCGAGTGAAGGCGAGGGCCGCGGCGCGGGCCTGCGGCTCGGTCGCGGCCGACTCGACCACCTCGACCAGAGGCATCTGTGCGACCGGGTTGAAGAAGTGCAGGCCGACGAGCCGGCCCGGTACGGCGAGTTGCTCCGAGAGTGGCTCGAGCATGAGGCTCGACGTGTTGGTGGCGAGCAGTGCGCCGGACTTCAATCGGGGTTCGATGCGCGCGTACAGTTCGCGCTTCGCCTCGGCGTTTTCGTAGATGGCCTCGATCACCACGTCGGCACGTTCGACGCCCTGGCCTGCCACGTCCGCCTGCAATCGCGCCAGCTGCTCGGCGGCCCTGCCGGGAACGCGGCTGCGCTTCTCGAAGAAAGCTCGCGCACGATCGAGCGCGGGCTGCACGAACTCGGCGCCGCGGTCCTGCAGCGTCACGGTGAAGCCGCGGAGCGCACACCACGCAGCGATGTCGCCGCCCATGACGCCTGCGCCGACGACGTGCACATGGCCCGCCGTGGGCAGTTCCTTGCCGCCCAATCCCTTCAGCCTTTCCTGCAGGAAGAACACGCGCACGAGGTTGCGTGACGTGGACGTGCAGACGAGCCGTGCGACCGACTGGGCTTCGGCTTCGTAACCCGTGCGCGGACTTGCGCCGTGGCGGCGCCACAGATCCACGATCGCATACGGCGCGGGGTAGTGTTCCTTGCGCGCTCGCCGGCGAACCTGGCTCTCGATCCTGCCGGCCACCAGACCGCGCACGATTGGCAGGTTCAGCACGCGCTGACTCAACGGCGCCTTGCGCCGCTTGCGTGGGCGCAGGGCCAGCATTTTCGCAGCGTCGCGCAACTGTCCCGCCGGAACGATCTCGTCGATCAGGCCCGCCTGCAGCGCCTTGTCCGGGCGCAGGTTCTTGCCGGTCAGCATCAGGTCCATCGCCGGCGCCACACCCACCAACCGTACAGCGCGAACGGTGCCGCCGAAACCCGGATGAATGCCGAGCATCACTTCCGGCAGGCCCAGCGTAACCTTCGGATCGTCGGCGCAGACGCGATGACGGCAGGCCATGGCCAGTTCGAGCCCGCCGCCAAGGCAGTAGCCGTTGATGGCAGCGACGGTGGGAAACGGCAGGTCTTCGAGCCGTTGCAGCACGCCGTGAGCCGCGCGGATCGATGGCACTGCGGCGGATGGCTCGCGTACCTGGCCGAACTCAGACACGTCGGCGCCCGCGATGAAACCGCTCTTGCCGGAACGGATGACCAGGCCGGCCGGTCGCTGCTGTTCGGTCTGGCGCAGGCGCTCGTCGAGTTCTTCCATCGCGGCCCGCGAGAGCGAGTTTGCGCTGGCGCCGGGTTTGTCGAAGGTGAGCCAGGCGACGCGATCCGCATCGATCTCAAGCGTCCACTGGCGTGAGGTTGAGGCAGGCGCGACAGTGTTCATCTATCCTCCATGAACCACGCGGACCGGATCAGCCCGTGAGGTGGAAATCGCAGACCAGCGGCCGGTGGTCGGAAAAGGTGACGTCGGGGATCACGAACGAGTCGATCTCGATGCCCTTCGAATACAGGATGAAGTCGAGTTCCATGCGCGGTTTGCGCGCTGGATACGAAGGCAGGCCTTCGACGTTGGCGCTGCGCAGCCCGCTCGCTTCCATGAACAGGGACATCTCGTGTTCGCCCCAGAACGTGTTGAAGTCGCCCGCGACGATCACCGGCTTGGCCGAGCGTTTCACGAGTTCGAACACCTGGCGCAGCTGCGCGTGCCGGTGCCGGAACTTGAGCGAGAGATGGACCAGGAAGACGCAGACCTCGTCGAGTTCGAGCTCGATGATCAGCCGCTTGATGCCCGTGTCGAAGTAGTGGAAACGCTCGCCCTCGACCCGAGGCGCCGCCAGGAAGGCGTTCGACTGCTTGTTCAGGATCGGCACGAACGTGTTGAACGAATTCGCGCCGTACTTGCACTGGTAGATCGAGTAATGCCCGAGCGAGTCGGCGATCACCTCGGCCTGGTTGACGTTGCCGGTGCGGATCGAGCCGGTGTCTATTTCGATCAGCCCGACGATATCCGGGTCCTGCGCCTTGATGAAGCGGGTGATTCCGGCCAGCACGCGTTTGTCGCTGCGGAGGTAGCCGGCGCCCGGGACCGGGAGGTGGAAAGCGGCGCCGGTGCCCGTGGCGTAACGGATGTTATAGAGCAGAAAGCGCATCAGACCTCAATTCTACGGGTCTGGACGCTGATCCGGAACCGAATGCACTAGGCTAGACTATCGACGCTCGTCCGGGAGCAAGGATGTCGACGGAGGCTCCATGAATAGCATCACCCAGCAGAACCCGATCCGGCTGTTCGTCTGCCACGTATGGGTGGAGGACGAGGATTACCACCGGATCTTCGAATACGTAGAAAGCAGCCCCAACTTTTTCTATCGCAACACCAGCACGCCGGACTTACGCCCGTCGGGCGACAAGGAGGCGTTGCGTGAATCGTTGCGCAAGCAGATCGCCGAGGCCGAGGTGATGATCGTGCCGGCTGCGCTGTACCGCCGGAACGTGGACTGGGTTGACTTCCAGATGCACTGCGCCAAGGCGTACGACAAGCCGATCATCGTGCTGGAGCCGTTCGGCGGCACGGACACGATTGCCCCTGCGCTGCAGGAACTGGCGGACGACGTCGTGCCCTGGGATCAGCGCCAGCTGATCGACGCGATCAAACGGGAGGCGCGCCACGAAGAAACGACTCGTTTCGACGTGATCGAATTCAAGCTCGACTGAGGAAGGCCGGGACTTCGAACAAGTCATCGGTGAGAGTGTCGTCGATATTCGCGACGATGCGCAGGCGGGGCGCGCTATCGCTGTCATTCAACGCCGACAACACCGTGAACATTTCGAGGATCGCTGTTGCATGTTCCGCCGCGTCCTTATCGGACATCTTGCGGGCGGAGGCTTCGGGAGCAGTCATGCCGCCGGCGGCAGGCGCTTCATGCATTGCTGTCCGCAGCCTGGCGAAGCCGTCACGGACGGCGTCAGGCAGGTCTTGCTCTCGCAGCGAGGCCAGGTGGCGCCGGTAGGCATCGACCAGGCGCTGCTTCACCGCGCCCGTGCCAACGAGCACCTGCAGTGCCGCGTGAAAGTCGTCCGAATGTGCCGTCATTGCACGCCTCTGACATCTGAAAATTGTTGTTTTTCAATTCACTAGACTTGACTCTTAATCCTCGGTCTACGAATCAGTGCGATAAGTAAAAACCGTGGAGAATCAGCCGTCTACAGCTTGAATATACGCCAATGTATTAGATCCGCAACAGTGGCAAGATTTTCAGGCTGGGTGCAGCAGGTTGAAGCACCGGTCACGGCAGCAGGCGCACCTCGCCGCGGCCACGCGGGTCGGACGCGGCATCCCAACCTGCCGGAGTGCGAACGATGAGCTGCACGTCCCCGAGCGGCCATGCATGCGGTTCCACCCTGTAACCCCGCTGCCTAAGGGCCTCCAGGGTGGCGCGCGCGAAGGCGCCGTCATAGGTCAGGAGATTGGTCGGCAGCCCCTGATGATGGAATCGTGGTGCAGACACCGCCTGCTGTGTCGACAGGCGGTAATCGACGACGTCGACCAGAACCTGGAACACGCCGGTGATGATGGTCGAGCCACCCATCGAGCCCACGACCAGCGCGACCCGCCCGTCGCGGTCGAGCAGGAGCGTCGGCGACATCGACGACAACATGCGTTTACCTGGCTGGATCGCGTTCGCGTCGCCGCCGAGCAGCCCATACGCGTTCGGTACGCCCGCCTTGGCGCTGAAGTCGTCCATCTCGTTGTTGAGCAGGAACCCTGCGCCGGTAACGACCACGCCACTGCCGAAATCCGAGTTCAACGTGTAGGTGTTGGCGACGGCGTTACCCCAGCGGTCGACGATCGAGAAGTGCGTCGTGTGACGAGGCTCGGCGAGCCCTGGCCCGACGCTCTGTGCGGGCGAGATCGTGCTGGGGTTCACGCCTGCCGCGCGCTCGCGGACGTAGGTCGGATCCACCAGCCGGGCGACCGGCACCTCGACGAAATCGGCGTCGCCCGCATACTCGGCGCGATCGGCATACACGCGCTTGGCGATCTCGGCTACCAGGTGCACGTACTGCGATGAGTTGTGCGCCACGCCCGCGAAGTCGTCGGCTCGCGCATCTTTCATGCCCAGGAACTGCAGCAGTGCGAAGCCGCCCGAGCTCGGCGGCGGGGACGACAGCAGGGTCTGGTCGCGCCATGAGCTGCGCAGCGGCTCGCGCCATACGGCGCGGTAATTGCGCAGGTCCTGCGGCGTGATCAACCCACCACCGCGCTGCATCTCGCGGACGATCAGGTCTGCCGTCTGACCCTCGTAGAAGCCGCCTGGACCGGAGTCCTGAATTCGCTCGAGGGTCGCGGCGAGTTCGGGCTGCCGGAACGAGGCGCCATTGCGCAGCCCACCGAAATACTGCGCGAAGTTAGTGCGCTCGAAGCGCGGCTGTTCTGCCGTGGCCCGCTCAGCCAACAGGGGTGGAACCTGGAACCCGCGCTGCGCCAGTTGCACGGCGGGCTCGATAACCTCGCGCCACGGTAGCCTGCCGTAGCGCTGATGCGCTTCCCAGAGTCCCGCCACGGTGCCAGGGACGCCGACGGCGCGGTGTCCCGTCAGGCTCAGGCCTTCGATCACCTCGCCCCTGGCATCAAGGTACATGTCGCGCGTCGCGGCCGCGGGGGCCGTCTCGCGGTAGTCGAGGAACTGCGCGGCGCCATCGACGTAGGTCAGCATGAAGCCGCCTCCGCCAAGGTTACCGGCTTCCGGGTAAGTCACCGCCAGTACGAGGGCGCCGGCCACGGCTGCATCGACGGCGTTGCCCCCGGCTGACAGGATGCGCGCAGCGACGTCGGCGCTGAACGAGTCCGGCATCGCGACGGTGCCGCCCAACCCGGTCGACGCGGCCTCGGGTGGGGTGGCCTGTCCCGACATGGGGTTGCCCGCACAGGCGGACAGCAGCGCGATGAAGGCGAGGAAAAGGGAGCGACGCAGCAGGTTCATGCGGAATCCATCGAGGTGGACGGAGTCGAGATCCTAACGCAGCAGCGCCGGCCAGTTCCGGCGCTGCGGGTGTCCGCCGTCCACCTGTCTATAATCGAAGACAATGGCCACGATCCAACGCTCGATCCCGGAGTCTCCGGTTCGAGCTCCGTTTACGTCCGCAGGAACAGAAATGAGTAAGGCTGCCCCTGAATCGACTCCTTGCCGCGGCTATGCCGCAGCCGATGCCAGTAGCCCGCTGGCTCCTCATGTCTTTACGCGGCGGGCGCTGCGCGACAACGACGTGCGCATCGACATCCGCTATTGCGGAGTCTGCCACTCGGACCTGCACCAGGCGCGCAACGACTGGCGCAACACGGTCTATCCCTGTATTCCCGGTCACGAAATCGTCGGACAGGTCGCAGCCGTTGGCCCGTCGGTAAAGCGCTACAAGGCGGGCGACTGGGTCGCGGTCGGCTGCCTGGTGGACAGTTGCAGGGAATGCGGCGAATGCACAGCGGGCCGCGAAGTGTTCTGCCAGAAGGGCGCCACGCTGACCTACAACGGCAAGGATCGGCAGACGGGTGACATCACGTTCGGCGGCTATTCTTCGCACATCGTCGTGCGCGACGAATTCGTGCTGTGCATGCCCGACGGTCTCGACCCTGCGCGGGCGGCGCCACTGCTCTGCGCCGGCATCACCACCTATTCGCCGCTCAGGCACTGGCAGGTGGGGCCGGGTTCGAAGGTGGCGGTGGCGGGTCTCGGCGGTCTCGGTCACATGGGCGTGAAACTTGCGCACGCCATGGGTGCTGAAGTGACGGTGCTCACGCGTTCTGCGGCTAAAGCTGACGAAGCGAAGGCACTTGGCGCGCACCACGTGCTGCTGTCGTCCGACCCCGACGCGATGAAGCGCGCTACTGGCACGTTCGATTTCGTCCTCGACACGATTCCCGTGGTGCACGAACTCGATCCGTACGTGCGGCTCGTCCGCACCCACGGGGCACTGGTGCTGGTCGGCGTCATCGACACGATTCCGGCGTTCAGCAGCCGTCTCCTCATCGGCGGACGCAAGACGCTTTCGGGCTCGGCGATCGGCGGCATTCCCGAGACCCAGGAGCTGCTCGACTTCTGTGCGGCGAAGGGCATCGTCGCCGATTGCGAGATGACCACGATGCCGCGGATCAACGAAGCCTTTGAGCGCATGGAAAAGGGCGACGTCCGTTACCGCTTCGTCATCGACATGCAGACGCTGTAACGCAGCGCAGAAAATACCGACTTGCCGCCGGCGTGCCTGCCGGCAAACTTGCTTCTGGCCATGCGCACGGGTGACACGCCGCAATGATCGTTTCCACGACGCTGACGGGCAGCAATGTCGACATCATCGGCGATGCGCTGGCTTCGGTGCTGCAGCAGGTCGACCGTTGCATCGTGATCGACACGGGGGCGCTGGACGACACCATCGACGTTGCACGTCGGGTGGCGGGCGACAAACTGCTGCTGCGCGAGTTTCCCTGGAAGAACGATTTCGCCGCGGCAAGAAATTTCGCACTGGATGCCGCGGCAGAAGCAGGCGCAACCTGGGGTGTCACGCTCGACACGGATGAGCGGCTGCTGTTCGACCGGGAGTTCGACCTGGCTCGTGCCCTGGCTCGCACCGAGGCACAGGTCTGCATGGTCGACGACGTCGTCCGCAGCTATTCGAAAGAACGCATCGTGCGCCTGCCTGCAACCGTGCGATGGGAAGGCCCGACGCATGAATGCCTCATGGGACGCACTACTGCCGGGACGCTGAACCTGCGAGGTGTCCGCTTCCACGAGCTGCCAAAGGACCCTGCAGGCATCCGTCGCAAGTTTGAACGCGACGTCGCGATCCTCAAGCGCTACACGAAGCAGCATGCGAAGCAGGCACGGTGGTTCTACTACCTGGGTGCTTCGCACAAGCACCTGGGCGAGTTTGCGGCTGCGATCGATGCGTTCCAGACCTGCGCCGAATTGCGCGGCTGGGAAGAGGAGGGGGCGTGGGCGTGCTACGGCGCCGCCGAATGTTGTTGCAGCCTGCTGCGCTGGCTCGACGCCGTGCAATTCTGTGCGGCGGGCCTTGCCATTCGTCCAGCCACAGCCGAACTCGCCTGGCTCGCGGGATTCGCCGCTTACAAAGCCCAGCGCTACGACGACGCCGTGGCCTGGTCGAACATGGCGATCACCAACGGGCTGTTCAGGGGCCGTGGCGCGCAGTTCGAACGCATCGGCTTTCGGCATCTACCCGGACTGTACGAAGGCCCGTTCGACGTGCTGCGCTGGACTTACCAGGCGCTGGGCAACGGCAAGGCCGCTGCCGAAGCGCTGCGCGATTACGAACGCGCGAAGCGTGCGCGCGAGGCCGCGCAGGCGACCTGATCGCCGGTCGACGGGCAGCAAGCGGCACGTTCACATGAGCAACGCCACACGGGGCAAGCATGAAGAAATACAGGGTTGTGCAGTGGGCCACCGGCGGCATGGGCAAGAACTGCCTGCGCGCCGTAATCGATCATCCGGCGCTGGAACTCGTGGGCGTCTACGTCTACGGCGCCGACAAGCAAGGCAAGGACGCGGGGACCATCGCACGTCGCCAACCCACCGGTGTCCTCGCGACGCGCAACGTCGATGAAATCCTCGGGCTGGAGGCGGATGTCGTCATCCACGCCGCGCGGCTTGCGCCGCCTTACGGCTCGCACGATGCGGACATCTTGCGCCTGCTGGCGGCGGGCAAAAACGTCATCAGCATCAACGGTTACAGCCGGCCGCAGCATTGGGGTGGCGAGCGAGTGGCGGCGCTGGAAGCGGCATGCCGGAAGGGCGGGACGTCGCTGCTCGGCGCGGGCCTGAATCCGGGCTATGCAGGTGAGCAACTCGCGGTCGTGGCGACGGGAGTCTGCACCGAAGTCGATCACATCGAAGTCATCGAGAGCGTGGATTGCCGCGGCGTCCGCAGCCCGGACTACGTTTTCAAGATTCTCGGCTTCGGCACGCAACCGAACGCTGTCGACCCGAACGATCCGGCCTGGGGCCCGTCGTCGTCCCTGAATGGAATGTATGCGGAAGTCCTGTCCACCATGGCCGAGCGCCTGGGGATGCCGCTCGAGCGCGTGGACACCGAGCACAGGGTCTATCCGGCATCGACGGACCTGCAGATTGGTGCAGGGACCATTCCGCAGGGGCGCGTCAGTCATTTCAACTGGCGCTGGCGCGGAATCGTCGAGGGCTCGCCGCGTCTCACCATGTCCATCCACTGGTTCATGGAGACGGCGCACCTCGACGACCCGCACCCACCGCTGTGGCGAATCCACGTGCGGGGACAGCCCGGCGTGCGCATCTCGCTCGATATGGAGAAGCAGGCAGGGGATACGTCACCGACATCGGCCGAGCAGATTGCCGTGGCCGGCACGGTCATCAACGCGATTCCGATCGTGTGTGCCGCCCCGCCCGGCATCGTGACGCGACCACTGGCCACGCCGTTCAGCTTTGGTTTCGCTCACCCGCTGCCTGATTGACAGGCTCGCCGGTCAGTAAGGACTCCCGTCCTTGTGGAAATAGTTGCTGCCAGCGGTGTAGCGGCCGGGCTTGAACGCCATGTCGATGTCCGAGTATTCGCCGCCGTCCTCGTCGCTGCGATTGCCGGCCACCAGGAAGGTGGCGTCCTCTGTCGACCGGTTCTGCAGACAGTGTCCGTTCCTCACCCCGGCAGGAAAGCCGGCGCTGTCGCCGGCAACCAGCACTTCCTCACCGTCATCGGTCACCAGCACGAGTTCTCCTGACAGCACGTAGACGAACTCATCCTCGTGCGTGTGCCAGTGGCGCTGACTCGACCAGGCACCAGGGGCGAGTCGAACCAGGTTCACGCCCAGTTGTGTCAGGCCGGCGGCGACGCCGAGCCGGTGCCAGCTACGGCCGCGACAGGGTTCATCGAACGGTGCCGGGTAGCTGGACCCCGAGCCTGACGGGCCGGTCCGAAAATCGATCGTTGGCATGCCAATCCTCCTGCAGGTGAACTCAATGCGACCTGGCGTCGCAGTCGCGCGCCAGCTCGACGCGCCGGTTGCGTGCACGACCGGCGATCGTCGAATTGGTCTCGATCGGTTGGCGTGCGCCGAATCCCCTGGACGTCAGCCGTGACGGATCGATGCCGTAGTCGGTCTCGAGTGCAGCCTTGACCGCCGCCGCACGGCGTGCCGACAGGTCGTCGTTGTAACGGTCGCCACCGACGTTGTCCGTGTGGCCCTCGATGCGAAGCTGCCAGGTTCCTTGCTTGCGCAGCAAAGCGGCGATGTCCTCGAGGGCGGGCTTCGACGGTGGCTTGAGCGTCGCTGCGTCAAAGTCGAAATAGATGCCGGAGACTTCCACTCGACAGTTCGTCGTCAGGCCATCGTCCAGCGGGCTGGCCTTCGGCAGCGGGAAATCGATGCGCACAATTTCACGGGCGAAGTCCGGCTTGAACGGAAACCCGCCACCGCGTGGACCGTAGGCCATGCGTAGCGAGAACGGATGCTGCGGGTAGTCGAGAATGACGTGCTCGAAGGGGCGCGTCGCGGCGCCCGCCGAGACCTGGCCGGTCGTGCGGATGGCCGGCAACTCCACACGGAGACCATTCAGCAGGATCGGGAACTTGACAGGAGTCGGTCCATCACGAGCGAGGCGGCCCGAGATGACAACCTGACTGGCAAAGTTCTGAAACGAATAGTCGCTGTGCCCGGTTTGCAGCAATTCGTGGACGACCGACATGGAGGGACCCAATGATGTCGTGCCGGCGATCACCAGTGGGTCACCGGTGACGAAACCCAGCACCTGCTTGTGCGACGTCGCCAGGTCAGCCGCGAGCACCTTGCGCGGAATCGTCACCTGTCGGCGGACGCCGGCGGTGTCGTTGGCGTCGATGAATGCGGACTCGCTGATGCCGTCCTTGCCGAACCCGGCGACGGTGACGACCACCTCGTAGTCACCCTGCGCAATTGTCGGATTCGACGCCAAGGCCGAATCGAGCGCGTTGCTGACCGCAATGACGAAAGTCGTTCCGGTCGCGAGCGGAAACGGCGGCGCGGTGGTTGCGGCAGACTGCTGCGACTGTGCTGTGGGTACCAGGGCCGCAGCCAGCAGCGTCAGTGCGAACGTCGCGATGAACCCGGGTCGACCGTGCCTGATGGAGGGTGACGACATTGAACTCTCCGGCAGGGATGGGCGTGGTGCGATCGAATCTACATCAAAGCCAATACCAGCTGAAAACTTCGGTGGCTAAGGGGCTGGTTTCGAAATCGCGGCCAGAATCCCTGCCAGGATTCGCGTCGGGGACGGCGGGCATCCCGGCACCACGACATCCACCGGAATCACGTTCGAGACAGCGCCGCAGCTGGCATAGCCGCTGCCGAAAATTCCGCCGCAAGCGCCGCAGTCTCCTACCGCAACCACCAGCTTTGGATCGGGCGTGGCGTCGTACGTCCGACGGAGTGCGACCTCCATGTGGCGCGTCACCGGGCCTGTGACCAGCAGCAGGTCGGCATGGCGCGGACTGGCGACGAAGCGGATGCCGAGCGACTCGATGCTGTAGATCGGGTTGCCCAGCGCGTGGATCTCGAGCTCACAGCCGTTGCACGAGCCCGCATCGACTTCGCGGATGCACAGCGCACGACCGAGCACTTCACGGATGCGCGATTCCAGCGCTTTGCGCACGCGCAGCTCGTCCGCCGGAGCCGGTGGAGCTTCGGTGACGATGCCGGTCTTCAATATCTGTTGCAGCGTCTTGAGCATGTGCTGGAATCAGAGATCGTGGCCGCTGTACGACAAGTTGAACGACTTGTTGATGAGCGGAAAGTCGGGAACGATGTTGCCGATGACGGCGTGCTCGAGCGCGGGCCAGTTGTGCCAGGACGGGTCCTGCGGATGGCAGCGCAGGATGCTCCCGTCCGGTCCTGCCTCCAGGCCCACGATGACGGGCCCGCGCCACGCCTCAATGAGCCCGACGCCGACTGCTCCGGCTTCAGGCACGGTCACGGCGATCGCGCAATCGCCGGACGGCATCGCACGTAAGATTCTGCGCACGATACGCACCGACTCGACCAGTTCGTCGAAACGGAGGGTCACTCGCGCGAGCACGTCGCCGTCCTGCTGGGTGCAGCGGCGCACGGCGAGTTCATCGTAGGGCGCGCACGCCGCATCGACGCGCAGATCGAGCGGCTGCCCGCTGGCGCGGCCGGCGAGGCCGACGAGTCCGATCCAGGCTGCCAGCTCGTGCAGTACGGCGCCGGCACCCGCGAATCGATCCCGCAGGCCGGTGTGCTCATCGTAGATGCCGCGCAGCACCGTCACTTCATCGGTGAGTTGAATCATGCACTCATCCAGCCCTGCGGCACCGGCCGGAGCGAGGTCGGTGCGCGTGCCGCCCGGCACGACCAGGTCGAGCAGGTAGCGTTGTCCGAGCGCCTGCTCCGTTGCGCGCAGCAGGTGCTCCTTCAGGCGTGAGAACTGCGCCAGCCCGAAGGCAAACCCGGCATCATTGCCAAGCGCGCCGAGGTCGCCGAGGTGGTTGGCGATGCGCTCGAGCTCCAGCGCCAGCGCACGCAGCCACGACGCTCGCAGTGGCACTGCGGTCCCCGTCATGCGTTCGAGTGCCTGGCAATAGGACCATGCATAGGCCACGCCCGAGTCGCCGGACACTCGTGCCGCGAGGCGGTGTCCGTCGAGGATCGGCAGTTCGGTGAAGCGTTGCTCGATGCCCTTGTGCACGTAGCCCAGGCGTTCCTCGAGCCGCAGCACTTTCTCGCCCACCACTGAGAAGCGGAAGTGGCCGGGTTCGATGATGCCGGCGTGCACGGGGCCGACGGCAATCTCATGGACGCCATCGCCCTCGACCCGGACGAACGCGTAATCGTCGATCGGAGACTGAGGTGACGAGGGCATCGGGTTGGCAGCCAAGGGGAACGCATCATCGGGCCAGGCCGCATGGCGCAACCAGGGCCGGGTGTCGTGGTCGGTCGAACGCAGGCCGCAGAGATCGAATACCGCTCGCTGCATCCGACTGGCCGACGGGAACACGTCCTCGACGCCGGGGAAGTGCCTGGTGCCATCCGCGGTCGGAAAGCTGATCAGGAGTACGTGCGGTGGTGCGATGGCCACGGCATGGAGCGTGCCGCACTGCCCGACCCGATTCGTGCCCCAGAGCGCGAGCAATCGTCCACCGGCGGCGGCGATGTCCTGGGCCAGGTCACGCCACTCGACCGGGTCGATGACAAGCTGAGAGATCGCTGCTCCAGCCTGTGGCGGCGTCGCCCGAGTCATCCAGCGCGAGAGGCTCACGTCATTGCCCCACGATCATGCTGGCCGCGGCGCGATACCAATCGGCCAGGTAGGGAGGAATGTACAGGCCGAGGAGCAGCACCAGTGCCAGGTGGGCGAACACCGGCAGCAGGGCAGGCTGATGTGGCAGTCGCTTCCCCGTCGATTGACCGAGCACCATCGACTGCACGCGGCTGAAGATCGCCGCAAACGCGACTCCCAGGGCCAGCAGCAGGATGGGCGTGGCCCACGGTTCCTGCTTCATCGCGGTCGTCAGGATCAGGAATTCGCTGGCGAACACGCCGAACGGCGGGAACCCGAGAATGGCCAGCGAGCCGAGCATGAGGCCCCAGCCGATCGTTGGATTGAGCGCCAGCAGTCCACGGATGTCTTCGATTTTCTGCGAGCCCGCTTTCTGCGCCGCGTGGCCCACCGTGAAGAAGATGGCCGACTTCGTCAACGAGTGTACGGTCATGTGCAGCAGGGCGGCAAAGTTCGCGACGGCTCCGCCCATGCCGAAGGCGAAGGCGATGATGCCCATGTGCTCGATCGACGAGTACGCGAACAGCCGCTTGATGTCGCGCTGTCGCCAGAGAAACAGGGCTGACAGCACGACGGAGAGCAGCCCGAAGACCATCAGGATCTTCGATGGCAGGGTCGACTGCAACGCTCCCTCCACCAGGATCTTGCAGCGCACCACGGCGTACATGGCGACGTTGAGCAGCAGCCCAGACAGCACGGCGGACACCGGCGTCGGGCCTTCCGCATGCGCATCCGGCAACCAGTTGTGCAAGGGCGCGAGTCCGACCTTCGTGCCGTAGCCCACGAGCAGGAAAGCAAAAGCCAGCCCGAGCACCGTGGGTTCGAGCTCGCCTTTCACGGCTGCCAGGTGCGTCCACAGCAGCGCGCTGACGCCTTCGGCGCCGAGCACTTTTTCTGCGGCGAAATACAGCAGGATCGTCCCGAACAGCGCCTGCGCGATGCCGACACCGCAAAGAATGAAGTACTTCCAGCCCGCCTCCAGGCTGGCGGGTGTCCGGTACAGCGTTACCAGCAACACGGTCGACAGCGTCGCTGCCTCGAGCGCCACCCAGAGCAGGCCCATGTTGTTCGTCGTCAGCGCCACCAGCATCATCGTCATGAAGAGCTGGTACATCGAGTGGTAGAGCCGCAGCCGGCCCTGGCTGAGACGTCCATGCTCGGTCTCGATCCGCATGTAGGGCCGCGAGAAAATCGCCGTCGTCAGGCCCACGAAGGCGGTCAGCGTCACGAGGAACACGTTGAACGGGTCCAGGAAGAACTGCTCGTTCGCCACCGTCAGGTTGCCCTCGTTGATCACCCGCACGGTGACCGCCACTGCTGCGAGGAAGGTGCCGAAGCTCAGTGCGATGTTGATCTCGGCGGCACGCGGACGTGCACCCCACACGGCGAGTAACACTGCCCCGAGCAATGGCGTCAGCAGCAGCACTGCAAACTCCACCTACTGGTCCTCCTTGAGCGATTCGAGGTTAGCCAGGTCGAGGCTGTCGAACTGCTCGCGAATCTGGAAGAAGAACACCCCGAGCACCAGCATCGCGACCAGCACGTCGAGCGCCACGCCGAATTCCACGATCATCGGCATGCCGTAGGTGGCGCTCATGGCGCCGAAGAACAGGCCGTTCTCCATCGACAGGAACCCGACCACCTGCGACATGGCCTTGCGGCGCGTGATCATGGTGATAAAAGCAAGCAGGATCACCGCCACCGCAATGCCCAGTGAATTGCGCGTCGCGGTGCTCGCAAGCTGGGCGATCGGCTGGGCGAGGCCAAAAGAGAACACCACGGTGACGAGCCCGATGAGCATCGTGCCCGGCACGTTGAGCAGCGGCTCGCTGTCCCACTGCACGTTCAAGCGCTTGATGAGCCCGTGGAGCAACCACGGCAACGCAATGACCTTGAGCCCGAGCGTCAGCGCCGCGGAGACGTACAGGTGGTTCTGTCCCGTGCGCCAGGCCAGAAGCATCGTGGCGATGAACAGCATGGCGCCCTGCAGCGCCAGGAGGTTGACGAGCGCCACGATGCGTCGCTGCGCGAGCATGGCGAACGACAGCAACAGCAGGATCGCGGCGCAGGCGTTGAGCAGTTGCAGGTCGAATGGCGTGTGCTGCATGCCTCAGGCCCCCAGCAGCAGGTGCACGAGCAGCCCCAGAACCGCGAACATGAACGCGGTGGCCATGAACTCGGGCGCTCGGAACACGCGCAGCTTGGCGGAAACGGTCTCCAGCAGCGCAAGCCACAGGCCGGCAACGCCCAACTTCGCCAGCAGTGCCGGGATCGACAAGGCGAGCGGGCCGATTCCGGTTTCGCCAATCGACGCGCCCCACGGCACGAACAGTGCAAAACCGATGCAGGCGTAGTTGAACAGCTTCAGGGCGGCTGCCCACTCCATCAGGGCGAGATGCCGCGCCGAGTACTCGAGCAGCATCGCCTCGTGGATCATCGTGAGTTCGAGGTGCGTCGCCGGATTGTCCACAGGAATGCGCGCGTTCTCCGCGAGCAGCACCATGGTGAAAGCGACCGCCGTGAACGCGAGACTCGGATACAGGGCGAGGGGCTGGACCATGACCCGTTCCGCGATCAACGGCAGGGCCGTGGTCGCGGAAATCAGTGATGCAACGAAGATGACCATGAGCAGGGCCGGCTCGGCGAGGAAACCAATCATCATGTCCCGCCGCGCGCCGAGCGTGCCGAACGCGGTACCGATGTCCATCGCCGCGAGCGACATGAAGACACGCGCG
>Ga0209254_10001127_pt1 | contig 23587 bp, 19 predicted proteins | sample FrelakmetDIP11DI_FD_187148 | JGI IMG/M metagenome (GOLD analysis project Ga0209254, IMG submission 187148) | Freshwater lake sediment microbial communities from the University of Notre Dame, USA, for methane emissions studies - DIP11 DI (SPAdes)... | ecosystem: Environmental > Aquatic >...
CCGTCGACACGCTGCGCCGCCGGACCGAGGAGGCGGCGAGGTTCATCGACCTCGACCGGCTCGGCATCAGCCCCCAGTGCGGCTTTGCCAGCACCGTTGCCGGCAACCCGGTGACCGAGGCGGACGAGCGCGCCAAGCTGGCGCGTATCGTCGAGACGACCCGCGCGATCTGGGGCACGGCCTGAGCGCGTACCGCGGCTACCCGGCCGGCGCGAGATAGGTTTCCATCCGCGCGCGCAGGTCGTCGGGGATCGGCAGCGCGCGGTGCGTCTCGCGCGAGAAGATGCAGATCGTGTGGTCGGCGCGCAGCACCGCGCGATCGCCCACGAACGCCGCGTAGCGCAGCTCGATCGCGCTGCGCCCGAGGCGCGCGACCGCGAGCTCGATGCGCAGCATGTCGCCGAAGCGCGCCGGCGACAGGAAATCGACCTTGGTGCTCACCGTCGGCGTGCCGAGCTGCCTTTTCATCAGCAGGTCGGCGAAGCGCTCCTCGAGGCCGTAGGTGAACCAGTCCTCCATGGCGGTGTGGAGCAGGTCGAAGAGGCGCGGGTAGTAGACGATTCCCGCGGGGTCGCAATGCGAGAAGAGGATCGGGTACTCGCGCACGAATACCCTGGCCACGCTCAAACGCTCCGCACGTACGGCTGCATCTTCGCGCGCAGGTCATCGGGAATCGGCATCGCCTTGAACGCGTCGAGCGACACCATCGCCACCTTGTGGTCGGCGACAAACTTCTCCTCGCCGCCGACCCGCCCGCGGATGTCGAAGGCGATCGAGCTGCGTCCGAGCCGCGCGATCGCGAGGTCGATGCCCAGCATGTCGCCGAGATGGCACGGCCGCACGAACTGGCAGCGCGTATCCACGATCGGAAAACCGAGCCGCCGCTCCAGGTGCATGGTCTGGAACGGCAGGCCGATCACGTCGCCGAACCAGTCCTCGACCGCGCTGTTGATCATGTCGAAGAAGTTCGGGTAGTAAACGATGCCTGCCGGGTCGCAGTGCGAAAAGCGGATCTTGCGTTCGACGCTGAAGATTTCGTTCATCGGGCGGGTCTCAGGCCGCCTGCCGCGCCCGACGCACCAGCTTGATCGGCTTGGGCTGCGGCTCGGGCGCCGGCAGACCGAGCGCGCCGGCGAGGGCGCGGCCCTCCGGATCGGCGAGCGCCGCCTCGCGCGCCTTGCGGATCTCCGCGGCGCGCGCGGCGGGCGCAAGCTCGGGACGGCTCTCCACCAGCGTGTCGAAGAGTCTCGCGAAGTTGGCGCGACCGCGCCGATACGTGTCGCCGTAGCCCTTCAGGAGCCGCGCGCACAGGGCGATCTCCAGCGCGAGCGCTGCGTCCTGCCTGGCGGCGGTCGCGATGGCCGCGAGCCAGCGCTCGATCATGGCCTGCTCTTCGTGCCAGCGGCTGGTCGATCGGCGGAAGGGCTTGAGCGCCGCCATGGCACGCAGCATCAGGAAGCCGTGGATGCTGGTCGTGCGCAGGTAGATGCCGCGGTTGAACGACCTGCCCCTGCGTTCGCCATAGGCGAGCAGCTTCGCTGCCGGCCCGCGCGGCAGGAGCGCCGCGATCTCCTCGATGCCGGGCTTCAGATACTCGACGACTGCGACGGGCTCGCCGGGCCCGGCCATCACTTCGGCACGGACGCGCTCGAGCCGGCTGCGCCGGGTCTTGAGGTCCGCGACGCGGACGATGTCCTCGTAGCACATCCACAACGCGAGATGGCGGCCGGTCTCGCTCGTGACGCGGAAGCCTGCCGGTCCTCCGCCGGCCTCACGCTCGGCCTCGAGTATCGGTGCGAGGCGGTCGAGATACAGATCGGCGTACGCCTTGTCCTGGTAGGCCGACACGCGCGACACGCCTTCGTCGAGAATGCGGTGCGTCTCGGCGGGGAACGCCGCGCGCACGCGCTCGCTCGCGCGCCCTGCCCAGTGCTTTGCGTCGGCGCGCGCCTTCTCGACCGCCTCGCCCGTGGCGTGCGCCCAGCCGGCGCCGAAGCCGCGCAACGATGCCTCCGCGGCCTTGCCGTGCCCCTTGATGGCGTTCTCGCACGCCTCGCGTGAAAGCGGCAACGCCCCGGAGCCGGCGAGCGCGCCGAACAGCACCGCGTTGATCACGGTACCCGATGCTGCGGCCAGCGCAGCCATGTCGAACAGCACCGGATGCTTCGCGAGCGCCTGCCCGGCCTTGTGCAGGCGCTCTTCGTCGTAGCGTCCGTCGCCCATGGCCATCTTCTCCAGCGTGGAGTAGATGCGATGCGTGGAGGCGACCAGCGTGGTGCGCTCGGGCGTCACGTAGCCGTTCTGCATGGCCCGGCCCGCCTCGACGAACTCGGAGGCGACCATGATGTCGATGTTCCCCGGCGAGGGCGTGAGGGCGAGCACCGGGCGCCGGTCCCCGAGGCGCTCCTCGGTCGCCGGGAAGATCTCCAGGTAATAGGTGGTCGCGCCGGTGCGCTGGGCAACGCCGGGAATCGACGTGCTCTGCACCGGAAAGCGCTGCGAGGTGGCCGCGGCGACCAGCCAGTCGGCCAGGACTCCGCCTCCTTCGCCGCCGAGCGCGGCGACCAGGATGGTGATGGGCCTTGCGGGAAGCTGCTCCTGTCCGGCGGCGAGCCGGGTCTCAGTGATCGCGTTCATCGACAATCCTTTCACCACAGAGACACAGAGACACAGAGGAACAGCCTCGGCGTCCTCTCTGTGTCTCTGTGTCTCTGTGGTTCAATCAGGCCTCAAGCGGGCTGCAGCCAGCCGATCACGGTCGAGCGGACCTTGTGCAGCAAGCGGTCCCAGGCATTCGGGTTCTGCACGATCTCGGCGCGGAAGAACGACGGGCACAGGACCGCCGCGTGCGCGACCTCGCCGCACAGGCCGCAGCCCACGCAGCCGTTGTTCACATGTGCGACCGGATCGGTACGCAGCGGATCGGATGAGTCCTTGATGGTGAGCGACGGGCAGCCGGAGAGGCGGATGCACGAGTGATCCCCGGTGCAGACGTCCTCGTCCACGCCGAAGCGCTCCCGCACCACGCGCTCGCCGCGCTTCAGCTTCGCGGCATTGAGCGGTTTGAGCCGCCGCTGCCGCTCGAGCTGGCACTCGCCCTCGGCGATGATCACCTTGAGCCCCTGGAAATCGGTGGTCATCGCCTCCTTGAGCGTCTCCCTCATGGTCTCGACGCGGTAGTTGTAGACCGTCTTCATCCAGCCCACGCCGAGGCCGGAGAGCGTCCTCTCGATGCCCATGTCGGCGGACTTGTGCTCGGTCTGGTGCGGCGAGGACGGGATGTTCTGCGTGCCCGTGGCCGACGTATAGCCGTTCTTCATGATGACGAGGATGCCGTCACCCTTGTTGAAGACGGCGTTCGCCACGCCCGTGGTGAGCCCGTTGTGCCAGAAACCGCCGTCGCCCATGATGGTGATGGTGCGGTTGGCGAACATCGGGTGGATCGCCGAGTTGGACGCGAGTCCGAGCCCGTAACCGAGCACGGTGTTGCCGATGTTGAACGGCGGCAGCGTGGAGAAGGTGTGGCAGCCGATGTCGGCAGAGACGTGGAAGTCGCCAAGTTCGCGCTGCACGAGCTTCATCGCGGAGAATACCGGGCGCTCGGGGCAGCCGACGCAGAAGCCCGGCGGGCGCGGCGGCACCGGCGCGCCGAGCAGCTCCGCGGCGCGGCGCTTGGGCGCCGTCAGCGACTCGAAGACCTCGTGCACCCGGCTCGTGTCGAGGCCCTCGGGCGCAGCGAGCTCGATGAACCTCGCCATGCCGGAGAGCACCGTCTCGCCGGTGTACTCGCCGGCCATCGGCAGCACGTCCTTGCCGTGCACGCGCGTCGCGTTCACTTCCGCGCGGCGCAGGATGGTGTCGATGGCGTCCTGGATGTAGGCAGGCTGGCCTTCCTCGACCACGAGCACGTGGCGCTTGCCGATGCAGAACTGCGCCACCTCCTCGGGGATGAGCGGATAGGTGACGTTGAGGCAGTGGATCGGGATCTGCGTGTCGCCGAACGCGTCGGCGAGGCCGAGCTGCTGCAGCGCGCGCACCGTCACGTTGTACATGCCGCCCTGGCAGACGATGCCGGTGTCGTCGTGCCGGCCGGCGAACGTCTCGTTGAGCTTCCCGGCGCGGATGAACTCGACTGCCGCCGGCCAGCGCACGTCGATCTTGTGCTTTTCCTGCGCGTAGGTGGAAGGCGGCAGGCAGATGCGCCCGTAGTCGAAGTCCGGGCGCTCCAGCATGTCGCGCTTGGAGATGAGCGGCCGCCTGTTCGCCCTGGTGGTGAAGCTCCCGTGCACGTGGCAGGCGCGGATGCGCATCTCGAAGAACACCGGCGTGTTCGAAGCCTCCGAGAGCTCGAACGCCTTCTCGACCATGCGGGTCATGGTCGGCAGGTTCGGACGCGGGTCGAGCAGCCACATCTGCGATTTCATGGCGAACGCGTGGGTCCGCTCCTGGATGATGGATGCACCCTCGCCGTAGTCCTCGCCGATGATGATCACCGCGCCGCCCTTCACGCCGGCGCTGGCGAGGTTGGAAAGCGCGTCGGAAGCGACGTTGGTGCCGACGGTGGACTTCCACGTCACCGCGCCGCGGAGCGGATAGTTGATCGAGGCGCCGAGCATCGCCGCCGCGCCGGCCTCGGACGCGTTGGTCTCGACGTGCACGCCGAGCTCGTCCAGGATGTCGCGCGCGTCGTTGAGCACGTCCATCATGTGCGACACCGGTGCGCCCTGGTAGCCGCCGACGTACGAGACGCCCGACTGCAGCAGCGCCTTGGTCACCGCGAGAATGCCCTCGCCGACGAAGGTGTCGCCGTCGCCGAGCTTCAGCGACTCGACTTCGGCCTTGAACGATCGTTCCATTCGGGACTCCTTTCGGAAAGCGTGCTCACCCGATGCGGTCGGGCAGCCAGGTGGCTACCTTCGGCAGCAGGAAGACGAGGGTGAGCACGGCGAGGCTCATCAGCACGTACGGCGTCACCGCGCGGAAGATGTGACCCATCGTCACCTCCGGCGGCGCCACGCCCTTCATGGTCATCAACAGCAGGCCGTGCGGCGGCAGCAGCAGGCCGAGCTGCATGCAGATCAGGAACATCACCCCGAACCAGACCGGGTCGACGCCCAGGCTCTGCACCACCGGCATGAAGATGGGCAGGGTGATGAGCATCATGCTCACCTGGTCCAGGAACAGGCCCAGGAAAATGAGCAGCACCATCATGCCGGCCACGATCGCCTCGGGCGAGACGTCTCGCGCGGTGATGATCTGCACGATGCCGTTGCTCGCCCCGGAGAACGACAGGATCTGCGCGAAGGTCGTCGCGCCCAGAATGATGAACAGGATCATTCCCGATACCGCGACGGTGCCGCGCAGCGACTGGGCGAGGTTGCGCCAGTCGAGGGCGCGGTAGGCGAGCGCGAGCAGCATGGTCGCCGCGGCGCCGAGCGCGGCGGACTCGGTGGGCGTCGCCCAGCCCGCGGTGATCGCGCCGACCACCACGCCGAAGATGGACACCAGGGGCAGCACGTACTGGAAGAGCGGCTGGAAGCGCCGCCAGCCGGCGAACTCCTCGAACTTCGTGGCCGGCGCCAGGGCGGGATCGAGCTTCACCCGCACGATGATGTAGGCGACGAAGGCCACCGAGAGGATCAGCCCCGGGGTGATGCCACCCACCAGCAGCTTGGAGATCGAGATGCCGGAGAGGCTGCCGAGCAGCACGGTCAGCGCCGAGGGGGGAATGAGCATGTCGACGGCGCCTATCGCCATCAGGGGTCCGGTCGCCATGGTCGGGTGGTAGCCGCGCGAGAGCATCACCGGCAGCATCAGGCTGCCGAGCATCGCGGTGGTGGCGATGGTGGAGCCCGAGATGGCGGAGAAGATGGTGCCGGCGACGACCGCCACCACCGCGAGCCGCCCGGGCACTTCGCGGATCAGCCGCTCGACGCCGTCGATCACCTTGATGGCGAGGCCGGTATGGAACAGCACCTCGCCCATCAGCACGAAGAGCGGAATGGGCGTCAGCGAGAAGTTCGCCACCGACGACACGCTGTTGCGCACCAGCTGGACCATCCCCGGCTCGCCCCCGAGGAACAGCCACGCGCCGACGAGGTTGACTGCGAAGAACGAGAAGGCGACCGGCAGCCCCATGAAGAGGAGCAGCGTGGATCCGCCCAGCAGCAGCCAGGCCGCCACCTGCCAGGAGATCATCGGCCGGCCCCGCTCACGCCGACGACACCGCGTCGTTGCGCAGCGTGCGCGGCCCGAGGGCCAGCCGCCGCATCCGGAACAGCACCTCGATGCCGAGCAGCGTGAACGCGAGCGGCAGCGGCGCGATGTGCCACCACTCCGGCATCACCAGGGTCTTGATGGAGAGCGCGCCGTCGGCGAAGCTCCTCCACGCCGCCTGGTACCCGTAGTAGGCGATGATCGCGCAGCACACGAGCGCGATCAGGTCGCACACCCACTCGAAGCACCAGGCAAGCCGGTGCGGCAGCGCTGCCAGGATGATGTCGACGCGGATGTGCGCGCCCCGGCGCAGCAGCCACGGCGCGGCGAGCAGGGTCATGAGGTAGAGCAGCTGTTCCGAGATCTCGTTGCTCCACGAGAGCCCACGGACGCCGATGCCGACGTCGACATTGCGCAGCAGGACGTCGGTGCAGATCATGACCACCATGACGAACAGCAGCCCTGCCGCGAGCCACGCCAGGGTCTCGATGAGGCGGCCGTAGAGCGCTTCGAGGCGCTCCACGGCCGGGCTGCCTGCCCGCAGGGTCACGGCTTCTCGAACTGCGCCTTCAGCTTCGGCCCCCACTCGGGGCTCGCCTTGAGGACGCCGGCCCAGCCGGTCTCCTTGGCCTTGGCCGCGTACATCTTGGCGGTGGCATCATCGAACTTGATGGTCTGGATCCCGGCGGCCGTCTGGCGCTTGATCTCTTCGGCGGTGTACGCGGCCCAGATGCTGTTGCGGCTCTCGAGCGCCAGGGCCTGGCGCGACAGGAACTCGCGCTGCGCAGGAGTGAGCTTCTTCCAGCGATCGAGGTTCATCACCAGCGACACCTCGGCGTCGTAGAAGCCCGGGTCCACGCGGAACTTGGTCTTCTCGTGCCAGTTCAGGTCGAAGATGCCGCCGATCGGCCAGCCGTAGCCGTCCACCACGCCGCGCTCCAGCGCCGTGTAGACCTCGCCGGGCGCGGTCGTCACCACCGTGGCGCCGAGCGACTGGAAGAAGTCGCGGTACACCGGCGAGATGCGGATCTTCATGCCGGTGAGGTCCGGCTTGGCGAGCGGCTTGTTGATGTAGAGGTGGAAGGGCTGGTTCTCGACCACCCGCGCGAGGTAGTGCATGTTGCCCTTGCGGCCCCAGATTTCGTTGATGAGGGCGATCGTGCCGTTCTCGCGCTGGCGTGCGACCGGCACCTGGGTCAGCTTGAGCGCGTCGGCCTCGGGAAAGAGGTTGGTGTAGAACGCGCCGGTGTTGAGCGCGAGGTCCACCACGCCCGTCTTCACCGCGTTGCCCACCTCGAACGTCGGGATCGCCTTCGGGCCGCCGATGTAGTTGATCTGGAGGATGCCCTTGCCTTCCTCGTTGACGCGCCGCGCCCAGTCCTCGATGCGCTTGGCGTAGAAGCTGTTCTCCGGGAACGCGCTCACCATCCGCAGCGTCGTCTCCTGGGCGTGCGCCGCGAACGGCGCCGCGACCGCGGCGGCCAGCGCGGCCCGGACGAATGTTCTCCTCAGCATGTCCTCTTCTCCTCGGGTGGTCAGGATTTCTCGCGGGCGGCGCGCCGCCGGCTTGAGACCGCGACAGTAGGGAGGCATACTTCATCTGTCAAATTGATGGGGCCCATGAGCGGGATTCCGGGCATGAATATCAACGACGTCGATCTCAACCTGCTCCGGGTCTTCGACGCCATCCTCCGCGACCGCAGCGTGACCGTGGCGGCGGCCCGGGTCGGGCTGACCCAGCCGGCGATGTCCAACGCGCTCGCCCGCCTGCGCGCCCTCTTCGGCGACACCCTGTTCGTGCGCACCCCGCGGGGCATGAATCCGACGCCCTACGCGCAGTCGATCGCCGAGCCGGTGCGGCACGCGCTCGGCCTGATCGAGGCCACGCTGACGCAAGCCCGCGAGTTCGACCCGGCGCGTTCCGACCGCACCTTCCGCATTCACATGTCCGACATCGGGGAGATGGTGTTCCTGCCGCCGCTGCTGGAGCGCGTGCAGCGCGACGCGCCGGGGGTCAAGGTGGAGACGCGCTCGCTGCCCGAGTCCGGGCTGCCCGAGGCGCTCGCCACCGGCGAGATCGACCTCGCCATCGGCTTCCTGCCGGGGCTGCGCGCGCCGGTGCGCGGCGAGCACGTGTTCACCGATCCCTATGTCTGCCTGATGCGTGCGGATCACCCGGCGGCGGGCGCGCGGCTCACGCGCCGGCAGTTTCTCGAGGCCTCCCACGCGCTGGTTTCCTCGGCCGGCAGCGGCCATCGCGTGATCGAGGAAGCCATGCTCGCCGCCGGCATGCACCGCAAGATCGCCCTGCGCGTGCCGCATTTCACCGTCGTCCCGATGATCCTCGAGCGCACCGACCTCGTCGTGACGGTGCCCAGCCGCGTGGCGCGCATCTTCGAGGGCATGGGGCGGCTGCGCAGCCTGCCCGCGCCGGTCGCGATCCCGCGCGCCGCGGTCAAGGTGCACTGGCACGACCGCTTCGGCGGCGACCCGGGAAACCGCTGGCTGCGCGAACTGCTCGTCACGCTGCACGGCGACGGCTCCAGCGGCTTGCGTGCGCGGCGGCACGCCCAGGCGGGGCACGCATGGCGGCACTGACGGTCCCGGTTCGCAGCCCGGACGAGTGGCTGCAGGGCGCCGACGCCATGGTCGTGCCGCTACTTTCGCCGGCCGAGGAGGCCGAGTGCCGCCTGGGATTCTCGCCGTACCTCGCGAGCGTCGAGGGCGCGCGGCTGCTCCCCCTCGACTGGCTGCTGCTCGGCGACCACGGCCTGCTCATCGAGTCGCTCGACGCGCAGATGGCGCTGCGGCCGACCAAGGCCCATCACGTCGCCGCGGCGTCGGGCGGCAGCGCGACCCTCGACCTCCCCGACCGTGAGGAGCGCATCGCCGAGCCGTGCGTGCTGATCGGCAGCCACCCGGCGCACTACCACTGGCTGACGTACTACCTGCCGCGCCTGGTTGCGCTGGAGCGCGCCCCGGAGCTCGCCGGCCTGCCGCTCTTGGTGGGCGACAACCTCACCGCGGGTCAGGCGGAGGCCCTGCGCATCGCCGGCATCGACGAAGGCCGTCTGCGACGGCTGGCGCGCGGCGCCCTCTACCGCTTCGACGAGCTGTGGGTGCCCTCGTTGCTGACCTGGCGGCTCAGGGTGCATCCCGTCGCGCTGCGGTGGCTGCGCCGGACCTACCTCGGCACGGATGCACCCGGCGCGGGAAAACGCCGCCTGTTCGTCTCGCGCCGGGACGCGTCGATCCGCCACCTGCTGAACGAGGACGAGGTGGTCGCGCTGCTCGCGCGGTACGGCTTCGAGACCGTCGAGGCGGCGCGCCTGGGCTTCGGCGCACAGGCGCGACTGTTCGGGGAGGCCGAGTGGGTCGTCGGCGGGACCGGTTCGGGCCTCTCGAACATCGTCTTCGCACCGCCGGGCGCAACGGTCGTCGAGTTGCACAACAACGACGCCGCGGACTTCATCGAGGCGCTGTGCCCCGCGCTCGGCCAGCGCTACGTGCGCATCATGGGCAACATCCGTCCCGAGCTCGGGAAGCTGGTGCACGACTGCGACTTCACCGTGCCGCTCGCGCCCCTGGAGGCGCTGCTCGGCGATGCAGCCCGCCCGAGCTAGAAGTAGCGCATGGCGCCGCGGAAGAGCTCCGCGAGATCCTCCCGGCTCGCGTCGCGCGGGGAGTTGGACATCACGCGACGCTGCGGATAGGCGCCGTCGACCAGCGCGGGGACGTCGCGCTCGGTATAGCCCACCGCCTGCAGCCCGCCGGGGAACGCCGTCGCCTGCATCATCTCGATGATGCGCGCGGCGACGATCTCGCCCGCGTCGTCGGGCGTCGCGCCGCCCGTGTCCGCGCCCAGGCACTCCGCGCCGTGCAGGTGGCGCTCCGGGCACGCGCACGCCGTGAACCGGTAGACCGAGGGCGCGTTGAGGATCACCGACATGCCGTGCGGCACCATCGGCTGGTCCTGCGGATAGCCCGGCGCGCGATACTCCCGCACCAGGCCTGACACGGCGTAGCTCATGCCGTGGGGCAGGTGGCAGCCGGCATTCCCGAACGCGATGCCGGCGAGCGAGCCCGCATACATCATCTCGGTGCGCGCCTCGACGTCGGAGGCATCGCGCACCGCGCGCACCAGGTACTTGCCGCACGACTTCAGCGCTTCCGTCGCGACCATGTCACTCCACGGGTTGGCGCCCTGGGAGGGCGGCCGCAGCGAGGGCCGGGCGGGCTTCGCGCGGCGGGCGTAGGAGATCGCGGTGAGCGATTCCAGCGCGTGCGAAAGCGCGTCGAAGCCGCTCGCCGCCACCACCGTGGCCGGCAGGGTGCGCGTGACGTCCGGATCGACCAGCCCGCGTGTCGGCTTGAGCAGCCGCGACTGGATGCCGGTCTTGGCCTTCATGTCCAGCAGGTCGAAGATCGCGATGCCGGTCGCCTCCGAGCCGGTGCCGGAAGTGGTGGGGCAGGCGATGTGCGGCTTCACCGGTCCCGGGACCGGCTTCCCGCCGCCGATCGGCGCGTTGATGTAGTCGAGGAACTCCGCCGGGTAGGTCGAATAGAGGTTGGCCGCCTTGCAGGTGTCCATCACCGAGCCGCCGCCGAGCGAGAGAAAGCCGTCGAAGCGGCCCTCGACTGCGAAGCGCGACGCGGCCTTGAACGACGCGTCGGTGGGCTCCACGGCCACCTCGTCGTAGACCGCGAAGTCGACACCGGCCGCGCGCAGCGACGCCGTCACCGTCTCCATGAACGGCAGTCCTGCAACGCCGCGATCGGTGAACAGCGCAACGCGCGCCATGCCCAGCGCGCGGGCGTGATCGCCGGCCTCCTTCAGCACGCCCGGTCCGAAGACGAGATGCGAGGCGTCGATGGCGAACGCCGAATCGCCGCCCTCGGTGTGGGCGAAATAGTGGTGGCAGCAGCCCATGGGGTTCCTCCTTTGCGTCGGCGAGTTTAGCCTGCCAGCCGGGCCGGCCGCGAACGCGTGCGCCGCGCCTCCAGAAAGCGCCGCCCGTCGCGGCGTCCGAGGTCGAAGGTCTCCTGCAGGCCGTCGGGGTTGGTGTAGTCCCAGCTCCACACCGGCAGCGGCGCGGACGGCTGCACGTAGACCCGATCGGGGTGCACAGGCAGCGCGCGGTAGCGGCGCGCGAGCAGCACCAGCATCGGACCGGGCACGTCGGCGAGCGCGTCCGCCGGGGCGTTGTCGGCGACGCCGGCGTCCAGTGCCGGCTGGCCGCCGTGCCAGAGCGCGGGGGTGAAGGGCGGCGTGCACGAGGACGCGAGGATCAGGTCGGCCAGCGCCTCCGGCGTGGCGCACTGCCGCACGCTTGCGTACTCGGCGCGGTAGCCCAGCCGCGGCGCGATGCGCGCGTGCACCGGCGGCCCAGCCACGTGGTCCAGCACGTCCGCCACGCCGGCGAGGACCCAGCCGGCGCGCCGGCCGAGCCAGCGCGGCGCTCGCGTGACCGGAATGCGCACGTCGGGGCCGGCATGCAGCCGCGCGAGCGCAGCGGCGTCGATACTCGCGAGCAGCGCCTCGCGGTACATCGCGTAGTGCGGGAACACGTCGCTGCCGTGCAGCAATCGGCTCGGGTAGGCGTTGCTGCGATTCGCCGCGGTCATGCGCTTGAAGCGCTCCAGCGCGGGCAGGGCGCCGCCGGCAAGCACCACGCAGGCCATCGCGGCACCGGCGCTCGCCGCGGCGATCGCGCGCGGCCGCGGCGCCAGTGCGGCGCCCGCCTCCAGGAAGAAACCCACCTGCCAGAGGCAGCGCGTGCCGCCACCGGCGAAGACGACGCGCTCGAACATCGGCCGGAACAGGGACGAGAGCCCCGCAGCATACGGCATGCGTCGAGCCGACGATCTAGGCCCCCCGTCTAATTCCATTCCGCCACCGGAAGCCTATGCTCATCGGCATCGCTGACGGCGTCATCGGGTTCGTACCCGCCTGCGCCGACCTTGCCGGAGGTAAGCATGAAGACGCTGGTCTACGCCGCCGCCGCGGCAGTCGCGCTGTTCCTGTTCGCATCCCACGCCGATCTGCCGTCGCCGCGCGCACCGCTCGCGATGGCGCAGGCCGTCGCGCCCGCGGCCGCACCGGCGCCGGCAGTGCCCGCGGGGACGCGGCCGTCGGGGTTCTACGAGGGCGAATCCGGACTGTCTCCGTCGGAGCGCGCCGGACGCGAGATCTGGTACAAGGCTACCGCCGGCAACGCGCGCTTCCACACCTACGTCTTCCAGCAGCGCGTCGGCGTGCTGATCGACTGGCACCGCGTGCTGAACGCCAAGGAGCGGAACGATCGCTTCGCTGCCTGGGGCATCATCAACGACCCCGACTGCTGCGTGCCCGGCACCGAGGGCTGCCCTGCGAAGAGCCTCGATGAGACCTACGGCTTCGAGTGGTGCCCCGGCGACGAGGACCTGCTGAAGTTCGTCGGCCGCACCGGCTACCGCGACCCGGCGTGCGACTTCAAGGACGCCCCGGCGGATGCGTCCGATCCGCACCACAAGGCGAAGGACCAGCGCCACCCGGCGTGCGACCTCGCGTTCGGCACCTCCACCGGCGCGCTCGGCATCCGCAAGTTTCCCAACCCGCGCTTCGATCGCGAGCGCTGGATCAAGGTGAACGGCAGCACCGGCAACTGGGCGGGCTACAACAAGCGCCTTTCCGCCGATCCGAAGAGCTCCGACAGCGCGGTGACCCGGCTCGCCGACGGCTCGATCGAGCCGCCGTTCCTGATCGGCACCTCGTGCGGCTCGTGCCACATCGCCTTCGACCCCGCCCGCCCGCCGAAGGACCCCGCCAATCCGCAGTGGGTGAACATCAAGGGCGGCCTCGGCAACCAGTACACGCGCGTCTCAGAGATCCTCACCTCGGGCATGGCGGGCACCACGCTCGAGGCGCAGATGTTCGCCCATGCGCGGCCCGGCACCTCCGACACCTCGGCCATCCCGACCGACCAGGTGAACAACCCCGGCACCATCAACGCCATCATCCATACGAAGCAGCGCCCGACCTTCTCCGGCGAGCTGATCACGAAGTGGCGCAAGGTGGCGGTGTGCGCGCCCGGCGCGCCGTGCTGGTGCGAGCCCGGCCGCGACGGCAAGTGCTGGGAGCGCGGCCAGAAGACCGAGGCCGTGCACCACATCCTGAAGGGCGGCGAGGACTCCATCGGCGCGCTGGAGGCGATCCAGCGCGTGTACTTCAACATCGGCTCGTGCAGCGAAGCCTGCTGGATGAACCACCTCACCGACCTGCGCCAGATCGACCCGCAGGCGCGCAACTTCGGCCAGACGCCGTTCGACATCGGCCAGTGCCGCCGCGACTGCCCGAACTTCCGCGCCATCGAGGACCGGCTCGCCGACATCCTCGCGTTCCTGTCGTCGAAGGAGACCGACGCCACCGACCTGCACGAGGCGCGTGCCGCCGAGCGCGGCACGAAGTACGAGTACGCCGATCTGGTACGCGATCTCGACAGCCAGTTCGGTGCCGGCGCGGTGGAGCGCGGCCGCCAGGTGTTCGCGCAGGGCTGCGCGCGCTGCCACTCGAGCATCCCCGAGGCCGTCGGCGGGCCGTTCACCTCGCGCGACTTCCGCAAGGTGAACGCGCAGGGCATGCGCGAGGACTTCCTCGGCAACGATGCGGCCACCAAGGTGTCCGAGGTGGGCGCCTACCGCTGCCGCGCGCTGCACTCCAACCACATGAAGGGCCACGTCTGGGAGGAGTACGGCTCGGAGACGCTGCGCGCCCGCGCGCCCGATCCGAACGTGAAGGAGCCCGCCGACGGCGGCCGCAGCTACTACCGCAACATCTCGCTGCTGTCGGTGTGGGCGCACGCGCCGTTCCTGCACAACAACGCCATCGGCCCGGAGCTCTGCGGCAATCCGGCCAACAAGGCAAACGACTTCTACCGCTCGCCCTACGTCGATGCCGACCGGCGCACGCTCGCCCCCGACAAGGCGCCGGCGTGCTGGCCCTACGATCCGAGCGTGGAGGGGCGCTTCAAGCTGTACGTCGCCTCGATGGAGGAGTTGCTCAATCCCGCGAAGCGCGTGCCCAAGCTCTCGCGCTTCAACCAGGACGTGAGCATCCCGCTCGGACCGCGACTTTGGGACGGCAAGGAGGAGAAGCAGGTCGTCGGCTTCACCCTCACCATCCCCGCGGGCACCAGCGCCGGCGGCATGGCGAACTTCCAGCACAAGCGCTTCGCCAACGACCTCGTGCTCGCCAAGCTCAAGCCCGAGGCCCTGGACGAGAGGCTTGCGAAGCTGCTCGGTCCCGAGGACGGCAAGCTCGTCGCCGCGGACCTGCGCAGCCTCATGGCCGACGCAGTGAAGGATCCGGAGAAGCTAGTCGACGCCGTGCGCGCGCGCCCGCGCCTGCTCACCGCCTACAGCTCGTGCTTCGCCGACATCGAGAACGAGGGACACCGCTTCGGCGAGGACCTGTCCGAGCGCGACAAGAAGGCGCTCATCGCCTTCCTCGCCACGCTCTAGGAGACGCGCCATGAAAGCAACGCTCGCCGCCTGCGCCGCCGCCGTCCTCGCCCTCGCCGCCTGCGGCGACGAGCCGCCGCCCGCGCTCAAGTTCGCGCCCTACGGCGCCGATTACGCCGCCAAGCCGGATCTGGCGAAGGTCGAGCACGACTTCCCGCTGTCGACCGCCGACCTCGCGAAGCTCAAGCCGGAGCACCTCAAGGGCTACGATCAGGAGCAGGTCGACCAGCTCTACGCGCGCCTCGCCGCCGGGCCGATTCCCGACGGCGCCTTCGACGGCGGGCTGTTCTTTCCGCGCGGCATCTCCGGCGACAAGCGCATCGCCGAGATCGTCGGCGGCCTTCCCGGCCTCGTGGTCGACCTGAAGACCGAGAAGCTCGAGCTCCTCGGCAGGACGCTGTGGAAGGGGAAGGTGTTCTATCGCGACGAGCGCGTGCTGCGCAACCGCATCGAGGACATCTCCCTGCTCAAGCCCCTCATCGACGGCGACCTCTCGGCGATCCCGAAGATCAGCGTGAGCGGCAAGGACCAGTGGCTGATGTTCCCCGCGCGGCTGTATTGCGGCCAGAGCCTGCTCGACGCGCGCCGCGAATCGATCATCATCGACTATTTCTTCTCCGACGAGATTCCCGGCTATCGCGAGCGGCCCGACTATCTCGCCGGCCGCCGCGGTTTCGTGGTGCGCGACGAGATCCGCATGGTCCGGCCCGGGTTCTATCTCGGCCGCGCCTACGTGAACCGCGCCTTCCTGCTCAACTTCACCCTCTACAACAAGGAGATCGCCGAGCGCGACGGGCCGGCGTACGTGAAGACCGGCCAGGTGAAGGAGGACTGCTGGGGCGGCATGCAGGCGCGCTCGCTGATGGCCGCGGCGCAGTGATCCGGCGCGCCGTTCTCGCCATGATGCTCGCGCTCGCGGCACCCACGGCGCCGGCCGCCGCGCCGCACTGGGCAGCGGACCCCGCCGATCCCGGGCCCGACCTGCCGCCGGCGGGGCGCGCGCTGTTCGACTTCGTCGCCGCCGACGGCATTCCGTTCCCGTTCGAGGCGCTGGTGCGCAGGATCGAGCAGCGCCTCGGCTGCGCGAAAGGCGAGCGCTGCACGCACGGCGTGCTGATTCCGCTGGGCCGGTCCCTGCAGCGCACGGCTGCCGCGCCGGACTTCTTCGCGCATCCGCGGGCGGTGGTGGCGGTGACGGGCGAGGGCGCGGGACCGCTGCAGGCGCGGGACCGGCTGTTTCTCGGCTACCAGGCGTCCTCGAACGTGCTCGAGGTGATCAGCTTCAACGAGACCGCCGGCCGCTTCGAGTTCCAGATCGTGCGCGACTATCGCGCGGGCGGCCGGCCGACGCTGGTCTACGCCGCGCGGGCGGTGTGCACCGCCTGCCACCAGAACCACGCGCCGCTCTTCTCGCGGCCCGTCTGGGACGAGACCAACGCCAACCCCGCGGTGGCCGAGCGCCTGGCGCGCACCGCGCCGCGCATCCACGGCATCGAGGTGCACCGCGGCGTGGACTTCCCCAACGCGATCGACGATGCCACCGATCGCGCGAACCTGCTCGTCGTCACGCGGCGCATCTGGCGCGACGCCTGCGACGTGAACTGCCGCGCCGGCGCGGCGCGCGCCGCGGCGCGCTACCGCGCGACCGGCGGCCGCGAGCTCGACGACGGGCCCTGGCGCGACGCGCTCGCGCGCGGCTTTGCGCGCGCCTGGCCTGCGGGTCTCGCCATTCCCAACCCCGACATCCCCAACCGCGATCCCTTCCTGCATGCCACCGGACGCGAGGGCCTGCCCGCCGCGCACGTCGCTGCGGCGTTCGAGGCACTTGCGCCGCGGCCGCCGCTGGAGGTGTGGCACGCGGACGATCCCACGCTGGCGCGCCGCTTCGTCGCCGGCCTCGCGGCCGATCGCGGACTGACGTCGCCAGGCTGCTGCGCCGTGGCGGCGCGGCTTGCGCCGCCGCGCGCCGATCACGCCTCGCTGCAGGCCGCCCCGGAGGAGGCGGTGCCGTTCGTCGCCGCGTGCGCCGCCTGCCACGCCACGCCGGACGCGGTGCCGCCCAACTTCCTGTGGGGCGATGCGGCGCGCGTCGAGCGCAACCTCAGGCACTGCGCACCGCGCATTCACGCGCGGCTCGCCATGTGGCAGGAGGACGCGGCGACGCGCGCCAAGGTGCCGATGCCGCCGCCGCGCGCTTCGCGCGAGGGGGCGCCGTGGGTGGAGCGCGTCGCGCCCGACAACGTCTCGAAGCTGCGCGACATCGCCGCGAGCTGGCTGCGCGCCGAGACCGGACGCGCGCCCGATGCAGACAGCGTTCCCGCCGAGGGCTACGAAGCCCTGCGGCCGTGTCTCGCCCCCGCCCCGACGAGGCTCCAATGACCCAGGCCGCCGCCCGTCCGCCGCTGCTCGCCCGCCTCTTCGCGCATCGCTGGGCGCGCGTGCTCGCCGTGCTCCTCGCCGTGCCCACGCTCGCGGCGCTCGCGCTCGGCGTCTGGGTCTGGCAGCGCTTCGCCGGCGACGTGCCGGTCGAGTACGCCGACATCGAGGAGCACTTCAAGTACGGCTCCACCGGCGGCGAGCGCGAGTCCGGCTTTCCGTACTGGATCTTCCAGGCCCTGCCGCAGGTGTGCGCCGAGCACCTGCCCGGCAAGGGCTATGCGTCACTCGGGATGATCTTCGAGGAGGGCAAGGACCTGCCTGTCGGCATGTCGAAGCGCCGTTACACGGGCATCGACCGCACCTTCCTCAACTGTGCGGTGTGCCACGCGAGCACGGTGCGCGATGCGCCCGACGCGAAACCGCGCCTGTACCTCGGCATGCCGGCGGCGAACCTCGACATCATGGCGTTCGAGAAATTCTTCTTCGGCTGCGCGAAGGATCCGAAGTTCAGCGCCGAGTACATCGTGCCCGAGGCGCGGCGCCTCGTGCAGGCGCAGGGCGGCGACCTCGACCTGCTCGATCGGTACCTCGTCTATCCGGTGGCGGTCGCGCTGATGCGCGAGCGGTTGCTGATGCTCGCCGGGCGCTTCTCGTTCGTGATGGACCAGCCCGCGTGGGGACCGGGGCGGGTCGACACGTTCAACTCGGCGAAGGTGATCTTCAACTTCCCGATGCACCGGCTGCCCGACCACGAGAAGAACGCCCCGGCGGACTTTCCGTCCATCTGGCTGCAGCAGCCGCGCGAGGGCATGCAGCTCCACTGGGACGGGAACAACACCGCGGTGACCGAGCGCAACAAGAGCGCCGCGTTCGGCACCGGGACCACGCCGCCGACCATCGACCTCGCGAACATCGGGCGCATCGAGCACTGGCTGCTCACGAAGGAGCCGCCGAAGTACCCGTATCCGGTCGACGCGGCGCGCGCGGCGCGCGGCGCGGCGCTCTACCAGGAGTACTGCGCGGGCTGCCACGGCGCCGGGCCGCGCGACTTCCGCGGCGAGCACGTCGGCCGCGTCATGCCCATCGAGGCGATCGGCACCGACCGGCGGCGCCTCGACTCCTACACCTACGACCTCGCGGTGAACCAGGGCACGCTCTACGCGGGCTACGACTGGCGCTTCAAGAGTTTCCGCAAGACCCACGGCTACGCCAACATGCCGCTGGACGGCCTGTGGCTGCGCGCCCCGTACCTGCACAACGGCTCGGTGCCCAGCCTGCGCGACCTGCTGGAGCCTGCGTCCGCGCGGCCGCAGCGCTTCTATCGCGGCAACGACGTCTATGACCCGGTGCGCGTGGGCTTCGTGTCGGACGTGCCGGCGTACGGCGCGCGCAGGTTCTTCGCCTTCGACACCGCCATTCCCGGCAACGCCAACGCCGGCCACGAGGGCCCGCGCTACGGCACGGCGCTCGCCGCGGCCGACAAGGACGCGTTGGTCGAGTTCCTCAAGACCTTCTAGGAATGGTCCGCAAAACCCGGGGAAACATCCCCGTGCCCCTACAACAGGCCTCCGCAGGAACAGGTCTTGCGGAGGCTCTCTAGGAGAATGCCATGGCCGCAGCCGCAACGACGTCCGGATGGCGCTGGGGAAGGATCCTCGCGTGGCTCGCGGTGCTTGCCGTGTTCGCGGCCCTCGCCGGCGCCTACGGGTGGTACAAGTTCTTCCGCGAGGAGCCGCAACCCGACTGGATCACGTCCGACCCGGAGATGCGCTTCAAGTACGGCTCCATCGGCGCGGAGCGCGATGCCGGCATTCCCTACTGGATCTTCTACGTCCTGCCGCGCGTGTTCCCGGAGAAGCTGCCCGGGCCGGGCGGCTACGCTTCCCTCGGCGTGTCCTGGGAGCAGGGCCAGGAGCTGCCCATCGGTTTCACCAAGAAGGTGGTCGGCTTTCCGCGGATCGGCAACAACTGCGCGGCCTGCCACACGGCCAACTACCGGCTCGGCGAGAACGAGAACCCCACGTTCGTGACCGCAGGCAACGGCCACACCCTCAACCTCGTCGCGTTCTTCCGCTATCTCGTGGACTGCGCGAAGGACCCGCGCTTCAATGCCGACATCCTGATGCGCGAGATCGAGCTTGTCACCGACCTCTCCCTGGTGGACCGCGCGATCTACCGCTTCATTCTCATCCCGATCACGAAAAAGCGCCTCCTCGAGCGCGAGGCGCAGTTCGCGTGGATCTACCACAAGGGCTTTCCGGAGTGGGGCCGCGGCCGCGATGACGCGATGAACCTCACCAAGTACTTCATGCTCGAGCTGCCGATGGACCAGACCTTCGGCCCGACCGACATTCCCTCCATCTGGAACCTGAAGAAGTACGCCGCCGCCGGCACCACCATGAACTGGGCCGGCGACAGCCACGACGTGTACTCGGTCATCATCGACTCCGCGCTCGGCCTGCTCGGCGCGCCGCCCAAGAACAACGCCGAGTTCCTCGCCGAGGTGAAATGGCTGCAGGACTATCTCGGCAACAAGGCGCCGCCGAAGTACCCGGTCCCGATCGATGCCGCGAAGGCCGCAGCGGGCAAGGTCGTGTTCGACGCGACCTGCGCCGAATGCCACGCGAGCGACCGGACCGCGCGGCGCATGCCGCTGAAGGCCGTTGACACCGACCCCGAGCGCATCGGCACCTGGAACAAGGCGAACGCCATCGCCGCGAACAAGGTGGTCGCCGGCTTCGGCATCGAGCGCAAGGGCCTGGTGGAAGCCGATCTCGAAGGCTACAACCCGCCGTTCCTCGACGGCGTGTGGCTGCGCGCGCCGTACCTGCACAACGGCTCGGTGCCCACGCTGCGCGATCTGCTCGAGCCGCCCGGGAAGCGGCCGAAGGTGTTCTGGCGCGGCTATGATCTCTACGATCCGGCGAACGTGGGCTTCGTCTCGTCGGGCCCCGAGGCCGAGCGTGTCGGCACGCGGCACGACACGGCGGAGCGCGCCAATTCCAATCGCGGCCACGTGTTCGGCACGGAGCTTCCGACGGCGCAGAAGGACGCGCTGCTCGAGTACCTGAAGACGCTTTGAGCCGAGCGCAGCCCGGGGATCGGGCTGGGCGGTACGCACGGCGGAAGCGCGGCGCGCTTGACCGTTGGTTCGCGTATGTGGTCCTATCTTTAGGACCACTTACCCGTCCCCGCCATGTCCGCGCCCAACCATGACGCCCTGCTGAAGGTCGCCGCGATCCGCCCGCTGTGGACGGGCGTCGCGCCGGCCGCCGTTGCCCTCGGCCTGGAGGGGCGCGTGCTGCTCCACGCCGGGCCGGCCCTCGCGGACCCGACCCGCCCGCCGCCGCCGATGCTGAACGGGGCGGTGCTTTCCATCCTCCACGAAGGCTGGGCGACCGATCCGATCGACGCGGAGCGGCTCATCGCCGGCGGTCACGTCCGCCTGGAGCCGTCGTGGACGCGCGGCGTCGCCGTGCCGCTGGCGGCGATGGTCTCGCCGCGAACCACGCTTGCGGTCATCGCCGACGGGCGCAGCCGGTACCACGGCTATCTCGGCACCGGGCTCGGCCCGCAGCAGCGCTTCGGCGCGCGCGACCCGGCGGTGATCGAACGGCTCGCGCTGCGGGAGAACACCCTCGCCCCCGGCTTCGCGCGGCTGCTCGCCGAGCCGATGGACCTGCTCTCCATTGCGCGCCTCGCGCTGCGCGAGGGCGACGACCTGCACAACCGCCTCTCCAGCGCCACGACGGTGCTCCACGCGGCGCTGTCGACGCGCAAGGCGGACTCCGCCGACGAGCAGGCCGCGCTCAAGGTGGTGGAGGAGACGCCGACCTACTTCCTCAACGTCTGGATGCCCGCGTGCCAGCTCATGATGCTGGCGGCCGAAGGCGAGACGGGCGCCACGCTGGTCACGCGCCTGTGCGCGAACGGAATCGAGACCGCCATCCAGATCGCCGGCCTCCCGGGACGCTGGTTCGCCACGCCGAGCGCGCCCGTGCGCGGGCCGTTCATGAAGGGCGCGCCGGCCGACGCGGAGCATCCGCCCGCGACCGGCGACAGCGGCGTGATCGACGCCTTCGGCCTGGGCGGGCAGGGGCTGCGGCATTCGCCCAGCCTGCGCGCCGCGCTCGCGCAGTGGCTGCCCGCGGACGACGATGCGCGTGCGCGCCGTGTCCTCGTCGGCGTGCATCCGGTGCTCGACACGCTGATCGGCCTCGACGCCGCGGCGGTCGCAGCCCATGGCGACCCGATCATCCTTTCCACCGGCATGACCGACCCGCACGGCCGCGGCCTGCTCGGGCGCGGCGCCTGCGCGATGCCGGTCGAACCGTTCGCCCGCGCGGTGGCCGCATTGCGCGAGAGCGCCGCGCCATGAAGCTGCAGGACCGCGTGGCCATCGTCACCGGCGGTGCGTCCGGCATCGGCCGCGCCATCGCGGAGGGGCTCGCGCGCGAGGGTGCGCGGATCGTCATCGCGGACCGCCGCGGCGCCGAGGAGGCCGCCGCCGCGCTGGCGCAGGCGGGCCACGCCGCGCTCGGCGTAACCGCCGACGTGACCAGCGAGCCGGACATGGCAAGCATGGCCGCCGCTGCCGAGGCGCGCTTCGGCGGCATCGACGTGCTCGTCGCCAACGCGGCGATCTTCACGACCCTCCGGCCCAAGCCCTTTGAGGAGCTGACCGCCGACGAGTGGCGCGGCGTCATGGACGTCAATACGCTCGGTGTCTTCCTCTCGTTGAAGGCCTGCCTGCCGGCGCTCGCGCGCTCCACGGCGGCGCGCGTGATCACCATCTCGTCGGGCGTCGCCTTCAAGGGCAATACGCTCTACCTGCACTACGTCGCGAGCAAGGGCGCGGTGGTGTCGATGACCCGGTCGCTGGCGCGCGAGCTCGGCCCGCGGAAGATCCTGGTGAACAGCATCGCGCCGGGCTTCACGCTGTCCGAAGGCGTGCTCGGCAACGCCGAGCTGATGGAAGGCGCGGGCGTGCCGTCGGTCGCCGGCCGCGCGCTCGCGCGCGACATGTATCCGTCCGACGTCGTTGGCGCCGCGGTGTTCTTCGCCGGCCCCGACTGCGGCTTCGTCACCGGCCAGACGCTGGTGGTGGACGGCGGCAGCTACCTGCATTGAAGGGAACGCCATGGCCTTTCTGCGCAACAACTGGTACGTCGCGGCCTGGGCCGACGAGCTCGGCCCCGCCGATTCCGGCTGCAAGCTGCTCGCGCGCACCATCCTCGGCGAGCCGCTCGTGCTCTACCGCACCGCCGCCGGCGAGCCGGTCGCGCTGCTCGACCGCTGCCCGCACCGGCTGCTGCCGCTCTCCAAGGGCGAGCGGCAGGGCGACCTCATCGAGTGCGGCTACCACGGCATGACCTTCGGCCCGGACGGGCGCTGCGTGCGCATCCCGGGGCAGAAGGTGATCCCGAGCGCGGCCCACCTGCGCCGCTATCCGGCCGTCGACCACCTGGGCATGGTGTGGGTCTGGACCGGCGATCCGGAGCGCGCCGACCGCGCGAAGCTCTTCGACCAGCTGCCGCAATGGGCGCTGGCGCAGGGCGGCTCGCCGCGCTGGGCCTGGTTCCCGGGGCCGCTCACCTACGTGAAGGCGAACTACCAGCTCCTGTGCGAAAACCTCGTCGATCCGCAGCACGTCGCGTTCGCGCACAAGCGCACGCTCGGCAGCCCGGCGATGGTGGACATCCCCATCGAGACCACGCAGCACGGCGACACGCTGCTGGTCACGCGCTGGACGCCGGATGCGCCCGCCTCGCCGATCCTGCAGCGCTACGGCCGCTGGCCCGGCAACGTGGACCGCTGGCAGTACTACTGGTTCTACCCGCCGGCGATCGCCGTAGTGGACTTCGGCGCGGGACCGCCCGGCATGCCGCGCACCGACGCGGCGCGCGACGCCAACGTGCGCGTGTACTCCGCGCACTTCATGACGCCGGAGACCGAGGAGAGCACGCACTACTTCTGGTTCATCCTGCGCAACTTCGGCGTCGGGGACGAGTCCGTGAACGCCGACATGCGCGACCAGGTCGTGATGACTTTCAACGAGGACAAGGAAATCCTCGAGGCGATCCAGGCGTCCGAACGCGCGCCGTTCGTGACCGAGCGGGTGAAGATCTCCATCGACGCGGGCACCATGCGGCTGCGCCGGCTGGTCGAGCGGATGATCGCCGACGAGCAGGCGGCGGCGGGCGCGAGCGCTTCGCATGCGTGAAGCCGAGGGCGGTGGTCCGGCGGTCGAATGGCGCCCGCGCGCCCCTTTGGCTCGGCGCGCATGCACGCGGACGCGTTTGGGGAACCGACTCATGCGCGGTGGCTTGCAGTGGTCGCGCGCGTCCGCGAGCGGTCATCGGCTGAGTCGGAGGGGTGCGCAGCTGCCGACTTCGAGCGGCACGATCGCTTGCGGGCGGGCCGCAGGCATGCCCGCAAGCACACAGTAGGAGACGCTAGGAGGGCAGCTGCGCACCCCTCTGGCTCAGCCCCC
>Ga0209254_10001128_pt1 | contig 23579 bp, 23 predicted proteins | sample FrelakmetDIP11DI_FD_187148 | JGI IMG/M metagenome (GOLD analysis project Ga0209254, IMG submission 187148) | Freshwater lake sediment microbial communities from the University of Notre Dame, USA, for methane emissions studies - DIP11 DI (SPAdes)... | ecosystem: Environmental > Aquatic >...
TCTTCAGCCGTTTCTGCATCGGCAAATAGCTGGCGTGGCAGTGAGTCCGCCACGTTGCTTCCATTAGGATGGCGGTCCGCCCGCGAGCTGTTGCCATGTCCGAATCCCCCAATCCACCGTCACTGTCCCGGCTCGCCATCGATCGGTCAGGCACCTCCGTGACCCGACGCCGGCGGCCGCTATGGAAGCGCTGGTGGCTCTGGGCGCTGGTGATCGCAGTCGTGATCGCCGCGGCGTTCGTCATTCGCAGTCGCGCGGCCGCGCAGCCCGTGGAGTTCGCCACGGTGGCCGCCGCGTACCCGTCGTCCTCCGTGGCCGTGCTAAATGCCACGGGTCGCGTCGTTGCGCAACGACGCGCCTCGGTCTCGTCAAAGGGTACCGGTCGACTGGAGTGGCTCGGCGTCCAGGAAGGGCAAATGGTGAAGGAGGGCGACATCATCGCCCGCCTGGAGAACCGCGACGTCGCTGCGCAGCGGGAACAGGCGGCAGCACAGGTGCAAGCAGCGCGCGCCAACCTCGCGCAGGGCCAGGCGGAACTTGATGATGCGCGGGCGGCGCTGCAGCGCGCGCAGGACCTCGCAAAGCAGAACTTTATTTCCGGTTCGGCGCTCGACACTGCCGAAGCGCGCTACAACAAGTCGCGGGCGCAGATCGACACATTGAAGGCGCAGATCGGTGTCGCCGAGGCCAACCTGCGCGTCGCCGGCGTCGCCTTCGATCAGACGCTGATCCGTGCGCCCTTCACCGGCATCGTGCTGACCAAGAGCGCCAACGTCGGGGATATCGTCACGCCGTTTTCATCGGCCTCCGGGACCACCGGTGCGGTGGTCACGATGGCCGACATGGAGACGCTCGAAGTCGAGGCCGATGTGTCGGAATCCTCGATCGCGAAGATCACGGTCGCGCAGCCGGCCGAGATCCAGCTCGATGCCTTCCCCGACCTGCGCCTGCTCGGGGAAGTGAGCCGCATCGTGCCGACGGTCGACCGCAGCAAGGCGACATTGCTGGTCAAGGTCAGGTTCGTCGAACGCGACGCGCGGGTACTGCCGGACATGAGCACCAAGGTCGCCTTTTTGTCACGTTCGCTAAAGCCCGAGGAACGCAAGCCGGTGCCGGCGCTACGCCCGGATGCCATCGTCAAGCGCGACGGCGCCGACGTGGTCTTCGTCGTCGATGCGGCCAGCATCGTCACGCCGGTGCCGGTGAAGACCGGAGACAAGGTCGGTGACCTGGTGCGGGTCGACGGTGTAGCGCCGGGAACGCGCGTCGTGGCCGCTCCGCCAGAGCGCCTCGCCGCCGGCGCGCGCGTCGAAGCGGTCAAGAAATAGCGATGTCGCAGGCCGACGCGGCAGTCGACCGGCGTGCGCTGGTCGAGATCGAGCACCTGACCAAGTCCTATGTCCGCGGCGAACAGGTCGTGCCCGTGCTCACTGATATCAACCTCGTGATCCGCGAGGGGGACTTCGTCGCGATGATGGGACCTTCGGGCTCCGGCAAGAGCACGCTGCTGAACCTGGTGGCGGGCATCGACAAGCCGGACAGCGGCCGCCTGGCGGTCGCCGGCGAGGACATCACGCAGCTTTCCGACACCGAGCTGGCCGACTGGCGCGCGCGAACCGTCGGTTTCATCTTCCAGTTCTACAACCTGATGCCGGTGCTGACGGCGTTCGAGAACGTCGAGTTGCCGCTGCAACTGACGGCACTGTCCCGCGCCGAGCGGCGCGAGCGCGTCGAACTGCTGCTGTCGATGGTGGGACTTTCCGACCGCGTGAAGCACTATCCGAACGAACTGTCGGGCGGGCAGCAGCAGCGCGTGGCGATTGCGCGGGCGCTGGTTACCGATCCGTTGCTGGTGATTGCCGACGAACCCACCGGCGACCTCGACCGGCAATCGGCCGCGGACATCCTCGGCCTGCTCGACCGGCTCAATTCCGAACTCGGCAAGACGATCGTCATGGTGACGCACGACCCGCGCGCCGCCGGCGCCGCGCATCACCTGATCTACCTCGACAAGGGCCAGCTGACCGACACGGCCCCGTTCGGGCATTGAGGACGCGGCGGTGTTCTTCCTGAGGTTCGTCCTTCGCAACGTGTTCCGCGCCAAGCTGCGCGCAGCGCTGACGATCCTCGGGCTGGTGATTGCGATTCTCGCGTTCGGCCTGCTGCAGACCGTCGTGCGGGCCTGGTATGCCGGCGCGGACGCGGCCTCGGCGACGCGGCTGATCGCACGCAACTCGATCTCGCTGACCTTCACGATGCCGATGTATTACCGCGAGAAGATCCGCGCGGTGCCGGGCGTGACCGGCGTGAGCGTCTCGAACTGGTTCGGCGGCATCTACAAGGAGCCGAAGAACTTCTTCGCCCAGTTTGCGGTCGACGCGCCGACGTTCTTCCCGATGTACCCCGAGTTCATCTTCGAGCCGGACGAGTACCAGGCGTTCCTGCGCGACCGGCGCGGCGCGGCCGTCGGACGCCAGCTCGCCGACCTCTATGGCTTCAAGGTCGGCGACACGATTCCGCTCAAGAGCGCGATTTACCCAGGCAACTGGGAGTTCACGGTGCGCGCGATCTACGACGCCAAGGACGAGACCACGATCACGCGTCAGATGTACTTCCATTTTGACTACCTGAACGAGCACATCAAGAAGGTATTCCCGCGGCGTGCTGACCAGGCCGGGGTGTTCATCGTCGGCATCGGTGACGGGCAGGCTGCAGCGACGATTGCGCGCGAGATCGACGCCGAGTTCAAGAACTCGCTGGCGGAGACACTGACCGAGACCGAAAAGGCGTTCACTCTCGGCTTCGTCGCGATGGTCGAGACGATCGTCGTCGCGATCCAGGGGGTGAGCTACGTCGTGATCCTGATCATCATGGCCGTCGCGGCCAACACGATGGCGATGACCGCACGCGAACGGCTGCCGGAGTACGCGACGCTGAAGGCACTGGGCTTCAAGCCCGGCGTGGTGGCGGCAATGATCATGGCCGAAGCCCTGCTGCTGGCGCTGATCGGCGCCGGTATTGGCATGCTGCTGACGTCGCCCGTGATCAAGCTGTTTCACGCAGCCACCGTCAGCGTGTTCGCGAAGATGCCGCTGGTAGCGGAGACGTTCTACCTGCAGGCCGCCTGCGCCGCGGCGGTTGGCCTGGTCGCCGGCATCGTGCCCGCCATCCGCGCCGCCCGCGTGAAGATCGTTGATGGGCTGCGGCATGTGGCTTAGGCCGGTCGAAATGTACGCGACCGCTGCGCGGTCGCACGTGCATTTCGACCGCTTGATCAGCGGGCCTCCCTTCGGGCGGCCGGGCGTGCGGCCCGCGTCCAAATGCCACTGGCGGGGCAGGCAAGGCGAGCTTCGTGAGTGCATCAGCCGCGCCTCGGGACGGTGGAGGAGGCGTGCCCCGTGCAGGCGCGAGTTTGAGCGGCGGTGGCATGCACCGGCTGATTCACCCCTGCCGTTGTGGATGGGCCGTACGCCCGGCCGCTCCGAAGGGAGGCCCACTCACTTTAGTCATTTGCGGTGCACGAGCGCCGCGTCAGCGGCGCGTACACCGCAAATGAGCACATGAAAGTTCCCATTTCCTACGTCGCACGCAACCTCTGGGTGCGGAAGCTGACGACCGGGCTGACGGCAGGTGGCATGGCGCTGGTGGTGTTCGTCTTCGCTGCCGTGCTGATGCTTGATGCCGGGCTCAAGTCGACGCTGGTGTCGACCGGCTCCGCCGACAACGTCGTCGTGATCCGGCTTGGCAGCCAGACGGAAGTGCAGAGCGGTGTGTTCCGCGACCAGGCGTCTCTGATCGAAACGTCGCCCGAAGTGGCGCGTGCCGCGGACGGTCAGGCCTTCGTTTCCAAGGAGGTCGTGGTGCTCAACTCGCTGCCCAAGCTCGACGACCCGAGCAAGCGCAGCAACGTCGTCGTCCGGGGCATGCCGGAGATCGGCCGGGCACTGCGGCCGCAGGTGCGCATCGTCGACGGGCGCATGTTCCGGTCCGGGACCTCGGAGATCGTCGTCGGGCGTTCGGTCGCGCGCCAGTTCGCCGGCGTCGAAATCGGACAGCAGTTGTCGTTCGCCGGCCGGCAGTGGACTGTTGTCGGCGTGTTCGACGCCGGCAAGACGGCGTTCGACTCCGAGATCTGGGGCGATGTCGAGCAGATGATGCAGGCGTTCCGCCGCATCGCCTACTCGTCGGTCATTGCCAAGCTTGCCGATGCGAATTCGTTCGAGGCGCTGAAGGCCCGGCTGGACGAGGATCCGCGCCTCAAGGTCGACATCAAGCGCGAACACCGTTTCTATGAGGACCAGTCGGCCAGCCTGTCGAACTTCATCACGCTGCTCGGCATGGCGCTTTCGATCATCTTCTCGCTGGGCGCAATGATCGGTGCGACGATCACGATGTACGCAGCCGTGGCGACGCGGACCAGCGAGATTGGTACCCTGCGTGCACTCGGATTCCAGCGCGCCTCGGTGCTCGCTGCGTTCCTCGCCGAGTCGCTGCTGCTGGCCTTGCTCGGCGGCATCGCCGGGCTCGTTGCGGCGAGCTTCCTGACCGCGATCACCGTCTCGACGACGAACTTCCAGTCGTTTTCGGAGCTCGCGTTTTCCTTCAGGCTGACGCCGCGGATCGTGGCGCAGGCACTGGCTTTCGCGCTGCTGATGGGGTTTGTGGGCGGATTCCTGCCGGCGATCCGTGCCAGCCGGATGAAGATCGTCGATGCGCTCCGCGCTGACTAGCGGCGTCGCCAGCGTGACGGCGACGCAGGCCCTTCGGTATGCTGCCGTGGCGTGGCCCGCGCGCAAGAGAGCAAGGACAAGGAGCCGGCATGAAGCGTCGTGACATCACATCGGCGGCGGTTGCGGCTGCGCCGGCCGCGCAGTGGCCATGGGCCGCCGCCGCGCAGTCCATCGCCCATCCGACGACGCTGATCCCGGCCAGTCCTGGCGGCGGCTTTATGTCTTTAGCCTCCTGGGCTTCATGAGGTGGCCTGGGGATCTCCGGTCATGCCCTCGGTCATCGGCCTGATCCTGGGTTCTCGGGCCGTATCGCAGCTCCGGCGTGCGCTGGCGATCAGCCAGGGCGAGCCGTCCATATTCTTCACGCCTCCGATCTCCGCGGCGCTGCTGGTGATCACCGCCGCGCAGGTGCTGGTGCGGCGGCGGGTTCGCGTCGTGCGCGAGTGGCGGGCACGCGCTGCAGCGTGAGCTCCCTGCACCCGGACGCCGCGGGCGGCAAGCACACGAGCCCGGCTGCTGCTGCCCTGCGGATCCTCGCCACGCTGGTCATCGCGACGTTGGGCGCGCTGGCCTGCGTGGCGCTGAGCACGCCGCTGCCCTGGCTGATCGGGCCGCTGGTCGCGGTCGCGCTGGTCAGCATGGCCCACGGCGGCCTCGTGGCGCCGCCGGGCGCGCGTCAGGTGGGGCAGTGGGCGATCGGAGTGGCACTCGGTCTGTACTTCTCGCCGGCGGTCGTGCGCGAAGTCGTGCGGCTCGCACCCTGGCTGATCGCCGCGGTGTTGTTCGCGATGGTCCTGGGTGCCTTCGGGGCGTGGCTGCTGTTGCGGTCGACCGACTCCGACTCGACGACGGCGTTCTTCGCGATGGCCATCGGCGGCGCCAGCGAGATGGCGATGCAGGCGCAACGCCATGCCGGCAAGGTCGATCGCGTCGCCGCGGCGCACAGCCTGCGCATCATGCTGGTGGTGCTCATCGTCCCGTTGAGCTTCGATGCTCTCGGGGTCCACGGCGCCGATCCGTATACGCCGCTGGCCCTCGCGTTTGACCCGCTCGGCTTCGTCGTGCTGACGGCGGTCACGTTCGGCGCGGCCGCCGCGATGCAGCGCCTGGGATCACCCAACAGCTGGATGATCGGACCGCTGCTTGCCGCGGCCGCGATCACGGCAACCGGGCACACTTTCTCGTCACTGCCGACCGCGGTCATTAATGCCGGGCAACTGCTGATCGGCATCACCCTCGGCACGCATTTCACGCGCGAGTTCTTCCGTGCCGCGCCTCGCTTCCTGGCCACGGTGGCCTGGATCACCGGCGTGTACCTGTTGTGCGGCCTTGGATTCGGCTTGCTGCTGGCATGGGGGGCGGAGCTGCCGTGGCCCACCGCGGTGATTGCGACGACACCGGGAGGCATCGGCGAAATGGCACTCACGGCCAAGGCGCTGCAGCTTGGGGTCCCCATCGTCACGGCGTTTCACGCGATCCGCATGGCAGCGGTGGTTCTCACCGCAGGCGCCGCCTTCGCGCTCTGGCGCCGAGTCATGACAGGAGCACGCGATGGCGATTGAGCTGCGCCCGCTGACGCAATCGACGGCGCCGTCGGCTGCTGATTTCCTTGACGCGGCACGCGAGTCGGCGGTGGCGCTGGCGCGGTGGATGCCGTGGTACCACGCTGGCTACGGCTTGCCCGACGTCGAGCGCTGGTTCGATCAGGCGGACCGCATGTGGCGCGACCGCTCGGCGTTTCCGATGCTCATTGTCGATGCGGATTCCGCGCGCGTGCTGGGCGGCGTTGCGCTGCACGACCTCCTTCTCTACGGAAAGCGCGAGGCGGAGGTCGGTTACTGGGTACGCCGGTCGGCATGCGGGCAAGGAGTCGCGGCCACCGCGATACGCGCGATGGCCGCGTTCGGGGTGAACGAACTCGGGCTGATCCGCGTTTCGATGCGCATCCGGCTCGAAAACCGTTCGAGCCGCCGTGCTGCCGAGCGAGCGGGTGCGCGCTTCGAAGGCGTCCTGCGCCATGGGCTGCTCGCCAACGACGTGCGCTACGACGCCGCGGTGTATTCACTGCTGCCTTCCGACCTCGCGCGGCCCTGGTCCCCTTGAGGCGGCGACCCAATCCGGCATCTACCTCACGGTGATCGCGGGTTTTGGCGTCTGGATTTTTCAGAATCGCGGGTGTAGCGTGAAAACGCAGTCGATTCTTAGCTGTGGATTCGGAATGTGGATTCGAAGCGTGAATTCAAAGCTCAGTGCCAGCGGCCTCCAGGCCATCCCTGTCGCATAACACCCCTCCCGGCCATCCCAACAGCACCATCGCTTGCGCGTCGCGGGCGCATCCCGCGTTCAACGGAGTGACTTCAATGCCGACAGGCACTGTGAAATGGTTCAACGAGACCAAGGGTTTTGGCTTCATCAAACCCGATGATGGCGGGGCCGATCTTTTCGCCCATTACAGCGGTATCAAGTCAAAGGGCTTCCGCACGCTGAAGGAGAACCAGAAGGTTGAGTACCAGGTTCAGCAGGGACAAAAAGGCCCGCAGGCGGTCGAGATCAACGTCCTCGGCGGCTGAGGGCCGTTCGATTTCCTTTTGCGGGCCCGCGGAGCGGGCCTTTTTTTTGAGGCCATCGGTCCCGTGGCGGCCGGCTCCACCACGATGCGGAGTGTGCGACGCAGCGAAACGTTAGCCGGGCCGGCGTGAGTCTTGCCCGCGCACTGCAGTTAAAATCAAAGACTTTCCCGTCACCGGGCATTGCAAGCGGCTATCCGCCGATACGCCGGTCACTCGCGGTCACGATCCGCGACGCGGTCAGAACAACGAACGGCGCGCCCAGTGGCGACGCGCGGCGAAACAGGAGGCGCATTCATGAGCGCAGTACTTGCGGGCCAGGCGGTCAACACCCCTGCCTATGTGCGAAACCGGAAGTTGATTGCATGGGTGGCCGAGATCGCCCAGCTGACGAAGCCTGACCGCGTGGTCTGGTGCGACGGCTCCAAGGAAGAGGCGGATCGGCTCTTCGCTGAAATGGTCGCTAGTGGGACGCTGAAGAAGCTGAATCCGGCGAAGCGGCCGAACAGCTACCTCGCCCTCTCGGACCCCAGCGACGTCGCGCGCGTCGAGGACCGGACTTTCATCTGCAGCGAATCGAAGGACGACGCCGGGCCGACCAACAACTGGATGGCGCCAGGCGAGATGCGTGCGACGCTGAGCGGCCTGTTCAATGGCTGCATGCGCGGCCGCACGATGTACGTCATTCCGTTTTCGATGGGTCCGCTCGGTTCGCACATCAGCCAGATCGGTGTGGAGCTCACCGACAGCCCGTATGTCGTCGTCAACATGCGCATCATGACGCGCATGGGGCGGGCCGTCGTGGACCTGCTCGGCACCGATGGCGCCTTTGTTCCCTGCGTGCACTCGGTCGGTACGCCGCTGGCGCCGGGCGAAAGGGACGTCGCTTGGCCGTGCAGCGACACCAAGTACATCGTGCATTTCCCGGAAACCCGCGAGATCTGGTCGTACGGCTCGGGCTACGGCGGCAACGCGCTACTCGGCAAGAAGTGCCTGGCACTGCGCATTGCCTCGACGATGGGACGCGATGAGGGCTGGCTCGCCGAGCACATGCTGATCGTTGCGGTCACGTCGCCGGAGGGCAAGAAATATCACATCGCTGCAGCCTTCCCGTCAGCCTGTGGAAAGACCAATTTTGCGATGCTGATTCCACCGCCGGCGTTCGCCGGCTGGAAAGTCACCACGGTGGGCGAGGACATTGCCTGGATCAAGCCGGGTAAGGACGGCCGCCTGTACGCGATCAATCCGGAATCGGGCTGCTTCGGCGTCGCGCCGGGCACGTCGGAGAAGACCAACCACAACGCGATGGCGATGCTGCACGAGAACGTCATCTTTACCAACGTCGCGCTGACCGATGATGGCGACGTCTGGTGGGAGGGCATGGGTCCGGCGCCGGCGCACCTGATCGACTGGCAGGGCAAGGACTGGACACCCGAGGACGGCAAGGCGGGTCGCAAGGCGGCGCACCCGAACGCGCGCTTTACGGTCGCCGCTCAGCAGTGTCCGTCGATCGACAAGGACTGGGAGGACCCGAACGGCGTGGCAATCGACGCGTTCCTGTTCGGCGGACGACGCTCGACCACGGTGCCGCTGGTGACCGAGGCGCGGACCTGGGTCGAGGGCGTGTACATGGCTGCGACCATGGGCTCGGAGACCACGGCCGCACAGCAGGGCGCGCAAGGAGTGCTGCGCCGCGACCCCTTCGCGATGCTGCCGTTCTGCGGCTACAACATGGGCGATCACTTTGCCCACTGGATCACGCTCGGTCACGCACTACAGGACGCCGGGGCGACGCTGCCGAAGATCTTCACGGTCAACTGGTTCCGCACTGATGCCGAGGGCAAGTTCGTATGGCCCGGCTTTGGCGAGAACATGCGCGTGCTGCAGTGGATCGTCGACCGCGTCGAGGGGCGCGCGGGGGGCGCCGAACACGTGTTTGGCGTCACTCCGAGGTACGAAGACCTCAAGTGGAACGGCCTGGAGTTCACGCGCGACCGCTTCGAGCAGATCACGGCGGTCGACGCCGGCGATCTGCGCAAGGAACTGGCGTTGCATTCGGAACTGTTCAGCAAGCTGCACCCGCACTTGCCGGCTGAACTCGAACAGACACGCGCTTCCTTCGAGCGGCGACTCGCCGCTTAGGACAAGGACGCGCATTGCCCCATGACGGGCCGCTGCGGCGGCCCGTCTGCTTATCGTCTCCCGCAATTGCATCGCCCGGGGCGAGCCGACATACTCCCTGTCCGCCCACTCTCCGACGGCGACGTTCAAGGAGCCTGGCATGGGCCTGATCTACTACATCACGCAGGTTCAGTTCGACTTCGGCGCACTGCGGCTCGCGCGCGCGGAGTGCGAACGCAGCGGCATCTCCCGGCCGCTGATCTGCACCGACCGCGGTGTCGCCGCCGCCGGCCTGCTCGATCGCCTCCGCGATGCGCTCGGAGACCTGCCGGTTGCGGTGTACGACGGCACGCCATCGAATCCCACCGAGACTGCCGTGATGGCCGCGGTGCAGGCCTACCGGGAACACCAAGCGAACGGCCTGATCGCTCTGGGCGGCGGCAGTGCGATCGATCTCGCCAAGGGCGTGGCGATCATGGCGACTCACGACGGTACGCTCGCCGACTACGCGACGATTCTCGGCGGCAGTCCGAAAATCACCGCGAACGTTGCGCCGTTGATCGCGATTCCGACGACCGCCGGTACGGGCAGCGAGGTGGCGCGCGGCGCGATCATCATCCTCGACGATGGCCGCAAGCTCGGCTTTCATTCCTGGCACCTGGTGCCGAAGACCGCGATCTGCGATCCCGAACTGACCTACGGCCTGCCGCCCCGGCTGACGGCGGCGACCGGCATGGACGCGATCGCGCACTGCGTCGAGACCTTCCTGTCGAAGGCCGTGAACCCGCCGGCGGATGCGATCGCGTTCGACGGCCTGGCCCGCGGTCTCAAGCACATCGAGAAGGCGACGCGCGAGCCGCGCGACCCGGCGGCGCGCTGGAACATGATGAGCGCGTCGATGGAGGGAGCTATGGCATTTCAGAAGGGGCTGGGTGCGGTGCACTCGCTGTCGCATGCGCTCGGCGCCCTCAAGCTCGGGGCCGAAAGGATCGGTCCGCACCATGGCACGCTCAATGCGGTGCTACTGCCCGAAGTCGTGAAGTTCAACGAAAAGACAGTGCCCGAGCGCGTGCATGCGATCGCGAGCGTGTTCGGTGTCAGCAGCGGTGACGAACTGGCACTCGCCATCCGGTCCCTGAACCGCCGGCTCGAGCTGCCGTCCGGACTGGGCGAGATGGGAGTCACGCCCGATCTGTATGAGGACATCGCGACGGCGGCGTTGAAGGACCACTGCCACGCCACTAATCCGCGCGTTGCCACACATGCGGATTACGTTGCTATGCTCGCCGCCTCCGCATGAGCTCGCCGGTCGCTTACCGATCAGCATCCCGAGCGCCAGTGCACGCTTAGGCAGATGAACACTTCCACCGAGATCATCCTCGAAACGCGCGGCCTGACGAAGGAGTTCAAGGGCTTCGTCGCGGTCAGTGACGTCAACCTGAAGGTGCGGCGCGGCGCCATACACGCGCTGATCGGGCCCAATGGTGCGGGCAAGACCACCTGCTTCAATCTGCTGACGAAGTTCCTGACGCCAACACGCGGGCAGATCCTGTTCAACGGCATCGACATCACGCGGGACACACCGGAACACATCGCCCGGCGCGGCATCGTGCGCTCCTACCAGATTTCGTCGGTGTTCCCGCACCTCACGGTCCTGGAAAACGTCCGCATCGCGCTGCAGCGGTCGACGGGCCTGTCGTTCCAGTTCTGGCGCAGCGAGCGCATCCTTGATTCGCTGAACGGACGGGCGCTCGAACTGCTCGACCAGGTCGACTTGCGCTCGTTCGCCAACGTCGAGACGGTATCGCTGCCGTACGGCCGCAAGCGCGCACTCGAGATCGCGACGACGCTCGCGACGGAGCCGGAGCTGATGCTGCTCGACGAGCCGACTCAGGGCATGGGGCACGAGGACGTTGCGCGCGTCACGGAACTGATCAAGAAGGTTGCCGCCGGCCGGACCGTCCTGATGGTCGAGCACAACATGAACGTCGTTTCGAGCATCGCCGACATGATTACGGTGCTCGCACGTGGGTCGGTGTTGGCAGAAGGGCCGTACGCGACCGTATCCAGCAATGCGGCGGTCATGGAAGCCTATATGGGCACGACCGAGGCGGAACTCGCCGGCATCGGGCACTAGCATGGCCAACGCAGTCGAGATCCGCGAGTTGCACGCCTGGTACGGCGAGTCGCACATCCTCCACGGGGTGGACCTGCACGTGGGGCGAGGTGAGGTGGTGACGCTGCTTGGGCGCAACGGCGCTGGACGCACGACGACTCTGCGCGCGATCATGGGCCTCACCGGCACGCGCAAGGGCTCGATCCAGGTCAATGGCACGGAAACGATCGGCATGGCGACGCACAAGGTGGCGCACCTCGGCATCGGCTATTGCCCGGAGGAGCGTGGCATCTTCGCCAGCCTGTCGTGCGAGGAAAACCTGATGCTCCCGCCGCGCGTGGATGCGAGCGGCGGCATGAGCGTGGACGAGATCTATGCCATGTTCCCGAACCTGAAGGAGCGCGCCAAGAGCCAGGGCTCGCGTCTGTCAGGCGGCGAACAGCAGATGCTGGCCGTGGCCCGTATCCTGCGCACCGGCGCCCACCTGCTGCTGCTTGACGAAATCTCCGAGGGGCTCGCGCCCGTGATCGTCAAGAAGCTCGGCGAGATGATCCGTGCGCTCAAGGCGCGCGGCTACACGATCGTCATGGTCGAACAGAATTTCCGCTTCGCCGCGCCACTGGCGGACCGGTTTTACGTCATGGAGCATGGGCGCATCGTCGAAACCTTTGCCGCATCCGAATTGAAGGCGAAGGAACAGACACTGCATCAGTTGCTCGGTGTCTAGCAGTCAACCTTTCGAGGAGGAGATGTCAATGAAGTTAAAGAAGATCGCCGCAGCAGTCGCGGCATGTGGACTGGCGCTGGGGTTCTCCAGCGCGCAGGCCCAGAAGCTGTCGGGCGACAAGATCGTGATTGGATTCATTACCGACATGTCGTCCGTGTATTCCGACATCGACGGCCCAGCCGGTGTCGAGGCAATCCGCTTCGCAATCGCCGACATGCAGAAGGAGTTCCCGGGCAAGAAGATCGAGGTCGTCTTCGCGGACCACCAGAACAAGGCCGACATTTCGTCGAGCAAGGTACGCGAGTGGATCGACCAGGCCGGCGCCGACGTGATCATCGGCGGCACGAACTCGGCGGCGCAGCTGGCCGCAGCTAAGGTCGCGACCGAGAAGAAGCGTCCGATCATCGTCGTCGGCGCAGCCACCTCGCGGCTGACCAACGAAGACTGCTCGCCGTACATCGTGCACTATGCCTACGACACGATCGCGCTCGCCAACGGTACCGGCTCGGCGGTGGTGAAGGCCGGCGGCAAGAGCTGGTTCTTCCTGACGGCAGACTATGCCTTCGGCCACTCGCTGGAGAAGGACACCGGCGACGTCGTCAAGGCGGCCGGCGGAACGGTGGTCGGCGCCGTGCGCGCGCCGCTGAATGCGTCGGACTTCTCGTCCTTCCTGCTGCAGGCGCAGAACAGCAAGGCACAGATCCTTGGCCTCGCGAATGCGGGCGGTGACACGATCAACTCGATCAAGGCCGCCAACGAGTTCGGCGTGACCAAGACGATGAAGCTCGCGGGCCTGCTGATGTTCATCAACGACATCCACAGCCTGGGACTGAAGACGACGCAAGGCATGTACCTGACCGACGCGTGGTACTGGAACCAGACGCCCGAGTCGCGTGCCTGGGGTCGCCGCTTCTTCGAGAAGTTCAAGCGCATGCCGTCGTTCCTGCAGGCGGGGGATTACTCGGCAGTGACGCAGTACCTGATGGCGGTAAAGGCCGCTGGCACGGACGACGCCGACGCGGTCATGGCGCAGCTCAAGAAGCAGAAGATCAACGACATGTTCACCAAAGGCGGCGTGATCCGCGCCGACGGCCGCATGGTGCACGACATGTACCTGATGCAGGTGAAGTCACCCGAGCAGTCGAAGGACCCGTGGGACTATTACAACGTCGTCCAGACGATTCCCGGCGACCAGGCTTACCAGTCGCTGGCCCAGTCGCGTTGCTCGATGATCAAGAAGTAAGACGCTGACGTGCACCGGGCGCTGCGGCGCCCGGTGACAACCTTGCGCCCACGATGACCGAACTGTTCGGAATCCCGCTGTCCGCGCTGCTGTCCCAACTGCTGCTGGGGCTGGTGAACGGCTCGTTCTACGCGATGCTGTCGCTGGGGCTGGCGGTCATCTTCGGGCTGCTGAACGTCATCAACTTTGCACATGGCGCCCTGTACATGATGGGCGCCATCTTTGCGTGGATGGGGCTGACGTACTTCGGCGTCAACTACTGGGTGATGCTGGTCGTGGCACCACTGCTGGTGGGGCTGTTCGGCATCGTCATCGAACGGTTCCTGTTGCGGCACCTGTACAAGCTCGATCACCTGTACGGCCTGCTGCTGACTTTCGGCCTGACCCTGCTGATCGAGGGTTTCTTCCGGTCCTTCTACGGCGTTTCGGGGCTGCCTTACCAGGTGCCAGAAGCGCTCGGGGGTGCGACCAACCTGGGCTTCATGATCCTGCCCAACTATCGGGCCTGGGTAGTCGTTGCCTCCCTCGTTGTCTGCCTCGGCACCTGGTACGTCATCGAGCGCACCAAGCTGGGCGCGCTGCTGCGTGCCGGCACCGAGAACGCGAAGCTGACCGAGGCGTTCGGCGTCAACGTGCCGCTGATGGTGACGCTGACCTACGGCTTCGGCGTCGCCTTGGCCGGGTTCGCCGGCGTGCTCGCCGCACCGATCCTGCAGGTCCAGCCGCTGATGGGCAGCAACCTGATCATCGTCGTGTTTGCCGTCGTCGTCATCGGCGGCATGGGGTCGATCCTCGGCTCGATCCTGACCGGGCTCGGACTCGGCGTCATCGAGGGGTTCACCAAGGTCTTCTATCCGGAGGCCTCGTCGACGGTCGTGTTCCTGATCATGGCGATCGTGCTGCTGATTCGCCCGGCCGGCCTGTTTGGCAAGGAGAAATAGAGTGAAGCTGCCGCGCGAGCTGGTCCTGTACGCGGTGCTGATCGCGATCGTCGCGGTGCTGCCGCTGTTTGGCGCGTATCCCGTCTTTGTGATGAAAGTGATGTGCTACGCGCTGTTTGCGTGCGCATTCAATCTGCTGATTGGATTCACGGGGCTGCTGTCGTTTGGGCATGCGGCCTTCCTCGGCGGTGCTGCGTACGCGGCAGGGCACGCGCTCAAGGTCTGGGGAGCGCCCACCGAGCTGGGCCTGCTGTTCGGTGTCGCCGCGGGCGCGGTGCTGGGCATCGTGATGGGAGCACTGGCGATTCGCCGCAGCGGCATCTACTTCTCGATGATCACGCTCGCGCTGGCGCAGATGCTGTACTTCTTCTTTCTGCAGGCCGGCTTCACCGGCGGCGAAGACGGATTGCAGTCGGTGCCGCGCGGCACACTGCTGGGGCTGGTGGACCTCACCAGCGATATCACGCTCTATTACGTTGTCCTTGCGATTTTCATCCTGTCGTTCCTGCTGATCTTCCGCACGGTGCACTCGCCATTCGGGCAGGTGCTGAAGGCGATCCGCGAAAACGAGGCGCGGGCGACGTCGCTCGGCTATGACACGGCGCGGTTCAAGCTGCTCGCCTTCGTGCTCTCGGCCGCTCTGGCGGGCTTGGCGGGAGCGACCAAGACCCTGGTGCTGGGTTTCGCCACGTTGAGCGATGCGCATTGGAGCACCTCGGGGCTGGTGATCCTGATGGTGCTGGTGGGTGGCATGGGCACGATGCTCGGGCCGATTCTCGGCGCCTTCATCATCGTCGCGCTCGAGAACAAGGTCGGGGACATCGGAATGTTCCTCGGGCGGGTGACAGGCATCGAGTGGTTCAACGGACTCGGCGAAGCGGTTACGGTCGTCATCGGCCTGATCTTTGTAGTCTGCGTGATGGCATTCCGACGCGGCATCGTGGGTGAGCTGGGCGCCTGGTGGGCACACCGCCAGACTGCGCGAACCTCGGCCGCGGCCTGACAGACGACGCCGCCGTCCCAGTGGTGCGGCCGGGGCGGTGCAGAACGGGGTTAGTCCCTCTTATCGACCGAACACGGACGTGTGTTTTTCGACACAGCGTCGATACAATCGATCGACCTGTGACGACGTGTCCGTGACGCGGACCCCGCACGACTTCTCATGGCGCTCAACGTTTCTATGATCTACCAGCGCACCGATCACGGTGTGCGCGAGGTCTATGAGAAATCGCACCAGTTCACGCAGAGTGAACGGTTGATTCTCATTCTGCTCGACGGCCGTTTGAACGTCGCCGGCCTGAAGACGCGCCTTCCCAGCCTCAACGACGAGCGCATCGAACGTGCGCTGCGCAAGCTTCAGGATGCGGGGTTGGTCGAACCGATGGGCTCCGGCGGCAACGGGTCCGCGGCACGAGGCCTGTCGCCCGACGCGGTGGCGCAGTTCCTGGAGCAGAGCGATCTCGACCCGGTGACGATCTTCGGCGACTCGGATGAAGCGGTCGCCAGCGAACTGGTCCGCGCCCGCGTCGAGCAGGCCGCTGCGCAGCTCGCCCGGGAAGTCGCGGCGGCACCGTCCCGTGCTAACCCGGCACAGCGGCGCGCCGCGTCCCAATTTGAGGACTCATTAGTGAGTGTGCGCTCACCTCCGCCGCCAGCGCCGCCGCCGGCGCCGGTGGATAAGACCACGCGTTCGCCAGATTGGGAGGCCGCTACCCATTTTGCGATCACTACGGTCAATGTCCCGGACCGCCTTGACCTGCAGGAGGAGCGCGACCGCGCCGAAAGCGAGGAAATCGTCGACGAGCACCGTCGCCAGACCCTGCGAATCTGGATGAAGCGGCTGCTGGCTGTAGCTGCCGTCGGCGTACTGATCACGGTGCTGTTCACGACCCTGCAGCCGCTGCAACGGGAAGTCAGTGCCCCCAAGGTGGCCGAGCGGCTGACCGAGGTGTTTCGCCAGCCGGTGGCGGTTGCGGACACCGAATTCCGCTTCTCGCCTTCGCCGCGCATGGTGATTCGGGGCATTTCGACCGGCGACATCAAGGTGGATGAGGCGTCGCTGCTGATCAACTGGAAGGACCTGTGGAACGCGCTGCGCGGCGGACAGTGGGTCTGGGGCGAGACCACGATTGCGCCGATGACCGTCACGCTGGCCCAGGCGGGCAAGCTCGCCTCGGCGCTACCGTCAGGGGCCAACGCGCTGTCGCCGAAGATCTCGACGATCCGGTTTGAATCGATCCGCCTGTCGGATACGGAACTGCTCTCCGGCCGCTATGAAGCGACGATCCGGCGCGGCGGGGACGGGCGCTTCGGCCCGCTCATCGTGCGCCAGCTCGACACCGAAGGAACGATGCGCCTGGCGCTGCGCCCGGCCCAGGCCAGCGATGGACGCCCGGTCATCGACTTCCGCCTCGACGCCGACCGCTGGGCGTTGCCGTTCGGACCGAGGGTGACTTGGAACGAAATCCGCGCCAACGGCCGGATCGACGGCAAGCTGGTCGAGGTCTCCAGCTACTCGCTCGCCGGGTTCTACGGCGTCGTCACCGGGATGGTGTACGCCGCAACCGACGTCGAGTGGGTCATCACCGGCCGCACCGGCGCGCAAAACCTCGATATCGAGGCGATCGTCGCGCACCTGCGCAAGGCACCAGCCGGCCAGGACGCCGTGCTGTCGCCGATGCAAGGCACCGCCTCGCTGGACCTGACAATCATCGGTCGAGGCCAGACGCTCGACGAGGCGGTCAAACAGGCGGTGTTGGCGGGCCCGTTTCAGGTTCGCTGGGCCGCGCTGAACGGCATCAACCTCGGGCTTGCGGCGACCCAGGGCGCCACCGCGAGCGGAACCACGCGCTTCACGGAGTTCGATGGGTTGCTGGGTGCCTCGTCGGCCGGCATCCGCTTCGAGGAGACGGGCGGCCGCGCGGGCGCGCTGGCGGCACGCGGTGACTTCACGATCGACCCCGACCACGCTGTCGCGGGCACCGTCCGCGTGGAACTGGGCGGCTCGCGCATCCAGACGATGACGCTGCGTGTCCGCGGCGACGCACTGGCACCCCGTTTCGGTCCCTAGTTTCACGTGAAACGTTGGGCCCCGGTTCCACGTGGAACCACGGCTCGGCGACCGATCTACGGCCAAAGAACTCTACTGGGCACGTCGCCCTCTATACTTTCGCGCTTGTTTTGCGGTGCGAGGCATGGACTTTCCGGGCAACTTTGAAGTGATCGTGGTCGGCGGCGGGCATGCCGGGACCGAGGCTGCGCTGGCCGCCGCCCGCATGGGTGCGCGCACGGTCCTGCTGACCCACAACATCGAAACGCTCGGGCAGATGTCATGCAACCCGTCGATTGGCGGGATCGGCAAGGGACATCTGGTCAAGGAAGTCGACGCGCTCGGCGGAGCGATGGCCGCGGCGACCGACGAGGCGGGGATCCAGTTCCGCATTCTCAACCGCTCCAAGGGGCCGGCTGTGCGCGCGACCCGCGCTCAGGCCGATCGGGTCCTGTACCGCAAAGCCATCCGCTCGCGCGTGGAAAACCAGCCCAATCTATGGCTGTTCCAGCAGGCGGTCGATGACCTGATTGTCGAAGGCGACCGGGTATGCGGCGCGGTCACCCAGTCCGGTATCCGCTTCCACGCGCCAACGGTCGTCCTGACGACCGGCACCTTCCTCAATGGCCTGGTGCATATCGGGTTGCAGAATTTCTCGGCAGGCCGTGCCGGCGATCCGCCGTCGCTCTCGCTGGCGGCGCGGTTGAAGGAACTGAAGCTTCCGCAGGGCCGGCTGAAGACCGGCACACCGCCGCGCATTGATGGGCGAACCATCGACTTTTCACGACTGGAGGAGCAGCGCGGGGACGCTGATCCGGTGCCGGTGTTCTCGTTCCTCGGGTCAGCGTCGCAGCATCCGCGTCAGTTGCCCTGCTGGATCACCCACACGAACGCGCGCACGCATGACGTCATACGCGCCAACCTGGATCGCAGCCCGATGTATTCGGGGGTGATTGAGGGGGTGGGGCCGCGGTATTGCCCGTCCATCGAAGACAAGATCCATCGCTTTGCCGACAAGCCGTCGCATCAGATCTTCCTGGAGCCTGAAGGGCTGGACACGCACGAGATCTATCCGAACGGGATTTCTACCAGCCTGCCGTTCGACGTCCAGGTCGAGATCGTCCGCTCGATGGCCGGATTGGAGTCGGCGCACATCCTTCGGCCCGGCTATGCGATCGAGTACGACTACTTTGACCCCCGCGGACTGAAGCAGTCGCTGGAGACCAAGGCGATTCGCGGTCTGTATTTCGCCGGCCAGATCAACGGCACGACCGGCTACGAAGAGGCTGCCGCTCAGGGGCTGCTGGCCGGAGCGAACGCGGCGCTGACCGTGCGCGGCGCCGACCCGTGGTGTCCGCGGCGGGATCAGGCTTACCTGGGCGTGCTGGTGGACGACCTGATTACACGCGGCGTCGCCGAGCCCTATCGCATGTTTACCAGCCGCGCCGAATACCGGCTGAGCCTGCGCGAGGACAATGCGGATCTGCGCCTGACCGAGGTGGGGCGCCAACTGGGGTGCGTCGACGATCGCCGCTGGGAAGCGTTCAACCGCAAGCGCGACGCCGTCGCCCGCGAGACTGAGCGGCTTCGTTCAACGTGGGTGAACACTCGCATACTTGCCGAGGGAGAAGCCGAGCGGGTTCTGGGAAGACCAATCGAACGTGAGTACACACTTGCTGATCTTCTCAGGCGACCTGAGGTGAGCTACGACAGCCTGATGACGCTGCGCGGCGCCGTGGGTGGAGCGCTGGGCCGACCGGCCGAAGCAGTCCTCGATCCGGAAGCGGCCGAGCAGGTTGAAATCCAGATCAAATACGCCGGCTACATCGCGCGCCAGGAGGACGAAGTGGCTCGGCACGAGTCCCATGAGTCGACGCGGATTCCAGATGGGCTGGACTACGCCGCCGTGCGTGGATTGTCGATCGAAGTGCGACAGAAGCTGCAGGCACAGCGACCGGAAACCATCGGCCAGGCCGCGCGCATTTCGGGCGTGACCCCGGCGGCCATCTCACTGCTGCTGGTGCATATCAAGCGCATGAACCGAAGCGGTGGCGACCGAGGCCGCGTTGCGGCCTGATGGCAGCGCCGCCGCCGAACTCGCAGGGCTCGCCGGCGAACTCGGTGTCACCCTCGATGCAACGCAGTGCGACCGCCTTCTTCGCTTCGCCGGACTGCTGCAACGGTGGAACCGCATCCACAACCTGACTGCGATCGAACGGCCGGAGCAGATTGTCAGTCACCATCTGCTCGATTCACTGGCGGTGGCACCCTTACTCGATGAACTTGCCGGCGGACGGACGTTGCGCGTGCTCGATGTCGGAGCCGGCGGCGGCTTGCCGGGAATTCCGCTGGCTATCGCCATGCCCCGGCATCACTTCATGCTGCTCGACAAGGTCGGCAAGAAGGTCGCGTTCCTGATGCAGGCGAAGCTCGAGCTGGGCCTCGCGAACGTTGATGCTGTCCACGCGCGTGTCGAGGACTACGACGCCCCACCTTTCGATGTCATCGTCGCCCGTGCCTTTTCGTCGCTCGCCGACTTCATCCGATTGACGCAGCGCCTGATTGCGCCGCGAGGGACGTGGTGTGCAATGAAGGGCGCCGTGCCGCGCGCGGAAATTGCGCAACTTGAAGAGGCACGCCTCGGCGTGCGCCTCACCCGCACCGTTAAACTCCACGTCCCGCGCCTCGATGCCGAGCGCCATTTGCTGTTGATCGAACCGAACTGATGCTCGGCATCACTGATTACTGGGCTTTCGTCGTGGCGGTGCTGGTCTTCCTGGCGCTGCCGGGGCCCGGTACCTTCGCACTGCTGACCTCGACCGGGAAGGGTGGCTTCCGCGCGGGGGCGGCGGCGACCCTCGGCCTGATCGTCGGCGACCAGGTGTTGCTGTGGCTCGCGGCGCTCGGCGTGTCGGCCGTGCTGCACGCCCACCCGCTGCTGTTCAAAGCGCTGCAATACGCCGGTGCGGCCTACCTCGTTTACGTTGGCCTGCGCCTGATCTTCCGTCGCGGCGCCGAGGCTCAGCCGGTCCGCATCCAGGCCGGGCATTACTTCCGGCAGGCGCTGCTGATCACGCTGCTGAATCCGAAGGCGATCGTGTTCTACATGGCGTTCTTTCCGCTGTTCATCGATCCGCAGACGCAGCAGGGCGTGGTCACTTTCGGCGCAATGGCGTTGACGATCGCACTGCTGACGCTTGCCTACTGCCTGACCCTGGTCGGATTCGCGCATGCAGTGACGGCGCAGGTAAAGTCACATCGCTCCCTGGCTCGCGGGCTCGAGCGGCTGGCCGGGCTCGTCCTGGTGGCGTTTGGCATCAAGCTCGCGCAATGAGGCTGCAGCATGCGCTCTTGGCCCTCGCGGTCGGCGCGGCCGCATCGTCGTTCGCGCGTGAGGCGGCGCCGCTGACCACGGTCGGCAGCGTCGACGCGGCGCGGTATGCGGGGCACTGGTACGAGATCGCGAACTATCCGAACCGCTTCCAGCGCATGTGCACCGGCAATACGACGGCCGAGTACGCGCCGCGCGACGACGGTACGCTGAAGGTCATCAACCGCTGCTCGACGGCTTCCGGGATCTCGGAGGTTGAGGGCGTCGCGCGTCGGGTCGATGGTGCGACCGACAAACTCCAAGTGAGCTTCCTGCCCGCGTTCCTGCGCTGGCTGCCGATTGGCTGGGGCAACTACTGGGTGATTGGACTCGCGCCGGACTATCGCTACGCGGTGGTCGGCGAGCCCTCGCGCGAGTACCTGTGGATCCTCTCGCGCACGCCGGCCCTTGCCGAGCAGGATCGCAAGGCGATCGATGAACTGCTGCGCGTGCAGGGCTACGACCCGGCGAAGCTCGTCGCGACGCCACAAGGCGGCCGCTGAATGGCACGCATCTTCTGCATTGCCAATCAGAAGGGCGGCGTTGGCAAGACGACTACCGCGGTCAATCTCGCTGCCGGTATCGCGGCGCACGGACCGCGTGTGCTGCTGGTCGATCTGGATCCGCAGGGCAATGCGACGATGGGCAGCGGCATTGACAAGCGCACCCTGCCGGCAACGGTCTACCAGGTGCTGCTCGGACTTGCCGATGTCGCGACGGCGCGCCAGCGGGCCGAGCAGGGCGGCTATGACGTGCTCGGCGCCAACCGCGAGCTGGCCGGTGCGGAAGTCGAGCTGGTCGAGCTCGAGGAGCGTGAGACGCGCCTGAAGCGCGAACTGGCCGCGGTCGAGGCACAGTACGACTTCATCCTGATCGACTGCCCGCCGTCGCTCTCGCTGCTGACCTTGAATGGTCTGTGCGCGGCGCACGGGGTGATCATCCCGATGCAGTGCGAGTACTTCGCGCTTGAGGGACTGGCCGACCTGGTCAATACGATCAAGCGCGTCGCTGCCAACCTCAATCCGGACCTGACGATCATCGGCCTGCTGCGCGTGATGTTTGATCCGCGCATGACGCTGCAGCAGCAGGTCTCGGAACAACTGGTCGCCAAGTTCGGCGACAAGGTGTTCTCGACGATCATTCCGCGCAATGTGCGCCTGGCCGAAGCGCCGAGCTATGGCATGCCCGGCGTGACCTACGACCGTGCGTCGAAAGGGGCCCAGGCCTACGTTGCATTTGGCGCCGAAATGATCCGGCGCATCCAGACGCTCTGATGTTCGACCCCGCGGGATTGCCGGCTGAACTCAGCCGCGCCGACGACTCTCTCGGTGCGCGCTTCGAGGATGCCGGGCTGACTTGTTCGCAGCCGCCGCAGCAGACGATCTACGACGGCTGGCTGCTGCGCTACTCGCCCGGCAAGGCGAAGCGCGCGCGATCGGTGAACGCCATTGCCGCCGGCGTCCGTCCGCTCGACGAGAAGCTGGCTCACGTCGAAGCGTTCTACGGACGCGTCGGGCTGCCGTGCGTGTTCCGGATCACGCCTTACGCGCAGCCGCCGGCTATGGATGCAGCGCTCGCCGCCCGCGGCTTTCTTGCCCAAGAGGAATCGCGCGTGATGTGGACAGACCTGCACAAAGCTTCCGGGCCTGTCACGCAGGTGGGCCGGTTCACAACGCTGAGCGGGCCCGAGTTCGCCGATCTCGTCGCACGGCTGCGCGGATCGCCGCCCACCCAGGCCGCGGCTGAACGGCAGCGCATCGCGCACCTGGCGCTGCCGGCGCTCTACATCGCCGTGCAAGTGGACGATCAACCGGTGGCCTCCGGCTGCGTGGTCATCGACGATGACGTCGCCGGGATATTCAACCTGGTGACGACGGCGGCGCAACGCGGTCAGGGCCACGCGACAGCGATCGTCGAGCACCTGCTGCGGCATGCGAGCGCTGCCGGCGCCCGCTGGGCGTACCTGCAGGTCGATGCCGCCAACGCCGCGGCGCGACGCGTCTATCGCAAGTTCGGCTTCCGTGATCGCTATGCCTACTGGTACCGCGCGCGACCGCCACAAGGAGAACTGCAATGATCAAACGGCCCAAGGGACTCGGCCGCGGGCTGGACGCACTGCTCGGTGGAGAGCCGTCGCCGGCGCCGAATGCGCTGCCCACCACGCTGCCAGTCGCCCGCTTGCGGCCGGGCAAATACCAGCCGCGCACGCGCATGGATCCGCAGGCACTCGCCGAACTCGCCGACTCGATCAGGGCCCAAGGGGTCATGCAGCCGATCCTGGTGCGCCCCGTCGATGGCGGCCAGTACGAGATCATCGCCGGTGAGCGCCGCTATCGCGCGGCGCAGCTGGCCGGGCTTGACGAAGTCCCGGTGCTGGTCAAGCCGGTCCCGGACACAGCCGCGCTGGCGATGGCGCTGATCGAGAACATCCAGCGCGAGGACCTGAACCCGCTGGAAGAAGCGCAGGGTGTGCAGCGGCTGATCCGCGAGTTCGACTTCACGCACGAGCAGGCGGCCCAGGCGATCGGTCGCTCGCGTAGCGCGACATCCAACCTGCTGCGGCTGCTGAACCTGGCGGCGCCGGTGCAGGAGATGCTGCTCGGTGGGCAGATCGACATGGGCCACGCGCGCGCGCTTCTGGCGGTGGACACCGCCACCCAGGTGCAGCTCGCGCATCGGATTGCCGCGCGCGGCCTGTCCGTGCGGGAGGCCGAG
>Ga0209254_10001129_pt1 | contig 23576 bp, 18 predicted proteins | sample FrelakmetDIP11DI_FD_187148 | JGI IMG/M metagenome (GOLD analysis project Ga0209254, IMG submission 187148) | Freshwater lake sediment microbial communities from the University of Notre Dame, USA, for methane emissions studies - DIP11 DI (SPAdes)... | ecosystem: Environmental > Aquatic >...
CAACGGCGTCTCCGGTGATGAAAGCGCCGTGCGCAAAATCGTGATCGATCTGATCAAAGATCACGTCGACGAACTGCGCGTGGATACCATCGGCAATGTGCTGGCGGTGAAACACGCGCGCGGCACAGCGCGGCTGCGGGTCATGCTCGACGCGCACATGGATGAAGTCGGGTTCATGATCTTCGGCGCAAACAGCGACGGCTCGCTGAAGTTCCGCGCCGTAGGCAGCATCGACGATCGCATCCTGCCGGGCAAGGCGGTGCTCGTCGGGCCCGATCGGATCCCCGGTGTCATCGGCGTGAAACCGATCCACCTGCTCGAGGGCGAAACGAGCGTCGTGAAGATCGAAGACCTCGCCATCGACATCGGCGCGGCCAGCGAAAGTGAAGCCAACAGCGCGGTGACCATTGGGCAGACGGCCACATTCGCCACCGAATTTCGCACATGGAACGGCGCGGCCAGCGGCAAGGCATTGGACGATCGCGCGGGCTGCGCGGTGCTGATCGAGATTTTGCGCGGGCCGCGTTTGCCGGTCGAAATTCTGGCAGCGTTCACTGTGCAGGAAGAAGTGGGGCTGCGCGGCGCGCGGGTCGCCGCACATGCGTTCGATCCCGATGCGGCCGTCGCCATCGACACGACGCCCGCCAACGATCTACCGCCGACGATTGATCAGGATGTCAGCCCCAATACGCGCCTGGGGCACGGCCCGGCTATTTACGTGATGACGCGCCGCGATCTGTCTGATCCGCGCCTAGTGAAGCATTTCATGATTACAGGCGACGCGCTGAAGATTCCGTATCAGATTCGACAGCCGGGCGGTGGCGGTACCAACGCCGGTGGCATTATTCCCGCTCGATCGGGTGTGCCGACGATTTCGGTTTCGGTTCCGGCGCGCTATCTGCATTCGCCGGCATCGCTGATCTATTTGAAGGATGTGCGCGCCACCGTGAAGCTGGTGCGCGAGAGCGTGGCGCGTTTGACGCCGCGAGTGTTGCACAGGGAATGATACCGGAAGCAATTGATTAGCCAACGCACAGTCATGCCCGCGCGTAGTAAGCGGGCATCCAGCAATCCGATCGGCTGAGACCTGGATGCCCGATCGAAGCACTCGGGCATGACGTAGTAGCGGTCTCTCTCAGTGAGGCTATCGTGAAAGAGCTCATTCGCAAATTGGTAGAAAGTTTCGGGCCGGTGGGCTTCGAAGACGAAGTGCGCGCCATCATCCGCGCCGAGATCAAAGGACTGGCCGACGAAGTCCGCCTCGGCAAGCTGGGCGATCTCATTGCTGTGAAGAAGGGCCGCGGCACAGGCAAGAAGATCATGCTCGTCGCGCACATGGACGAGATCGGTCTGATGGTCACGCACGTGGACAAGCGCGGCTACTTGCGCGTGGCTCCGCTGGGCGGCGTGTTTTCGTTGTACAGTGTGGGCGCGCGCGTACGCTTTGCCGATGGCCGCCTGGGGGTGCTGGGGGTCGATCGGCGGGAGGAGGCCAGCAAAGCGCCGACGTTGGATCAGATCTACATCGATGTGGGCGCGACCAGCAAAGACGACTGCCCGGTGAAAGTGGGCGATGTCGCCATCTTCCATCAGGGACTGGAACGCGTGGGCGAGCGATTGATCGCCAAATCGATCGACGATCGCATCGGCTGTGCGATTCTGATCGAGACGCTGCGCCGCCTCAAGCAGACGCCGCACGAAATCTACTTTGTGTTCAGCGTGCAGGAGGAAACGACGTCGGCGGGAGCGCGCACCGCGGCCTACAGCATTAATCCCGATATTGCGATCGCGGTCGATGTAACGGGCACGGGCGACACGCCCAAGGCTTTGCCCATGACTGTGGAGGTGGGCAAAGGCCCGGCGATCAAAGTGCGCGACGCCGGTATGATCTCTGATCCGCGCGTGAAAAATTGGATGGTGCAGCGCGCACAAGCGGCGAAGATTCCTTATCAACTGGAAATCCTCCGGTTCGGCACCACCGATGTGCAAGTGGTGCAGGCCGTGCGTGAAGGCGTGCCCAGCGGCGGCGTAAGCATTCCTGCGCGGTACGTACACAGCCAGGCGGAGATGGTCGATCTGGGGGATGTGGAAAACGCCGTGAAGCTGCTGGTGGAGTTGCTGAAGAAGCCGATCGTGATGAGTAACGAGTCCCACAGGGATGCTTCGCAATGACGAGTAAAATCGAAAAGTCCGACTGAGAATCTGATCCCAGTCGGGCTTTTCCGTAGGGGTGGCAAAGCAATTGGTGAAGAGTAGTAGCGGGCCTTGTGCCCGTGAAACGCCGACAAGCGGCTATGCTACAACCCTCCAGAATTTTTTCAGCAACCTACGCTAGGCAGCCGGGATGTAACCCAGTTCTTCCAGCTTGCGGATGACTTTGGCCGCGCTCTGCTCCGGTGTTTCGCGCCCATCGGTGTGACAAACCACTTCGGGATTGAGCGGCGCCTCGTAAGGATCATCGACGCCTGTGAAGTTTTTGATCTCGCCCGCTAACGCCTTCTTGTAGAGGCCCTTCACATCCCGTTCGGCCAAGATAGGAACGGGGCAGTCCATATACACTTCGACAAAGCGCCCCACCTGGCCGCGCACTTCATCACGAATTTCGTGATACGGCGAGATGGCAGCCGCAATGGCGACGACGCCGTTGCGCGAGAGCACCTCGCACACCCACCCGATGCGGCGGATATTGGTATCCCGATCGGCCTTGCTGAAGCCGAGACCCTTCGAGAGATGCGTGCGGATTACATCGCCATCCAGCACTTCCACGCGCAGCCGGCGCCGGCGCAGCTCGGCCTCAACAATGCTCGATACCGTCGATTTGCCGGCGCCCGACAAACCCGTAAACCAGACCGTACAACCATTTTCCAGATTCACCATGATTCCTTCCTGATCAGATTAATGCGTAAGACGTGAACCCTATAGTCATGTCTTACGTTTTACACTTCAATGACATTGCCCTGCATATCGGCCGGGATCGGCTCGCCCATGTACTTCAATACCGTCGGCGCGATGTCCATGATCTGAGCTTGCAGACGGCGGCCGCCCAAATCGCGCGCTGGATCGTACAGGATGAACATGCCCTGCTGGGCGTGATTGGCATCGTCCGGGCCGGTGTCATTCTCAAACGTGTAGATGCTGTCGAGACCGAGTGAACCGACGGAACGCCACGCCAGATCACCGAAATAGACGATCAGATCGGGTGCGACGGTGTTGACCGTGTGGTAAATCTCTTCGGGCTTGAAGACCCGCGTGCCGATATCCTCGCCGTTGGGTCCAGGGATCGCGATCAGGCGGCGGGCCAGCTCGTCGCGTTCACGTTCATAGTCGGCTGGTGCGATGATGCCGTTCGGCTCGCGGCCCTGCACGTTCATGAAGAGGCGCGCGTAGTAACCGCCGGAACTCCATGCTCGGGTCTTGCTCCAATCGATCTTGACGCGTTCCAGCGGCAGCATCTTGGGTGGAATACCTTCGGCCAACACCAGCAGTCCTTCGCGGCGCAGCCATTCGTTGATCGCGATGCCGCCGTCCATGCACTTCGCGCCGTGATCGGATACGACCAGCACCACGGTATCCGGCGGCAGCAGGCTCAACATCTCACCGATCTCGCGATCGAGATAAATGTAGTAATCGCGGATCGAATCGACGAACGGGTTACCCGGCTGATAGCGCCAGTGTTTCTCGTCCATGTAACTCCACAGGCCGTGATGAATGCGATCCACACCCATCTCGACGAACATGAAGAAGTCCCACGGCTTCTCGACGATCATCTGCTTGACCAACTTGCAGCGCGTCTCAGTCATTTCGTAGATCTGCTTCAGCAGATAGACCTTGTCTTTAGTGCGAAAATCTTTCACATCGACTTGATATTCACCCACCCACGCGGCGATTTCCTGCTTGAATTCCGGTGGATGCGTATAGTTTGAGGCGATGCTCGGCGTGAGAAAACAACCGACGAGGCAGCCGTTGACCGATCGGGGCGGATAGGTCCCCGGGACACCGATTACGTTCACCCGCTTACCCGATCGACTGAGGATGTCCCATACGCGATCCTCTTTCACCGCGCTGCCGGTGGCGATGGTCATCTTGTCGTAGGAGTGATCGGCGCGATTGCGGAAGCCGTAGATACCCAGCGTGCCCGGATCTTTGCTGGACGTCATCACGCTCCACGCGGGCACGGTGATGGCGGGCGTGCATGATTCCAGATTGCCGTAGACGCCGTGCTGCATCAAGCGGCTGAGGTTGGGCAGAAGATCGCGCCAGCGATCGAAGACCAGCGTCGGCTCGGCGCAATCCAGGCCAATGATGAAGACTTTGCTCATATGGCAATCAGTGGACTCTGTTGGGCGGCCGCGGCCCTCTTGCAGAGGGCAGATGGTCGCCCCTACGTTACTTCTCGCGCAAACCGTCGATGAGCACCTGTCCCACTTCGGGGCGTGTGAATTCGTGCGGCAGCGACTCGCCGGCCCGCAAGCGGCGGCGGACTTCAGTGCCGCTGAAGACCAGATGATTGGATTGGTCATGCGGGCAGGTCTTGGAAGAGACGATGGACTCGCACTTCGTGCAATAAAAGGTGTGCTCGAACATGAGTGGCGTGATACCCAGTTCGGCATACGTGAAATTGTCGAAGATGCGCTGGGCATCGTAAGTGCCATAGTAGTTTCCCACCCCAGCATGATCGCGTCCAACGATGAAGTGAGTGCAGCCGTAGTTCTTGCGGCACAGCGCGTGAAAGATCGCTTCACGCGGGCCGGCGTAGCGCATCGCCGCCGGGAATACGCTGAGCAGGGTGCGATCTGGCGGATAATAGTTGTCCAGCAGGACTTTGTACGAAGCCATGCGGACGTCGGCCGGAATATCTTCGGCCTGCGTCTCGCCGACAAGAGGATGCAGCAGCAGTCCGTCGACCATCTCCAGCGCAACCTTCTGCAGGTATTCATGCGAGCGATGCACGGGGTTGCGCGTTTGAAAACCGACGACCGTCTTCCACCCCTTCTCAGCAAAGTACTGTCGAGTTTCAGTCGGCGTCCGGCGATATTCCATGAACGGACGGTTGTTTGGCAGATCGATCACTTCGATGGGGCCGCCCAACAGCACATCGCCCTGTTTGTAGAGCCGTGCTACACCGGGGTGCTTCTCGTCTTCGGTGCGGAAGACCTCACGCGCTTCGCGCAGTTTGTCGTAGGCAAACTTCTCCTGCACGGTCACGATCGCCAGGATGTGCCCATCGGGTTCTTGCAGGGCCACCCGCTGGCCTTCTCTGATCGAATTGGCGAATTCGCGATCGACCGGCAGTGTGATGGGAATGCTCCACACCTGGCCGCTGGTCAGGCGCATCTCGCCAACAACGCGCTCGTAATCAGCGTGGGTGAGGAAGCCGGCTAAAGGAGCGACGGCGCCGATGGCGAGTAATTCCACATCGCTGATCGAGAGCGGGCTGAGCACGATGGATGGCAAATGCCTCACTTCCTGCAACAGCGCCTCCCGGCGATCGGGGGCAACAAAAACGCCCGCAAGGGGCGCCGAGTGTATCGACTGCATGTGATGATTCCCTTCTGAATAGAGTAGGAGCGGCGGGGATTATAAACGAAGAGTCAGGAAACGTCAAAAGCACTCTAGAAACAAGCTCTATATGAGCCACCAGAGACAGAGGGACACCTTGAGGACACGAAACAGCATAAACACCTACGAGAGACGCCTACGCAAAAGAGCTAATGCCTGAATGCTCTTACTGTAGGGCAGGCAAAAGATAGACGTATCGAATCTTACTCTGTGCAATTATCTCCGTATGAAGCTGGGGCAGTGACTCCAACCCATAGATGTAGAATTGATACGATCCTGCGGGCAGGACAAACAAGAATCCTGCTGTGGGTTGAATACTCGTGATCGTATTGCTAACCACAACCCGCACCGGTAGACTAGCGTTATTGATAAATAATGCACCACTGCCGTCATTTGGCAATGTCACTGGCACTGAACCAGCGCCCACCGGAATCGGCGTTCCCAACGCGGGGATCTGAAACTGTGCTTCCGGAGGAATTTCTATCCGATCACCAGTTTGACAACCGCTCAGCACCACTGCAAGCAACACGAAAATGAGCAATGGTTCACACAGTCTCAACTCACTAGCACCCTGGAGAGCGCGCATCATTTACGGCCAGCCTACATAAACGATGCCTAAAGGTTCGCGTTGATTTGCTTTCAACTCGGTTAAACGCGGAGATAGATCGGTGGCTGAGTTATTAGCTTCGGGCCAGTTATAAGGAGCCCATACAATCAGAAAATAGTTGCCTGGCGTGATGTCATTTAGCGCAAACTTACCAGAGCCATCGGTCTGGCCGCGGATATCGCCCTGGCTTTCCTCAGGTCCTATTAGAATGGAGGGCATGGAGCGACGTTCAGGGCCAACGGCTGGGGTGAGGTAAAACATCGTATCAGGAATGACCGCTCCAGTTCTAGATGAATACAGTACGCCCGAAATTGATGCCTTGCCATTTACAGGCACGGGCGCATCAGCAGGTGCAATTGGTGCTTGATTTTCAGGCGTTGACAGCGGCGAAGGCAAATTGGTCGATAGGGGAGAGACTATCCCCACTTTGGGCAATGGTGAGCTGCAAGCTGTCAGCAACAGCCCTGCGAGAATCACGACCCGGATTCTCGCGCGAGTAGTTTGTAGATGAATGGACATGAAATGACCCGTTCCGGTGGTTTACATTGGAGATTAATAACGCGAGCCAGCCAGTGGAAATAACTGGCTGGCTCTCATTTCTGCTAGATCAACAGACTATGGTTGAGCGAAGTTGTTGTGTGCCATGAAAGTGTCGCCAGCCGGGTTGAGATAGTTCGTCAGCTGGACAAAGCCATCAATGGGTGTGCCAGTGGATGACACTGCCAACGTACCGTACCAACCATCAGGCATGGCTGTTGCCCCGACAGTGAAGCCTGCCAGCCGCTGATTCTGAATGAGGCTGGAATTGGCCGGGATAACCGCCGTAGTGGCCAGCACAGCAGCACTGCCCCCCCCTGTCACATAGTCAGGCGAAGGAGTATACGTCAGGGTAACCGTAGCCGCCTGCGTCGCGCTCAGGTTTTGAATCGTCGCCGCTGTCGCGAAGCCATTCGTCAAGCGCTTAGAAATCAGGGGCACGAACGACTTGGTGTTGGTACCGCTGGCATTGATCGCCTCGTAAGCAGCCGCATTGGCATTTGCCGTATAGCGCATTTGCACAAACACAACCACATTACTGCTGCCCGAGGTCACGCGGCAGGAACCAAACCAAAGTGCCGGGATGGACGTATCCGTCACCGGATTGAAATAATACGAGGCCTTATCTGCAATCGCTGTAGTATTGGTCTTGCTGAAGGCAGACAAGCCAGTAGACCCAGGATCAGGCGTGCAGCTCAGTGTTACCCCGCCCACCGGAACCGAGGCGCCGCTGAGGTTCTGTACTGCAACTGGAGTGCTGAGCGTATTTGCCAAGCGCGATGTGAACAAAGGAACCAACCAAGCTGTCCCTACACTTGCGTCTGGGAAAGCATTAAACGTTTGCATGGCATCTGCCCCGGTGAAGAAGTTCGACACAACAGCAACCGAACCCCCCACGGCGGCCTGGACCGTGGCAGAACCGAACCAGCCAGTGCCCAACCCTGCTTCGTCATCCAGATCGTAGTAATACGACGCGCCCGCCGGAATACTTATCCCAGACTTAGTGAAGTTGGTCGTGCCCACAAATGAAACATCAGCCGTTGTAGCAGCACTACCAGTGTTCATGATAACGATTTGGCTATTGGTAGTGCCGTTAGCGGACGAACCTCGTCGTGAAACAAGTGGAACATAGAATTTACTACTTCCAGCCGAAGCGCCGGAATAAGCGCCAGAGGTGGCCACCTGTGGGGGACGAGCCAAGATTTGCACGACGGCACCCAAAGGCTGATCAGAGCTAACCGTGGCTGAACCCTTTCCGCTTGCCGGCGTCATCGCATCCGAATACTGGCGAACGATCTTCTGTCCACCATTTGCCGGAATGGTGAAACTTGTGCTTCCAGCTGGAGCAGTCCACGTGGCGCCAGTATCCAACAAGTACGACACTACTACGTTAGCCACAGCAGGACCCAAGTTGACCAAAGTGTAGTTGGTGCTCAGGGTCTTAGTGGTAGACGCAGCATCGACTGATGCCCCGGGAGAAATCGCAAGGGCAAAGACCATAGCCGCGCACAACATAACAACCAATACTCGCTTAGACATTGTATCCTTCCTCCTCTGAAGATTGAAAACCAAATGTAGTTTACCCTATACTGAGACGACTGGCAATAATCAAGAAGGGTTAGTCCTAGAGTTATCTACAAATTATGTGTGCGTTATTCTAGCCCTTTGAAGAACGATACCGACAAAGACCCACAAGAGCTCTGCAACAGCGATACACAGACGAGTGAGTACAGAAACTGCACTCCCCACGTCAGAAGGAACTCCCATAATACTAGCCAAAATGTTGGAAAGTGCTATTTCTCTAATGCCTAATCCAGATGGGAGAAATACAACCAAGAAACCAATCAACCAAGAAACACAGAAAGAAAAAGTCGCTGCAGCAAGCGAAGACGGTGTCGATGACAAGTCAAACTGATCTACAAGGATCAAAACTAGAACGCCATAGCACAGCCACAACATAATGTAAAGGAGGAACATCTTTGACCAGTTTGCAAAACCGATCATTTCAGAACCATGTGAATGAAGCACGCCGTGCCTCTTTTTCACAAAACTCAATTGGAACACGAACTTCAAGGTAAACCAGCTAACCAAAGGAAAGGCGATCTCAAGAACTAGCAAAGTTACTTGGACTAACCCGGTGGTAATGAGTATACAATAAAATCCAATTACGGCGCTCCCGGTAATGAGTGCCATTGCTACCTCTAGAATCGAGCCAGTGCCAGAAAGAGAATAAGAAACGCCATAGCTCCTTTTCAGCCATTCACTCCGACTCAAATATCCCCAAATACTTCCTGGAACATAGCGCGGCAAAAATGATAGCATATACCCCCCGACAATGGATCGCCATGTTAACCTGACACCCAGGTCTTGCATTAAGACTCGCCAGGCCGCCATCTGAAGCCCCAAAGCTGCCAGGCCGGCTACGGTAGCACCGCTCAATCGTACAATCAACGAGATGTCCAGTGTTAAAGTTAAGAGTACCTGATACCCCTTGAGCACCTGTCCGATAAAGAAAAACAATCCTAGTCCAAGGCCTAACCAGTACAAACGTTTACGCCACGAGGTGCTCATCCTGCTTAAGCCTCCAACGCGGACGGTGAAGAAATTGGTTTCCGTAAAATCCAATTGTAGTTAGGCAAGACCGGCAGCAAGAGTCGCCATACCGCAAGAGGCAGGCTAGCTAAACCTTTGAGCTTTCCTCCTTGCAGACTGTATCGCATCACTTCGGGCGTAACATCTTGAATTGTAAACTTCGCCAACAAATTCCGCAGGCTCCAGACGGTACGCGAGCGTTCGTAGTAATGACTGCCTCGTCCCAGTATTCGCAGATAGCGATCGGCCCAAACCGGCGGCAGCCAATGCAGAAAAGGCAAATAATAATGCGGCTCGATGGGGAACAGCTTGTTAGGCCCGCTAAAAAAAACTATCCCGCCTGGCTTCAACGCACGATAAATTTCACGGATCATCAACACGTCTGAAGGCACATGTTCATACACCTGAGCACAAAGCACTACTTCCACCGAGTTATCAGCCAAAGGCAGACGCATCGCATCGCCTCGTAGGAACACGGGCGATTGCCTAGTTATACGCGTGACGTGCTTTAGCGCAATCTCATCATAGTCAAGACCGATAGTCGTGCCAAACAACAGGGCCAGGCCAGTGGTGATCACGCCGGAAGAACAGCCCACATCAAAACATGTAGCACTCGACAACGAGATGGAGCCATACGTCTTCAAGATATAGGCGATTTTGTCGGCCTGGCGCGCTCGACTTTCACAGCTACGCACCTTCTCAGAAATATCATAGAATCCGCTCTGGTAAGTTTTCTTTCGCAAGATAGATGAGCCTCATGCATTCGCGGCTGGTCGGGAAAGCTGCTTACGGGCGACCGCGGTATATCCGAGGGCAAAGATACCCGATCGATCCAGGAGGCGATCGAGTGTATAGGCACCCCGCACAATGAGCCAGCTATTTAGAAACCAAGCCATTTGGCGGAGAATCGGGGTGCGCCATACTAGCCCAAGCACCACGGTCGAAATCTGATGCCCGAGAAACGAAAACAGCCCACCCCGCCGTTCCAAAATCTGGACACTAAATCCGTTCTGCTCCAATAAATAGCGCAATCCATAGTGTGTATAGCGATAGTAGTCATGGGGCTCATCATGCAAGCGACTCAAGTGAGGCACTGATACAATCAGTACGCCCCCAATTTTCAACGTCCGGTGGATTTCTCGCACTGCGAGAAATGGATCAGCGACATGTTCCAACACTTCCAGGCAAATGGCTGTGTCATACGTATCCGATGGGATCATGTCCATCTGTTGGATGTCACCTGTATAGGTCACCTGGCTGCTGCGCGGGAAAAAATCTAAGCTTTCATATGATTCAATCTGCTTGGAAAGCAAACCGCGAAAGGGCATGTCGCCGCATCCCAAGTCAATCAAACGGCCATGCGAATACTGTTTCAGCAATGGCAGTGTCACGCGATATTGACCATAGTATACAGGGGAAAAAAACGGGCGCCGTGCTGAATTCAGGATATCTTGTTCCAGCTGTTTTCGATTCGCTCGAATCCATTCCTTCATGACAGATCCACGCCTAAGCATTCATCATAAACATTCATCAACCGAGCACCGATGGCACGCCAGCTGTAATAAGTTTGCGCCCGCAGTCGCGCATTGTGGCTCATAATGTGCCATCCCGCCGGTGATGTCAGAATATCGAGCATCGCAACGGATAAAGTACGGGGATCAGATGGTGGGACCAGTCTCCCAACGTCCGGTGTGACCACGTCGGGGATTCCTCCTACGTCCGTTCCGATGCAAGGCGTACCCGAAGCCAGAGATTCCAGTAGTACCACTCCGAGACCTTCTTCCAGCGAGGGGAGCACAAACAGTTTCGCTCGCTGCATCCAGCTACTTACTTGCTGTGGGGTCTGTGGTCCCACAAAATCGATGCTCTTGCTGACGCCCAGCGCAGCGGTCAGGGTTTCTAAATCAGGGCGTTGTGCGCCTTCGCCAACGATTGCCAGGCGATAGTCAGGCAGCACCTGCAGGACATACGGCAAGGCAGCAATCAAATACCTGACGCCCTTGCGCTCAATCAATGAGCCAACAAACAGAATGAGCGGTTCCCGTTCACTATCTGTCGGCTGAAATCGATCAATATCCACGCCGTTTGGAACAGTTTCAATTTTGCTAGGCGACACCCCCAAGTCTATGACAGCGTTGGCCAACGAATGACTCAGCGCTAAGACTTTAACACACCTTTGCAACGCCGCCGTTGTTACACGATCAACCACAGGAATGCGTGCCGCTTGAAAAACATCGCTACCCTGTACCGTGACAACAACTGGAAGCCGGTGCACACTTTGGGCCAGCACTGCAGCTGCCGCCGACAATGTCCAATTGGCATGGACAATATCGCAACCACGCGCATAACGCATGATGGTCATCGTATGCACTAAACCAAAGGGCAACGCCGCTAGTCGGGCCAATTTGCTTCTGCGCCAGATTATCGGCAGGCCGCCGCCTTCTTTTTGTAGTACTTCCAACCTTTCCGGCCACAAATAGCGCGGGCGGATGATGTCAATTGCGTCCATCGCTTCGCGTGTCTTGGCACCTGGACTGTGCATAGCAATGACACGTACTTGCGCGCCGAGTGCTTGAACCGCACGCGCCGCTTCAAACACAAATATGCCGCGATCGTCACCCGGCCAACGTGGAAATGCGGTTGTTACGATACAGACCTTCACAGTCGCGTGCTCCCGAACAATCAGACGAAAAAAGAACCGATCATGCCGATGGTAAACTGGGATCTGATTCTGATAACTTCACTGCGCTTCGAGATAGATCGGCGACCAACCGATGTCGAGTGTACCGGTAACCGGCGTAAGCAGGTTACCGTATTTATCAAAGGCCCGCACAAAATTAGCAGGAAGCACAATCGTTTGGGTTGTTCCGTCGGTTGACCAGGCGATCTGCACGTGCCGGATACCGTCGTCTTGCCGGAACTCGTAAGCAGATACGCCTGGATATTCCGTTATTGCTCCGACATAGATTGAGTTACTCAGCTGTTCACTCAGTGCTAGATAGGAAGTATACGCTGGGCGTGGTTTCAAATCCGAGGACATCAAAGCATAATAGGCGTGATCGGCAACCAATAGGTAATACACTGCACCGTCCAGTTTCAAGTCATATGATTCAGCAAACATCCGTGGAACAAAGGCAGCCGCAACATCATTGCACTCTACGGTTGGCGATTGGCACTTTAACGCCGCCTCGCCTAATAACAGAGGCTTATCCGCGTGTCCATAGCGCGCGAATATCCGTCGGGCGAAGCCAACTTTCTCCGGAATTCCCGTTCCGCCGTTGGGTCCACTCCAAGAATATATGGAGGTCATTTTTGACGGCAGCTCGCTACTCATCACCGCATAAGAATGAATGTCAGCTACGTCAAAGTAATCTCCGCCACCCGCCTCCAGCATGCCTTCCAAGAACTTGCCAGACAACCAGCGCTGTTGATTGGCACATGTCTCAGGGACAGTCATCGTTTCCGAGTCGCATTGAAGCAACAGTCCACCCATTAATACACGCGCTTCTGGATCAGCTGCTTTGATACGAGGGTATACCACCTTCAGCATTTCAGCATAATGCTTGCCTCCGAAGTAAGGGTCGTTCGGATCACCCCAGCAGCCAAAGAAATTGATTCCTCCGTTCTCATCAGGTGCGACATCAGGCTCGTTGCCGAGCTGCCAATAACGCACACCATAGGGCGAAGAAGAACCATAACGCACGACGACCTGCTCCATGAAATCCGCGAACTTTTCAAACTTGTCAGCCCGTATCGCACTGCAAACGTGCTCAGGTACTGTGCGCGCCCAGATCGGAGTCCATTGAATTTCAATGATCGGCTCAAAATTTATGCTGTAGGCACTGGCGAGTTCGGCCTCCAATGCTGTGAGCTGGCCCCAATCATACTGCCCCTCCACTCGCTCAACGGCCTCCCAGGATAACGGCTGCCAACGACGCACAAAGCGGGGGCGCAAGCCCAATGCCTCTTGTAGACCGAGCGAATCGGCATAGGCTTCCATTGCGATACCCAGCAAAGGAGTTGGGGCTCGGAAGCGATGGGGCAACATCGGTAAATAGATGGACGTGAGCGATTGCGTGGGAGTTGTGCGGAGTGAATCCGGCATCTCTTCTGCCGGATGAGACGCAACCAACCAGCCGGGGTCAACCACCATCCCGTGTCCGCCTGCTGCCGACGTGTTTTCCGCACTCCATGCTGTTAACACCAGAGCTAAGTTGAATCCAGCCACTAGGAAAACAGCAAATATGCGCAGAGGAATCTGCCTTAACAATGATTTCATCGCTGCCCCCTAACGGCTTTCCAGCATCGGGCGAATTGGCAAATTTACCGCATCTAGCTTGATCATACTGCGTGTGAATGAATCGCCAAAGGCTGCATACTAATGATGCCCGCAAGCTAAGGAGATGGAGTCTGAAATTGAATGTAAATAGGAGACCACCCAACCATCAGCTGGCCGTCCACAGGCTTCATCGGTTGACCATACTTGTCGAAGGCGGCCAGAAAGTCCTTGGGCGGCGCCAGCATGTGATCCTCACCATCAGCCGACCAGACGATCTCAAGCGCACTTGTATCCTCTTTGACAAAGCGATACCCCGCTACACCAGTATAGTCCGCCACGGGTTGATCGTATTGCGCATCCCTTAACTGACTGCTCATGAATTTGAACGCATCATACATCGGACGCGAAGAAAGATCACCCTTCAGCAAGGCGTAATAAGCCTGATTGGCTACCAGGGGATAATATACGGCGCCATGCAGCTGAAGCGCATAGGCCTCCGCAAACGCACGCGGGATGAAAGCAGCTGCTGCCTCGTAGCATGCTTGAGTAGGCTGAGTGCATTTCAAAGCCGCTTCGCCCAACACCAGGGGTTTGGTACCGTGGCCGTAGCGCGCCAAAACATCTCGCATGAACTTCGCTTTCTCCGGTACTCCAGTCCCTCCCTGCTCTTCTCCCCAACTATAATAACTATGCATCCGCAAGGGCAAGTTTGGACGGAACTCAGCATAGGTATGCATGTCGGCAATATCAAAGTAATCTCCGCCACCGTTTTTTAGGACACCCTCTAGGAAATAACCGGATTTCAGGCGTCGTGTGGAGACACATGTCTCGGGCACCGTCATCGTATAAGGATCGCATTCTAACAACAATCCGCCCAGCATCACTTGTGCATCGGCATCCACCGCTTTGATCCGAGGATAGACGACCTTTAACATCTCTGCATAATGTTCGCCACCATAGTAGGGATCGTTTACGTCGCCCCAGCAGCCAAAATAACTGTCTGGCGAAGTTTCCTGTGGTGCAACATCTAGCTCATTCCCCAGCTGCCAGTAACGCACTCGATATGGCGTATGTGTTCCAAAGCGCGACACGACTTGCTCCATGAATTGAGCAAACGCGTCAAACTTATCGGCGCGAATTGCACTACAACTATGGCCAGGGACTTTCTGCGCCCAATAGGGAGTCCATTGAATTTCAATGATTGGCTCAATATTGTGCGCGCGCGCATGCAAGAGTTCTTCCCCTAATTGAGCCAGCGCTTCCCAACGATACGCCCCTTCTTTGCCTTCAACGGCTAGCCACGACAATGGATACCAGCGCCGCAGCCAGCGCACATCGATCTCCAATGCCTTGTCAAAGCCAGAGCGGGTCGCGAAGTATTGTACCGCAGTACCGAGCGCCGGCGCGGGTGGGCGAGGAGCACTCTCGATCGCTGCTGGAGACGTAACGGTGGAGACGATCGTGGTCTCCGGCGTGTCTTCAAGAACAGGTGAATCGGTCGGCTGGACGATGAGGCTCTTCGTCGCCGATATGACCCGTGTAGGCGGGGGTGTGTGTGTCGGCTCAACTTTGGATTGAATAGCGAATTGAGCGCGAGTTCCTGACAGACACCCGCTCACCATTAATATGATGAAGCATAATCTCGTCACGAATGCGAGGTTGAGCTTATGAGAATATTTCAACACAAATCGGCACCTTTCCTAAGGGCGATGTGGGCTAACCAGCAATAGGCCCACGCCTTGACCATACAACTGCAGCGAACCGTACGGAATCAGGTTGTAATGCTCTTCATTTGCCATCGGGCCTGTCGGATCTGAAATATTGCCGACGACGCCATCCGTTGTGACCTGCTGCCAGATACGGAAGGCCGCGGCCCGCGCGGCTTCCGCATAGACATCACCGCTCAACCAGCCTGCTTGAACGCCCTGCCTGAATGCATGGCCGATCAATGCTGTTCCTGATGATTCCAGGTAGAAATCCGGACGATTAACCACGGTGTGCCAGCGGCCATCACTACTCTGTATCAAACGCAGTGCGGCCGCATGTCGCTGGGCAATATCGGAGACTGTCAGGCGGTGTGAGTGCGTCACAGGCAGCGCTGCCAGGATTTCGGCGTCTGCCAACAGCGCCCAACCATTGCCGCGTCCCCAATAGGATGCCGATAAGAAATCATCTGCACTTTCATCCCAGGCATGATGATACAGTCCACTGGCCGGATCTTGAAGATGGCGGGCATGCTGGAGAGTCTGGGTAATGGCTTCTTCCAGATAAGCGGCGTCACCGCTGACTTTGCTCATCTCAACCATAAACGGCACGCTACCCAGCAGGGTATCATCCCAGACCGAGTTACTCTCGTGCACGAGTGTACCATCTGCCGTACGCGTGGCCGTATAGACAAAGTAGCTTGCGACTTTCTGAGCAAAAGCCAACTGCAGCGGATCACCGTCCACTTCGTAGGCAATCAAAGCCGCATATCCTAGCAAGCCGTCATTGACATGAGTGATCTGCGTTTTGAGCGGAAGACAACCATCAATCCAGGCGCGCAGCCATTGCCAGTAATGGCTGTTTTGAGTGACTCGCCAGGCTTGTGACAGACCATAAGCCAACGTGCCGGCCTCCCAATCGCAGTAGCCCGTCATCTGACGTGCACCTTGTTCAGCCATTTTATAAAGCGGGGTAGCATACGGGCGCACATATACATCATACGTACCCGTCAACGGTCGCGCTGCATACACCAACTGGGTACCCAGCCGCGACAGACGCGGTGTGTCACCGATCCAATTGGTGCGTGTCGTCAAAGTTAGAACACTCGCGCCGCCAAAATTCACTTCATACAAGTTAGTGTGACTGCTGCGCTGCGCTGCAAACACCACGCCGCTACCATCTGACGCCATAAACGGATAGCCGTCAAAGGCAGAATGCGTCGTCAATCGGCGCAGATGTGAGCCGTCCGCATCCATGACGTAGATTTCGCTGTTACCATCGCGTTCGCTGCGGAAGGCGATAGTCGCGCCATCTGCTGAAATGGAGGGAAAGCGATCGGCCGCGGAATGCGTGGTGAGACGTGTCCACTGCGTCGCATCACTCCCTGGCGCCGCCGTATAGATATCCCAATTTCCAGCAACAAGATCACTGCTAAATAGCAAAGTCGAACCGTCTGGCGTGAAGAAGGGATGCAGTTCGTCAGTGCCAGTATGGCCGATCGTGCGTCGGACATCGCTGCCGTCTGCATTCATCAGATAGATATCCCAATCCCCGCTGCGATTGGAAGCAAATGCAATTCGTGTTCCATCCGGCGAATAGACAGGGGTTTCCTCTTGAGCAGTTGGGGTTTGAGTGAGATTGACCTCTTGCTGACCCGTCTCTGCAACACGAAAGACGTCGGCCTGCCCGTCGCGGTCGCTGATGAAGACCACAAACCACCCGTCCGGAGACAAGGCCGGCTGCCAGTCGTTACCGGGATGAACAGTAAGCTGTATCGCGTCAGCGGCTTGATAGGCCGTAGTTACCAATGGCAAATACAGCCGGTGCGTTTCGCTCAACACGCGACTGAGCAGTTGATTTTTGAGGGCAGGCTGCAACAGAACCGAGGCCGCGTTCACGAGACTAGTCCTCATCATGAGCAACAGGCCCAGAGCAATGAGTACCGCCATTGCACCGCGCAACAGGCAAGCAGTGCTCGTCACAGAGAATAATTTAGGCCACTGCGAGACAGACATCGGGAATCCTGGTTGTCCCTGAGAATCAAGAATCAACATTCGAGTCACGAGGATTCAATAACGGGTGCGCTTTCTCTCTGGCATTTAGATCCGCGTAGGAACAAAAGCAACTCGAACGATTTCCTGCCTGCACTCACGGCAGTGCCGGCGATGCGGTCAATTCGAAAACATAGGCGCTGTCGTTTTGATAGACTGCTTTGAAATAGGGCGAATTGAGCAGGTCTGCTGCCACAATCGAGCCGCCATGCTCCCCTACATACACATGAGTGATTCCCTCACGGTGAAGTACCGCTATAGCCTGCGGCGCGGTCAGTTGTCCACCCAGATTGCTGAGAGCCATCATCTGTTCAAGGAAGTCGGAGGTGGCTGCATGTTCACTGGGATAGATCATCGGTGGAACATTAGCTGACCGCTCACCCAATAGCGGCAACCAGTAACCTGCATCTGAACCCGTCACATAGTTGTCGCTGGAATAGATCTTGAATGAGTTAACCAGGAAATGCGCCTTGGGCGGCGTGTTGGCCCGAATCCAGGCCATCGCCTGAAGATCAGCAGACGTTGCGTACACATAGTTGGGCTCGACGACATGGCTCAGTAGAAATGCGCCGCCTATACCCAGCAGCGCCAATCCTGCACGCCAGGCCCACCAGGCGTTCGGCCAGCGATCGGCCATCCATCGGATAGTACCTGCAACGAACCAACCGACAATCACAGACACCGGAATGTATAAAGAAATGAATACTGAAAGAGGATCCATGTACTTCCCGATGTCACGTGCCGCAACGAGCATCACCATTGACCACAGGGTTAGCCCAATCACGACTCGTTCTCGCCGCAAGCCGCCAACCGTCACCGCAATCACCGTCAACCCCACGATAAGCCAGTTGGTGGGATAGTTTCGTACGTTAGGCTCAAGCCGATCAAGTGTCAGAAAGATCGGAGCCAGCTGGCCAACATCGATCGGATAGCCTCGCTGTGTAGACACGAGCACGTGCAAACCCCACGGCGCTACATACAACCCCGCCAATAACCCGGTGATCATTAATCGGAAACCTATGCGTAACCAGGCTTTCCACGGCCATCGCTGTGCCAGCCCTGCAACGCTCAGAAGTGTCACGACACCCATGGCCGCCATTAATGCTACGCGATAGTGAGCTAACACCAAGCCTGCCGCCAGGATCCCAATGAAAGGCACACTGCGCCAATTGAGTTGCGATTCACTCCACTGCCACACTACTCCCAACAAGATGGGCAACAGCACGAGTCCCGTCAGCTGTGTGAAACGTCCCCAGTTGATGAAATAAGCCGGGAAAACACAGATCAACCCTGCAAGCAAGGCGCTGATTACTCCGGCCGATCGCTGGCGCGTGGCGATCTCGGCCAAAAAGGCCACCGTCAGTGCCCCCACGGCAGTCAATACCTGCGCCACGACTGGGACTACTACTACAGGGCTGAAACCGGACAACCAGGATATCGCTGCTGCCATGCCGTGAAATCCGAAGTGGTAAGTAAAGGTCACCAGTGGAGCATAAGGTTGGTAACCTTCTGGCAATAAGCCACGGTCACGAATCATGGTCGTGATCAGTGTGTGATGATAAATGTCGCTACCTGGCCCTAGTGCCAGATCACGCAAAGAGCAAATGCCGATGATGGCGACGACGATCGCGATCAGCCACAGTGCAGCCCGCTGCCCATCGAAGTGAAGATCGCCCCTCGTCGTACGCTGCCAGGGGCGTAGCCGCGCCAACCCGATCCCCCAACCAAGGACAAAAATCATGGTTGCGCCCAATGGCGATAAAACGACCTGAATGGCCTGAAGCCAAGCCAACAGGATGGCCCAGGCGGCGATAGCCAATCCTATCGACACGATAATTGTCTGTGTGCGATCCCAACGCTGACGCTCGGGCAATAAAGAGACCAAAGCATATCCGGGACCAATAAACAACACCACTGCCACACTGAAACGCAGCCAGTCGAACAAGGTAACCGTGTTCAACATAGCGATTTACCTGGAGGGTGGCCGAGGTTCTTGCGGTTTTGAAACAGACTGATTCAGTTCATAACGTCGCACACGATAATGTGTCCATTCTATCAGCTTGCGATTAAATTGAATTAGGTCCGCCACGAGGCCGATCAGGCCGATCTGAAAACCGACGATCATGAGCACTGCTGCCAGAATGAGCGATTGAATGTGACCGGTAGGGCTACCTGTGGATTGAGAGATGAGAAAAAAATACAAGAAACGCAATCCTAGTAACAACCCCGCAAGCAACAATGCTCCTCCGATCGTTAAAAATACACGCAGCGGCCGGTACATCGTGTACGCACGAATGATCGTCGCACCTGAGTTCATCAGATAATGCGGAATGCTGCGCATCAGGCGTGACTGGCGTGTCTGCTGGTTGGTTTGAACGGGAACAAAGAGCACCGCCATTTGCCAGGCTCCCGCTTGAATCAACGTTTCCAGTGTGTAAGAATAAGTGCTAAGCACGTTCAAGCGCAGGGCCGCCTCGCGGCTGTACGCTCGGAAACCACTGGTCGCATCGGGGATAGGGAAACCTGCCGCAGCTTGGACTACGCGACTGCCCACACGTTGTAAGATGCGCTTAGTTGGCGAAAAATGCTTCGACTTACCCACGCCCCGATCACCTACCACAATGTCCGCCGTGCAATCCAGTACCGGCTGGATCAAGCGCGGAATATCCTCGCCACGATATTGATTGTCGGCGTCGGTATTCACGATGATGTCCGCACCAAGACGCAACGCCTCATCCAAGCCGGCTTGAAAGCCGCGTGCCAACCCTACATGCGGCTTGAGTTCCAGAATGTGATGCACGCCCAACTCGCGCGCCACCTGCACGGTGCGATCGTGGCTGCCATCGTCGATGACCAGCACCTCAATTTCATCAATCCCCGGCAGCAGCGTGGGCAGATCGTGCCACGTCCCAGGCAAGGCTGTTTCTTCATTGAAGCAGGGGATTTGAATGATGAGCTTTGTGCTGTTCATTTAGCGCAGAGCCTTCAGGCGCTGCCGAAGGCGAATGGGAACCAGGATTGTGCGCCAGGGCAAAGACGGTGGGGCATGACGCCGCACCGCGCGCCGCTGCCGCCACATCTTGCGCACGTCACCCCACACCGCCAGCCGGCCGCGAATCGGGCCGAGGTTGCGGCTGTTCCAGCTCGCTCCTAGAGCAGCACTGACATCGAGCGCCACCATGGCTGGAAAATAAATCGCGAGAGCAGTAAAGGGATAGTCCTTCACGATGGCACGCCACTTGTTGCGCCCCAGCAAAAAATTCTTGAGCGGCGAACCGCGCCCGGTAGTGGCCGAATGCACATGAAAGGCCCTAGCCTCAGGCACATACAGGCAGCGCCACCCGGCCCACTGCGCGCGCCAGGCTAGATCGACATCTTCATAGTAGATGAAGAAATCGTCATCCAGCAAACCGATCTGATTGAGCATAGCACGACGGTACACTGCGGCAGCTGCCGAAGGCCCAAACACCTCTAGCGCTTGAGTATGATCGGCGGCCGGTTCTCCCCAGCCCCGGTTCCAGGCTACGCCGGCTCGATCGACTTCAATGCCCGCCGAATCCATGCGATCTGGCGCGTCATGCTGCAAGATCTTGCACGCGAACATGCCTGCCCAGGTCGCACGTTCAGCAGCTTCGACCAGCACCTGCAAACAATCCGGCGCTAGATTCGCATCATTGTTGAGTAACATGATCAGCGGTGCCTGTGAAGCGCGAATGCCCTGATTATTGGCCGTAGCAAAACCGAGATTCGTGTCGTTACGAATCACGTGAACGTCTGGTGCAGTGGCCGCCAGCCATTTTAGGGAGCCGTCGTGTGAACCATTGTCAACGACGATCATCTCGAAATCACGTAATGTCTGGGCGCGCAAAGCCGACAAACACTCCACAAGTAAATGGTGGCCATTCCAGTTGAGGACGATGATGGAAACGCGCGGGGACATCTGGTCCACAATTCTTCTCAGGGTTTTACAGCCTTCACTCCAACGAGCGAGACGAGAGTATATCATGCCGACTATGAAGCGTCAACGAAAAAGAAACCGGGTTCCTCACCTGCAGTGAGAACCCGGCTAGCCGATTGTGTGGAAAACACTCAGTGCGAAATTACGACTGGCGTCTCGCTGATTGTGGTGAAGGTGTTGTTCCCATCACTCGTCCGCGCACACACGTAATACTTGCCGGCCGATACGGTTGAGGTATTCCAGGTAAAGGCGGAAGCATCGCTCCCGCCCCTAATGAGCGGCAGAAAAACCCGGTAAGGACCCGCGGGAGGCGGCGGAGGGGGGCCGGTCGACGTCCACTGGTAGATGGGCGTTCCATTCAAACAGGCGGCGCGATTTTGACTCGCATAAAAATCGATAGTCGTGGGTTGGGCACTGAGGTATGACCACCTAATCGTGAATGACGCATTAGCCGTGTCGTCACCGGTCAACCTCACATCATCGAGATGAATCGTCCAAGGATCCATGCCTTCAAGAAAATCAAAGCGCAGCCAATACTTGATGCCGGTCCAATATCCCCCCGACTCAAAGACTTCCGGCTCCCAGTATCCTCGCTCCACGCCTCTCGACAAATCCATTTGGTACGTGTTCCAATCGTCAAACACGACAATGTCGTTAGTAGTGTTGGAAGAGGTAGCTAGATCAGGCGGATTGGTGCCGAAGAACAAAAGCCGCGTCACCCAGGCTGCCGAGTAGAATCCACTACCTGGCGGAGTATCGACCAATCGATCGCTACTGGTGGACCACCAAGGCGTGCGGTCAACCTTGAAGCGATAGGTCAAATACTTATATACGGCGGTATTGATCGGACGCGTGCGGCTAATTTTGAGATAAACAAAAGGGTCACCAAATCCCGGTGTGGTATTGGAATCAAGACGCCGAACGACGCCCGTCAGTTCACCGTTACTGAAACAGGGACATGGCGACACAAAGTCATGCACCGTCCATCCGGCAGATTCGATGTCAGACGCATCATTCATATCCCAGGGATTGCCCCGTTCGACGGTGGCGTAGTCCGGACCGCTGGTCATGCTGGGCGCGTCAATTCGCAACCGGGGCGCCGGCTTAATCGTCAGCGGTCCGTTGCTCATGTCGCCGGCCCCGCCGCGGCGTACCACAGCGCGCACAAAATACGTGCCGGGCGCCAGGTAGGCCGTGCGCCAGGTATATTGATACGTTCCAGACGTATTGACCGGAAGCCCGGTAGCGATTTGCCCACAATATTGATCGCCGGTTGCCGCAGCAGTCATATAGCACGACAAATCAACCAGATCGCCGGATTGCACGTCAGTGACAGAGAAAAGGATGTTATACGCAGGTGACGTAGTAGGATCAGTCAGGCGTACCCAGTCGAATTTATAGGTGCCCGTGTTAGGGCCAAAACGAAAACTCAAGCCGTAAATTGAACCAGCGCCCCACGACATAGTCGTGGTATAAACTTGCCAGTCAGCGAGACTGTACGATCGCTCGACGAGACCGCTTTGCACGGTGGCACTCACGGTGCTATACACGGCATGCCACCAGCCCCCCGTCGCGGGCGCCTTGAGTCTAAAGCTCAGCTGCTTGTATTTGCTGCCTTGAATCGGATAGTTCCAGCCCGTCTGGCCGATTTCGGCCACGCTACTCATAGGCGGCGCAAAAGAGTGCCCCGGAAAGAGAAAATAGATCATTGACCAGTTGCCGCTGGCATTCGTACTGTCACCACTCCACAGGCCATTAGCAAACGAGATATTATGGACATCGAACATTTGCCACATCGCGTCTTCACGATTGTTCATATCGCGCGGATCGTTCAGGACCTGGGTGAAGTAATCATCGCCTTCACCTACTGCATCGCTGGCCGCTCCGCTAGGACTGAGTACCGTCACAGCTGGATTGGCCGCTGGCGCGGCCCGCGTCAATAGAGTGTAACTACCTAACCACAGGAGACTAAGGCTCACTACCATAGCGAACATTAGTCGGTGTCGAATAATCTGCAGGTTCATTACGAACATACTCCTCGCGGATTTTTTGCCGGCTCGACTGGCGCACCAGCAATGATCGGCATGGCCAGCTCGTTAAGCCGGAAACTGATGTTACTTCAGATTATACAAGTGAGATTAGAGAGATCAATAGGAAGATAGGGGGCATTGCATTGACAAAAGCTTACAAAATGTAGTCGGTTTCGTTGCAGCTGGAACCGAGTCATGCAGCAGCACTTTACAAAATGCTTGAAGAAGATGGATATTCGAATGGTTTCAGGCGCAGTGG
>Ga0209254_10001130_pt1 | contig 23563 bp, 18 predicted proteins | sample FrelakmetDIP11DI_FD_187148 | JGI IMG/M metagenome (GOLD analysis project Ga0209254, IMG submission 187148) | Freshwater lake sediment microbial communities from the University of Notre Dame, USA, for methane emissions studies - DIP11 DI (SPAdes)... | ecosystem: Environmental > Aquatic >...
GGAGGAAACGGACATGAAGCTCTCTTTTCACGGGGCGAATCGTGATGTGACCGGCTCCTGCCATCTGGTGGAATGTGCCGGCACCCGCATCCTGATCGACTGTGGTCTGTATCAGGGCGAGCGGGAACTCGACGAGGACAATGCGCAGCCGTTCGGCTTCGAGCCCGAAGACGTTGACTTCGTACTGCTGACCCACGCCCATCTTGACCATTGCGGACGGATCCCGCTGCTGGTGAAAAGGGGTTTCAGGGGCGAGATCATCACCACGGCGGCGAGCCGGGAGTTGGCAAAACTGGTGATGCTGGATGCCGCCCGTTTGGAGGAAGAAGAAGCGAATTATCGGGCGCGCAAGGCGTCACGGGCGGGCAAGTCTCACGCCCGGAGCCAGCCATGGGGTGATCAGGTTTCGTTGTACACCGAGCTGGACGCACTCGCCAGTCTGGACTATTTCGGCCGGAACGCCGTCTACGGCCAACGCCTGGACCTGGCGGCGAGTATCGGCGCGACCTTCCTGGATGCGGGCCATATCCTGGGTTCCGCCAGTATCCTGCTCGAACTGGAGGAGAACGGGCAGGCACAGCGGGTCTTGTTCTCGGGCGACCTGGGTTACAGCGGGCGGCCCATCGTGCGGGACCCGGCACGACCGCCCGAGGCCGATATCGTGGTCATGGAAACCACTTACGGCGACCGGCAGCACAAGGCGCTGCAACCGTCCGTCGAAGAATTGTACGCCGCGATCAGTGACACCTTTCGGCGGGGCGGGAATGTGGTGATTCCGACCTTCGCGCTGGAGCGGGCGCAGGAACTACTCTTCTACCTGCGCGAAGGCGTGGCAAGCGGCCGGCTGCCGCGCAGCATGCAGATCTTCCTGGATTCACCCATGGCGATTTCGGCCACGGAAATCTACAAGCGTCATCCCGAGTGTTACGATGCGGAAACCCTGTCCCTATTCCAGGGCGGCGAAGATCCTCTCCATCTGCCAGGCCTGCACTTTACCCGACAGCGAGCTGAATCGGTCGCCCTCAATCGGGTTGACGGTGGTGCTGTCATCATGGCGGGGTCAGGGATGTGTACCGGCGGGCGGGTGCGCCATCATCTGAAACACAACCTCTGGCGAGACGACAGCAGCGTCATATTCGTCAGTTTCGCGGCGCGCGGCACGCTGGCCCGGCGCATCGTTGATGGAGCCGAGAAGGTGCGCATTTTCGGCGAGGACATCCGGGTGCGGGCCCGCATCCATACCATCAATGGCTTTTCCGCCCACGCCGATCGTGAGGGCTTATTGGCCTGGCACCGGCTAATAAGCGGAGTCAAGCGCACCTTCCTGGTCCACGGCGATATGGAGGCGATGACGTCTTTTTCTTCCTTGCTGAAACCCGCCGACGTGGTGATTCCGGCCCGTCACGATACCTACGACTTGCGGCTGTCCTGAATTGCATAGCGGCACACGCCCATCGGCATAGGCCAATGGTGAGGTGCGCGCGATGTGGTCGCGTAGCGAAGCCTGCGGCGAGCCGCAGGAGTTGTCGTCTTAACTACGCTCGTGGAGGTGGGTTGTCAACACGCACTGAGACACACGTCACCGCTGACCCAGGATCCGCGAGTTGCCAAGACAGGGGAGAAAAAATCTTGCTGGATGAGTAAGATAGCGTTGTTGAGAAAACGGCATGAAGCAGTCCTGCCAAGAAAACTGGAAAGGAGCGACACGATGAAGATCACCCTCACACCGCAAGAAGTGCGCGTCATTGGTGCACTGATCGAGAAGGAAATCACTACCCCGGATCAGTATCCGCTTTCCCTCAACGCGCTGACCAATGCCTGCAATCAGAGAAGTAATCGCGAGCCAGTCTTGGAATTGGATGAGACAATGGTGCAACAGACCGTCGATGGCTTAATCAAGAAATATTTGGTCGGCAAGAACTCCGGGTTTGGCAGCCGCGTGGCGAAATATCGGCATCGCTTCTGTAATGCGGAATACGGCGATCTGAGGCTGTCGGAACAGGAAGTCGGCATTATTTGTGAGCTCTTACTGCGTGGCCCGCAGACGCCGGGGGAGTTGCGGCTGCATACGGAACGTCTGTGCAAATTCGGCGATGTGGGGGAGGTCGAGGCGACGCTGTCGGGTTTGATGGAACGGGACGATCCGCTGGTGGCAAGACTGCCGCGCGAACCGGGTAGAAGGGAATCGCGCTATGCTCATCTTCTTGGCGGCGCGGAGCAAGTGCGGGAGGCGTGTGAAGGCGGGATTGGGGGTATCGTAACCGCCGATTCGGAGAGGCTCGAGTCGTTAGAACAACTCGTCTGCGAGCTCAGGCAGGAAGTCGATCGCCTCAAGGAGGATTATCGGAGGCTCGCAGCAAACATTGGCGTGCTGATCGACACGAGCAATTGAGCGCGCTGTGCAAAGCACATCGCAGCCATCGGTTGTTCCGTAGAGTTTGAGATCAACATGGATTATCAAACCCTCGACACTTTGCGTCGCCAGCATCCGGCCTGGCGTCTGCTTGCCGCAGATCACGCGCCGCTGATCGCGAGCTTCTTGCACCAGGCCTTTATCCGGCCGAATGTGCGCGTGCTTTCGCAGCACGAGCTGGTTTCGCGCCTGGACGATTATCTCTATCACCTGCGCGAGGCCCTGGGTGAGGCGGCATTTCCGAAGACCGCCGGCCAATACCTTGACGACTGGGCGGCCGACGAGCGTGGCTGGCTGCGTAAGTTCTATCCGGTGGGCAACGACTTGCCGCACTTCGATCTGACGCCAGCGACCGAAAAGGCTATCGATTGGCTGGTGAGCCTGGAGCAACGGCAGTTCGTCGGCACCGAATCGCGGCTGCTGACGGTGTTCGAACTGCTGCGCCAGATGGTGGAAGGCACCGAAACCGATCCGGAAACCCGGATTGCCGAACTGGAAAAGCGCAAGTCCCAACTCGATGCGGAGATCCAGCGGATACGCTCGGGCCAGCTGGAGTTGATGGATGCGACCCAGCTCAAGGAGCGATTCCTGCAGGCGGCGGGCACCGCACGGGGCCTCCTTGCGGACTTTCGGGAGGTGGAGCAGAACTTCCGCAATCTCGACCGCGTGGTGAGGGAGCGCATCGCGCTGTGGGAAGGCGGCAAGGGGACACTGCTGGAGGAGATTTTCGGTGAGCGGGACGCCATTGCTGACTCCGACCAGGGAAAGAGCTTCCGCGCGTTCTGGGATTTCCTGATGTCTCCCGCCCGGCAGGAGGAACTTTCGGACCTGCTGGCCGCGGTGTTCGAATTGGAACCGGTGCGGGAGATGGAACCGGATCGTCGCCTGATGCGGGTGCACTACGACTGGTTGGAAGCGGGCGAGCATACCCAGCGCACCGTGGCCCGTCTGTCGCAGCAGTTGCGCCGCTATCTGGATGACAAGGCCTGGCTTGAGAATCGGCGCATCATGCAGCTGCTGCATGAGGTCGAGGCGAGCGCCTTGGCGGTTCGGGATGCGCAGCCCGAAGGATCGTTCATGGAGCTCAGCGAACCGGCACCTGCGATCGAGCTTGCCATCGAACGTCCGCTGTTCGCCCCCCCGGTGAAGCCAAAGATCAGCGAACAGGTGCTTCTGGCGGGTGATGAGAATGTCACAGCCGACGCCCTGTTCGACCAGGTCCATGTCGACAAGACCCGTCTCGCCAATCAAGTCCGCCGCATCTTGCAAACGCGAAGGCAGGTCGTGCTCGGGGATCTGGTCGCGGAGCATCCGCTCGAGCAAGGGCTCGCCGAACTGGTCGCCTACCTGTCCTTGGCCAGCGATGACCGGAAAGCCGTGATCGACGACACCCGATCCCAGACGCTTCACTGGATCGACGCAGAAGGGCAGGGCCGCCAGGCCACGCTGCCACTGGTGGTCTTCAGTCGGTGAGCCAGTGGGCGTGCTCATACTTGAGCATCTCGGCCCAAGCTATTGGACGCCCTAACAATGACATGGGTTATGATTGTGGCCAGTCCGTGAGCCGTGGCCCCAGGTCGACATACCAAGTTAGCCGGCTTCGGCGAACGCGGGAGGATGGGATCCCGCAGGACCGAATGACGAACTGGCCGTAGCGCGCCTTCCGCTGGTCCGCTCGCGACCAAGTTCTATTTGCCCGGTTAGCCGAAGCGTCTCGCAGACGCGAGCTGGTTTATTTTCTTCCGAACAGAACCACTGAAGACCCATGACCTTGAATCGCCCCGACGGCAACGCTGCACTGTCCCCCGTGCTTATCGCGTTGATGAAGGGAGTGGTTTATGAGGAGAACGACCCTGGGCTTTGGCAGACGCTGCTCGAGCTGCAGGCACGCGTGCGCGACTATGAAGCGATCATCGGGTTGGAGCTGATTCTGGACGAGGCGGAAGGCTACGCGTACTTGCGTCAGCGGCAGCTGGCCGACGGTGAGCCGGAGCTGCCCCGCCTGGTGCCCAGGCGACCGTTGAGTTTCCCGGTGAGCCTGTTGCTGGCGTTGCTGCGCAAGAAGCTGGCGGAGTTCGACGCGGCCGCCGGAGACACCCGGCTGATACTGAACCGCGAGCAGATCGCCGACCTATTGCGTCTATTCCTGCGGGACACCGCAAATGAAGCGCGTCTGATGGATCAGATCGACGCTCACATCAACAAGGTTGTAGATCTGGGTTTTCTGCGCCGATTGAAGGGGCAGGATCAATTGTTCGAGGTTCGGCGCATTCTGAAAGCCTTTGTGGATGCGCAGTGGCTGGCCGAGTTTGATCGGCGGTTAGCGGAATACCGCGACCACCTCGGCGGCTCAACGGCGGCTGGGGCACCAGGGCGTTGAGGACCGTCGAATGGAGGCGCTGATGCTCGATTTCGCCGAATCCGATGGACGCGCCGGTTTCCGGTTGCACCGCCTGGAGGTCTACAACTGGGGTACCTTCGATAAACGGGTCTGGAGTCTGGTCCCGCGCGGTGACAATGGCCTGCTGACCGGCGATATCGGTTCGGGCAAATCCACGCTGGTGGATGCCATCACCACACTGCTGGTTCCGGCGCAGAAGATTGCCTACAACAAGGCGGCCGGCGCAGAAGCCAAAGAGCGCACGCTGCGTTCTTATGTGCTTGGCTACTACAAGTCGGAACGCAGCGACGCCGGCCTTTCAGCGCGCCCGGTCGCGCTTCGGGACTTCAATAGCTACTCGGTCGTCCTGGGTTACTTTTATAACGAGGGTTTCGACCAACACGTCTCATTGGCACAGGTGTTCTGGCACCGCGAGGCGCAGGGGCAGCCCGCGCGCTTTTACCTCGTGGCCGACAAACCTTTGACGATCGCCGAGCATTTCGCCGGTTTCGGCAGCGACCTCAACGAGCTTCGGAAGCGTCTCCGCAACCTGCCGCGCGTCGAAGTCTTCGACAGCTTCCCGCCCTATGCCGCGGCTTTCCGCCGCCGCTTCGGGATCGATAACGAGCAGGCCCTCGATCTGTTCCACCAGACGGTTTCGATGAAATCCGTGGGCAATCTCACCGACTTCGTGCGCGAGCATATGCTGGAGGCGTTTCCGGTCGAGGAGCGCATCGATGCGCTGATTCACCATTTCGACGATCTGAACCGCGCCCATGAGGCGGTGCTGAAGGCCAAGGATCAGATTGCACGACTGGAACCGCTGGTTGCTGACGGCGACAAGCACCGCGAACTGTCGGCGCAGGTGGAAGGGCTTCGTTGCTGCCGCGAAGCCCTTCGCCCATGGTTTGCCAGTCTCAAGAGCGAATTGTTGCGCAGGCGGCTGGACCACTTGGATTCGGAGTCGGCTCGGTTGGGTGGCCAGATCGCATCGCTGACGGAGAAGCGGAGCGGCCAACAGGCCCAGCGCGATGCGATCAAACAGGCCATCGCCGAAAACGGCGGAGACCGTATCGAGCGGATCAAGGCGGAGATCGCTCAGAAGCACAATGATAAGGATGCCCGCTCCAGGCGTGCGGTGCAATATGACGAGCTCGCTCATGCGGTCGGTTTGCCGGGCGCGGCGGATGTGGACCTGTTCCTTGACAACCGGCGGGTCATGGAAACCGAGCGGCACACTGCCGAGGCGCGCCAGACCGAGATTCAGAACGCACTCACTGAAACCAATGTGGAGTGGCGGCAACTGCAAGACCGGCACGATGAGTTGACCGAAGAACTGGCATCGCTGAGACAGCGACGTTCCAATATTCCGGGGCGCATGCTGGCGCTCCGTCAGGACCTGTGCCGGGCCCTCGATCTTGCGGAAGAGTCGCTGCCTTTTGCTGGCGAACTGATCCAATTGAGGGAGGATGAACGCGACTGGGAGGGCGCCATCGAGCGTTTGCTGCACAACTTCGGTCTCTCCCTGCTGGTGCCGGAGGCTCACTACGCTGGTGTCGCAGGGTGGGTTGATCGTACCCACCTGAGGGGTCGGCTGGTGTACTTCCGGGTACGTGATCACCGGCGCGCCGATGCCGGGACACTCCATCCGGCTTCGCTGGTGCGCAAGCTCTCCATCAAGCCCGAGTCCGGCTTCTACGCCTGGCTGGAAGCAGAGTTGGCGCGACGCTTCGACTATGCCTGTTGCGAGCGGCTGGAAGACTTCCGTAGGGAGCAACAGGCTATCACGCGCGCGGGCCAGGTCAAGACCGGCGGGGACCGACACGAAAAAGACGATCGCTACGCGCTTGATGACCGCGCCCGCTATGTGCTGGGGTGGTCCAACGAGGCCAAGATCGCTGCTCTCGAAAAGAACGCGGAGGACTTGCAGGTGCGGCTGCGCAAGATCGCGGAGCGCAAGGCCAGCATGAAGGATGATTGCGACCAGTTGGCGGTCCGGTTGCGCCGGTTGAGCCAGTTGGATGTGTTCACCGATTTTCGTGAGTTGGACTGGGGGCCGCTGGCGGTCGAGATCGCGCGACTGGAAGAGGAAAAGCGGCAACTTGAGGCCGAATCGGACATTTTGCGCACCTTGGAGCGGCAGCTTGTAGAACTCGAGAAAGCGCTGAGGGACACCGAGGATGATCTGGCCACCAAGCGTGACGGCCGAACGCGCGTCGAGCAGCGGATTGAGCAGGCCCGCGAGCAGTTGAGCCAGTGCGACATCCTCCTCGCGGCCACGCCTGAGGAGGCGAAGGCGCGGTATTTTCCTCACCTCGAGAGCATGCGGACCGATGCGTTCGGTGAGCATACGCTGACGGTCGAGTCCTGCGACAACCGTGAGCGGGATTTCCGCGATTGGCTAACCGGGAAGGTCGATTCCGAGGACAAGAAAATCAGCCGGTTACGGGATAAGATCATCGAGGCGATGCACGCCTTCAACACCGCTTACCCGCTGGAGACGCAAGAGGTCGACGTAAGCATCGATTCCAGCGGCGACTATCGAGAGATGCTGGGGCGCTTGCAGGCAGACGACCTCCCACGCTTCGAGGCGCGCTTCAAGGAATTGCTGAACGAGAATACCATCCGCGAAGTGGCCAATTTCCAGTCGCAGCTCGCCCGCGAACGACAGACCATCCGTGAGCGGATCGCCATCATTAACCAGTCGCTGCACCAGATCGACTACAACCCGGGTCGCTACATTGTCCTGGAAGCCGAGGCGAACACCGACGCCGATATTCGCGACTTCCAGAGTGAGCTGCGGGCCTGCACGGAAGGCGCGCTCACCGGTTCGGAAGATGCTCTGTATTCCGAGGCCAAGTTCCTGCAAGTCAAGCACATCATCGAACGCTTCCGCGGTCGCGACGGCGCGGCCGAGGCCGATCGACGCTGGACGCGCAAGGTCACCGACGTCCGGAACTGGTTCGGCTTTTCGGCCTCCGAGCGCTGGCGCGAAGACGACAGCGAGCATGAGCACTACACCGATTCGGGCGGAAAATCGGGCGGTCAGAAGGAAAAGCTGGCGTACACCGTACTAGCCGCGAGTCTCGCCTACCAGTTCGGGCTGGAATGGGGCGCGAAGCGGTCGCGCTCGTTCCGTTTCGTGGTGATCGATGAGGCTTTCGGGCGCGGTTCCGACGAATCGGCCCGATTTGGGCTGGAGCTGTTCAAGCGCCTGAATCTGCAACTGTTGATCGTGACGCCCTTGCAGAAGATCCCCATCATCGAACCTTACGTCGCCAGCGTGGGCTTCGTCCACAGCGAGGAAGGCCGGCAGTCTTTGCTCCGCAACCTTACGATCGAGGAATACCGGGCGGAGCGGGCGGCGAGGCGCGCGTGACGGCCTGGACGACGCCGGCCGACATCCGGGCTCGTCTTCTGCGCGACTGGAAGCAGGGACGAATGCTGTCGGCCCGCATCAGCGCTCAGCCGATGTTTCCCTGGACGCTGCGCCTGAGAGGACCGGACTCGAAGACCTTGGCGGAACGATTCGACGACGTTCGGCAGTGGATCCGGTCGCTGGTGGATGGCGGTAAGGCCGAGCGGGGTTTCGGTTACGAGATCTCCTGGCAGGAGATCAACCATCGTCAGCTGGGCCGCAACCGGCTTCCGATCCAGGTGGTGGTGCCCAGCGAAGTCGACGCTTTGCGATTGATCGACAGGGTCAGGGATGCTGCGCGTTTTCAGCAGTTGGCCGACATGATTATGTCCGGGTTTCCCCGCTTGCGGGACTGGCTGGCGAAGAGGCCCCTCGCGGTCTTGGAACATTCCGCCGACTGGCCCAGCCTGCTCGCCGTGCTGGCCTGGTTCTGCGAACACCCCCGGCCGGGTATCTATCTGCGCCAACTCGATATACCCGGCGTGGATACCAAGTTCATTGAAACCCGACGGGCGTTGCTATCGGAGTTGCTGGACCGGGTGCTGCCGGACAAGGCCATCGACACCCGGGCGACCGGAGCCAGGGGTTTCGAGCAGCGTTACGGTCTCCGCGCCAAGCCGCCGTTGGTGCGCTTTCGGCTGCTGGATCCGCGCTGCACCATCCAGGGGTTATCTGATCTGACCATTCCCGCCGATCAGTTTGCGCGGCTGAATCCTCCCGTTTCCCGGGTGTTCATCACCGAGAACGAGATCAACGGCCTCGCGTTTTCCGATGCGCCGGAAAGCCTGGTGATCTTCGGCTTGGGTTACAGCCTGGAGCGGCTGGTTGAGGTTGATTGGTTGCGCGACCGAATGCTCTACTACTGGGGCGACATCGACACTCACGGTTTTGCCATCCTCGACCGCCTTCGCAGCACCTTTCCGCATGCTCGATCTTTCCTCATGGACCGCGAGACCTTTATGGCCCACCGTGCGCTGTGGGTTAGGGAGGATGCGCCGAAGAAGGCGGAGCTGGCCCGTCTCACGCCTACAGAACAATCGCTGTTTCAGGATCTTCGCGACAACCGTCTCGGCGAAAGCCTGCGTTTGGAGCAAGAGCGCATCGCCTTCGGCTGGTTCGAGAGGGCGCTGTCTCCTATCCGGACATGAGGAATCGGGGGAATAAAGGGAGCAGAGGACAGCGCGATCTCCATTACGCCAGAACAACGCATCGATGTGGAGAAAACCCAAGCCCCCAATCTCCGCCCCGTTGCCGAACAGGTGGGGTTCACTTCAGAACAGCCCGGTGATTCGTCCGTCCTCGCCGATGTCGATGTTCTCCGCTGCCGGGGTTTTCGGGAGCCCAGGCATCGTCATCATGCTGCCGCAGATGGCGACGACAAATTCGGCACCGTGACTGGGTCGAACCTCGCGAATCGACAGCACATGACCGTTCGGAGCTCCCTTGACATTCGGGTCATTGGAAAAGGAGTACTGTGTCTTGGCGATACACACCGGGAAGTGACTGTACTCCTCGCTCAGTTGCTGTAGCTGTTGGCGAGCCTTGATGTCCGCTTCGATGTTGGCTGCGCCGTAAAGTTTGGTCGCGACCGTCTTGATCTTTTCCCAGAGCGGCTCGTGCTCGTCATAGAGGAATCGGCAATTCGGCTTGCCGGCGCGGAGCGTCGCCAGGACTTCCCGCGCCAGTTCCTCCGCCCCTTTGCCGCCCTCTGCCCAGTGTTGACAAACGATGGCCTTGGAGCCTAGGTGTTCAACCTTGCGCGTCAGCAGATCAACTTCCGCTTCCGTGTCGGACGTAAAGTGATTGATGCCGACGATGCAGGGCAAACCGAAGTGTTCTTGCATGTTGTGAAGGTGGCGCGCCAGGTTGACGAACCCTGATTCCAGCGCAGCCACATTCTCGGTCTGGAGGTCCTTGATTGGCACGCCGCCGTGGAATTTCAGTGCGCGCACCGTCGCCACCAGCACGACCGCGTCGGGCTGAATCCCAGCTTTGCGGCACTTAATATCGATGAATTTCTCGGCGCCCAGATCGGCACCGAAGCCGGCTTCGGTCACGACGTAGTCGGCCAGCTTCAGTGCCGTCTTGGTAGCGATGACCGAGTTACAGCCGTGAGCGATGTTGGCGAACGGGCCGCCGTGCACAAACACCGGATTGTTTTCCAGGGTTTGCACCAGGTTCGGACGCAACGCGTCCTTCAGCAAGGCCGCCATCGCCCCGTGGGCATTGATCTCGCAGGCGAAGATCGGCCTGTTGTTGCCGCGCGCATAACCGACCAGAATGTTACCGAGGCGTTCCTTTAGCTCTTTGAGCGAATTCGACAGGCAGAGGATCGCCATCACTTCCGAGGCCGCGACGATGTCGAAACCATCCTGGCGCGGGAAACCGTTCGCGGTGCCGCCCAGTCCGACGACGATGTCGCGCAGAGCACGGTCGTTCATATCCATGACCCGATTCCAGTGGATCTGCCGCAGGTCGAGGTTCAGCCCGTTCTCATGATGGATGTGGTTGTCGATCATCGCCGACAACAGATTGTGCGCCGCGCCAACGGCGTGAAAGTCGCCGGTGAAGTGGAGGTTGATGTCCTCCATCGGGACTACTTGAGCGTAGCCCCCACCCGCCGCGCCTCCCTTCACGCCGAAGCACGGGCCGAGCGCGGGTTCGCGGAGGCAAATCATCGCTTTATTGCCCAACCGATTGAGCGCGTCACCCAGTCCGACGGTCGTCGTAGTCTTGCCTTCGCCCGCGGGTGTCGGGCTTATGGCGGTGACCAGGATGAGTTTGCCGCTGGGCCGATCCGCGAGACGTTCGATGTAGTCCAGCGATAGCTTTGCCTTGTAGTGACCATAAGGATCGAGTTCCCCGGCGGGTATTCCCAGCCGGTCTCTGGCCAACTCAATGATGGGCTTCATCTGGGCGCGTTGCGCGATTTCGATGTCGGACATGAATGCTCCTCGGTGTTCTTCTTGCGAATTCCGAATAAGACGAGTGCGAGGCCGCTCGATTTTCCTGGGCGCCCGCCGCCCTGCGGCGGGGTAAGAGGAAATCTTAACAAGTTGGTTATCGATATCCAGCATTTCCCCGCGGCCGAGTGCGAGCGTGCGTCATCGGAGTCGCTAACGGCTCCAGGCGTTAGCCCTCTAGCGGGAGGCTTGAGCTAAAGGCTGAAAGCTGAAGCGGCGAAGCGGTGCGCTGTTCCAGGAATGCGGGCACTCATGGGCTGGCGCACATCGGGAAGGTCGCCAGAACACCGTGGCCGGCGGGGGGCGGAGCACGCCTTACGAATGGCTCTTGCTTATTCGGAGGGCGCTAGCCCCTTGAGCCATGCACAGGCACCGCCGCGCCCGCCGAGAGGGATAGCGCTAATGCGTCCGTCTTGGCTGAGTGGGTACGGACGGTCGGTGCGGCAGATCACCGCGCCGCGCTTTAAGGCCCTTTCTCCGTAGACCTTTTCCAGAACGCTAAAATGCTTGCAGTCCCGAAGACCCACAGTGGCCGAAGTCTTGCACTCCAAAGCGAAAAAGGAACGCGGGCCGATCTCGATCAGCAGGTCGATTTCTTCACCCTGAAGGGTTCGCCAAAACCAAAGAGGCGGATGCTTACCGCAGTTCAGGAAATACTTCCATATCTCCTCAATGACCAGATTTTCCCAGACGGCGCCCCAGAGGGCATTTTGCGGCACTGACGGCCAGTCCGAAAAGCCAAGCAAATAAATTAATAGGCCGGAATCGCAAAAATAGAGTTTGGGACTCTTGATCAGGCGCTTGCCGGCACTGCTGTGGTAAGGCTCCAGGAGAAAAATCTGCCGGCTGGCCTCAAGAATCGATAGCCAGCTCTTCGCGGTGTTGGGGGCGACACCCACGTCCCGCGCCAGTTCCGTCAGCGTGAGCAGCTGGCCCACACGTAGCGCTGCAGCGCGCAGAAACCGGTCAAAGTCCCGAAGGCTCCCGACGTTGAGGATATTGCGGACGTCCCGTTCCAGGTAGGTGGCGAAGTATGAGCCTAACCATAATTCGCGATCGAGATCCGGTCGCTGCCATAGCTCAGGAAAACCGCCACGCCAGCAGAACACATCCGTCTCATCCAAAGATGCATCAGGAAATACCTCGGCGAGCGACAACGTCGAAAGCGACAGGACGGCGCAACGTCCGGCCAGAGACTCGGTAACCCCCTGCATCAGCCTGAAATCTTGCGAACCGGTCAAAATGAAGCGACCGGGCCGTCGGTCGCGATCGATGGCGGCTTTGAGATGGCGCAGCAGTTCCGGCACATACTGCACCTCGTCTATGATCAGAGGTTCGCGTCGGCCGCCTAGAAAGCCCTCCGCATCCAGCCGGGCGCTTTCGGCGTCGCGGGGGATATCGAGCGTCACATAATTGGCCTCGGGAAAGAGGCGTCGCACCAACGACGTCTTGCCCGCCTGCCGCGCCCCGCTCAACACGAGCGCGGGGAACTGTTGGAAGGCCGCTGTGACGACTTGGGAAAGCTTTCTCTCGATCCACATTGCGACGATTCTGCAATCTAACTGCAAAATAGTAAAGTTCTTCACCCTGGGGGCCTGAGGCGGAGAATGTGAGGTGCTGAATATCCGGGAAAGAGGTACTGTGATGTGGCTGAACCGGTCTTGGCTGACGCCCCCTTGTTGGGCTCGACGAGCCAACTGGCACGTGGCTCTCGGAACGAGAACGGCCAGCTTGCCTACGGGCTGATCAACCTCGAACTCCATCATGGTAACCAGATGACGCCGGGCCCGCTTGTTGCCAGCGCGCCGGGTTACATTCATTGGGCGACGATGACCCGACAGGTGCGCGCGCCGGGTCTGCCCAAGTGCAGCATCCAGCCGACGGAATCACAGGACGGATTTGCGCCGGGAACCAAAAGCACCGCAGATCGCCATCGCTCCGCTCCACTGATAACGAGGAATCGATCCTGACACCGAAGGAATTTTGTTTTGCCCCCAAACCCAGGGACGGGCAAACTGTCGCCTTCTGCGGGGCCTGGCGCGCCTGCGGTGGCAGTACGAGAGCACTACAAACCCAAGCTAAGGAGTGAACCCCATGGGATCTCAACCCGACCGATTCCTCACCCGCCTGTTCTGGTTGACCCTGGCGGGGGCGATGCTGAGCTTACTGTGGCGTGGCTTGCCGGATGTCCAAAGTTGGTTTTCGTCGGAGCAGGCAAGGCCGCGCACAGTCACAGCGCGCGGCGATCTCGCCGGCGACGAAGTGGCCACCATCGAACTGTTCGAGAAGGCACGCGACTCGGTGGTGTTCATCACCACCAAGGCCCAGGTGCAGGACTCCTGGACACGTAACGTGTTCACCGTGCCGCGCGGCAGCGGTTCCGGTTTCATCTGGGACGACGTTGGCCACGTGGTGACCAACTGGCACGTAGTGGAAAACGCCAGCGAGGCTACCGTGAAACTGTCCGACGGACGCGACTACAAGGCCGCCCTGGTGGGCGCCAGCCCCAACCACGACATCGCCGTATTGAAGATCGGCGTGGGCTTCAAGCGTCCGCCACCGGTTCCGCTGGGCGAGAGCCACACGCTCAAGGTGGGCCAGAAGGTGTTTGCTATCGGCAACCCCTTCGGTCTCGACTGGACGTTGACCACGGGCATCGTCTCGGCGCTGGACCGTTCCCTCGGCGGGGAGAATGGCGCCATCATCGAGCACCTGATTCAGACCGACGCCGCTATCAACCCCGGCAACTCCGGCGGACCGCTGCTGGATTCCGCCGGGCGGCTGATTGGCATCACCACCGCCATCTACAGCCCCAGCGGCGCGAATGCCGGAATTGGATTCGCGGTGCCGGTGGCCACCGTCAACCGCGTTGTCCCGCAGCTCGTCCGTCAGGGCAAATACATCCGCCCGACCCTGGGCATCGCGGTCGACAATGACTTGAATCAGCGGCTGACCAGCCTATTGAATGTACAAGGCGTAGTCATACTGCGCGTCACGCCCGGTTCCGCGGCCGCGGCGGCGGGGCTTCAGGGCGCCTCGATCTCCCGGGATGGTGGCATCGCGCCGGGCGACATCATCACCGCTGTGGAAGGCAAGCCGGTGGACGGAGTGGGCAAATTGCTCGCCCGTCTGGATGATTTCAAAGTAGGCGATACGGTGAAGCTGACCGTAATACGCGGCGGCAAGGAATCAGAGCAGTCCGTAACTCTGCAACCCGGGGTATGATCTCCGGTCGCCTTCCGGCACGCGCACGACGATCGTCGCCGTGCGCGAACCGGGGCGGTGCCCCGGCTTGCCGCAAGGTGTGCGCGGCCAATCATCGCCGGCAAACGGCTCGAGCCGGACCCACGATTGCTCCTGGCCGATGGCCGGCGATTGGGACATTGATTTGCCCGAGTCTGCCGTGAGCCGACGCGATCTGGTCGCTGGTCCGTGGGGCGGGTCCCGCCCCACGGTTTTCGGTAGAATGAGGCTCCCACAGCCGCGTCAGATCCAATGCGTATCCAGATTCTTCCTCCCCAACTGATCAATCAGATCGCTGCCGGCGAAGTGGTCGAACGGCCGGCGTCGGTGGTCAAGGAATTGCTCGAGAACGCCTTTGATGCGGAGGCGACTTCCGTCAGTGTCGATGCGGAGACCGGAGGATTGCGCTTGATTCGCGTGCGGGACAATGGCACCGGGATCCTCCGCGAGGACTTGCCCTTGGCCTTGTTGCGCCATGCGACCAGCAAGATCACCTCGCTCGCCGACCTGGAGCGCGTACGGACCATGGGCTTCCGGGGCGAAGCACTGCCCAGCATCAGTTCGGTGGCCCGTTTGAGCCTGACCTCGAGAACGTGCGACGACCAATGCGGATGGGCCGTTTTCGCCGATGGGAGCGAGGCATCTTTTGACGTGCAGCCGGCTGCACATCCACCCGGAACGACGGTCGAGGTGCGTGATCTCTTCTACAACACGCCGGCTCGCCGCAAATTCCTCCGTTCGGAGAAGACCGAGTTCTCGCACATCGAGACGCTGATCAAACGCATGGCACTCAGCCGTTTCGGCGTCGGTTTCAAGTTACGGCACAATCAGCGGGAGGTTCTGAACCTCCACCCCGCAACGAGCGAGGCTGACCGGGCATCCCGAATCGAGTTGCTGTGCGGCGATGCGTTTCGGATCCAGGCGCTGCAGATGGATTTCTCGGCCGCGGAACTCCGCCTTTCCGGCTGGGTGAGCTTGCCGACCTTCTCGCGCAGCCAGGCGGACCTGCAGTTTTTCTACGTCAATGGGCGATTGGTCCGGGACAAACTGGTGACGCATGCAGTGCGCCAAGCCTACGCCGATGTGCTTTATCACGGCAGGCATCCTGCCTACGTGCTCTATTTCGAGATCGATCCGGTGCTGGTGGACGTAAACGCTCACCCCGCAAAGTTGGAGGTGCGCTTCCGGGAAAGCGGTATGGTGCATGATTTTTTGCATCGGGCTTTGAAGCGAGCACTGGCGGAGCACCGGCCTGGATCCCCCGCGGCTGAGCCTGAATGCGAACCGCGCGCTCCCGAAATGAGCCCGTCAACCGCACTCGGCCCGGGATTCCGACCCGCCGGCCAGTCTTCTCTGCCGTTCAACGTCGCCGAACAGGTTCGAAGCTATGCCTCACTGTATGGTGATGGGCCGAGGACGCCGTCGGAACCCCCGGTGACAACAGCGACTCACAGCGACTTGCCACCGCTCGGCTTTGCGGTCGCGCATCTACACGGCACTTATATTCTTGCCGAGTCGCGCAACGGTCTGGTTCTGGTGGACGCCCACGCGGCCCATGAACGAATTACCTACGAAAAGCTCAAGCGCCAGTGGGAGCGGGGCGCTGTCAGTTCTCAGCCGTTGCTGCTACCTCTGAGTATCGCGGTGAGCGAAGCGGAGGCCGATTTGGCCGAGGAACATGCAGAATCGTTTGCACAGATGGGTTTGGAATTGAGCCGCGCCGGTCCCGCTTCGATTCTGCTGCGCGGGGTGCCGGCGCTTCTTGGGGATGCCGATGGCGAAGCGCTGGTTCGCGACTTGCTATCCGATCTTGCAGTGCATGGCCGCAGTTTCCGTTTGGAACAATGCCTGCACGAGGCCTTGTCGTCCATGGCCTGTCACGGCGCGGTGCGGGCTAATCGTAAGCTGACCGTTCCAGAGATGAATGCTCTGTTGCGCGAGATGGAAGCGACCGACTACAGCAGCCAATGCAACCATGGTCGGCCCACCTGGGTCGAGTTCAGCGCCAAGGACCTCGATCGCTTCTTCCTGCGCGGTCGGTGACGAATCGCCCCCTGCCTTCCGTTGTAGCGGTCATGGGACCGACCGCCTCCGGCAAGACCCAGCTCGCGATCCGGCTCGCGCAGACCTTGGACGGCGAAGTCATCAGCGTCGATTCGTCGCTGGTTTACCGCGGCATGGATATTGGCACGGCGAAGCCGAGCCTCGAGGAGAGGGCAGGCGTGCCGCACCACCTCATCGACATTCTCGATCCGGCAGAAGCCTTCTCCACCGGTCAATTCCGCGAATGCGCTTTGCGGCTGATAGGCGAAATCCAGCAGCGGGACCGGCTGCCGATTCTCGTCGGTGGGACCATGTTGTACTTCAACGCCCTGTTCCGAGGTTTGGCCAATCTTCCGGAGGCGAACCCAGAAGTGCGCCGGCAGATCGATGACGAAGCGGCGCGCTTCGGCTGGTCGCACCTGCACGCGGAGTTGGCACGCGTCGACCCCACGGCGGCGGGACGCATCCATCCGAACGATCCACAGCGCATCCAGCGTGCGCTGGAAGTCTATCGACTGGCCGGCAGAGCTCTGACTGAGCTCTGCGCGCGCCACACCGCGGAGCCCTCCCTCTTCACAGCGGTCAAGATTGTCGTCGCGCCATCCAGTCGGGTAGTCCTCCACCAGCGTATCCGCGAACGCTTCCTGCGCATGCTCGAGCAAGGATTGATCGACGAAGTGCGTTACCTCTTCGAGCGAGGTGATCTGGACGAAACGCGCCCCTCTGTTCGAGCGGTCGGGTACCGGCAGGTCTGGGCTTACCTGAAGGGTCAGTGCGATTGGGAAACCATGACGGAGCGCAGCATCGTGGCGACCCGTCAGTTCGCCAAACGCCAGTACACCTGGCTGCGCCGCGAGGAGGACGCCATCCGGTTTGCGAGCGAGGACCAGGCTCTGCTGGGACGAGTGTCCCTCCACGTGCGGTCGCATTTAGGTCGTTGAATACACAAAGAGCCCTCTGTTACGCCGAGGGCGTGAATCGAGTTCTTCGCCGCAGCCACCGCCTGTCCGGAATGCTATGGATTGGTCTTGCTGTTGCCTGGCTAGGGCAGTCGCTTCAAGGTTCCCTTTTTCCATAAGATCCATCCACCGTAGAGCACGCCTGCCCATGCGGCGTAGACGATCAGAGGGGATACCACTAAGACCACCAGGCTAATGACGATAACTGTCAGGCCATCCCACGAGGCGCGTTCGTTAAGACGCGCTTGGGCCCAGTCAACGAGGGAGTGGATGGTCGAAGCGACACTACTCTTCTCCGGAGTTTGCGCCATCTTGGTTTACCTCTGCAAAGAGTTCGCGATGTGTTGTGCATGATTGTGCCACAGTTTCGGGGTATTCACCTCCCGTCCAGACCGTGATGACACTCCGAGAGCAAATAGCGTTATCTTGACCATCTGAGTCGTCGATGGACCTGTGCTCCCTCAAGTGGGCCTCTTGTCCTGGCTTGGTGTCAGTGGGCGCGGTCGACAGAGTGCACGAGGCGCCACTCATAGAAACGAAGGCGGGAGTCGGAATCCCGAAAATGCCAAAAACGGATACTATGTGCCGTCTGCTCGACAGATACGGGCCGGTGGACTGATGGATGGCGAATATGGATCAAGTTCTCGCAGCTATCTTCTCCACGCAGCGGCGAGTGCTGATTATCGTCGGGGTGCTGTTGATTATCTGGGCCAAGTTTTTCTTCCGATGGAAGATCTAGAAGTACCGCGCTATGTTGGGGAGTCATTCTGGCTATGAGGCGTTTCGTCGGGCCGCTCTTTCTGGTCTTCGCTCTGTGCCTGGCGGTCTGGGCACTGATCGCGTGGCATTTTCTCCAAGACTCGCGAAATCCAGATGGAGCCGACCCTATTCGTTCCATTTCCTCTCAATACGTCGGCGCTTCAACCTGCGCCGAATGCCATCGCGAGCAATACGCGAATTGGCAAGGCTCGCATCACGGCCAGGCCATGCAGCACGTGAAACCCGACACGGTGCTGGGTGATTTTCGCGATGCGCGTTTCGACTACGGTGGTGTCACCTCGCGGTTCTTTCAGCGCGACGGCCGATTCTTCGTCACTACCGACGGTCCTGACGGCAAGCTCACCGACTACGAAATCCAGTACACGTTCGGACTGACCCCACTGCAGCAATATCTGATCGCCTTGCCGGGCGGTCGGCTGCAGGCGCTCTCGATCGCCTGGGACAGCCGGCCGAGCGAGCAGGGCGGGCAGCGCTGGTTTCATCTGTACCCGAGCGAGCAGATCGACCATCGAGATCCGCTGCACTGGACCGGCCTCTACCAGAACTGGAACACGATGTGCGCGGATTGCCATTCCACCGAGGTCCGGCACAACTACGACCCGGGCAGCGATACCTTCGACACGCGCTGGTCGGAGATCAATGTTGCTTGTGAAGCCTGTCATGGTCCCGGATCGGCGCACGTCGACTGGGCACGGGACGGCGGTAAGGGAGACCAGGGGTTGGCCGTGCGATTCGATCAACGTAAGAACCCGGGGCGACTGGCGGCGATGCGGCGCTCAACGTCGTTCTCGTTCGAAGAGGGCGCCGAGCTGAAAGCCTGCGCCGTTTGCCACTCCCGGCGCACCGCGCTGACCAATGAATTCGCTCCTGGCGAGGGCTACGACCAGCACTTTCTGCCGACGACGCTGCGGCCCGAACTCTACCACGTCGACGGACAGATCAAGGACGAGGTCTACGAATACAATTCATTCCGTCAAAGCAGGATGTTCGCGAAAGGCGTGACCTGCTCGGATTGCCACGAGCCGCACGCGCTGAAACTGCGGGGCGACGTCGAGACGGTTTGCCAACAATGCCACGAGCCGGATCGCTACGCCCGCGCGGAGCACCATCATCACGGCGCACAGGCCGCGGTCCGTTGCGTCGACTGCCACATGCCTCAGAAGACCTATATGGTCGTCGACCCGCGGCGCGACCACAGCTTCCGGGTTCCGCGACCGGATCTCAGCGTACGCTACGACGTGCCGAATGCCTGCACCCAATGCCACAGGAGTAGGGATGCGCAATGGGCCTCGGCTGCGGTCCGGGCGTGGCTGGGCCGGAATGCAAGCGGGTTCCAGCAGTTCGCCGACGCATTTCACGCGGTGCGCGAGACTACAGCAAACGCCGAGCCCTTGCTGCAGGAACTGCTGCGCGATGCCAACGTTCCGCCTCTGGTCAAGGGCTCTCTGCTCGCGGAATCGGCTCGGTTTCTGAATATCGTGACCGAAGATCTTCGGCGAAGCCTGAGGTCGCCTTTCGTCGCCGAGCGGCTAGGGGCGCTGCAGTCGATCGAGGCGCTGTCGGTCGATGTGCGCTGGGAACTGGCGGGGCATTTGCTGCTCGATCCGGAGCGCAATGTTCGGATCGAGGTGGCGCGGATGCTGGTCGACGGCGGGTTGAACACCGAACGCCGGTCGCGGCTGGCGGCGCCTTTGCAGGAGTTGCAGAACGCCGCGTCCATGTATGCGACGATGCCGCACTGGCGTTTGATCGCTGCCGACACCTACGCCAAGCTGGGCGACAGTGCGCGAGCGATCGTGGAGTTCGAAGCGGCCCTCAAGCTCCAGCCGAGTTTCGCCCGAGCGTATGCGAACTTGGCCGACATGTATCGTGCTCAGGGCCAAGAGGCAAGGGTGCAGGAGACTCTGGACCGGGGCTTGCGGGCACTCCCTGCGGAAGGCGCGCTGCATTACGCGCTGGGGCTGCACTATGTTCGGTCCAAGAACGCCAAATCCGGGATGAAGGAACTGGAACAGGCGACGAAGCTAGCCCCGGACGACCCCGTATTCGCCTATGGTTATGCCGTCGGTTTGTATTCCCAGGGCAACAAAGAGGCGGCTCTCTCGTTCCTGCAGAAGCGTCTCGCCCAGCACCCGAACGAGCGTGACAACCTTTATCTGCTGGCGCAGCTTGCCCTGGAGGATGCCCGCACGAGCCTGCTGCAACCCTACCGAACGACGCTTGAGTCCTTGGCCCGTTTCGATCCGGCCGCTCGTCAGTTGACCGAAATGCTGCCGGACGCCGAGTCGTCCTCTTCCGAGCGTGCACCCAGCCGACATGGACGCCCGCGCTGAGTGTCAACGCGCCGGATGTTCAACGGCGGGGCAGGACACGGCGGGACTCGCTGACTCCCCGCAGGCTCAAGCTGTGGCCGCCGCTGTTGCTGCGGCAACCTCGTTCGCCTCGGCGACACCGTGAGGGGCATCTCGACGGCTCGCACGTCCCGTGTGTGATACAGCGCCATGGTCGGGACGTGTAGGCCCACTCACGGCGCGGCGGATCATCACAACAGCCGGAACTCGATCTTGTCGAGCGTCCCGGTGAACTCGAACTTGCCTTTATCCTTATGGATGGGTCGGATCGATCGAGGTGATGGAGTCGCGCCCGACCTCGAACGGCTCCAGCGTCGTAGGTTGGGCATGAGCGGAGCGTTGCCCAACAGCTCGGGAGCTGACCCGGCAGCGCTTCGATGGTCTAGTGCCTCTGGTCAGGTCTTGCCGTGTAAGTCCGACTTCGCAAACCCCTTCAGCGTTCTCGAAATTCGCGTCCTGGGTCCGAAGCGTCGCGCCGCCCGAGCACGCTGTCGCGAGGATGATGCTGTCAGCCATCGGGATGCAGAGGGCCAGGTGGTTCGTGCGCCGAGAGCGCCGGACTGCCGGAGCCACGGCACCTCTTCCCGTCAAAGCGATTTCCAAGGCCCTTTCCAGCTCAGTCAGCCCTTCGATCTTCGCCTGTTGCATCTTAATCGTGTTGGCTATCTGTTCGACCCTGTCGTTCATCTTAATCGCTGCGGTGTAGCGTCGCACATCTTGTCAGTCATACCCATTAGCGTCGTAGGTTGGGCATAAGCGGAGCGTTGCCCAACAACTCGGCCGTTTCCAGCCGGATCACCCGCTCAGCAGCCCTTCGATCTTCGCCTGCTGCATCTTAATCGTGTTGGCTATCTGTTCGCCCCTGTCGTTCATCTTAATCGCTGCGGTGTGGCGTCGCACATCTTGTCGGTCATACCCCATTCGTCGAGGGCATCAAACAGATCCTCGGCACGCATCCGGACACGCGCAAGGATAACCTGCAGGTCTATTTCTACGACTTTGGCCCGCACAGCCTGGATATCCTCGTGAAGTTCCTGGTGAGAGCGCCGAACCGGCTGGCGGAATTCGCCAAACGGCAGCGGATTCTGCTCGCGATCCTCCGCCTCGCCGAAGCCGAGGGTGTCCCGTTCGCGTTTCCGACGCAGACTTTGCACATCGAAAGTGTACCGGACGAACGGTGGTGTAGTGACCTGCAATCGAAAACGCGTGAACCTGCAATCAACGCAATTTTCGACCGGAATTAACTGCAACTGACGGGCGGCGCAAACCGGGATTAGTTGCAACTGAACCTGCAATCCATCGCGCCGACCTGCAATCATCCGTGTTTTTGACTAAAACCTCGGAAAGTCAAGTTTGCTCAGGATTAGGCCCCGTCATTTTCCGAACAGGTCGGAATGTGCGCCGGTGCGCTCAAAGCAAACCGTGTCACCGTCCACGCGGTAAATCAGAATCCAATCCGGTTCGATATGGAGGTCGCGGCTCGGTTTCCAGTCGCCTGTTAGGGGGTGGTCGCCAAGCTCGCGGGGTATAGGTTCGCCGGTTAGCAACAATTCAATAACGCCGCGCAGTTTGCTCATGTCCTTGCCGCGTTTTTCAGCTAGCTTGACGTCGCGTTTGAACTGCCCGGTATAGCTCGGCGAACGCATCAGATGTCCAACTGCTTGAACAGGTCGGACGCATTGGAAGCGTGAAACACGTCGTCACCTTCGCGGCTTTTGCGAAGGGTTTCAGCAGTCAACGCATTGGGCGTTTCACATTCAGCAATGTAAAGGCGCATTAGATCACGGATGATCTGAGCGGCGGGACGATGGCGGTCAGCCGCTACGGCCATGAACCGGTCGCGTAGCTCTGGTTCCATTTTGATCGACATTTGCACTTCTTTAGCCATGCTGCGCCTCTTTCGCTGGGAATGTTAATGACTCAATTCTATAAGGTATCTACAAGATGTTCAACGGATACCATATGGATACCTTTTAATTATTCCATAAAACGTCCGTTTCTTGGACCTCCCTGACACCCTTCTCGCAATCCAGGAATCTATTCCAGCAAACAAGTTCCAGATATACTCGCCTAATGTGACTTGTTGGACGAGGCTGGGGTAAGAGCATGCTGATTGGTTATGCCAGGGTGTCTACCGACGACCAGAATCTGGACCTGCAACGCGCTGCACTTGACAGGGCCGGTTGCGAGAGAATTTACACCGACCAGCAAAGCGGGGCGAGTACCGAGCGGTTGGGGCTGAACGGCATTCTGGAGATGGCTCGGGCGGGCGACACTCTGGTGGTGTGGCGTCTGGATCGCCTGGGACGTTCGTTGAAACATCTGATCCACTTGGTGGAAAAACTGGACCAACAGGGAATCGGTCTCCGGAGTCTCCAGGAAAATATCGACACGACTACTAGCGGCGGTCACTTGGTGTTTCACTTGTTCGGCGCCCTGGCCGAGTTCGAGCGGAATTTGATTCGGGAGCGCACTCAGGCCGGTCTATCGGCGGCACGGGCACGAGGGCGGCAAGGCGGGCGGCCCAAATTGTTGGACTCGAAAAAGCGTGAGCTAGCGTTACGTCTCCACCAAGAACGCCAACACAGCATCGCGGAAATCTGCCAGCTCATGGGGATTTCCAAGAGCACACTTTACAACTATCTCGCCGAGCAAGGCGTCGATGCCCGCCGCGCGGCCTAGGCCGATTCCTGCCGATTCGCTGATGGCATTACGTCAGCGTCTGGATCGCCTTCCGCCGAAGAGCCCCGAGCGGAAGGCTCAGGTGGCATCTATCGCCGAACTGTACGGCGTATTCGCCGACACCTTTTGCCGGCTACTTCGCAACGTCATGGACGCCTTGGGTATCGTCTGCCAGGTCCATATGCCGGCTGGCAAAGATGGCCGCCGCGTGACCGCACGTTCGAAAGGCAAGGATAAGAATTCAGGCAAAAGAGGATCGGATCGAAATGTTAAAGCACTCAACGAAGCGACGATGTCTGTCGCCAACTCATGTTTGGGTTCTCGGGCTCGT
>Ga0209254_10001131_pt1 | contig 23562 bp, 18 predicted proteins | sample FrelakmetDIP11DI_FD_187148 | JGI IMG/M metagenome (GOLD analysis project Ga0209254, IMG submission 187148) | Freshwater lake sediment microbial communities from the University of Notre Dame, USA, for methane emissions studies - DIP11 DI (SPAdes)... | ecosystem: Environmental > Aquatic >...
GCGGGAGTCGCTGTTCTGGCTCTTCGTCGGGCCGCTCATCTTCACGATCTTCTTCGGTCTGCTCTTCCGCCCCGGCGAGGCCAGGCCGCCGGCCCTCGCCATCCTCGACGAGGACGCCGGCGGCGAAGTGTCGCGCGCCATCACGCCGCTGCTCGAACAGGACGGCCTCGCGATCACGGCCGCGCAGGTGCTCGAGCCGGGGCGGCTCACGCTGGTCGTCCCATCGGGCGCGGCCGCGTCGATGCGCGGTGGAAGGGGAGTCGGGTTCACGCTGCACGCCGGCGCCGAGGAGTCGAACTCAGAACGGAGTATCCGCTTCAAGATTCAGAAAGCCGTCACGCGCGTGTACCTCTCCCTTCCTGCGGAGCCGGGAGGGGCGCAGGCGGCCCAGGTCGACGGCCCGCTCGTCGTCGTCGAAGGCGATATCGGCGTGCCGCGCAGGCAGGTGACGACGGGGTTTCAGCGCACCGTGCCGGCTTACCTCGTGATGTTCGTCTTCCTCAACCTGCTGGTCTCCGGGGCGGGCATCGCGGAGGACCGCGCGAGCGGGCGCCTGCGCCGGATCAGCGTCGCGCCGGTGTCGAGTCACGAGATCGTCCTCGGCAAGCTCCTGGGGCGGTTCGCGATCGGCTGGATCCAGGTGGTTTACATGCTCGGCCTCGGGTGGCTCCTTGGCATCCGGTGGGCCGACCACCCGTGGGTGTTCTTCGCGTTCGTGAGCCTGTTCGCCCTGGCATCGGCCTCGCTCGGCATCCTGCTGGGCACGCTGTTCAAGGACCCGGACAAGTGCGCGAGCACGGCCGTCTGGGTGGCGATCCTGCTGGCGCCGCTCGGCGGGCTCTGGTGGCCGCTCGAACTGGTCGGGCCCTTCATGCGCCGCCTCGCCTATTTCACCCCGACGGGATGGGCGATGGAAGGCGTCAACGCGCTGCTCGCCTTCGGTGCAGGTGCATCGGAAGTGGCGCCGTTCGCCCTGGGTTTCGCCGCGCTGTTTGCCATCAGCTTTCCGCTCGCCGCCCGGCGGCTGCGGGCCTGACCGGCCTGCACCCCGCGACCCAACCGGCGGGTGCTGTCCGGCGTCCAATATCGTGCAACCCGTTCCCGGTCCGGTGCGTATTAGTAACCGGGCGCCGAGTCCCGGGTGTAAACTGGGGCCGTCGTCACTTCACCCATGAGCGTGGTCCGCTTGAGCCTGAGCCTGTTCGGCACGATCGCCGTGATCTCGGCCGTGCTGGCGAGCGCGACAATCTGGCTGCTGATCACCGACCCGGTGACGGTGGCCGACGCGGTCGAAGCCGGCCAGGTGTCTCCCCTCGTCCAGGCTCTCGCCGGCGTCCTCTACGACGCGTTCAGGGGCATCCTCCGCTTTCTCTAAAGAAACCGACTCCGCTACAGGTGTCGTCGCAGGAACGACGCCATGTAGTAGCCGTCGATGAACTTGAACGGGGCCTTGCCTGTCGTGTAGTGCCCGCACGGCAGCACGCGCACGGTGGTCGGCACGCCGCACCGGCGCGATTCCCGCACGATGTCCTTGGAGAGATGCAGCGGGAACGAGAGGTCGTAGAGCGCGTAGACGAACAGCACCTGGCGGTTGCCGAGCTGGTGCATGTAGCACCTGGGGCTGATGGGACGCCACAGGTCGCGCAGCGCCGGCAGGTCGAGGTGACCGTCGAAACCGGCGCGGACGTGCGCCGTGGTCAGGCCCTCCCAGATGACGTCGGCGAACCACGAGGACACGTGGTTGAGCACCACCGCGTCGATGAGCGGCTCGTGCGCGGCCGTCAGCAGCGCGAGGCACGACCCGAGGCTGGTGCCGAGGATCCCGACGCGGTCGTAGCCCTGCTGCTTCAGCCATGCGACCGCCCGCCTCGCGTCGACCACGGCCTGGCGGTTCACGTGGAGCGTCTGCCCGACGTTGCTCGACACGATGTAATCGGCGCGCGCGAGTTTCGGGGGCATTCGCCGGTCGTGGTAGGGCAGGCTGAGGCGCACGGCGCTGATGCCGAGCGCCGCCATCAGCCGGCAGACGCCGACGTGCCCGCCCTCGTCGGCATTCCACTGGGCCATGACGACGACGGCCCGGCGGGGCCTGGCCTGGCCGTCCCCGTGCCGCGCCGGCGCCGCCGGGAAGTAGCGCAGGTAGACGGTGTTGTTTTCGGGGTGCGGCGTCGTGATGGCGCTCGGGAACGTGATCATCCGCTCGCCTGGCCGCGCGCCGGAGGGCAGGGGCGCCGTGCCGCAGTCCGCGGGGGGCTCGACGGCGTACCACGCGCGCGAGTCCCGCATGGCCCGCTCCACGTACTCCCGCACCAGCGTCTCCGGATCGCCGTCGGGCGCGATCCCGCCTTCCGCGATCCAGTCCGCGCCCCACTCGAACGGGCGGACCACGCGGTTGTTGTCGGCGGCCGCGAGCGACCGCTCCCATCGATAGATGATCCGGCTCAGCATCGTCGGGCGGGCATCATGGGTTGACGAAGGGCTCACAGGCCGCCGCCGTGGCGAGCAGGCCCTCGGTGTCGTTCAGGCGTCCGGCCAGTTGAAGGCCGCATGGAAGCCGCGCAGCCGTCTCGCCCATGGGCATCGACACGGCCGGGTGCCCGGTGAGATTGAACAGCTGCGTCATCCGCAGCATCATCGAGCGGACCGCCTGCGGCGTTCCCGCGACATCGACGGTGGATGCGCCGATCGGCGGCGCCGGGATCGGGAGCGTCGGCATGGCGAGGGCGTCGCAGCCGGCGAGCGCGGCGTCGACCTCGCTCCGGAGCACGGCCCTCGCGGCCTGCGCCGTGACGTAGTCCTCGGCGAGCACGTAGCGCCCCATCTCGAGGCGCAGCCGCACGTTCTTCGTGTAGCGCTCGGGCATCGACTCCAGCGAGCCTGCGTGATAGGCCGCCGCCTCCGGGAGTGACGCGTGGAGATACACCGGCGCGATGCCGGGCGCGTGGGGGATGACGACGTCCACCGTCTCGGCGCCCTCATGGCGCAGCCACGCGAGGCATGCGGCGAAGCGCGCGCGCACGTCGTCGTCGAGCACGTCGTGGAAGTAGTGCCGCGGCACCCCGAGACGCAGGCCCTTGACGGGACGCGGAGCAGGGAGCGGCCAGCGGGCGGCCGTCGCCTCGCCGCGCAGGACGAGGTAGATGAGCCATGCGTCGGCCACCGATCGGGCCAGCGGCCCGACGTGGTCGAGCGACCGGCAAAGCGGCACCACGCCTTCGCACGGCACCTCACCCCACGCGGGCTTGAGCCCGACCGTGCCGCACGCCGCCGCGGGGATCCGAATGGAACCGCCGGTGTCGGTGCCGATCGACGCCACCGACATGCCGGTGACGATGCCGACGGCCGATCCGCCGCTGGACCCGCCGGGTGAGCGGGAGAGGGCGTGCGGATTGCGGACCGCGCCGAACGCCGTATCGTCGCTCGTCGTGCCAAACGCGAATTCGTGCAGGTTGGTCTTGCCGATGAGCACGGCTCCGGCAGCCCGCAGCCGGGCCGTGACCGGCGCGTCGCAGGCGGCGACGTGCCCCTCGCGCACGCGCGAGGCGGCCGTTGTCGGCACGCCCTGCTGGTCGATGAGGTCCTTGAGCGAGATCGGGATGCCGTGCAGCGGGCCGCGGCAGACGCCGGCGGCGATCTCGGCGTCCAGTTCGCGGGCTTGCGCGATGGCGCTGGCGCCGAGCACCGTGATGAACGCGCGGAGCGCGCCATCGTGAGCTGCGATTTCCTGCAGACAGGCGTTCGTCAGCGCCTCCGAGGACACGTGTCCCGCGGCGATGAGCGGCGCCAGTGCCGAGATCGTGTGGAAGTGAAGCGGCGCGATCACCGTGCCGCTCCGTCCTCGGGCGGCGGGCCCGGAGCGCGGGGTTCGGGGGCGCTCTCCTCCGCCTGCTGGCGCGCGGCAGCGTCCCATCCCGCCTCTCTGAGGGCCCGGGTGGCGCCGGCGAGCGTGACAAGCAGCGGCTTCAGATCCGCGAGCCCTCTGCGGTCGGCGTCGGCGCACGCGACGGCGAGCCAGTCGTCAATCGTCATGATGGCCACTGCTCATCGGGGATCTTTTCCGCTCGTTTGACCGACACCGCCACGCCGTCGCCGACAGGGAGAAACGCCGTGACCAGTCGGGGATCCGCTGCCAGCTGCCGGCTGTATCGGGCGATGATGGCCGTGCTTTCGGCCGGGTGAGCCGGTTCCGCGCGGAACCCGGGTACGACGTCGCCCTGCCAGAGGATGTTGTCCGACACCAGCACGCCGCGCGGGCGGAGCAGGCCGACGAGGCGGTCGAGGACCGGCTCGTACTGGTCCTTCGAACCGTCCTGGACGACGAAATCGAATGGACCGGCCACCTTGTGCACGAGGCGCGTCGCCTCGCCGACCATCACGCTGACGCGGCCGGAAAGCCCCGCGCGCTCGAAGTGCAGCCTCGCCGTCGCCGCGCGCGCCGGATCGCGCTCGATGGTGAACAGCATGCCGTCCGGGGCCAGCGCTCTCGCCAGGTGGATCCCGGAGCAGCCGTACCCGGTGCCGATTTCGAGGATGCGACTCGGCCCTACCGACATCGCCAGCACGTGCAGCAACCTGGCCGTGTCCGGGCTGATGGCCGGCACGCTATCGGCCTTGGATCGCGCGCGGACCTCGGAGAGGAGCTGATCCTCGGGCACGCTCAACCCGGCCAGGTAATCGGCGACGGACTCGTGAACGAACTGCGGCATGCCGACTCATTGTACCGTGCGCCGCCGGAGCGCGCTCTTCGGCGCGGCAGACCCCGCCCCTTGTCCCTGTCTGACTAGCCCCTAGCCCCTAGCCCCTAGCCCCTAGCCCCTAGTCCCTAGCCCCTAGAGATCATTCCCCGAATACGACAGGTTGAACGACTTGTTGCAGAGCGGGAAGTCCGGAACGATGTTGTCGAGCACCGCGCGCGACAGGGCAGGCCAGTTGAGGAAGGACGGATCGACGACCTTCACACGGCGCAGGCGGCCCTCCGCGTCTCCCATCACCCAGTGCACGATGGCCCCGCGCCACCCCTCGACAATCGCGAATGCCGGGACATGCGGAGGAAGGTCGCGCATCGGCGCCGCCAGCGGGCCGTCCGGCACGGTCTCGACCGCCCGGCGAATCAGCGTCGCCGAGGCCCGCACTTCCGCCACCCGGATCAGGAACCGGGCGCGCACGTCGCCCGAGTCGAGCACGGGCACCTCGACGCGGAGTTCGTCGTACGGAGGGCGGGGATGATCGCGCCGGGCATCCACGTCGAGGCCCGACGCGCGCGCGACGCAGCCCCGCACCGCGTAGTCGCGGGCCACGGTCGCGTTCAGCACGCCCGTGCTCTCGAGGCGGTCCAGTACGAGAGAGTGGCTGGTGCAGATGCTCACGATGTCGAGAAAGTCGCGCACGGCCGCGTCGACTTCGGAGGCGACATCGACCGGGCCTTCCGCCCCCGCCGCGCCACGTGGCCGCCCGGCCGCGGGGAGGTCGCAGCCGACGCCGCCCGGGATCACGCTTCCGCGGAGCAGCCGGTTTCCGGTCACCGCGTGGTTCAGCCTGAGGAGCCGCTCGCGAATCCGCGAGCAGTGGGCGTGCGCCACGGCGAACCCGGTGTCGCTGACGATCATGCCGACGTCCGCGATGTGGTTGTAGAGGCGCTCCAGCTCGAGCAGGATGGCCCGCACATACGACGCGCGGGCCGGAACGGTGACGCCGGCGGCCGATTCCACCGCCTGGCAGAAGGCCAGGGCGTGGCCGACCGTCGAGTCTCCGGAGATGCGCTCGGCCAGCCTGACGCCGTCCGCCAGGCCGCGCCCCTCGAAGAGCTTTTCGGTGCCCTTGTGCGTGAAGTACAGCCGCTGCTTCAGGTCGATGATCGTCTCTCCGACCGCGCTGAAGCGGAAGTGGCCGGGCTCGATCACGCCCGCATGCACGGGGCCGACCGGAACCTCGTAGACGCCAGGCCCCTCGACCTGTCCGAAGGGGAACGGCCGCCCATCGTCCTCGAAGCTCCGGGGGAGCGCGTCCCGCCGGAGCGGATAGTAGTCCTCGGGCCAGAACCCGTGCCGCACGAGCGGACGCGGGTCGGGGTGCCCAACAGGCGTGATCCCGAAGAGGTCGCGGATCTCGCGCTCGAACCGCGACGCGGGATAGCTCTGCTGCGCGAGCGAGACCAGGCCGGGGCTGGCTGGCGCGACATCGGTCGTGACGTGGGCGTACCAGTCGTCCGCCTTGTGATCGAACACGTAGTGGACCTGGAAGCAGCCCGCGTCTTCTCTCCGATCGTCGCCGGCCATCAGGACGAGGTCGGCGCCGAGGCGCTGGAGCAGGCCGGCCACGGCTGGCATGTCGGCGGTCGCTGCCCGGGCGTGCAGCTCCCGGCCGCGGACCAGCGTCAGCTCCGACAGCCGCTCGCCCAGCTGCGCGCCGATGTCGGCCGCGCGCGCGCGCATGTCGCTCATATCGACATCGCCTCCGCGATGCGGCCGAGGAGCCGTGCGACGGTGTCCGGCAGCAGGAGGCCGAGGGCGATCATGGCGACGACCGACACGGCCAGAGGCGCCAGCATCCACCAATCGCGTTCGCCGGCGGCGACCCCGTCCGGCCCCGGTCCGTGCAGCATCCGCGCGAGATGGCCGGCGAGGCCGACGAACCCGACGCCGGCCAGCAGCATGGCGGCCGAGGTCGCGACGGGATGGCCGCTGGTGAACCCGGCGCGGAACAGGAGGAACTCGGAGAGGAAGAGGCCGAACGGCGGCAAGCCCATCAGGGCGAGCATGCCCGCGGCGAACAGCGGGCCGGTGGCGGGCATCGTCCGCACCAGGCCGGAGACGCGATCGACCTCCGCAGACGAGTAGCGGGCGAGCACGCGGCCGGCCAGCAGGAAGCTCATCGACTTGGCGAGGGCGTGGTTCAGCAGGTGCAGCAGCGACGCGAACACGCCGGCCGGACCGAAGGTGAGCCCCAGGCAAATCAGGCCGCTGTGCTCGACGCTCGAGTACGCGAGCAGCCGCTTGTAGTTCTGCTGGCGCACCAGGCTCAGCGCGCCGATGCCGATCGACAGGAGGCCCAGCGCCATCAGGACCTGGTTGGTGAAGGCCGGGCCGCCCGCGGCGTCGACCACCGCCTTCCAGCGGATGATGGCGTACTGCGCGACGGCCAGCAGCACGCCCGACATCATGGCCGAGAGCGGCGCCGGCGCTTCCGAGTGCGCGTCGGGCAGCCAGGTGTGCATCGGCGCGAGCCCCGCCTTGGTGCCGTAGCCGACCAGCAGGAACACGAACGCCAGGCGCAGGACGTCCGGGTGCAGCGTCGGCGCCACGTCCATGAGCAGCGTCCAGTTCAGGGCGTCGTGCCGCCGGCCGAGGAGACTGACGAAATCGAAGTACGCCAGCACGGTCCCGGCGAAGGCGAGGGCGATGCCTACCGATCCGATCAGGATGTACTTCCACGAGGCCTCCACAGACGCCTTGGAGCGGTGGAGGGGGATGAGGATGGCGGAGACGATGGTCGTGGCTTCGATCGCCACCCACATGAGGGCGACGTTGTTGATGGTCACCGCGACGAGCATCGCGAGCGTGAAGAGGCTGCCGAAGATGCGGAACACGCGGGCGCGATCCCGGTCCGCCTGGTCTTTCCCGATGCCCGCCCACGGCAGCATGGCCAGGCCGGAGACGGCGGCGATGCAGCCCGCGACCAGCGCCGACAGGGCGTCGGCGCGGAACAGGTCGCCGGGCCCGGCCACGAGGACTTCGCCCCCGAGGACGACGAACCAGATCGCCGCCGCGGCGCCGAGCGACAGCGCGCCCGCGGCGGCCGTCAGCCGCCCGGCCAGGCGGGGCGACCCGCGGAGCAGCGCCGACAGCGCGGCCGAGACCGCCCACGGCGCGAGGAGCCCGGTGAGGAGCAGCGCGGCCTTCACCTCAGTGCTTCAGCCGCTCGAGCACGTCCACGTCGGTCGTGCTGAAGGTGCCGTGAATGTCGTACAGGAAGATCTGCATGACGAGGAACCCCATCAGGGCGTCCAGGAACACGCCGAGCTCGACAATCAGCGGCACGCCGTACGTCGCGAGGACGGCCAGCAGCGCGATGGCGTTCTCGAGCATGAGGAAGCCGATGACCTGCGTGATGGCCAGCTTGCGGCTGATGATGATGAACAGGCTGATGAAGAGCAGGCCCATCGCGAGCGGCATGCCCGCGCGCGTGGGCGCGTCGGCCACGGCTTCGAGCGGCCTCGCCGCCGCGTACGCCAGCAGGACCAGCAGGCCGCTGACGACGAGTGACGTGGCCGTGTTCACGTAGGGGGCGGACTCCCGGCCGGCGGTGAAACGCTGCGACACCCGGCGGAGGAGTTTTGGGATGGCGACGGCCTTGATCCCGAACAGCAGCACGGCCACCACGTACAGCTGGGGGTCGTTGCCGAAGTACCCCACCGCCGCGGTCAGGGCCCCGAGCACGACCGACTGCCACATGAACGCCGAGATGTAGGCGGCGACGCCGCGCCGCCACAGCACGATCATGGCGCAGAGCAGCATGCCGCTCGAGCCCATCACCGCGACCTGCGAAAACACACCCTGCACGCGTCTACCTCAGGGAAAACGACGAGGCCACGGCCAGCAGCCCCAGGACGAACGAGACGGCCAGCAGTTCAGGCACCCGGAAGAGGCGGAGTTTCGCGACCCGCGTTTCGAGGACGGCCACGCCCGCCGCGATGACCACCAGTTTCACCAGCGTGGTCGCGAACGCGACCGCGAGAGCGGCCGGCGCGAGCGACGTGGCCAGGCCCCACGGGACGAACAGGTTGCCCGCCAGCATCGCGAACACGAACAGCTTCAGCCACGACGCCCACTCGACCAGCGCGAGATACGGGCCGGAGTACTCGAGGATCATCGCCTCGTGGATCATCGTCAGTTCGAGATGGGTCGCGGGGTTGTCCACCGGCAGGCGCCCGGTCTCGGCCAGCATCACGATGAACAGCGCCACGAATGCCATGACGTGGCCCGGGCTGAGCGCGCTCGACGGCCGGGCGATGGTGCGGGCGGCGATCTCGCCCAGGTTCGTCGATCCGGCCGCGAGCGCGAGCGAGAGGATGGCCAGCGCGATCGCGGGCTCGCTGATGGCCGCGATGGTCATCTCGCGGCTGCTGCCCATGCCGCCGAACGCCGAGCCGGTGTCGAGGCCGGCCAGCGCGAGGAACGCCGTGCCGAGCAGCAGCAGGTAGACGACGGCGAACAGGTCCGCCACGGCGTTGAAGGGCAGCGGCGTCACGAGCACCGGCACGAGCAGGGACACGACGATCGTGCTGCCGAAGATCACGAACGGCGCGAGATGAAAGACCCACGACGCCTGCCGCGACACGACCATGTCCTTGCGGAAGAGCTTCCGCAGTTCCGCGTACGGCTGCCAGATCGGCGCGCCCCGACGGTTCTGCATGCGGGCCTTCAGCCAGCGGATGAACCCCACCAGCGCCGGCGCCAGCGCGAGCGACAGCAGCGCCTGGCCAATCTCCACCGCGATGCCCGCCACGTCGAACATCATCGCCTCCCAGCCGGCGACCGCTCGCCCCGGGTCAAAACCCGATCACCATGCCCAGCAACACCACCAGCACCAGGACGATGTAAGCCAGGTAGGCGTTGACGGAGCCGGACTGCAGGGCCCGGACCCGGGAGGCCGCCGCCTGTGTCGCCCGGACGAGCGGATCGTAGATGCCGCGCTCGAACCAGGGATGCAGCTCGGTCCGGTAGCTGATCGCCTGGATGTGGTACGGCGAACCCGGCTGCTCGGTCACCGTGAGGTCGTCGGTCGGGCGGTACAGCTCGCCGAAGATGCGGCGCAGCGGCTCCGCGAACGCCGTCGACGTGTATTCCATGCGCGAGGTCTGGCCGATGCGCCCGCAGCCCCAGGTGTCGTCGATCCGGCGGCTGCCGCGGGAGACGAGCCGCATCGCCAGCCACACGCCGGTTCCCGCCGCCGCGAGCACGGCCATGATGGCGACCGGCGACATTCGAGCCAGCCCGTGCGGAGTCTCGAGGATGACGCCCAGGCTGAAGGTCGTGCTCGAGGCCGGAAGGCCGCCGACCCCGCCCAGCGCCCCGCCGATCGCCGAGAGCACGGGAACCGTGAGGATGGCCAGCGCGGGGCAGGCGAGGGCGAGCATGACCATGCCGGCGCGCATCGCCCATCCGGCTTCGTGGGCGTTCGCGGCCTCGGGCGACCGCGGCATCGCAAGGAACGAGATGCCGAAGGCCTTGACGAACGTCGCGGCCGCGAGGCCGCCCGTCAGGGCAAGCGCGCCGACGCCCAGCGTGAGGAGCACGGCCACCGACGCGCGTGAACTCGCGACGCCGGGCAGGAACGACTGGAAGAGCAGCCACTCGCTGACGAACCCGTTGAACGGCGGAAGCGCCGCGATCGACAGCGCACCGACGAGGAAGGTCGCCGCCGTCCAGGGGGTCCGCTTCACCAGGCCGCCGAGGCGGTTGATGTCGCGCTCGCCCGTCGCGTGCAGCACGGCGCCGGCGCCGAGGAAAAGCACGCCTTTGAAGGCGGCGTGGTTCACCACGTGCAGGAGGGCCGCGGCAAAGGCCAGCGCGGCCGCCGTCGGCTGGGCGAGGCTGAGGAACAGGAACCCCGCTCCGGTCCCGAGCACGATCAACCCCACGTTCTCGACCGTCGAATACGCGAGCAGGCGCTTCAGGTCGTCGTCGACCAGCGCGTAGAGCACGCCGGTCAGTGCCGTCACGGCGCCGGCGGCGACGAGCAGGACGCCCCACCAGGCGGGCCCGCCGCCGAGCAGATCAAGGGCGACGCGCAGCAGGCCGTAGATCCCCAGCTTGACCATCACCGCCGACATCAGGGCCGACACGTGGCTCGGCGCGGCCGGATGGGCGCGCGGCAGCCAGACGTGCACGGGCACGAGGCCGGCCTTCGAACCGAAGCCGAGCAGGGCCAGGAGGAAGATCGCGTTGCGCGTTCCCGGGGAGAGACGGGCCGCGCCGTCCCGCAGCGCGTCGAAGGGCCAGGCCCCTGCCTGATCACCGCCGAGCAGGAAGAACGCCGCCAGCAGCGCGAGCAGACCCATGTGGGTCATCGCGAGGTACCACAGGCCGCCGCGGACGGCGTCAGGGCGGTCGTGCTCGGTGATCACGAGCAGCCACGATGCCACCGCCATGAGTTCCCAGGCCAGCAGGAACGTCAGCACGTTGGCGGCCGAGACCACGAGGCTCATGCTCAGCAGGAAGGCGCCGGTTTGCAGCGACATCCAGCGCATGGAGTAGCGGCGACCGTAGCCGCCCGTGTAGCCGAACCCGTAGATGGCGACCGGGATCGTCACGCCGCCGATGACGGCGAGGAACACCGCGCCGAGACGGTCCAGGTGGAAGGAGAGGCCGCCCGCGGCGGCGAGCACGGATGGCATGGCGATCGAGACCGTGCCCGCGCCCGCCAGCACGAGGCAGGCAAGCCACAGGCCGGCGGCGGCGCCGGCCACGCTGCCGATGGCCGTCACCGCGCGGGCCACTCGGGGAGCAGGAGCGAGGGCACCGGAGGCCGCGATCGCGAACCCGCCGCACATGGCCCAGAACAGGGGTTCGAGCGCCGTCGGGTTCATCGGCCCGGCTCCCCGATCCGCCCGAGGGCGGCGAGGATCCCCCGGAGGATGTCGGCGGGCGCGGGCGGGCAGCCGGTCACGACCGCATCGACCGGAATGACGTCCTGGACCCTGCCGGCCACGGCGTAGCTGCCCGCGAACACGCCGCAGTCGTGGGCGCAGTCGCCGATGGCGACCACGAGTTTCGGGTCGGGCGTGGCCTCCCAGGTCTTCCGGAGCGGCGTCCGCATGTTGAGGGTGACGGGCCCGGTCACGAGCAGGAGGTCCGCGTGGCGCGGCGAGGCGACGAAATGCAGGCCGAACCGCTCGAGGTCGTAGACAGGGCTCGAGAGGCCGCTGATCTCGATTTCGCAGCCGTTGCACGAGCCGGCATCCACCTGGCGGATCGCGACGGCGCGGCCGAATCGGCGGTCTGCCTGCCGGCGGACCTCGCCCGCGAGGTCCTCGGTCACGAGACCGATCTGGAGGATCTTGGTGAAGAGCTTCACACGGTGCGCTCCCGCTCGCGGGTGAGCGCGCGCAGCATCGCCTGGGTATCGACGAGGCGGTTGTTGAAGATCGCGCGGGCCGTCGCGAGGAGGTCGTGGATGAGCGGGTCCCGGACCGAGTAGCGGACGCTGGTGCCGGACTTCGCGGCGGAGACGAGGTTCTTCGCGCGCAGGTGGGCGAGTTGCTGGGAGACCGACGGCTGATCGAGGCCGAGGGCTTCCTGGAGGGCGTTGACGGTGCGCGGGCCGTGCTGGAGTTCCTCGAGGATGCGGATGCGGACAGGGTGCGCGAGGGCCCGGAAGAACTCGGCCTTGAAGATCTGCAGGTCCGTGAGCGCCTGGCTCATATTGTTATATTCATATATAACAATACGCTAGAAGTGCCAAGCGCTATCTGCGCGCCCGGCCCCCGGTTCTCTCTGCCGCCATCGTGCCAGGCGGTAAGATGATCAGTCGTGGACACAGACCCCATCGCCCCGGCAGCGCCGAGCGCAGGCCCGGAAACCGTCGCGGTCATCGACATCGGCGCAAGCGCCGTGCGACTTGTCGTGGCGGAGCTTGCCGCGGGCCGCCGGCCTTTCGTCGTGGAGGAGGTGGTGCGCGGCGTGTCGCTCGGCAAAGACACGTTCTCGGCGGGACGCATCGGCTCCGGCGCGATGGAAGCGGCCCTGCGCGCACTCGAAGGCTTCAAGCATCTGATGGACGAGCACGGCGCGTCCCGCTATCGCGCCGTCGCGACCAGCGCGGTGCGCGAGGCGGCGAACGCGGACACGTTCCTCGACCGGGTGCAGGTGCGCGTCGGGCTCCGGGTGGACGTGATTGACGTGTCGGAGGAGAGCCGGCTGGTCTATCTCGCGGTGCAGGAGTGCCTGGCCGGGCATCCCGCGCTCGCGGCCTCCCACGCGCTGCTGGTGGAGGTGGGCGGCGGGTCGGCCGACATCACACTGCTCGAAGGCGACCGTCCGAAGTACTCGGGCGTGTACGCCCTCGGGTCGGTCCGGCTGCGCCAGGGCCTCCGCCAGTGGGCGGGCGACCGCGAGCGGCGCGTCCGGCTGCTGACCCGGAACATCGGCAACATCCTCCGCGACATCGACCGTGACATCCCGATGCGGTCGGCCGAGTACATGATCGCGCTCGGCGGCGACGTCCGCCTCGCGGCGCAGGAACTGGTCGAGACGCCGGAGGGCGGCCTGGCAGAGGTGCCGCGCGACGCGTTCATCGAGTTCTGCGGGCGGGTCGAGAAGCTGGCCGAGGAGGACATCGTCGACCGGTTCGGCCTGTCTCCCGGCGATGCCGAGGCGCTCGTGCCCGCGCTGCTCGTCTACCGCGCGCTGCTGCTGGGGACGTCGGCGCAGGGCATCACCGTGCCGCCGGTGTCGCTGCGCGACGGTCTGCTCGCCGACATGGTGGCGTCCACCGAGGCATCACTTCCCGGCAGCCTCGCGGACTTCGGCCGGCAGGTGCTGGCCAGCGCCGAGGCCCTGGGCGAGAAGTACCGCTACGACGCCGTGCACGCGGGGGCGGTGGCCCACCTCGCCGTCAGGCTCTTCGACCAACTGAAGGCGGAACACGGCCTCGACGCCCGCGACAGGCTCCTGCTCGAGGTGGCGTCGCTGCTGCACAACATCGGCGTGTTCGTCGGGCTGCGCGCGCACCACAAACACGCGCAGTACCTCATCCAGGCGTCCGAGATCTTCGGGCTCTCGCCGGACGACCGCGCCATCATCGCCAACGTCGCCCGCTACCACCGCCGCGGCCTGCCGCAGCAGGCGCACCTCCCGTACATGGCGCTCGATCGCACCGAGCGCGTGCGCGTGAACAAGATGGCCGCGATCCTGCGCATCGCCAACGCGCTCGACGCCGAGCACAGCCAGAAAGTGCAGAGCGTGCGGGTGACGCCGGCCGACGGCGTGTGGCTGCTGGAAGTCGAGGGCATCGGCGACCTGGCGATGGAGCGCATGAAGGTTGATGCCCGCGCCGATCTGTTCCACGACGTCTTCGGGCGATCCCTGTCGTGGCGCGGGTCGGGAGTCCAGTCATGAACCGCCGGCGCGCGAGAGCCGCGGGATCGCGGCCCAGGGGGAAGCGCGAGCGCACGCCGGAGCTCTTCTTCAATCGCGAGCTCTCCTGGCTCGCGTTCAACGAGCGGGTGGCGGAAGAGGCCGCCGACGTGTCGAACCCGCCGCTCGAGCGGGTGAAGTTCGCGGCGATCGTGGCCTCGAACCTCGACGAGTTCTTCATGGTGCGCGTCGCCCGCCTGAAACACGCGATCGAGGAGGGCGACGCGGATCCCGACCCGTCCGGCCTGACCCCGGCGCAGCAGCTCCTCCAGGTGTCGTCCGCCGCCCACGCCCTGGTCGATCGCCTGTACGGCCTGGTCAAGGCCGACCTGCTGCCGGCCCTCGCCTCCAGCGGGATCCGCATCGCCTCGCCGGCCGACCTCGACGACGTGCGCCGCGAGGCGCTGGCCGCCTACTTCCGCGACGACGTGCTGCCCGTGCTCACGCCGCTGGCCGTGGACACGTCGCGGCCGTTCCCGATGCTCTCGTCGCTGAGCGTCAACCTGGCCCTCCGGCTCGCGCCGGCCGGCGAAGGGCTGGCCGATCGCATCGCCGTGGTGCAGGTGCCCTCGGGCCTCCCGCGCCTGGTGCGCGTCGCCGGCGGCGAAGGCGTGACCTTCGTCGTGCTCGACGACGTGATTCGCGAGGGCCTCGACTCGCTGTTCCCCGGTCAGGTCGTCCTCGAGGCCGCCGCCTTCCGCCTCACCCGCGACTCCGAGCTGGAGCTGGACGACGAAGGCGGGCAGTCGTATGTCGAAGCCCTCGAAGTCGAACTGCGGCGCCGCCGGAAGAGCGACGTCGTTCGCCTCGAAATCGACGGCAGCGCGAGCGGCGTCCTGGCGTCGCTGCTCGCCAACCTCGCCGGCCTCGATGACGAGGATCTCTACCGCGTGCCCGGATTCCTCGATCTGCATGCGCTCTGGGGCATCGTGGAACTGCCGGGGTTCGAGGCCCTTCGCGACCCGGGGATCAAGCCGGACCCGGTGCTCGGCGAGGGCCAGGCCGACCGCATCTTCGACGTGCTCGACGCGGGCGACCTGCTCGTGCACCACCCGTACGACGGGTTCGAGCCCGTCCTCGCCCTCGTGGAGCAGGCCGCCGACGATCCGGACGTGCTGGCGATCAAGCAGACGCTCTACAGGCCCGGATCCGACTCGCCGGTGGTCGCGGCGCTCATGCGGGCCGCCGACCGCGGCAAGCAGGTGACCGTGGTCGTCGAGCTGATGGCGCGCTTCGACGAAGCGCGCAACCTCCGCTGGTCGCGGGCCCTCGAGGAGGCCGGCGCGCACGTGATCTACGGGATACGGGGGCTGAAGGTGCACGCGAAGTGCTGCATGGTGGTCCGCCGCACGCCCCGGGGCCTCCGCCGCTACGTGCACGTCGGCACGGGGAACTACAACCACCGCACCGCGCGGCTCTACACCGATGTCGGGCTCCTCACCTCGTCGCCGGCGATTGGCGTCGACGCGTCGGCGTTCTTCAACGCGTTGACCGGCTATTCCGATCCGCCCCGTATGAAGAAGCTCGTCATGTCGCCGGCCCAGCTGCGCGACCGCCTGTTGAAGCTGGTCGAGCGGGAATCGCGGCGCGCGCAGGACGGCCAGCCGGCGCTCATCCGCGCCAAGATGAACGCCCTCGTGGACGAGCGCATGATCGACGCGCTCTACCGGGCGTCCGCGGCAGGCGTGCGCGTGCAGCTGAACGTGCGCGGCATCTGCGTGCTCAGGCCGGGAGTGAAGGGGTTGAGCGAGAACATCGAGGTGATGTCGATTGTCGGCCGCTTCCTCGAGCACGCGCGCATCTTTCATTTCCAGAACGGCGGCGAAGACGAGGTGTACCTGGCCAGCGCGGACTGGATGCCCCGGAACCTGGATCGCCGCGTCGAGTTGATGGCCCCCGTCGAGGCCCCCGATTGCCGCCGGCGGCTGATGCACGTCCTCGACGTGCTCTTCAGCGACAACGTGAAAGGGCGGCGCCTGGCCGCCGACGGGACCTGGCGGGTGCCCGCCCGGCCCTCCGCCGATGGGCCGCTGGTGGCCCAGGCCGCGCTCTACGACCACGCCAGGCGCGCACGGGAGCGGCGCGAGACCGCCCCGCCCGCCTCCCTGGAGCCCATCGAGCGCGGTCCCGCGGACGGGAAGTAGCGAACAGCCGCCGCACGCGCCGCGCCCTCCACTCGCCGCCAGTGAGCCCCGGATCAGTAGCGCAGGCAGGCGCGGCGCGCGGGTGCGAACGCCTCGACCGCCGCGTCCCACGACGCCGCGATCTCGCGCGCCCCGATGCCCCCTTCGATCTGCTCGCGCAGCGCGGGCGAGCCGGCGAGGATGTCGATCGGCATCCTGTCGTGCTCGTACTCGTACGGCGGCTGGCGCCACGCGAATCGCCCGGGGTCCAGGCGGCGGAACTCCGCCATCACCGCGACCGAGGCGAGCACCGGCAGGAACGCCTCCCGGTGTGTCACGTGGATCTGGCAGCCGCCGCACGCCTCGCGCGCGTGCTTGTGAAAGGTGGGCTCGAACATCACCGGCCGGAAATGCACGCCGGAAAGCTCCAGTGCGTTCAGGTTTGCGCAGAACCGCTCGGCGTCAATCCACGGCGCGCCGAGCAGCTCGAACGGCCGGGTCGTGCCGCGGCCCTCGGAGAGCTGCGTGCCCTCGAACAGCACCGCGCCGGGATAGACGATGGCCGTGTCGAGCGTGGGCATGTTCGGCGACGGGATGACCCACGGCAGGCCGGTTTCGTCGAAGTACATCCCGCGCGACCAGCCCTCCATCTCGACGACGTGGAGGTCCGCGCCGATGCCGAAGTGCGTGTTGAAGAGCGCCGCGAGCTCGCCGATTGTCATCCCGTGGCGCATGGGGATGGGGAAGAGCCCGACGAACGACTCGTACCCCGGCTCGAGCATCGGCCCTTCGACCGCCGCGCCGCCGATCGGGTTGGGGCGGTCGCACACGATGACCGGGATCCTGTGCCGGGCGGCGGCGCGCAGGCAGTTGGCCATCGTGTAGACGAACGTGTAGATGCGCGCGCCGACATCCTGCAGGTCGACGACCAGGACGTCGAGGCCGCGCAGCATGTCGGCCGTCGGCTCCCGCGTTTCGCTGTAGAGGGAGTAGACCGGCACCCGCCGTATCGCGTCGGACGCGTGCGGCGACTCGATCATGTTGTCCTGCAGGTCCGCGCGGAAGCCGTGCTGCGGGCCGAACAGCGCGGCCAGCGTCACCCCCGGCGCGCCGAAGACGAGGTCGGAGGCGTGCGCGATCGCCGCGTCCACGGACGCCGGGTTGCAGACGAGCCCGACGCGAAGCCCTTCGAGCCGGCGCGACGCCAGCAGGCGCGTCAATCCTGGTACCACACTCATGCCGCCGACTATACCAAACCGCCGGCTCGCCGCACTCCGGCGGGCTCGCCGGGGCCTTGGCGGAGGCGGCCAACCCGACTCGGGGTCAGACCCGGGTCTGACCCCGATCGGTGTATGCTGCGGCTCGATGCCGACATCGGGTTCGCCGCTGCTCGCCGGTTCGCACCGCCGCTACAACCCGCTGCTCGACGAGTGGGTGCTCGTGTCGCCGCACCGCCTCGAGCGGCCGTGGCAGGGCCAGGTGGAGAAACCCCGGGCGTCCACGCTGCCCGCATACGACCCGGGCTGCTACCTCTGCCCCGGAAACCTCCGCGCCGGCGGTGAACGCAACCCCGCCTACGCCGCGACGTACGCCTTCGACAACGACTTTCCCGCGCTGCTGCCCGATGCGCCCGCGTCGACCCCGGCCGGCGACGAACTGTTCGTCACCGAAGCCCAGTCCGGCCGCTGCCGCGTCGTCTGTTTCTCGCCCCGGCACGATCTCACGCTTGCGCAGATGGACCGGTCGGGCACCAGGGCCGTTGTCGACACCTGGGCGGATGAAGTGGAGCGGCTGGCGCGAGAGGGCGGCATCCGCTACGTGCAGGTGTTCGAGAACAAAGGCGCCGCGATGGGCTGCAGCAATCCCCATCCCCATGGCCAGATCTGGGCGTCGGCGACCGTCCCTCACGTGCCGGGCCGGAAGCTGGCCATGCAGCGGCGTTACATGGAGCGCCACGGCCGCGACCTCGTCGGCGACTACCTGGCGCGCGAACTGGCGATGGGCGACAGGGTGGTGTGCCGCAACGACGCGTGGGTGGTGGTCGTGCCGTTCTGGGCCGTGTGGCCTTTCGAAACGATGGTGATTCCCGTCCGCCAGGTGGACGACCTCCGCGCGCTCGAGAGCGACGAACGCGACCAGCTTGCCGACACCCTCCGGCGTCTGACCGTGCGGTACGACAATCTCTTCCAGTGCTCGTTTCCGTACTCGATGGGCTGGCACGGCCGGCCCGTCGATGGCGGGGAGTACCCGGGCTGCCGGCTGCACGCGGTGTTCTTCCCTCCGCTGCTGCGTTCCGCCACGGTGCGGAAGTTCCTCGTCGGGTACGAAATGACCGCCGAGCCGCAGCGGGACCTCACCGCCGAGAGCGCCGCCGCGCGCTTGCGCAGCCAGTCCGAGGTTCACCACCTCGCCTCTCATGCGGGCTCGCCCGCGACGTAGGTGCCCATGCGCATGGTCCTCCGAGCCAGCCTGTTCGTGATCCTCCTCGCCGGTCTCCAGGCCTCCGCGCCCATGAGGGCGACGGACCCCGGAACGCCGGCACAGACGCCGGCGCACATCGCCGATGCGGCGCTCGCCATCACCGCGCCGATGATGCTCGGCCACGTCAAGGCGCTCGCCGCCGACGACAAGGCGGGCCGCGCCCCGGGCACGGCGGGTGAAGAGCGGACGGTGGCCTACCTGGTCGCGCAGTTCAAACGCCTCGGCCTTGCGCCAGGCAACCCCGACGGCACGTACGTGCAGCGCGTGCCGCTCATCGGCTTCAAGGGCGAGGCCACGGCCGCGTTCGACATCGGCGGCAAGACATCCCTGCTGGCGGTGCCCGACGAGGCGGTGGTCGTGTCGCGTCAGGGGTTGCCGGACGTGACCGTCGCGAAATCGCCCATGGTCTTCGTGGGTTACGGCGTGGTCGCGCCCGAGTTCGGGTGGGACGACTTCAAGGGCGTCGACGTCCGCGGCACGACCGTCGTCATGCTCGCCGGCGACCCGCAGGTGCCCGACCCGGCCAATCCGGCGAAGCTGGATGCGAGCGTCTTCAAAGGCGCGGCGCTCACGTACTACGGCCGCTGGACCTACAAGTACGAAATGGCCGCGAAGAAGGGCGCGTCCGCGGCCATCATCGTCCACGAAACCGGCCCGGCGGGGTACGCCTTCGACGTGGTGAAAGCCAGCTGGGGGCGCGAGAACTTCGGCGTCGCCGGGCCAGACGAGGCGTCACGACACGCGGCGGTGGACGCGTGGCTGACGCTCGATCGCGCGAAGGCGCTCTTCACGGCCTGCGGCCTCGACTTCGACGCGCTCAAGGTCCGCGCATCGACCCGCGCCTTCAAGCCCGTTCCCCTGAAGGCCGCGGCGAGCTTCACCGTGAAAAACGCGATCAGATCCATCTCCTCGCAGAACGTGATCGCCAGGCTGGAGGGCAAAGACCCGGCGCTCAGGCACGAACACGTCATGTACAGCGCGCACTGGGACGGTTTCGGCACGAACCCCGCGCTGCAGGGCGACCGGATCCTCAACGGCGCGCTCGACAACGGCTCGGGAATGGCGACCATGCTCGCCATGGCCGAGGCGTTCACGAAACTGGAAGGCGGCACGAAACGGTCCGTCCTCTTCTTCTCGCCGACGGCCGAGGAGTCGGCGATGCTGGGAGCGAGGTACTACGCCGAGCACCCGTTGTGGCCGCTCGAGACGACGCTGGCCGACGTCAACATGGACATCATGAACTTCTGGGGCCGCACGAAGGCCATCGTGTCGATCGGGTACGGCATGACCACGCTCGACGACCTGCTCGCCTTCGAGGCCGCGAAGCAGGGCCGCATGGTCTTGCCCGACCCGGAGCCGGAGAAGGGCTACTTCTACCGGTCCGATCACTTCGAGCTGGCCAGGCTGGGCGTGCCGGCGCTGCACTTCCTGCATCCCGGCGCCGACTACCGCGACAGGCCGGCCGACTACGGTCAGCGGATGCGCGACCGCTACACGGCGGAGGACTACCACAAGGTCAGCGACGACGTGAAAGCCGACTGGGACCTCGGCGGCGCCGTCGAGGACGCGCAGGTCCTGCTTGGCGTCGGCCTCGCCGTGGCGCAGGGGAGCGCGTATCCCGAGTGGAAGCCGGGCACCGAGTTCCGCGCGATCCGCGCCGCCCGTCTCAAGGCAAAACTGGACCGGTTCTAGAACCTGCGTGGAGCGGATGGACTTTCCCGCGAGAACGGGTTCTCAAACCGCCGTTCACGGCTACTTGAAGATGGGACCCAGGCTGAAGTACACGCGGTAGCGCCCGTCGAGGCCCACGCTCGTGCCCGCGAACAACGGGCCGATGGGCGACTCCAGCACGAACCCGGCGGTGAAGTTGGTGTGAAACTTCGCCGCCGACCACCGCTCGAAGGCGCTGCCGTTCTCGATCAGGCTCCCGAACCACAGCCGTCCGATCGTGCCCTCGGCGAACCGCGCCAGTTCGTGGAAGTAGCCGAGGTTCGCGACCACCGCGTTGCTGCCGCGGAGTTCGCCCGGATAGTACGCGCCGAGCTGAAACGGGCCGCCGAGCGCGAAGGCGTTGACGACGGTCGTGTCGCCGAAGGACGTCCCGCCGGAGCCTCCCAGAAGCACGCGGCCGCGCTGGCCGACCGGCGTGAAGAGGGAGAACTGCAGCCGTCCCGACGTCATCTTGTCGGGATCCGCCGCGCGTGCGGTCACCGGTGTGACGACGTCGGGAACCTGGAAGAACTGCCGGAGGTCGGCCTTCGCGTACAGGCCCCGCTCCGGAATCGTCGGGCCCGTCTGCCCGTCGAACTTCACCTGGGCCGACACGTACTGCTGCGGCCCGTTGACGCTGGGCAGGGCCGAATCGCCGATACGGACGTCCATGCGGAGGTGGTCGTAGGTGTAGCCGACGCGCGTCTCGAAGCGGTAGGCGGCGGTGAACCCGGCGTCGAACGACGCGCCGGCGTGGTACTCGCGGTACTCGGCCGTATAGCCGTCGTCTTCGAACACCGGCGTGTCGTGCCGCTCGGCGAAGGCGCGCGGCTCGACGAAGAAGCCCGACCTTCCGATGGGACGGTAGACGCCCGCCGAAGCCGCCAGCGTGTTGCCGAGCGCCACGTCGAGGCGGCCCTCGGAGTTGTGGCCCGCCACGTCGAAGAGCAGCATTCTTCCGCGGACCGTGGCCGTCACGCTCGACGACTGCGTGTTCTGCAGGTCCAGCGCGAGCGCGAGGAAGGGCGGGCCGTGCGCCGGCGCCCTGAGGATGACGACGAGATCGACCACGCCGCGCGAATCGTCGATGCGGTAGGTGGCCGACTCGTACCGGCCGGAACCGGTGAGCAGGAGCAGGTCGCGGTCGAGCGCGTCGGCGTCGAGGGGCCGGCCGACATACGGCTTGAGGCGCGCGGCGACGCGGGCCGCGTCGCCGGCGGCGAGGCCCTCGACGATGACGCTGGTGGGCACGACTTGCCCGGTGGGGCGGCGGGCCTGACGAGCGGCCGCCCACGCCTCGTAGGCTTCGGGGCTGATCGCGTAGGGCAGCAGCTCGGCCGCGTGGGCCTCCGCCTCGGCGTATCCGTACTCCACCAGGTCGTTCACCCGGCTGAAGTCGGCGCCGCCGATGCTCTCGAACGCCGGGGCGAGCACCACGTCGGCCGACGCGAGGGCCCGGCGCGTGCCGCTGCGCATCATCACGTTGAGCGTTTCGTCGAGGACGCCGAAGATCGAGTCGTATTTCTTCTGCCTGGCGGGCTCGACGCCCATATCGACGGCGATGACCAGGTCGGCCAGGCCCGTCTGACGGATCACGTCGGCCGGAACGTTGTTGAGGACGCCGCCGTCGACCAGCACCTTGCCGTCGAAGGCGACCGGCGCGAACACGCCCGGGATGGCCACCGTGGCGCGCAGGGCCCGCCCCAGCCAGCCCGAGTCAAACACCACCGTTTCCGCACTGCGGAGGTCGGTTGCGACGGCGCGGAACGGCGTCGGCAGGGCGTTGAAGTCGAGGTGGCTTCCGAAGGGCGCCGCGAGGCGGGCGAAGAGCAGGTCCGCCTGCTCCGCCGCGCTCAATCCGGAAGGCAGTCTGAACCCGCCGCGGAGGCCGAAGCGGAGCGCGGACGGAAACGCCCGGGTGTCTTCCTTGCGGCGGAACGTCTTGTAGACAAACGGCGTGTCGGGGGCCAGGACCGACGCCCAGTCGACGCCGTCAATCAGGTTTCGAATCTCGTGAGGCGCCATGCCCGTCGCGAACCCGGCGCCGACGAGGCCGCCCATGCTGGTGCCGCCGACGACATCCACCGGCACGCGGTGCTCGTCGAGCCACTGGAGGACGCCGATGTGGGCGAAGCCGCGGGCTCCGCCGCCGCCGAGGGCCAAGCCGACGCGCGGGCGCGGCGTCCGGGCCTGCGGCGGCGCGGCGGCCGGGTCCTGCGCCGACGCCGGCGCCGCGAGTCCGGCCGCCAGCAGGAGCGGCAGCACCCACGCCGCCCGCGCGCGCCCGTGCTGGAGTTTGGCCATTTGAAACTGTCCGGGCTCCAGTCTACAGCGGAGCGGGTACAATCGAAGCCGTGAGATGGGCGTTTCTGCGTGAGGGGCGCCGCCTGGCGCTCAGCGGCATGCACCTGGTCGGGTCGCGGACGCTGATCGCGCTCGGGCTGCTGCTGGCGATGCTGACGGGAGCCGGCGCGGTGAGGAACCTGTGGTTCTGGCGCACGGGCGCCACGGTCCAGGGCGTGGTCGTGCGCCAGATCGAAGAACTCGCGGCCGACTGGACAGGCGGGCTGCCCGGGCCGATCGGCGCGCGCCAGTCCGGCATGCAGACGGCGGCGGCGACACGCGTGTACAGGGCGGTGGTGGAGTTTCAGGCCGGCGGCGCGTCGCACGAGGTGATTGCCGGCGCGCGGGCGACGGTGCACCTGTATCCGCTGGGTTCGAACGTGGACGTCGTGTTCCCGCCGGGCAGGCCGGAGCGCGCCCGGCTTCGGGCCGAACTGCCCGATATCTGGGTCCAGGCCGGGCTGCTCTTCCTTTCCACCCTGGTGGGCGCCGGGAGCGGGTACACGTGGTGGAAGCTCGCGCTGCGGCGCGCGGCGCGCCGGCGCGTTGTCAAGCCGGCCGGATAGATGGTAGAATTCTCTCTTTGCGAGGCGGCCGGATTGTCGTGTCGGGGCGGTTAGCTCAGCGGTAGAGCACCGGCTTTACACGCCGGCTGTCACAGGTTCGAATCCTGTACCGCCCACCAGCCCGGGCAGTCAGCAGGTTCGGCCGCGCGCCTTCCGGGATTCGGGCAGCCCAGTGACAGTGGCTGCCGCCCAACGAGCCTGGAG